>N._stephensi_711_cecum__coassemble_10_pt1 | contig 77012 bp, 76 predicted proteins | sample N__stephensi_711_cecum__metabat2_high_PE_008 | metagenome-assembled genome bin N | reverse complement strand
CATTGACTGGCTTTTTTGCTGTTTGCCCGCCTTTGCTGTCAACTTAGCGACAACTCTGATATAATATCATGAGTATTTTGCTTTGTCAACTGCTTTTTTTAGAAAATTTTCCACCGCAGAAATCATCTTTCGCGGTGGAATTTTATAATAGCACATTTTTCTTCTGCTTGTCAACAGATTTTACCACATTTTTGATGTTTTTATACTCCCTTTTTCAGAAAAGTGTAAGTGTACTGATTATCTTGAAACAATCTGCCTCTTCTGTATCACAGGCAAAGGCTACCCATTCATCAATACTATTTGTCTCCTTTCCCCAATTTTGTCATTACATCATAGACCCATATAAACAAAACCAGCAGTACCTGTAGATACTGCTGATATCATCTGGCAGAGTGAACGGAGAAAGAGGGATTTGAACCCTCGCGCCGGTTGCCCGACCTACACCCTTAGCAGGGGCGCCTCTTCGGCCTCTTGAGTATTTCTCCACAATCCGAACTGCGACTCTGCCAATATGCTGTTCTGTCACCTTTGTGACGCAAAAATTATTATACCTAAGGCGGCTCTGTTTGTCAATCGCTTTTTAATAAAATCTTTCGACAGGAATCTCTCGCATTTTTTATTTTGGCCTTCTGCTATTGGCTCACATAAAGGATCTCTGCCGTCTTGTTACCGGACTCGTCGTATTCATACTCATACCAAAATATAATGTATCCATTGGAATCGTAGTATATACTCTTTGTCATCTTCCCATGCTCGTCATATTCATACTCGCACCGATACACAATGCCCCCGTTGGAATAATAGTATATCTCTTTCATCCGGTTTCCAAAATTGTCATATTCATACTCATGACAAGTCTCCATCTTCCCATTGGTATTATATAGTACAAATTTCGTCATATTACCCGAGATGTCATATTCACACTCATACCAAAATATTATGTTCCTCTCGAAATCGCAGGCCATCTTTTTCGTCAGGTTCTCCGACTTGTCATATTCATACTCTTCCCAATATTTAACGCTCCCCCTGGAACTGTAGGATGTATCTTTGATTCTGTTTCCCGACTTGTCATATTCATACTCGTGCCAATCAAGAATATACCCGTCGGAATCATAGTATATGTTCTTTGTCATGGCCGCTGAATTGTTATATTCATATTCTCCCCAATACAAAATATCCCCGACGGAATTGTATTCTGTCCATTTTATCTGATTCCCCGATTTGTCATACTCATACTCAGTCCAGCCCGAAATATCCCCATCGGAATCGTATTCTACCCATTTTGTCTGGTTCCCGACCATGTCATACTCATATTCGTACCGCCAATAAACGCTCCTGTCGGAATTGTATTGTACCTCGTTGGTCAGGTTCCCTGATTCGTCATATTCCCATTCTACCCTTCTTTGGATTGTGAGATCATCTGGTCTGACCCGATTCCTCGTCTCATCGTCTTCCAACCATTCTAACCTTTCGAACCCGCCCGCAGAATCCATATTTTCCGCATTGCCTGCATTGTCTGCGGTGTTCCCCGGGGTGTTGCCCTCCTCGAATCCCCGCGTTTCCTCCGTGCTTTCCGTTATGCTGTCAGTCTCCTCGGCTATGCTTTCGGTCTCCCGGGCTATGCCGCCCATCTTCTCAGTTATGCTCCCAGTCTTTTGGGCTATGCCGTCTGCCTCCCCGGCCGCGCCGCATCCGCCAAGAAGGAAAGACGCCGCCGCAAACTCTGTAAACAGCAAAGTTGCAATTTTCTTTTTCATAAATTTTTCTGTACTTTCTTTATGCATATGCAGAATCTATCCCTGCTCATTCGTATATCCATGCGGATCTCATCTCGCTTGGTTTTGCTATCAACAATGGCTCTTAAGATATAATTATAATACACTTCAAAAGGAATATAAAAGATATGTACCGAAACTTTTTTCTTAATTTCATTTTATATTTCAACTAACATGATTACCCTTTACCCTCCAGTTCGAAGGGGCAACCCTCTGGACGAAAGAAAGGGGGCGGTGCAATGATTACATATGCAGAGCTTATACAGACCGGTATCTTCATTGTTGCCCTTGTGAGTTTGTGTTACACAATCTTTCAAGGAAAAAATAGCCGCTGCTACCTGCAATAGCAACGGCTGACCTCGTTAAGAGGTTTTAAATTTCTATTCTTCCTCTGTCCTGTACTCCTGAATCGCCGTCTCATACAGATTATTGCCCAGAGAATCTATAACGACGATAACAGGAAAATTCTCCACCTCAAGTCTGCGGATTGCCTCTGTACCCAAATCATCATATGCAATTACTTCTGACTGCGTGATGGAACGCGAAAGAAGCGCTCCTGCACCTCCCACTGCCGCAAAGTACACTGCGCCGTTACGGATGATAGCGTCCTTCACTTCCTCAGAGCGTTTTCCCTTGCCAATCATTCCCTTCAAACCCAAATCCAATAAAGCAGGCGCATACTTATCCATCCGGCTTGCCGTAGTAGGACCCGCGGAACCTATCGGCCTTCCCTCCCGTGCAGGAGAGGGTCCCATATAATATATGACATTATTTGACATCTCCAATGGTAAAATTTCCCCTTTTTGCAGCGCTTCGTACATTCTTTTATGAGCGGCATCGCGAGCCGTATAAATCGTGCCGGTCAGATAGACATAATCCCCCGCGCGAAGATTTGCTGCATCCGTTGAATCAAGTGGTACTTTGACATATTTATCCATATCATTTATCCGCCTTTCCGACTTTCCTGCAAATCCCCTGTCTGTTAAATTTTGCTTAAATTACTCTCACCGCATGGCGGTTTACATGACAGCAAATATTAACCGCTACCGGCAATCCTGCAATATGCGTGGGATAAGTATTGATATTGACTGCCAGAGCTGTGGTGCTCCCGCCCAGCCCTCCGGGTCCTATGCCGGAACTGTTAATTTTATTCAACAACTCCTCTTCCAGCTCCTTCACATATGGAATAGTTGAACGCCCATTCACGGGACGTGTCAGCGCCTGCTTAGCCATAAGAGCGCATTTTTCAAAAGTTCCGCCAATGCCGACTCCCACTACCATGGGCGGACAGGCATTCGGCCCCGCATCCTTCACCGCAGTGAGAATTGCATGCTTAACTCCCTCCACACCGTCTGCAGGCTTCAACATAAAGACACGGCTCATATTTTCACTTCCAAAGCCCTTAGGCGCAACTGTGAGTTTCACCTGATCTCCCGGCACCATATGGTAATGGATAACAGCCGGTGTATTGTCTTTTGTATTATCCCGATACAGCGGGTCTCCGACTACGGATTTGCGCAGATATCCGTCAACATAACCCCGGCGTACTCCTTCATTGATTGCATCTTCCAGTACACCGCCCTCAAAGTGAACATCCTGCCCAATCTCCACAAAAATAACAGCCATACCCGTATCCTGGCAGATAGGAATCATATCCGTCCCCGCAATCTGCATATTCTCCTGCAACTGACCTAAAATCTGCTTTCCCAGCGCAGACTTCTCCTGAGTGTGCGCCGTCTGCAAAGCTTCTCTCATATCCTCTGAGAGGAAATGATTTGCCTCAATACACATCTCTTTAATGTTATCCGTAACGACTTTGACGTCTATTGTTCTCATCAGTGTACTCCTGCATCATTCCGTAAGCTGTCTCATAATAGCCTCAAGCTCTTCCTGAGAAGGCTTGCCGGGAATCCAGTTAATCTTTTGCCCGTCATTCTTATAACGGGGAATCATATGCAAATGAAAATGCATCACTGTCTGTCCTGCTGCTTCGCCGTTATTCTGCACCAGATTCAATCCATCACACTGTAATTTCTGCCGCATGACAGCCGCTACCTTCTTTGCCACAGGCAGCACCTGCGCTGCTGTTTCCTCAGGAAGCTCATAAAGATTTTCTGCATGCTCCTTGGGAATCAGCAGAGCATGACCTTTGGTAGCGGGCCCCAAATCCAGAATCACGCGAAAATGCTCATTCTCATAAACTGTTTTGGACGGAATCTCTCCATTGGCAATCTTACAAAAAATACAATCACTTTTCTTCATTTTTTCTGCCTTTCTATATTCCTTATCGCTAATTCAATATTGCTTTGCTTTATTGTTTTTCTTCAAATGCAAACACCTGATCCAGCATCCGCAAAAGTTTCATATCCCCCTTGGTAGTCATGGCGCCGGACATAAAAGCTCTCTGAAAAGTCATGCGCCCGTTCACAATATCTTCCATAGTGGTTCTTGTCGTATTCATCACCATATCCGGCTGCTCGCAGGAGCCATAATCACATTCCAGATCAGACCCCTGAATATTCATTACCAGAGCTTTACTCTTTTCCTCAATATTGATTACACAGATTGCATGAAAACCTGCCTGAGGTTTAAAGACCTTCTTCAACTCAGCGATATATTCCTCCTCGCCCTCGCCGCCCTGGCTCAGTTTATCTCGAAAAAGACTGGCAAGCTCCCGAATATCTTCCTTCTGGCGCTGCACATATCTATCGTCTGCCACATAGCTCGACAACTGTTCCGTCTCCTGCGGAGACAGATCAATGGCTGGCGACACTGCAATCTTCTGACGCACAGCCTGATTACTCGCAGGGAAATTTGCCGCGCGCTGATTGATGGTTCGATAGAGATTTTCTGCCTTCTTCTCAATAATCTTGGTATAATTCTCGTTCATCTCCAAGGTAATCGTATTCTCGATATACCCACAGATGCCACTGCAGGGCAAACCGCCGAGTATCTCCCATGCGTTCGCCAAATCCAGCTTTGCCTCCCGCTCTCCATAAGTCGTAGACATGACAATGGGGCACATATAAATTCCGGCAATGCGCTCTTTGTCACCATAGAGCCAGCAGGCATCCAAAAACTGCTGCATATACCCGCCAATGCCGAACCATTCCACTGTCGTCGCCAAAATAATGCCATCCGCATCCTTCAATGTCTGGGGCAGCGTGGGAATCGTATTCTTGAATTCATACAGGTTATAGCGCGTCACATTAACACGCAGTTCCTCCAGCACCTCCTGCATCTTTCTGATGACATAGCTGGTGGGATCATCAATTATACCTCTTCCGCCATAGTAGATATGAATATTCAAAACTGTACCTCTCGTCTATTTTTTTTATTTCGCATATTCTGTACCAGAACAAAAATGATACCTGCGAGAAATCCTACAGCAAGCCCGCCCACATGAGCCGCGTTATCAATATTACTTCCCATGAATCCATCATATAAAGATAACGCAATCATCAACACCACTCTGACGGGCGGAACCGCGTTCCTGAAATCCTGAGAAAATATTACCAGAGCCAGCAACAGACCGTCCAGTCCAAAAACTGCACCACTGGCACCGACGGATAAAGAAGAGCTCTCTGTCATTACTTTTCTTGCCAGTGATACAATATTTCCTCCCAGACCCGAAAGAAAATAAATAATCGCAAGCCAGATATGCCCGGTCTCCTTCTCTAACATAGCGCCCAGAAAAAACAGGATAATCATATTGTTAAACAAATGCGTCGTGTCACTGTGTAAAAACATTGCCCAAATCAGTCTTCCATACTCGTGTTGCTCCAGAATGGCAAAGCTCTCTACCCCTCCTTTATAATAGAGCATATCTCCCGTAAAAATACACAGACAAAACACAATGACATTGACGGCGACCAAGGTCGCGCTGACAAACGGCCAATCCCTATATCTTCTCAGCACCCATTCCATCCTCTTCCTGTAATAATTTGCAGCTTCTCACTCAAATGTACCACTCTTTACCCCTTCGCGTCAACCTGCAACCATCAACGATATACAAATAATAATTTGCCAAACCGCACTTCATCGCCCTCCTCAAGTCTTCGTTTTTCATATGGCTGTAAGCGCAGTCCGTTTTTAAAAGTTCCATTCGTCGAATTCAAATCTTCCAGATATATGACATGATCTTCCACATAAATTCTGGCGTGAAGTCTGCTCACAGACTCATCCTCCAACACCAAATCTGCCTCTCCCTTCTGTTTTCCTATTGTGACATTTTCTTTTTCCAGCGACATGGCCACCCTGCCATCCGGTGTATAGAGTCTATGTATAAGAGAACCTTCCTCTGTCTGTTCCACATAAACAGTTTTCCCATAATCTTCGTCCTCATATGCACTCTCCTCCGCGACAGATCTCCCCTCCATAATGGCCTGTCGGCTCTCCCGATAAGCTTCCTTTTGCTCCTCCTTCTTTTTCTTTCCACCCAGATACCAGAAAATACCTTTTTTCTCCTGTTTGGATATGTCTTCCTGATTGGCGGCTACTGCCGCCTCTTCCCCCCGCGAGTCAGCGACTTCTCCCTCCAACTGAAATACTGCCTCGGATTTATTTTCCCGGTCGAGCGGTTCGCCTCTTTCCTCCAGACGCTCTGCGTCCTCAAAGATTTTTTCCTGTAAGTATACCGTCCCAGCCTTTTCGTACTGTTCATACATGGAATAAACACATTCTACCAGCTTTTCATCCTCATAATTCATATGACCCAGCACAAACTCCAAAAACTGCAGCAGACCATTCCCCTCTTCATAATAGGGCAGATATAAAAAGAAAAAATTATGACTGCTCAAATCCTGAAAAACCTGCTCCGGATATACGAGAATATTTTCCTCATCCAGCAAAAATCTACCCATCTCCTGCCGCACCTGTTTATAGCTCCAAAAGAACTGCCTTACCCATTCCCTGTCTATCGTTCCTTTTCCGTACAACTGCGCCACATTTTGTCTGGACGTAATATCATAATAGAGATACGCCTGACCGTTAATATAACGCAGACTACTGGGCAGCAGACCCTTGATACCGCCCCGGGTCAGAATACAATACTGATATCTTTGCTCATCCGGCTTATCCGGCAAATGCACCCTCTCATAGTTACTCTGCAAACCTCTGACAAATTCTGTCTCCAACATTTACTTTCCTCCCATTATTTTCCTACAGTTTCTAATAAAATTTACCGGTTTTATCCGATGGCTCTCGCGTACAGTGCTGCATCCCCAGCCATCCTCTCCGCCCTGAAATAAAAATCCTCTAACTCTAAACGGAAACCTTAATTCTCCCAAACGCTGTACTGTCACACAATTTCTTTTCAGACCTATCACTGCCTCCTCCATGGACCATGCAAGCCATCCCCGATCTTCCTCCCAGGACTGCTCCTGCAATTCTCTCACCAACTCCTCTCCATCCGTAATCTGCAGTGTACATCCCCGCATGGCCAGCACACCCGCACTCTGTTCCAAAAGACATCTGTCATACTGAAAAAACAACAGATATATCGTGAACACTATGACCGCCAGAACAATCGGGAACACCAATGCAGCCTCCACCGTAAAATATGCGTCAATTTTTTTCATGCCGATACCTCCTGACTTTCCCATCTGTCCCTTTAATTTACGACTTGAATCAAACGCCCCCATTCCTGGTGACAAGCATCCCAAAAGCATACACTGCCGTCAAAAATGGCAAATACGGAAGCTTTGTGTCCTTCTTTACTTTTTTCAGCAGCAACAGCCCTATGGAAAATATCGACATGGTCAGTGTGCTAAAACACAATAATAAAATACAACTTTTGTAGCTGGTAAGCAAGCCTATATTTAATAATACCAAGCCATCCCCATATCCGACCTTGTCTGTAAGCCGCGCCATTATAAGCATGAAAAACCCCGGAAGGACTCCCAGCAGCGCAGACACCAGAAACCATTGCCATTCTGCCAGGCTATGATACAGCAGATAAGCCTGATATAAAAATGCCGCCATCAGGCCTCCAATAAGCAATATAAGCGGCACCTTCCTCTCCCTCCAGTCAAACAATCCCAGCACAGCCAGATAAATCAACAAACCAATCTCTCTCATATTCTGAATTCCTTATGCTTATTTTCCCACAGCACAGCGGGAACAGGGTCTGTATTTTGCCGCCTGCTGCCTTGGTATGGTATAAACTGTCCGTTTCAGACCGGAACATGCCCTGTCATAATGATAATAATCCCCTTCCCGGCTTATCCACACAGTTCCCTGAAAAGTCTTTTTCCCACATTTGGAACATTCCTTATAGCGGCCGCCGTGATTATTCCTGGCGGCTTCCGCTTCATCCATACTGACCTCCCTGACACTGAGCTTTAAATGCGTACAATTCAGACTCTCATGATACACCTCTGCATTCTCGGTTATGTATACCACATCCTGCCCATCCTGTTTATCCAATGCTCCCGTCAGTTCATATCCTGTCCACAGTCTTCCGTAATAGCGGTTCGACATACGAAAGGGGCGCAAAAAAGGAAGCTCCAACGGCGCAGACACCTGATAAGTCATGACAATATCCAGTATATCGCCCTCCACAGCGCCTCCGGCTGTTCCCACCACATCGCTCTCCCAGAACTGCAGACCGCTCTGCCCATAGCGCAGGGGCGATTCCTCCAGATAATCCTCTCCCAAATAATCTGTCACGCTGCTCTTCACATAAGTATAGGTCAGAGCAACATCTCCCAGCTCACTCCACCATTCTCTTTTATCCGCAGCGTCGTCCTTTCCAACAGATTCTTCAGCCTCCCTCTCAACAGCAGCTTTTATCTGACCGAAATTTTCTGCCGCATAGCCATATACACACATTTTGTTTCCCACATCCCACAATGCCAACTGCAGATTTCCGTGGAGCCGTATCATTTCCATGGCGCTCCCCAAATTGACAAAAAAGAACAGAAAAAGCGGCAATACCATGGCAGCCTCCACCGTCATCCCCGCCGAAAGTCTGATTTTCAGAAAGGTGGGCAGTGATACCTTCTCTATGGAACAACCAAGGACGGAATGCTTTCTGTGCTTTGGAGAAGGACTTTTTAATTTTGTCAACAGTATTCTTATGGTATTCCATAAAAAAGGCATCACCGACCACCTCCCTGATAAATCTACTGCATAACACAGTATTGTTTTTGTCTTGTTATCTCGCAGGAATATCCATATATGCTCTTTACACGCACGCAGACCTCCAGTGCATCCAGACACCCGTCCAGCCGAAAATACTCATTCCCCGGAGTCTGCCTGATATCCGCCTCCACCATGTTCATGGCTCGAGCCGTGAGCACATCCTCATTCTGCAGCATCATCAAAATTCTGAGATAATCTGCATAGGCAAGTCCCTTTTCCTGGGCAGATCCTTCCACGCCTCCCAGCTTCAGCGCCTTCTCCAAATCATAATGCCATGTGTCCTGATTTTTCATTAAAGGCACCTTTCCTCCCGCCATCAGGCACTGCATATCGTAAACACTCTCTGCAAAAGCCCAGCCGAACAACAAAATCATCTTCAGGACACTCGTCGCCTCCGGTATGGTCATCGCATAGGCCAGCACTGATGCCAGCGCTTCCGCCGTCAAGCACTTATCGCTGTCAGAAAAGATATAGGCTGTGTTTGCCACCTCGCGTATGGCAAAAATAGTATTCGCCACACTTTTCAGGTTCTCCAAATCATTTTCTCCTCCAACCACCAGATACTCGATTTGATAGGACAGAGCATCCTCCTCCGATTCGGCTCCATAGTACCCCATATAGCGCAGCAGATATTCCTGAAAAAGAAAGCGTTCCAGCAATTGCTCCATCGCATCGTTATTTTCTATGCTCCAATTGCCCTGATTGACCTTTCCCACAGCCATGCGCGTCAAAATCAACTGATCCAGGGACAGGCTTTTATTGGAAAGCTCTGACGGGTTATCCACCGCCCATTTGAGAATTCCTTCTTTGCGTTTTTTCTCAAGACTCGCCGTGGGGTTTTTTACCTCCACAGTAATCCACTCCGTCTCTGAAATCTGCCTTTCCTCCCCATCATAATCGCTCAGTTTTTTGTCGAGGCGGTGTTTCTCCGCTGCAATATCCCGTTCTGTCAACGACTCCGACTCTACCACCTGCATCCATTCCTGAAGCTCCTGAAACAGGTCTAAATTCATATCATCCCAGACCGCCTCCGCAGCCCGTCTGCGGAATACCGCCCCTTTGTCGTCTGTCATAAATGACACCTTTGTCACATCGATGTCCCCCAACTGCATCCCGAGAAAATCTCGATAAAAGAGCCAGTCCAGAAAAATATCCTCCGTAGAAAAATTTTTCTCCATATACTCCGCCATGTGACGCACTGTGGTATTGGTCTCAGGCAGCAGACTCCCATAGGATGAATCGATGGCAAAGAGATTGTACTGCGCAAGCAGTTCTCTGTGATACTCCGCAAAAATACTGTTCAATCCAATGTCCGTCACACATTCCGCCTCCATAAAAATGGCGTTCTGCCTGACGCCCTCAATCAGCGCCAGGCACAAGGACAAAAGAATTGTCAGCGTCAGCGTAAGATATACCGTCAGATAGGCTCCCACAGGGTATCCGTATTGATTTTTACGCCTCATCCGCACACCATCCCCAACTTAGAATTTATTGGTCTGTTTGGTAATCTTGGAGAAAATGGACTCCACAATGGCCGTTATCTGCTCTTTAAAAATCAATACCAATCCCACCAGCACCACAATGATCAAAATAATTTCCACAGTGCCCATTCCGTCTTCCTCCACAAGAAACTGTCTCCAGTCCTTCAACTCTCTTCTCTCACTCATCTGTTTTTCCTCCCATACTTTGATTTGCAAGTTTGTATGTTACCTTTAGTGCTTTTAATTTGTGTGTTACCTTTATGTGTCTGATTTGTTGCTTGCATTTGTTCCTTCACAATCCCATGGAGCTGAACGCCGGCAGCATCACAATCACCATCACCACTCCCAGCAGCATCACCATGGGCAGCAATAATTTAGTGGATGCTTCCTCTCCCAGCCTCCTGCCCAGCTGAATCTGTTCCGCCTGAGCCCTCTCCGCCTCCTCGTGCAGACGGGGCAGTAAAGAACTGCTTCCCTTTTTCAAATTCTGCGCCATCAATGTGCTGAGGCGAATGTATTCCTGCAAACCGGTTCTCCTCCCGAAATGCTCGTAAGCGCTGGCCTCAGACACGCCGGCCTTTAACTCCCGGCAAGTGTAGAGCATCTCCTCATAAGTAGGACTTCTCGAACCGCCGCCCGCCTTCTTTCGCTCATATTCCGCCGCAATTTTTCCAAACGCCCCCTGCAGAGTCATGCCGGCGCCAAGATACAGAGCAAGCTTGTGTACCACATCGGAATATTCCCGCTTCATATGCATCTTTTGTTTCTCCAGCCTGTCATGTAAATCCCTATCACTCATCTGATAGATCAACACGCCCGCCATGAGTGTTCCCACCCACAAAATCAGACTGTTATCTTCAACTGCCCTGCGCCACCTCACCGGTACATCGCCCACGCGCTCCGGCAGCCCCCAATATTCCTCTGTGCGGTCTTCTTCCTCGGCAGCTGATAACAGCTCCGTCAATTCCCTGCGCTGTCTCTCCTGCGGCGTCAACTCTTCCGGAAGCAGCTTCACGGTCAATTCCTGTTCCCATTTCAAATCTGCATAGCTGACCTTAGCTCTCAGCCTCACTTCCGTCTCCTCCGAGGTCGGTTTTATTGTTCCCGTGGATGTGATATACTCCATATTGTCGCTCTTCCATTCCACCTCAAAGGGATATCCCGTATAGCGCTCCTGTAAATCCAGATTTTGGTTCACTTCCTGCAGAGATGTGTTTTTTCCTGCGACCAACTGTGGAAGGCTCTCACAGAACTCATGATAAAGATCCTCCGCCTCTTCCGGAGTCAAATGCACAGGCTCTACACATATCGAAATTCGCTCCTTTCCACCTTCCAGAATGGCCTCCAGCGTCACCTCCCCTGCCTCATCCAAAACAGCTCCTCTCTTCACTGCATTGCCGGGCTCCAGCGTGCGCTCTCCCGCAGCCCGCAGAGACAAAAGCACTGCCAGCACAGAACCGCCCAAAATAATCAGGAGCGTTTTCTCCAATTTTTGCATATAATAATTTCTGCGCAGTTCCTCCTGATCGCCGCCCGGATATAACCGCTCCAAGTCCGCCTTCACCCCGGGCGATATAAAGCCTCGATGTCTGCTCAAAAAATCATATAAATACCGCGCCGGTCTCTCCAATAATTTCAAGCGTTTCCCTCACTCCTCTCCTCTGATTTTGACTTTTTTGATCCCAGCTCTTTCGATTCTATCTCTTCTGATTCTGACTTATTTGATTCCAGCTCCTTTATGCCATCTCCATAGCAATCTTCTGCAGGATTTTATCGCCCAGCACATAAGCGCCCAGATATACTCCCAGGCATCCCGTCATAATTGCCGCACCCTGCCAGTTATGGTATAGAGTATCAAAATATCCGGGATAACTGATGCCTATATACAGCAAAATACCAAATGGCATCAGTTTCATGATGGTCTGCTCCATCTGTCTGCCGCTCAATAGAGTCCGTATCTCCTGCCTGGCATCAATTTTACGGCCAATCAAAACCGCGGTTGTCTGGATGATTTCCGAGAGATTTCCCCCGCTCTTTTTTGCGATGGCAAAGACCTGAGCAAACTGCATGATATCGTCGCTGGCGCTCCGCACTGCAAAATCCTCCAGAAGCTCCTCCATGGTAATATTGATCACCAGACCTCTGCGAATCCCTTCCAGCTCCGCATAGATCATCGAGTCCTCTCCATACAGCATTCTCATATCGCTGCGGCTCTCCAAAAAAGCATTTTCCACCGCATAGCCCGCTTTCAGGGATGCCGCAACGGAAAGAATACATTCCTTAAACTGGCGGTTCAACTCCTCCTTACTGCGCTCCAGTTTTCGTCTGCTCTCCATGCGGAAAAAGAAAAATCCCACTGCCGCCAGAGGCAGCGCCGCCCATATGCTGCGATAGAAAAAGAACGCCAGGGCAATTACTGCGAGCGCCGCCTTTCCCACCTCAAGCGCAAGCTCCCTGCCTGTCCACTGATATTTATGATAGTCCCGCCGCTTTAAGCTTGTGCTCATTCACAAGAGCCCCCTTTCTGCACAATCCCCCGAGTATTCGTCCGGCGTCATCCTCGCCCCGCTCCTCATACACATACAACGGGTTCAGACCGATCCGCTCCTCCTCATACCCCAAGACCTCTATAATTTCCAACACTTTTCTGGACTTGTCCCTCAGCCGTCCCAGATGCACGATCACGTCCAGACCGGAGGCAATCTGCTGGCGAATGGCTGCCAACGGCAGCTCCATCCCCATAAGCACCATGTTCTCCAGTCGGGAGAGCATATCCGACGCACTGTTTGCGTGTCCGGTGGACATACTGCCGTCGTGCCCTGTATTCAGGCACTGTATCATGTCAAATGCCTCTCCTCCCCGCACCTCGCCCACGATAATCCGGTCAGGGCGCATACGCAGCGAAGCGCGGATCAAATCCCGAATGCTGATTTCCCGGCATCCCTCCTGATTGCCGTTTCGCGTCTCCAGCCGCACCAGATTGGGGATATCCTGCAATTGAAGTTCCGCACTGTCCTCAATGGTAATCACCCGCTCCTCCCGGGGAATCCAGGCGGACAATGCATTCAAAAAGGTGGTTTTGCCGCTGCCCGTCCCTCCGCTGACAAACAAATTACAGCCTGCCCTCACCAGCTTGTGCAGAAACTCCGCTGCCTCCTCAGAGATGGATTCCATCTGTACAAGCTGCTCCATGGTAATCGGATGATCCGGAAAACGCCTTATCGTGACAATTGGCCCGTTCAGGGCTATGGGCTTCATGACAATATTTACACGGGAACCGTTCGAAAGCCTTGCATCCACAATGGGAGAAGCCTCGTTTACCACCCGGTTACAGCCTGCCACAATCTTCTGTATCACATCCTGCAGCTTTTCCACAGCTTCAAAGCGCACCTCCAGCTCCCGCAGCGCACCTTTTTGCTCTATAAAAATGGGATTTGTGCCATTGATCATAATCTCCGTCACGGAGGCATCGTCCACAAAGCTCTGCAAAATATCCAGTTTTCTCAATGAGTGAAAGAGCTCCCTCTTTAAGCGCCTCCTGACATCCACCGGACATAAGGCTAACGCCTCCTGTCCCAGCATAGTCTCGTCAATGAGCTCGTCCACCTCCTCATCACTGTAATCCCTGCCATAATCCATGCGCTCCTGAATGGCATCCCTCAAACTTTGCTTCAGCTCTCCATACTCCATCAGCCTTCACCTCCCGTAATCTCCTTCAGGATACCTCGCACATAATCTGCAAGCTCCCCTCTGGTATACTGCTCCGGTTCCTCCGGGATTCTCCGCACTCTGGGCAGAGCGCATCTACAGGTTTTCTGCAATACATCCTCGTAGGAATACGCGGTCAGAAGGTGCTCATATTCCGCAAGCTTGCCCTGCGCAATCCGGTCTTCTTTGGTCAATGTGAACACTCTGACACAGGAGCGCAGAATGTCAAACAGACCCTGCATACTCTCACTGAGATCCATGATCACATAATCATATTCACCCGATTCCTCAATCCTCCCCAACAGGCGCAGCCATTCCTGCGGCGTCACAAGGATTAGATTCTGTCCAGATTTCATGGGCGGGACATAGTCCAGACTGCCCCGGTGCTGTATTATGGTCTGTAAGCGCAGGAGAAATTTATCCTGTTCCGCCATGAGAAAATACAGTAAATCTGCCAAATCTCTCGCCCCTGTCTGAGCGGCAAGCTCGGATATCCCCACGTAATGTTCAAAATTCAGATACAGCACTCGGTATTTTTCCGCCAGCATTTGACCTGCCGTCAAAGCAAAGGTCGTCTGCAGGCATCGGCGCACCGGAGAGTAAACTCCGATAAAACGTGTATTTCCATGCCCCTGTATACGCGGAAAAGCGATATCGGCAATCTCCAGATAGACCTCCAGAATGCTCTGCAGCACCTGCTGCGCCTGTTGATATTTATCCACATTGATAAACTCATCCCACCGCTGCAATCCGCCTTCTTTTAATATCACCGTGCGCAGAGGCTTCAAGCGCGCCAGTCTATCCTGATAAGTCCGCTCCGACACCACCATCACATCGATGGGACAATCCTTTTCCTCCCGCAAAAGCTTCTCCACATCCGTGTATGTGTGAACACTCCATGGCAGCTCCCGACGGCTCCGCATAAATTCCGTCATCAGCTGCGCATACTCTTCCTCCCGGTCACACAGCACTAAGACCGGATTTCTCTTCTCTCTCAATCGACACCTCCGTTTTCAATAAATACCTCCTATCCCCAACAGCACGCTGCACAGGACAGGCCCTGACATACAAATGCCCGCAAGTCTTCGCTCCCCCTTCTGCGGCAGATACAGACTCCATTTGCCGCTGCGCGCCACAGCCGCACAATACGCGCAAAAATACGAAACCCTGTCCCGCACATTGCGTTCTCTACATAGACGAATTAAGGAAAAAACTGCCGAAACCAGCATAGAAAAAAACAGAAAATAAAAGATTCTCCGCGGGGAAAAATATCCCGCACAAACGCTCAAAAGCTTTACGTCTCCCGCTCCCAGACCTCCGATGCGAAAGAGGGGATAGAGCAGAAACAGCACCAATATCACGGCAAGCAGATAGATGCCCAGACCTTTGAATCCATTCCTGACAAAGCTTCTCCCCGCTCCCATCGCCAAAATCAATGTCACCGACAGATTCGGGATTTTTCTCTTTCTGTAGTCAAAAAGACACACTACGCCAAGAGACGTACACAATACCGCCAACTTACCAACTCCTTTCTGGATTACCCATATTTTGTTATACTTTTTGAAATATCAGGACGAAACCTGTCCCAAAGAATATTCAGAACCGCGGATGGCCATCCGACTGTACTTAGAATAAAGTCATTATAACACAATTTCTGCAATTGGCAAGTATAAAAATCCTGAAAAATTATTTTTGGTAATCTTTCATAACAATTGATAAATTCCCAGCCCGTAAAGCGCCACAAGCCCCGGCAGACCAAGGATTCCCGATGTCAAAACCGTCACTGCATTGATGCCCACGCCCAAGGAAATCCCGACGGATGCCAGCGTGGAATTGACGAAATACATAGCCACCATACCCAGAATGCTGCGCATGAAAATATTCAGCAGCCACTCCATTTTATTGCGCACGGCACCAATCAACAGCACGATGCCGCAGGCCGCCGCAATCACCAAAATCCCTCTCCCATACTCCATATTTCTCCCGCCTTGACCCTCCGGTCTGCATGACCACCTTTTCCATACATCATATGTAGTATTTTCATAAAAATTCCGTTTTTGGTATATTTTTCAAGTTTGGCGATTATACTGATAATAATTAACAGGTATAAGTTGAATAAAAATGTGTATTCAACTGTTGATCTGAGTGCGTGCCACAGCGCGCGGATGGGAATAAGCATGAAGATATTGTATAAGCAAAACATGAATACCGTATTGCCTGTGGAAGAAGAGATTGGTTCGCTCAATTTAAGGGAAGCCATAGAAAAAACCCGGCAGGCTCTGGAAATTGCCTACTCGGGTTTTAACAATGCCGTCGAGGTTGATTTGATCGACAGCTACATTTATGAAATTAATGCTCTGCAGAAACGCTACCGCCATCTCACCGAGCTGGCTGCACAGCGGGCGGAGGAAACCTCCTCCTCATACGCGCATTCCCCGATTCGCGCCCTGGTCAGCCATGTTTTCAGTTAACATGCCCCGTCCATAAGTCAGACCTGCGTACACGGTCTGGGAATTGCCCATCACAGAACCGCCCGTATTCTGGGGTGCAATCTGCGCATAAGCGTCATGCAGCGGCTGGATAATCCTGCGGATCTCGTCCAGAGCACCCTCTCTGCAGGCCTGTGCATGTACAAGCTTTCTGGCACAATACAGATAGAGCTGCCGCAGATTGCCCGCAGGTTCATACTCCATATGCAGAGACTGTTCCAGTTCATTCAGGCAGCCTCTGCTTTTTCGTATTGCCTCGGCAAGCGCCACGGCATCCCCGGACTTTGCGGCATCCTCAGCCTCGTCCAGATAGCAGAGCAGCATCTCGTACAAAATAACTACCAGTTCCGTGGAGTTTGCCTGTGCAATCCGCAGGGTAAACTGCTGCTTACATTCGCTGGTCATGCTCTCCTCCCGTTTCTATCTTTGATCACTGCAAAAGCTGCAATACCTGCGAAGGTCTCTCGTTGGCCTGTGCAAGCATGGAAGTACCCGCCTGAGTCAGCACCTGCGCGGTGGTGTACTCTGTCATCTCCTCAGCCATATCCACATCCATAATGCGAGAGTATGCAGCCGTCATGGTCTCGTTGGTGACATCCAGACTGTTGATGGTGGACTCCAGACGATTCTGATATGCGCCCATCCTGCCGCGAACGCTGGATACAAACTGAATCGCATCGTCCACGCGGGTGATGGCCTCGTCCGCCCCCTCCTTGGTGCTCACATCAATATTCTGGATCCCCATGTTCAACAGGGTGACTGCCGGAATCTCCATCTCCAGAGCCTGACCCTCGTTTGCCCCAACCTGAATGCGCATAGCGCCAATCCTTGCCACATCCACCTCCAAGTCGCTGAAGGAGCCACCATTTTCAGGAACCTTCAGGGTCAGCTCAAAGCCGTTTTCATCCTTGATCGTCACGAGATTATCTCTCACCTCCGCCTTGCAGTCAGACGGAAACTCAGGTCCCAGCTTAGGATCGGCGGCAAGAGTCAGCTCGCCGTCAGCCATAACCACATTCAGACTCTCGATGGTATAAATCTTCTGGGGAACATCCTTGCTGTAGGAATTAACCTTGACATCATTATCATTGGTAAAGCCCTTGGAGGTAAATTCCCCATTCAGCAGCTTCTGCCCGTTAAACTCCGTGTCGTTGGAAATACGCGTAATCTCTTCCTTTAACTGCTCGACCTCACTCTGGATAATCTGTCTGTCCTCATCGGTCATGGTGCCGTTAGCGGACTTTACAGACAGCTCATTGATACGCTGCAGCATAGCAGACACCTCTGTGAGCGCACCGTCCGCAGTCTCAATAACGGACACGCCGTCGCTGGAGTTCTGATTGGCCACAGCGACTCCTCTGATCTGCGCGTTCATTCTCTTTGCCATAGCCAGACCGGCAGGATTATCCTTCGCATGATTGATTTTCAAACCGGAGGAAAGTCTCTCCAGAGACTTGGACAGCTTGTTGTCATTGTTTGACAGAGCGTTGTTCGACAGCATTGCCGATACGTTGTAGTTGATTCTCATAGATAAATTACCCCGCTTTTCTTTATTTTATTGCCTGTAAAAAAAGCTTCGCAACACGATACAGCGTTCCATTGTCAAAAGAACTCCTCTTCTCTTGGGAAGCTCCCTCCCCTTGGCTGGCTGTTTCCGACGTCCCTGTCACATTTATGTTTCCTCTGCTTACCACAGGTAATTTCACCGCTTCCAAATTTAAAGAAGCATTTTCATTTAACAAGTTATAGAATATATCGGATGTCTCTCGCAATTTCGTAACCTCTTCCGAAGTTTTTCCCAGAAGAAAACCATCCACCCTGCCGTCCTTCACCTGCAATTTGGCCTCCACATGGGAGTTTTCCCCGAAATCCACAGAGATGGAGATACCGCCCTTCTGCGCGCCGCCGCGCTCCAGCGTCAGATGCACCGCAGCCAGCTCATCCCCCACATACATGGACAGAACATACTCCTCATTGCGGGAGAGACTCCCCATGATGCTGAGCTGCCTGTGATTCATCTGCAAGGCGCGCACATCCAGACTCGTCTCCGCCATGTCCAAGGCCAGCTCTTCGGTCTCCGCCTGCATCTCTGTCACGGTCTCCTCATATTCCGCCTGAAAACTCTCTTTGTCGGAAAGCTGCTCCCACAGCTCCTCCGCCTTTCTGCGCAGCGCCTTAAAGGGATTTCTGGCATCCTCCACAAGCTCCTGCGCCGCCAGAAGATTCTCGGCGGTTGCAGGCAGTTCTCCCCGCTCCAACATGGCCACTGCCGCCTGTTCCGTCTCCGTCACGCGCCGAAGCTGCGCGAGCTGTTCTCTCTCATAGCCCGCCGCAATCTGCTCCGTGATGGATTTATTCTCCGCAGTTCTGACAAGCTCCCGCAGCACGCCCAGCTCATCCGTGGCCTTCACATCCATATGACCGAAATTCCCGCTCCTGACCGCAGACAAAAGGTTTGCAAACTGAAGCTCCGCCTGTGTATTGAGCACTCCCCCCACGGCCGCCCCGTCCCTGCGCTCTATCTGATGCAGCAGACGGTACACGCCGATATAGGCCTCCCGCTCCTGCTCCGTAATCTGTTTATTCTGTTCCAAACCATAAAGATACCGGCTGTAGCTCTGAGCCTGTTCCTGAAAGCTGGAGGGCAGATTGTCAAAATATTCGTTGAGCTGCGCAAAACTCTGCTCCAGAGGGTTGACGCCGTCCCGAATCATCTGCAGCGTGGCTGCGGGCGTCAGCTTCTCGATCAGAGTCCGCACCTGCGCGTCAGCTTCCTTCACGCGGTTGATATTCTCCTCGGTAATCTCCATGTGATTATAACCGAGAATGCGAACCGCCCTGCAGTTCTCCTCATCAGGCTCCAACCCCAGTTCCCGCACAAGCTCCTCCACATTGCCGAATGCCTTGTGCATACTGTCACCCAAATCCGGTCTGGGCGCCGTCATCAGGGACTCATAGCTCTCGCCCGCCTTCTCATAGGTCTGCTGCAGCGCTGTGCCCTCCGCATGGAAGCGCTCCAAAACCGTGGCGTCCTCCCCGTCCGCATCATATAGGCGCACAGTGCCCAGAAGCTGTGCTGGAAGTCCGGGCAGCTCCCGCATCACAGCATTGGTCTGATTCCAGTTCTCATACTTGGAGACAGCTTCCCCGTCCGCCGGGAAATAGCGCTCCGCCACCGCCTTCTCCGCCTCCCGCAGAGCTTCGATCAGCTCCTCCATGGGCGCCGTATCAATCGAAAAACCGCTCTTTAACAGCTTTACATTCACCTCTGCCGTCATGCGCAGACGAATCTCCTCCAAATGCTTGCGGGCAGTCACGTCTCCCTGCTGCCGCAGCCATTTTTCCGCTTCCTCACGGTCTGCAAAATCTGGCCTTTCCAAAGCCTCATACTGTGCTCTGTAATAATCCAGAACCTCCACGGCCTTTTCGTAAACAGTCCCTCCTGCCTGACCCTCCTGGGACAAATCTGCGTAGATAGGCTCCTTGCCCGAAGCGATTGCTTCCGCTGCCGCTGCCGCAAAGCTCTCCTCAGTGACAGGCACCACTGCCTCCTGCAGCTGCTTCAGACGGTTCAGGCTCTCCGCCGTCAGAGGAAGCCTGCGCTCCAGAAGCCACTGCGCCGCCTGCCGGTTCTCCTCATCGGGCTCATAACCCGCCTGCTCCAACACCTGATCAATCTGTCTGAGCATGTTCTCATCCGCCAGATAATCCATGCTCTTTTGGGGAATATTCCCGCTATGATCCGCCGCATCCGCGCCGCTGTTCTCCGCCAGATAAAAATTCCAGATCTCCGGCTCCAGCTCATTGTCTACCATATACTGATAAGCGCCCTCTGTGGGTGTCTCCAGCTCCGAGGCCATATTCCACGCCTTCTCCACCGCCGCGATATTCTCCTCGGTGAGCGGGATATCCGCCTCGCGAAAGCTGTCGGACAACGCCCTCGCCAAGGACTCGCTCCCCACGGCTGCCGCCAGAGTATCCATATCCAAATCATCCGTGTAGCCCGCAATATTTTGACCGCTGCGCACAAGCTCCGCCTTGATCTTATCCACAATGGTCACGGCCTCCTCTGGATTCAGAGAACCAAAATGGAAGCCCTCCTCGGTGAGTCTCTGATAATCCTCCTCAGACATGGTATTTGACACAACTGTCATATAATCCTGAGACACACCCACATCCGCCGCTGCAGCCTCCTGCTGGAGCTCTGTCAGAGTCTTTGCCTTATCTTTGCCGTCCCGATCATCCCCAAACACGGCAAATGCATCCTCTCCTTTGGTGAAAGACACATTTTCCGTCCCCTGCCTGCTGCCTTTGGTTTTCTCCGGTGCATGGGCAGTCTTTGCTCCCTCCGCCCGCTCTCCGCGAACTACAGCCTCCGCATGATTATTCTGATTCTGAATCACAATGTTCATATATACCTCCTGCCCGCCTAAACGGCACGAACATTTCCGCCGTCAAAAAGGTGAGCGCCTTCCCGGCACTCACCTTATATTTCGGTGCATTATTTCATTTTCTTAACCTGGTATTTTTTATCAAAATCCAAAATCAGAACACAAACACGGCTGCACAGTAGGGCGGTAAATCCAAGGTGATGGAATAATCATGGTAATGGCACGGCTCCGCCTTGGCGGAAATTTCCGCGGGAAGCTCATTGCCCCAGCCGCCGAACCTCTCCTCGTCGCTGTTCAGTATGAGCTTATACTTTTTCTTCTTGGGCACGGGCACCTGGTAATTCTCCCACCTGACAGGCGTCATGTTCAAGACGAAGAGCAGATTGTTTCTCCTGGTGGAAGATTTGCGCACAAAGGAATAGGTACTCCTCTCTGCATCGTCCGCGTTCATCCACTCAAAGCCATCCCAGCAATTGTCAAACTCATACAGAGCAGGATATTTGCGGTACATCCGCAGAAGCTCTTTCACCCACTCATGCATACCCAGATTGTTTTTCTCGCCCAGCAAGAACCAATCCAGCTCTCTGGCCTCGCTCCACTCGCGCTCCTGAGCGAAATCCTGACCCATGAACAAAAGCTTCTTGCCGCAGTGTCCGAACATATACGCATAACCCACCCGGAGATTGGCATATTTGTCCACCGGATAGCCGGGCATCTTATTGACCATGGAACACTTTAAATGTACTACCTCGTCATGGGACAGGGGCAGGATATAATTTTCGCTCTCGTTATAGCTCATGGCAAAGGTCATGGCATAGTGGTTGCCTTTGCGGTATATCGGATCCAGCTTCATGTACTCGCAGAAATCATGCATCCATCCCATATTCCACTTAAAAGAAAAGCCCAGACTGTCCGTACCGATATCACCGCTGACATTGGGCCATGCGGTGGACTCCTCGGCGATAGTCAGAAATCCGGGATAGGTGCCGCGGATGACAGAATTCATATGTTTGAAAAATTCAATAGCCTCCAGATTCTTGTTGCCACCAAACTCATTGGGCAGCCACTGGCCGTCCTGCTTGCCGTAATCCAGATACAGCATGGACGCCACCGCATCCACCCGGATGCCGTCCACATGGAACTCCTTGAGCCAGAACAGCACATTGGCAATCAGGAAATTTTTCACCTCGCTCTTGCCGTAATTAAAAATCTTGGTTCCCCAGTCGGGATGCTCGCCCCTCCTCGGATCGGGATGCTCGAAAATACAGCTTCCGTCAAACTCACCCAAGCCATGGGCATCCGTGGCAAAATGCGCGGGCACCCAGTCCAAAATCACGCCCACACCCGCCTTGTGCAGCTCATTCACCAGATACATGAAATCCTCCGGCGTGCCATAGCGGGAAGTCGGTGCATAGTAACCGGTCACCTGATATCCCCAGGAACCGTCAAAGGGATGCTCCGCAATGCCCATGAGCTCCACATGGGTATATTTCATCTCCTTCACATACTCCACGATACGTTTTGCAAATTCTCTATAATTGTAAAAGCCTTCCTCCGTGCCATTGTCGGGATGCTTCATGAAGGAACCGATATGACACTCATAAATCGCCATGGGCTCCCTGTTGGCGTCCTTCTTGTCGCGCTCCGCAAGCCACTTGGCATCCTTCCACGCAAAGCCCTCCAAATCCGTGATAATGGACGCCGTGCCCGGACGATACTCCGCCTGATTTGCAAAAGGATCCGCCTTGTAGAGCTTCCTGCCATCCTGCGCGGTGATCAGAAACTTATACATCTCGCCTTTGCCCACACCGGGTACAAACACGCTCCAGATGCCGCCCTCCCCCAGCTTTTCCATGGGATGCGCTTCCTCATCCCAGCCATTGAAGGAACCTACCACACAGACAGCCACGGCATTGGGCGCCCACACTGCAAAAAACACACCCTCCCTGCCGTCCTCCACAGACAAATGCGCACCCAGCTTTTTGTAGATATCATAGTGGGTTCCCTGTGCAAACAAATATTGGTCTGCCTCGGAAATAAATACCTTATCTCTCATTTTGCCTCTGTTCTCCTCCCCTGTTTTATTTGGTAAAATTTACGCGAAATCTTTTTCCGTCACAACTATCATGTCCTCTTCATCATATCGCTTTGCCAACAAAATGTCAAAGAAATGTCCCGGCGTCTTGCGATTTGCATGACGAATCGCCCCGTCCACAATCTCCTTGACCTCCGCCGTCGTCACTGCATGTTCCAAGGTCTGCCGCTGTTCAATGCGATTGTGCAGAGCCAGAACGCCCAGCTCATCAATGGAATATTCCTGCTCTCTGGCATATTTTCTGCCGTAGGCCACAAGCAGATCATTGCTCAAAGCCTCCACATCCACCCGCGCGGTAAAGACATCCAGCAGTGTTCCATGCTTTTTCAGAAACCGATTCATCACTCTGGTCTCATCCTGCAGCAAAACCACAATACCCAGACTTTCCTTCTGCAAGGCCTTATACAAATCCTGAACTGTATTTTCATCCATATCACAGGCACTCTGAACAATCAGTGCTCCGTTTTGAAGCTGGTTCAGCGTCTCTTCCACATTCTTGGTGCTCAGACCCTTTCCCGATATTTTGGCAACTCTCCCCGAAAAATTGCTGTCGGTAGACTGAACCTCGCGGATCATTTTCTTCGCAAGAGAAAGGGTATCCATGCCCGCCTCGCCGGTGATGATGACATTGCCCGTGTAGGCGGCAAGACTGATATTGTCCACAGCCTTCACAATCTGATCCTTGGTGGCGCGGCTCTGGATATAAGACCCATAGAGCTCTCTCTCCTCCCTTGTCATCGCGCGGACTCGCTCCCTGCCGGAAGCCTCCTCCGTCTCCTGCTGCTCTGCCTGTGCAGACCTAGCCTGAGATGCCCGTTTCCCAGACTGCTCCTCGGACTCCTCTGAAAGTACATCCTCCTCAGGCTGCTCTCCGGGCTCCTCCTGATGCATATCCTCCTCGGACTGCTCTTCCGGCTCCTCCTGATGCATATCCTCCTCGGACTGCTCTTCCGGCTCCTCCTGAAGCACATCCTCTGCAGACTGCTCTTCCGACTCCTCCTGATGCATATCCCCCTCGGGCTGCTCTTCCGACTCCTCCTGAAGCACATCCTCTGCAGACTGCTCTTCCGACTCCTCCTGATGCACATCCTCCTCGGACTGCTCTTCCAGCTCCTCCTGAGCCATTTCTTCCGACTGCCCATCCGTCGGCAGCAGTTCTTCCTCTAACGCCTCTTCTGTCAGTTCCTCCTCGACTTCTTCCGTCATCTCGGGCTCATCCACACTCTTTTCCAGCTTTTCCAAAAGGCCGTCCTTCACCGCTGCATCAAAATCCGTAAACAGGCTGCCCGTATGCTGCAGCACATGCTGGCGCACCTCTTCCCGGCGTTTCTCGACATTTTCCTTCTTCATGCGCTCCCATTCAGCCAGCACATCGCCGATATTCATCTGACCGGTAATCTGTTTCTCCACATTCTCTCTCTCGGGAACCACCAGACTGAGCTGTCCGTCCGGCTCCTGAGACAGCACATGGGCAAGCTCCTTGGGCGGCTGTATTCCGGCCATCTTTTCCACAAGGTTCTGCGGGTGGACAACCTGAGCTATCGCTGACGGTTTTGCTATATCTTCCGCGGCTTTTTCCGGCTGCGCGAGCATATTCATGGACATCTGCCCGGGCTGCTCTGTCGCATTCCCGGATGTCTGCTCCGCCTGCCGCTCTGCCTCCCGGCGCATCTGTGCCAACACGAGCTCCCCGGTCTCGCCAAAGAAAACCTCCGAGCTCTCCACCTCCTCAGCGTCTGATTCCAAAACATCCTCGCCGTATGTCTCCGGCGCTTCCTCTTCCAGCTCTGCTTCTGCCGATTCCATTCCCGACTCTTCCGCCAGCTCCGGCTCTGTTTCCTTCGCAGCTTCCGGTTGTACTTCCTCCACCCCGGTCTGCGGTTCCTCTAGCTGCTGCTTCTCAAGCTGTATTTCTCCGGTCTGTGTTTCCCCGCTCTGCTGTTCTCCGCTCAGAAGATTTCTCAACTCCTGTGCCAGCTCTGCCTGCAGATTCAATGTATTATACTGCCCTACATCCATGGTTTTCACATGAATATCATGCTCTTCAGGCTCCGACCTCTGCGGGTAAACTATCGCAGCTCCCATATCGCTCTGTATACCCGCTTCCCCATCCTCCATCCTCACGGGCGCATATACCTGTGTGTCTCCGCTGACGGCCTCGGAATCATACACATCCCCCTGCTCCGCCAGCTCCTCATAGTAGGCTTCGGAATCCTCCATGTACTGCCCATCGAACAGCTCCGGCTCACCCTCCTGCTCCGATTCCGCAGCGGACATGTCAAAGCGATGCTCGTATTTCTCCTGCTGTTCTGCGCTCAGGGGCTGGTGAAGCATTTTCAGTTCCATGGCCTTGATGACATACTCTCCCTCGCCAAACCACAGGATCATCTCATCGCACTCCTCCACACAGCGCGCGGCAAGCCCCACTCTATGATAGAGATAAGCCAGCTCATACGCCCACTTCTCCCGATAATCGTGCTTCTTCAGCTCCTCCAAAACCTCTATGCGCTCCTCAAGACTCACATCCTGATCTTCATAGAGCTTATATTGGAGAATATAGCGTCCGGGGTCTTTGGGCGCAACCTTCACAAACTCCTTGTAATACTCCATGGCCTGTACAAACTCTCCGGTCTTAATGGACAGCTCGCACAGCGAATAGCAGATATTTCTCCCTCCCGGGCGACGCTCATAAGCCAGAAGCAGCAAGTCTCTGGCGTCCTCATATCTTCTGTTTATCTTATACAGATCGCTGATGGTGCAGAGCATCATAACGCTCTTCACCCTGCGCCAGTCGATCGTGTCCGCAATCTCTGCAGCCTGTGTGTAATCTCCCTGCGCAATCAGCTCCCTGATACTCTCAGCTCTTACTTTATATTCGTATTTATCCAAGGTATTCCGCTCCCTTTAGCAATGCAGTCAGTCTGCCGTTTAAATGCACTCAACATAATTCCCATTTTCATCCCTAAGTTTATCATAGTCACCTTGGTATGTCAAAAAATAAAGGCCAAAAAATGCAGAAAAAATACAAGATATAGTTTTACACCATATCTTTTCAAACTAGATATCGATATTTTGCCCTGATTGCAGGATTGTAATATTGAGAACAGAATAGAAATGACTTTTGAACAAAACGCAAAGTTGAATGATATCTCTTACTGATGGCGGCGGGGAGTCTAACAGACAACCTGCCGCTATTTTATCAGTTTTCACTTACGCCTTTCGCATAAGCATAAATTCGTTTTAAAAAGTTCTCATTCCCTATGGCACTCCTGTCGTTCCCTGCCAACCTTGAAAATCCCAAATACGAATTAAATCCAAGCATATATACTGCAATAGCCATTGCCATATCTTCATTTTCCTGATCTGACATATCCGCAATATTTTTAAGTTCCTGTAATACCGTATCATGTGGAATCTGCACTGTCCCATCCTGTTTTACCACTTTTTCAATTACATTTGGGAGTACCATGCACATACTATAAAACGCATCTTCTTCTCCTGTTGTAATTGCATAAAACCGATCCAAGCTTACCCGCCTTATTCTTTTATGTGACACACGCTTTCCGTCTACCGTAGTTTCCCACTTTATATTCTGCGACTTTTGGGCTATTGCCTCTACCAAAAAGCAAGCACAATCATCATCACTTAAAAGTTGATTCTGCATCTTAATATATGTTTTTCCTGCGGAAGCCGAGTTCATTGTATTATGTTTATTTTTCATTTCGACATATACTGTATGAACCATATCTCCATCCGGCAGCATGATTCCCTCTTCATTTTGATAAATTACATCCCATCCGCCCTCTTTTCCATTTTCGGGCACCCTGCACTTATCTATGTATTGAAATATTCTTTGATGAAAATAACCTATGTCATTATTATTTGACTTATCGCGCTGGCGAAATATTTCATTTCCCACCATTTCCGCCCATGAACTCTGATATACCGTCTTATCAAAAATGAGTTTTACAGGATCAATTATATTTTTATTAAAACGCTTAATATCATAAGATTCCAGTTTCTCGCCATACTTTTCTATTGTTGCTCCAACATGTTTTACAAAATCTTCTTCCGATATAAAATCCAATGGCCAACTCATTACATTGCCTCCCTGATTTTCTCCTTTTTCCCCAACATCTCAAGTGAATGATATATTTCTATGGCAATATCCTGTGCCAAATTAACAGGAACCGCATTCCCTACCTGTTTATATTGCGATGAAACATTTCCGCAAAATTCCCATTCATCCGGAAACGTCTGGCATCTTGCATTTTCTCTTATAGTGAATGGTCTGGCTTCCAACGGATGGCAACGCTCTGTCTGTTTTTGAGATGGCGATGTCAATACTGCCAATGAAGGTTCATCCAAACTCATTCTCCGCAAAATTCCAGTACGTCCCCCCTCCATATCCCAGCAGCTTTTCATATATTCCTTTGCTACTTCCGGATCTATATCCCGCCAATATCCGCCCGCCGGAACCAATTCAAATATCTTTTTCTTTTTCTCCCCATAAGGAATAAAAGGACTGTCCGGACAATCTAATAAAACATCTCTCAAAACCGGTTTATAATCATGCGGTTTGGGGAATATATATTCCATTTTATTTATCAGATCATTTCTAATCCCAACCGTAATCAGGCGTTCTCTCTTCTGTGGAACTCCATAATCCCACGCATTTAATACCTTTTTATCAATCGTATATCCCGCCTTTGTAAAAATATTCAACATGGTTTTATATGTATTTCCATGATCATGCGTCAGCAGCCCCCTGACATTTTCAAACAGAAACATCTTCGGCTGCAGCTTTTGCAAAAATAATGCATAATGATAAAAAAGTGTTCCTCTGGCGTCTTCTAAGCCAAGTCTTTTACCTGCATATGAAAATGCCTGACAAGGCGCTCCTCCAGACAATAAATCTAATTCTCCTTTTTTCAGATGAAAATACTCTTCTAAATCTAAACAGGAAATATTGGCAATATCATCATGAATAACATTCCAGTCAGGTCTGTTTTTTTTCAGTGTGTCTGCCGCATCTTTATCAAATTCAATCAATCCAAGCGTTTTAAATCCCGCTTTCTCTACTCCTAACGCCAGTCCGCCCGCACCGGCAAACAATTCAATCGTATAAAACATAAGATTACCTCTTCTTTTTTTATAATACTCTCATATTATGTGTCCAATTATCAGGACTCAATTCTTGCAGATAATCTCTGTAAAACCTTCTCGCTCTTCCTCATTTTAGCAATTACTATTGACTTTTTCAACCACATTTAGAGCAGATTACTTAACTGCGCAAACTGTTCCAGCGTGAGAGCTTCCCCCCGCACGGTGGCGGGCAGCCCCATCTGTTCCAGCGCTCCTGCCACGCGCTCCTTGTCGAGCTGCAGCCCCGCCGCATTGTTCAGACTGTTCACCAGCGTTTTGCGTCTCTGATTAAAGGCAGCTCTGACGATTGCAAACAGCTTTCCTTCGTCTGCCGCCTGCACCGGCGGCTGCTCATAGCGAGTCAGGCGGATAACCGCGCTGCCCACATTCGGTCTGGGGATAAAACAGTTGGACGGCACATTCGCCACAATCTCCGGTCTGGCATAATACTGCACCGCCAGAGACAATGCGCCGTAATCCTTGGTGCCGGGACCTACCTGCATCCGATCCGCCACCTCCTTCTGTACCATGACGGTAATGCTCTGCAAAGGCACATGCTGCTCAAACAGCCCCATGATAATCGGCGTCGTTATGTAATATGGAAGATTCGCCACCACCTTGATAGGTCTTCCGGCATTTTTTTCCCGGACAATTTCATTGATGTCCACTTTCAGAATATCCCCGTGGATGACGGTGACATTGTCGTAAGCAGACAAAGTCTCCTTCAGAATCGGAATAAGCGCCGCGTCAATCTCCACAGCTGCCACCTTCCCCGCTGCCTCCGCCAGATACTGCGTCATGGTGCCGATGCCGGGGCCGATTTCCAGCACATAATCCTCCTTTGTGATTTCCGCCGCAGCGACAATCCGTTCCAGCACTCTGGTATCAATCAGGAAATTCTGGCCATATTTTTTCTGAAAACGAAACCCGTATTTCTGCAATACTTCTATGGTATTTTGTGGAATGCCCAGCTTTTTTGCATCAATGTCTCCAGCAATTTCCGTATCGCTTCCCATGTTATGCCTCCTGATAAACTGTCTGCAAAATCAAATTCTCACCAGTATCGAAACTCCTCCAGAAAATGAATGCAATTATATAAAACCAGTACGTCCATGCCGGACTCCGGTTCATAACTCTCCATAAACGGAAACAGCTTTCCATTCATATAGCGCAGATCCACCACATAAATCTTTTCGTAATGGAAGGCGAGCAGCGGAACCATACAATTCGCATAAGAGTCCTTGATGACAAAAAGCGTCCTGCCGGTGGGATGTCCCGTGTCGATTTCCACAAACGCGTGATTGTCATCCAGAAAATAGCCATACTGGTTTTTCGTCTCCAGATAAGACCGCTCATAAAACGAACTGCTCTCCTCCTGCATATCGTATATGATATGCACTGGCGTCTGCTCCGTCAGCGGGAAATATTCAATGCGATCCGGCCTCATGGGAAGGAGCACCTTGGAATACAGAGTTCCCAGAAAGTCCTCCGATACCGTCTCCGCCGTCTCCACGGAAAAATCCCGCGGAATCTCTCCCACCGCAGCAGCCCATGCCTGATAACCATAATAGGCTCCCCGGGATGTCCAGTGGTGGTCTGTGCGGTAATAAAGCTCTTCACTGTCATGCTGCCGCAGCACATCATATACATCGATAAAATGCTGCGCCCCCACGCGCTCCGAAACAGCAGCCAGCAGAGCGCGCTGGTCATAGGCTTCCGCATAGGCGGGCAGTCTCTCGGGATAAAGATTGTCCGCCGTGGGCACCAGCATCACCCTCGCATCCCACCGCTCCACCAGCCTCGCCAGAAGCTCCAGCTTCTGCTCCACCAGCTCCCCGGGATAATCTGCCGCCAGGTGCTGTTCTATGAGATAATCATCCTGGCTCAGATAGACGCCGTTAATCTCCTTTTTCTGCAGCAAAATGTCCGTCCTCGTCTTGATACCGATCCATTTGTCCCGCCCCACAAATTGATCCGTGACATAGGCCTCATAGTCCTCCATGAAACTGCCGTCCAATACGCTCGTGCGGGTCAGCTTTGGTCTGGCGGCGAGCACGCGGTTCTCCTGCGGGGAAAACAGCCTGTCCTCCCGCAAAAAATCGGCTATTGTAAGCGTCAATAGTATAACACAGATTATACCCACGGTCAAAGCGGCATTTCGCCTATCCTTGTCTATCATTTTTTTTACATCTTTTTTCAGATTTTTCATATTATCCGTATACCCGCTGCATCAAAATCGAAAATACAAAAAGGGATTGTAGGAGGCGTCCACCACATAGGCGATGGAGAGCAGCAGCAGCGCCGCAGGAATTACTTTTTCCAAAATATCATAGGACGCCATGGCATACCCTGCGCGGCTCCCCTGCAGCCTTTTGGTCAATATTGCAAAAATCGGCGTGGCCGCAAGAATCCCGATAAACAGCAATACCAGATTTTCCCTGCCCAGATACAAGACCTGTCTGTCCCAGAGCGGCTGCCCGCCCACGCCAAACATGGCTCCCAGATAACCTCCGATGGCAGCCGGCGTCTCCAGTTCAAAAATCACCCAGCTAAGGAGCACTATCACCAGACAATACACATGCCCCAAAACCTTTGGCAGCCCCGACAGGAGCCTTCCAAAAAACAACTTCTCCAAAATCAGGAAAAACGCAAACCAGATACCCCACAGCACAAAATTCCATCCCGCCCCATGCCAGATGCCGGTGAGCATCCACACAACCAAAATATTCATCAGTTGTCTCGGCATGCCCTTCCGGTTACCGCCAAGCGGAATGTACACATACTCCCGAAACCAACTGCTCAGGGAGATATGCCATCTGCGCCAAAATTCCGTGATGGATTTGGAAATATAGGGATAATTAAAATTCTCAGGAAACGCAAATCCCATAACTGCCCCAAGTCCGATAGCCATGTCGGAATAGCCTGAAAAGTCAAAATAAATCTGCAGGGCAAACGCTCCGATTCCCATCCACGCGGTGAGCACGCTCATCTCCCCGTAATCCATGCCTTTTATCAGACTCCACAAAAGCCCGATATTGTTTGCCAGAAGCACCTTCTTGGCAAGCCCCGTAACAAATCGTTTTGCGCCATAACCGATAGTCAGGACATCCGGTCTGCGCTCAGAAAGCCGCTCCTCCACCTGACGGTATTTCACGATAGGCCCGGCGATCAACTGCGGGAACATGGTCACAAAGACTCCGAAATCCAAAAGATTCCTCTGCACCTTCGCCTCGCCCCGGTACACGTCTATCGTGTAGGACATGGTCTGAAAAGTATAAAACGAAATGCCGATGGGCAGCCCCAAATCCAGGGTCGGAAGGGCGGTTCCCATGAGCAGATTGACCGACCGGATCAGGAAATCCGCATATTTAAAAAATCCCAGCAGCAAAAGATTGACGGCAAGAGAGGACACCAGCAGCCACCTTGCCGCCCGTGTCCCCCGTCTTGTCCCAATCAATCTTCCGTGAATATAGTCCGACACGGTGGAAAACAGCATTAACACCACATATATTGGCTCTCCCCAGGCATAAAAAATCAGGCTCCCCAAAAAGAGCGTCAGATTTTTTACCCTGCCCGGGGACAGAAAATAACAAATCATAAAAATCGGCAAAAACCGAAACAAAAACAAAATACTGCTGAATACCATAATCCTCCCCCGGAGGCCGTCCTACAGATTTAAGCTTCTCTTAATGGCGTCAATTGCCCGCTGGTTCTGCTTCCGGCTGTACGCAACAGCCGCCTCATCGCCCTGCTCCGCCGCAGCCTCCACGTCTGCGCCCAGAAGGACAAAGCAGACATAATCATCCTCTATGCGCTCCACCATGCTGCCCTGTACCTTGGGTATATTCATCGGGTATTGCAGGCTGTTCTCCACCAGATCCGTGCGGTAATTCTGCAGAGCTTCCTCCACCGCATCCGCCTGCCCCTCCGCGGCCTTCACGATCAGCAGGGTGTCCACATTGGCGCTGATCATGGGCGACTCACCCATATAATCCTCATACATGTCAGAAGTCAGACCATAAGTCATCTCCAACATCTCCCTTGGCAGCTGTGTATTAGGCCAATAGTCCTCACCCAGCTCCTCCACCACTGCCGCCCGCAGCGTGCTCATCTCCTCGCTCCAGCCCGTATCCGCTTCCGCCGATTCCATCCCTGGCTCCGTGTCCATGCCATCAGACAAATTGCCGTTTTCTCCGTCGGATATTGCATCTGTCCCCACACTACCCTGCATGGAGGAATTCTCCTGCATATCGGAATCCGTGGAAGTATCGGCATTATTCTTTTTATTTCCACATGCCGTCATGCCAATTGACAACACACATACGCACAGATAAAGCAACCATTTTTTCATAGTATCCTCCTTAATAGCCTGCTCGTTCAGCTTCTGTAAATTATTTTGCACACAAATAACCGTTTCATGCACGAGCCGCCAAATATAGTGTCATTTACCTTTTGTATCATTCGTCGCTCATAACGTCATTGTTATCAAAAAACGGATATGCTATAATTTTTTCAAGATATTTTTTCATAGAGGAGACATGTTGGATATGACTCAGGAAAACTCAGTTGTTTTTGATATGGATGGCGTTCTGTTTGACACAGAAAGATTATGTCTGGAGAGTTGGGTTGCCGTGTCTAATGCGCAGGGCATTCAGGACATGGCAGAATTTTTCCCAAGCTGCATCGGACGCAACGACACGGACACCAAAGCGCTGGTGCTGGAGCATTACGGTGCGGATTTTCCCTACGAAGCATTCTGCCGGGAGGCTTCCGCCCACTTTCATCAATCGGTAGAACAAAACGGACTCCCCGTGAAAAAGGGAGTCCTTGAAATTCTTGATTTTCTAAAACAGGAAAACTGGAACGTGGGACTGGCTTCCTCCACCAGCTATCCGTCTGTAACGGCGCATCTGAAGCGGGCGGGGCTAAGAGACTTTTTTTCCGTAATCGTCACGGGAGATATGGTGGAACACTCCAAACCACAGCCCGATATTTACCTCATGGCCTGTGACAGACTGGACAGACAGCCCGGACAATGCTATGCCATCGAGGATTCGCCCAATGGCATCCGAGCCGCCTTTCTCGCTGGAATGAAGCCTATCATGGTGCCGGATTTGGTAATGCCGGACGCCGAAATGCAGGAAATCTGTCATAAAATCTTTTTAAATCTGGAAGAAGTGCGGGACTATTTTGCGTCCTGAGCACTGCCAGCTGCAATCTGTTTCAGTGCCATATGTCTGGAAATATTGTAGGTGCGGATGCCGAAACTATCCGTGGACAACTGTAATTTGCGCAGATAATAATATCCAAAACCGTCCTGCCTTGATCTGCGAATATCGCTCCGGTCTATCTTGCCCGCGATACAGCGCTCCTGCTCTGTCCCGTCGAGTTCTTCCCACGCCTCGTCCCGCATATCCCAACGGCTGTTCATCTCGCCTCTGATATAGAAGGACTCCAAATCATAGCCAAGCTCCTCCAGATAGGGAATTAACACAGGCGCGGCATCCGCGCTCAACCCGGCGAGATAGCTGTAATCATGATAGGGCGCGTCACTCAGGAAGAAATCATTCTTTGGTTTCCATTCGCCATCCGCCTGTTCCTGCACACCGGCGGGCGCATTAGCCACATTCACCGCGGCGATAATATAATCGGGATGCGCAAAGGAAATCAACAGATATAACACCGTCACTACCGCCGTACTATAGCGAAACAGCGGGAAATTTTCCCGATAAATACTGATGACAATGCCCACAAACAGCAGGAACAGTAGCAGCAGACTCCACAGAACCAGTATCCGCAGAAAAGTCATATAATAAAAGCGGATATAAATGATCATGCGCAGCGCACTGGAGGCGATCATCACGAAGGTGCAAAGCGACATAAGTGTCAGAATTGCCTTCAAAATCTTGCTCTCCCGGAAAAAACAGAGAGAAATCAACACAATGATCAGGTTCAAAATGCCCACCGCAAGCAGTTGAAAGAAGCCTTCCCGGGCATATGCGGCATAGGTATATCCCTCCGGAAGCTGCATTTTACCCAGAAACAAATAGATAATCTGGATGCCGGAAAACAAAAGGTAAATCACCGTGAGCATACCATTGATTGTGATAGCCAGTATCGGTTCTCCCTTTCTATGATCCTTCACCTTGCCGCTCAGGGTGCGTTTACACAAAAATGCCGTCAGCAGATAGGATGCAAAAAAGAGAAAACAGATGCGGAACATGACATTAACCATATTTCCGACACTGAATATCTTTAACACGCGATCCGCTATCTGGCGGAATACCGCGTCCGCGCTGGCAAGCAGAGCCACTACCACCAACAGCAGAGGGATTGCAATACCGACGCCCAGCAGCACATACCACAGGTTCTTATTTTTGCCCTTGTGATTCTTAAAATAATGCGCCGCGTCCGTAAAGGGTCTGTCGATTTCCCCCAGACTCGCGAATACCATAAGGAAAATACTGCCCAGATATTTGCCCAGATTCCACTTGGCGGTATCGTAAAACTGATGCAGCAAAAGACTCATCATCAGCAGGAAAATCCCTGTCTTATTAAAGGCAATCATCCTCCCGTCGTCCGTGCAGAAAGTGGAAACCGCCAACAGAACCATACTCACCATATAAAATGCGCTTCCTTTTTTCAAGGTAAGCTCCAGTTTTGATAAAGAGAAGCACAAATACAAGAGGCTGGCGGCCACGAAAAAAGGGAAGGTGATGCCGGAACCATTTTTAAACATACAAAACGTGTAGAACAGCGCATAGCAGAAAGTCACCGGGCCAAAAAAGCCAAAATTCTCCTTCATATGCTTTGTCTCGGGAGAGTCCGCTTTTTTTGCCGTCACAAGCTGCATCTGCTGCTCTCTCCTTACCATTTCCTGATTATCCATACTAACCTCCTTCTCACGCTTCCTCGTCGGGTACATACTCCAGAATGTCCCCGGGCTGGCAGTCCAATGCCCTGCAAATGGACTCCAGTGTGGAAAAGCGTACAGCCTTTGCCTTATTATTTTTCAGGACGGACAGATTGGCCAGCGTAATATCCACCTCACCCGCCAGCTCCGTGAGACTCTTTTTGCGCTTTGCCATCATCACATCCAAATTAACTACAATTGCCATCTTAACTTCCTTCCCGCCGACCTTGTCCGTATTCTAAATTGTCAAATCGTTTTCCTCTTTGTAGCGCACGGCTTCCTCAAACACCATGGCAAGCACCTTGGAAAACAGCCCTGCAATGATAAACACCAATATGACCACGAGCATTGCCACCGTCAGATACACAATGCTGCGCACCACCGACATGCCCGCGATAAAGAAGCTCCAATTCCCCATCTTCCGCAGACTCACCACATTTTCCATGACAAAGCAGTCCTCATTCAACACCGTGCGGAAAATCCGGCGCAGCTCCCGAATCAGCACCAGAGCCGCCACACCCAGCACAAAATAGATGATCACCGACTCCTGATAATTCTCGATGACCGGCTCGTAATACTGCCCGATCCATTTAATCGTAAAGGGCAGGCTCACGGTCACCAGAATTCCCATCCCGAACATGACATCCAACAGACATTTGACGCCCTGTGCCAATAACCGCTTTTTCCTGATAGCCTGTTCCGCCGCGTTCTGCGCTTTTTCTCTGTCGCTCATATATGCCGCCTCCTCACATTTTCCTGTTTTTTCCTGCTTTGTGCTCTGCTTACTCTCTGTTTGGCTTCCTGTTTTTTCCTAACTCTGTTCTGCCCTTCATTATAGGCACAAAAAAACTGTTTGTCAATATAAATTTATTGAAATTCGATAAATAAATATTGACAAACAGTATGTTCCGTAAATTCGAGGGGGAATTCGAATGCTTTTACTTCAAAAAGTCCTCTCTCTTGGGATTAAATACATCCACCAGCTTTCCAGCTTCCAGACACTTCACTCCATGCATGGAATCAGAGGGCATAAATACGCTGTCGCCCTTGTTCACCACCTGGCTCTCCCCATCAATCGTGAATAAAAAACTTCCCTCCGCAATGTAAGTGATCTGCTCATGAGGATGCTTGTGCAGATTACCCTCCGCCCCTTTTTCAAACGTAATCTCGCACATCATCAGCTGGTCGGAGTAAGCCATCACTCTTCTGGTGACGCCGGGCTCACAGGGTGTTACCTTGCATACTTCATTTTTTACAAACATGTCTCTACCTCCATCATATATTTTGTTGTTTTTATGTTTTATTTATATTAACCGGATGCTTTACGTTCATTCCCGCTCCTGCAAGCCGTAGAGACGGTGAGCGTTTTTCCAGGCGTGCTCCCGCACCTCCTCCTGTGTAATCCCTTTTATCTCCGCCATGGTCTCAATCACATAGGGAATATTCAAAGAACTGTTGCGCTTGCCGCGAAAAGGCACCGGCGCCAGATAGGGACAGTCGGTCTCCAGCACGATGCGGTCCATGGGCAGATACTCCACCGTCTCCTTCAGCTTTTTTGCGTTTTTGAATGTGAGCACGCCGCCGATTCCAAAATAAAAGCCCATGTCCAAAAATATCCGGGCGCTCTCCTTCGTATAAGAATAACAGTGAACCACGCCGCCGATTTCCTCCGCCTTATCCGCCTTCATCAAATCTATGGTGTCCTTCGCCGCATCCCGGGAATGGATCACCACCGGAAGCGACAGCTCCCTGGCCATGTCCATCTGGCGCACAAACCACTCCTTCTGAACGCACGGTTCCGGCTCCTTCCAGTAATAATCCAGCCCAATTTCCCCCACAGCCACACACTTGGGTGCCGTACAGAGCTGTTTCAGCTGCACCATGTCCTCTTCCTTCAAATCTCCCGTCTCACTGGGATGCACACCCACGGCGCAATAGATAAAATCATACCGCTCCGAAAGCTCCAATGCCTTTCGGGAAGTGGCAAGGCTGGCTCCCACATCTACCACCCGCGCGACTCCCTCCTCAGGAAGCCTGGACAAAAGAATATCCCGATCCCCGTCAAAAGCCTCATCATCATAATGGGCATGTGTATCAAAAATTGGAATCATTTGTTTCGCCTTTCTGCATACTCCGGTCAAAAGCGGAGCCGCCGCTATGCGACAACCCCGCCACTCACATACAAATCCGCAAATTAATTGTTTTGCGGCAGAGACCATACTCCAAAGCCCATGATGACAATAGTAACAAAAATCCTGACGATTCCGGGTACGGAAAAGCTTACAAAGGGAAGCACACTCAGCAGCAGCGCCACCACAAACATAGGCACCCGGGAATACACAGCCACTCTGAACAAATCTCCTGCCGACGCCCTCTTCTGGCAGATCAGCGCAATCAGCATCGCAATCAACAGGTATATCGCCGCACACAGGAAATACCAGAGCGTTCTGCACACAAAGAAAATTACAAAACCTATGACAAGAAATACCCACAGGACAGGCATCAGCGAATTGACAATCCAATCCTTATTGAACTCAAAGCCATCCGCCATCTGATAAAAATAAAATTCCTGATACTTCCCATTGTTCAGTATACATAATTTGTCACAGGTCACTAAGAGGATCATACGGTATCCCAGACTGCTCAGCTCCATGACATCGTCATAGGTATATTCCTCCTCATAATCCGACAGGAACACAAGCATCTCATCCTCGTCATAAAAATATTCCTCATCAATGGAAAAATAACCGTCTTTGAGCTCAAAATCCGGCAATTCATCCAATGCGCTTTCCACCCCGCCGCTGGCTATGTACTTAAGCCCCAGCGTTACAAATGAGACCAAGGTGATGACAAACATAAGAAGCGTCACAAATCCAATCATGCTTCCAGTCTTTACTTTTGCCAGACGACTATACCTGGGCGGCACAAAGGAATAGACAAACTGCATAAAAATATTGGGCGCCTTCTGCTCCACCGGCGCACTCCCGAAACCGCCATACTGGTTGTTCATGCCGCCATTATTCATACCATTACCATCCATATCAATTCCTCCCTCTTGATGGACTGAATCAGAATTTTTCTGCCTAATGAGACTAATATATCATTATTGATCTGTTTTGTAAACTGACAGCCGTTTTTTGCAGAAAAAAAAGCACCGACCCTCGGGCTCATATGTCCCAAAAATCAGTACTTAGTGCGTCTTCAGGGGCTCGAACCCTGGACACCCTGATTAAGAGTCAGGTGCTCTACCAACTGAGCTAAAGACGCAGTTGCTATTATTTTTACAACGCAAGAGTTATTATAGTATATAGTTTCCCTAAATGCAAGTGTTTTTTTCATTTTTTCGATATTTTTTTAAAAAAATATTTTACTTCTCTAATTCTGCACAAATTACTACGGTTTTAGACGGTTAGCGCTGCAGGCGCTGCAGTAACCATACAGTTCTATTTTATGTCCGGTAACGGTAAAATCGCTCAATTCTTCCTCGCCCTGAGTTCCATGGCGGTGGCCGAAATGTCCGATCGAGAGAGGGCAGCTGTGCAACGCTATCCGCCGATGGCAGTCCAGACAGACCGCATAATGCGTGTGTCCGCCCCGGTTCAGTTCGTAAACTACGGTATCGTCTCCCATCCATGTAGTACTGTTCACCAGTCCATTCTCCTCAAAAAACGCCAAAATGCGGTAGATGGTAGAGAGCGCATAGGCATCCTGGGGCGCTTTTTCACTGGAACGCAGATAAATCTGCTGCGCGGAAAGCGGTTCCTCCGCCTCAGACAGTACCTGATATACACATTTTCTCTGTTTTGTCCATTTGATCGTCTTTTTCTGTTCCATGATCATATCTCCATGATGATATCTCCACGATTATATTTCCACGATTACATCTCCATGATTACATCTTCACAATTATATCTCCACGATTACATCCTCTTCACAAGACAAACTCCGCGGCAACGCCGACCAAAACGCCGACAATATATAAAATTCCCGCAATCCTGCAATTTTCCAAACGATTATGATTCACGCGGAACAATACCAGAAGCCCCACTCCGGCGCCCACCAAAAGCCCCGACAGCAGAGAGCCGATGCCAATCAGCCCCTCCAGATAAAGCTCCGTAATCGCCACCGATGCGGCGCAATTGGGGATAAATCCCACGAGCCCGGCTACCAGTGAACCTACAATAGGGCGATTCAGCAGAAATCCTGACAGCACATCTTCTCCCAGAAGCTCCAATACCAGATTCAGGGCAAAGCTGATCAGCAAAAGAAAGATACCCACCTGCAAGGTGTGACTCAGCGCAGAACGAAAAATACCCCGCTCACAGCCGCAGTGTTCCTGCTCACATATCTCGTGGATATGCGCATGCTCCTCCTGCCGCTTCCCGCAAACCAAATCGATGAGCAGACCTGCTGCCATACCCACCACTATCTTTACAAGCAGGATTCCGGCTATCGTACCCACCGGAGCATGAGCCGAAATCATCACCGGCAGCATCTCATCGGAGGTGGACAGATAGACCGCCAGCAGTGTCCCCATAGTAATAACCCGGCCGGCATAGAGGTTTGACGCCGCCGCCGAGAAACCGCACTGAGGCACAACGCCGGCCAGAGCACCCACCACTGCCCCCAGTCTTCCCGCCTTTCGCATCAGAAGCTGCAGCTTGCCGCCAGCACTGTGCTCCAGATATTCCATGGCCAGATAGGTCAGAAACAATATAAATATGACAAAAAAACTGTCTTCGACTGTATGCGCCATCGCATGCGCCGCCGCATGTTCCACCGTCTGTAACATGACTTCCTCCAAGGGCTGACTAAAGCCAGCTTAAATACAATAGTCTAAATGCAAATGCAATTCATTCGCATTTAGACTATATCACATATCCGGAGCGTGTCAAGTAAAATTTGCTATAACATCACAGCGTGAGCTCCATCTGTAGTGTGCAATTATCAGAAGAGTTGCCCACCTGCAGCAAAAAACGACCCGGTTCCACCACAAAGCGCTTCTGCGCCACATCGTAAAAAGCAAATGCCCTGCGGGGCAGCGTCAGGCAAATTTCCCTCTTTTCTCCCGGCTGCAAAAATACCTTCTGAAAAGCTTTCAGTTCCTTCACCGGACGCTCCACGCTGCACTCACAGTCGGTAACATAGCACTGCACAACCTCGCTTCCCGCCATATGTCCGGTATTTGCCACCTCCAAAGCCAGCACTACCTCTTCCCCGCTCTGCGCTTTCACCCGAAGCTGTTCCATGACAAAGTCCGTGTAGGACAGCCCATATCCAAAAGGAAACGCCGGCCGGACGCCCTCTTTCTCATAATATCGATAGCCCACAAATATGCCTTCCCGATATTCCACACATTCCTCCAGTCCGAACTGTCCGTTTTTGTAAGTCGCGGTATCTTCATAGACCGCGGGGAAAGTCTCAGGCAGTCTGCCGGAAGGATTTACTCTGCCCAGCAGAACTTCCGCCAGCGCGTCTCCCGTCTCCATACCTGCATAATAACACCACACCAGTGCCCGGACTCTCTGCCTCCAGGGCATCTCCACGGGGGAGCCCGCAACCATCACAAAAATGGTATCCGGATTGATATCCAGCAGAGCCTCCGCCAATTCATCCTGCCCATAAGGAAGCTTCATGTCCGCCCTGTCTCTGCCCTCTGTGTCGTAGTCATGATTCAGCCCGCCCACAAAGATGACCGTGTCCGCCTCCTTTGCGAGAGCACATGCCTCCTCCAGCAATTTGCGTCTGTTACAGACAATCTCCTCCCGCAGCGCGCGCTGTTCCTCGCTGTCGGGATTCTCCTGTCCCATGACCTGACGCTCCAGACTTGCCTCCTGCCAGTTGACCTCGTTCACATCCTTCTTGCCCGGAATATAATATCCCTGCGCATAGCAGATTTCCACATTGCCGCCCAGCGCTTTCTTCAGGCCAAGAATCGGAGAAATCTCATACAGCGCCTTGATTTCTGCACTTCCTCCGCCGCCCGCATGCTGATGCTCGCCATTGTGTCCGATGACCGCAAGCCTATGCCTTCTTGCGGACACGATTCCGCCATCCCCCTCCGCGCACACGGGTATGGGAGCCAGTCTGTCCGCCGTCAGCGGCAAAAGTCTGCAACCCCGCTCTTCCTCGCAGTCGGAAGGTTCATTTTTTAAGAGCACTATGCTCTCCCTTGCGGTCTCCAGCGTTTTTTGCTGATGCTCCGGCGTATTATAGCTTCCCTGCTTTCGGTCGGGAGCCTCCTCGCCCAGCATTTTCAATCGAAACATCATGCGCAGCAGATTGCGCACCTTGGCATCCACCGCCGCCTCGCTGACCTCGCCGCTCCTCACCGCCTGAATCAGGGGATTTGCCAGATAATACTCGTCAAAATCCGTGGTGACGCTCATCTCCAAATCCATAGAAGCCTCCGCCGCCCCTTTTGTGGAGTGAACAGAACCCCAGTCACTTATGACAGTCCCGTCATATCTCCATTCCTTTCTCAATATATCATCCAGCAGCTCCCTGTTTTCGCTGCAATAGACTCCACGGAATTTATTATAGGCATTCATGAGGGAATATGTGCCGCCCTCCTGCACTGCCGCCCGAAAGCCCGGCAGATAAATCTCCCGGAGCGTTCTCTCATCCACCAGCGTATCCACCGCCAACCGATCCGTCTCCTGATTGTTGACTGCAAAATGCTTGACACAGGCCGCCACATCGCTCTCCTGTACCCCCTGGATAAAAGGAACCGCCAGCGCCTCAATGAGACAGGGATCCTCGCTCATATATTCAAAATTGCGCCCGCACAGCGGGTCTCTCTTGATATTGATGCCCGGAGCCAGGATTACATCCTTGCCTCGCCCCCTCGCCTCCTCGCCCAAGACTTTGCCGCTCTCATAGGCAAGCTCAGGATTCCAGGTCGCCGCCAGAGCGGAATTGCTGGGATTGTATGTGACATAGTCGTCAGATTTTCCCACAGGAATCCAACTGTCGTCCGGAAATTCCATGCGCACACCCATGGGGCCGTCGGACATCACCAGCTGAGGGATGCCCAGCCGCTCCACCTCTCTGCTGCGAAAAAATCCTCTCCCATGAATCATGCCCACTTTTTCTTCCAGAGTGAGCTGTGACAATAATTCCTGAATCTGAGACTCGTAATCCTTCGTTTCCTGCTGTCCCATCCTCACACCCTCCTATTGCCAGTTGTCTTTCTTAGTATACTCCGTCTGATAGCCATGATTCGTCTGGGGTCTCAAATCATTGGGATACTGTGTATCGGCATAGATATCTGTCTGCAGCTCCTTAATCATGGAAAACACCCTCTGATAATCCTCGATATCACAGATTGATATCCCATGGGAAGCATGGGAGCCATGCCCTGCGCTCGTACCGGAGCTCCCATGCGTACATACACTGACCACATCACCCACTCCCAGCCATTGGTCAAAAATACCCCGGTGGATATTGATGTGCGAAAGGTCTGTAAAGGGCTTCATCTCATAGGTATAGGAAAAGGCTCCGCCAGAGACATAAATCCCTCTGTCCGTGACAATATATTCGGTATTCCGATATTTCCTGACAGATAAAAGCACACCCCCGATATACATCCACACCGGCATCATATGAATCAACATAAAAAGTAACAGGAACAGCACCATGGAACCACCCGCCATAAACATTGCGCCCAGAAAGCCCATATCAAACAGCCCCCAGATAATTGCAAAAGGAAGCATGGGATTAAAAATACTTTCCAATAGAAAGCACTTTTTATTCGGCCTGCCCCTCCACAAGATTGTCTCATTCTGCCCCACCATCAACTCCAAATCAGAACCCCGCATCATACCTTCCTCCCATTTTTATCATTTATTTTTGTACCTTTATGCCCATTTCTCATGCCTGACTGAGGACTAATTTCATTATAGTATCGAATCGGTTTTCCTGTCTATTCTTTATTTAAAATTACAGAAAAATCCGGGCTCCACAGGGGCTCTCCGATATAATCATACGTATAGCTGTAATAGATATAATTATATCCGGCCTTCCCGTGCTCAGTCGTCTTCAGATCCGTTCGGATATGCTGCCCCCATTCATCATACAGATACACACTTGAATCCACCCGACCCGTGACATTATTTTTAGTGTTCACGGACAGAATTTTCTGATTCTCATCATACTCGGTTGTCCTCGTTATGGAGAAGAAGCTTTCTTCTCTATACACAATTTCATTTCCGTATTGGTCGTATTCCCAATACTCCGACCCGTCGCGATAAGAGACGCTCGCCACGTCCACATCGCCCTCCCATTGCACCGCGTCCAGCCGTTCCAGCCAATCCGCCGCACTGAAATTCACCGCCTCCTCCCACGGCACCCACAGCGCACGCTCCTCGGGCAGTCTGATTTCCTGATGATACCCCCTCCAGTGAGGTCTGCTCTCCGTACAATTTCCCGCAGCATCATATCGTCTCACCCGTATATTTTTTATCCCCTGTACCGTCTCCAGGTCATCATCATAGAAATCCGTCGTCTCTGCTTCCACTTCCAGATAACCGCCGTCCTCCAGCTCCTCATAGACATGTATACTGACCTGCATACTGTTCATACCTTTCTCCCACGCCCCGATATCCTCCGGAATCGCGCCCGTTCCCCCGCTGTATACCTCCTGATATACTCTTCCCTGCTCATCATAGGTCGTGTAGGTACAGAACCACAAGCTTGAATTATGCCTCAGGCAAATCGTCTCCCTTCCCGCACTGTCATAAAAATAATCCTTCTCCGATGAACTCAGGGAAGCTTCCTCCCCGGAATCCGATTTCTCCTGCTGCCAAAACACCTCCTTAAGCAGCTTCTGCTCCTCATCATAGCTGTAGATATTCCCCTTGTACGGCTTATCCCCCTCCTGCCGTGCCGGATCATAATAATCCTCCCGCAGCACATTCCCGTTTTGATCATAAATACAGACGATTGTCGGGGATGCTGTACGAGTGCTTTGTGAGGTACAGACCATAATATGCTCCCGCACATAAGTCTCCTTTTCCGCCAGCTCCGCATCCTGCGTCTTTTCATATCCTTTCTGCAAAATGCCTATCGCCTCCCCATACTCCTTCCGCATCAGGTAAGCCTGCGCCATCTCCACATAGAGACTGCTTTCCTCAGGCCGCTTCCTTATCAAAGAACGATATCGGGCAATCAGGTCTTCTCCCTCCTCACCGAAAACCTTTCCCTCAGACAGCTCTCCCCTTACAAACGCCAGCGCCGCGTCAAAATACCCGTCTGCGGCCTCCGTCGAATCCGGCTGCAGGGCGAGCGTCTGCGTGTAATAATCCATGGCTTCCTCATAATTTTCATTCGCATAAGCCTGCTCTGCCGTCTGCAGACAACACCTATAGGTATACAAATCCGACTGCCTGTACATGACGACCGCTATTGCGCTCAGGAGCACCGTACAGATGACAATACCTGTCACCAAAATCTCCGCAAGCCGATTCGGCTCCCGTCCCCCGGAAAGTCCTTCCGTCCTGCCCGGCACCCCATGCGGCTCTCTCACATCCTCCCTCAAATCCAAATTTTTCTCCAAAACGCTCTCCTCATACCGGAAAACCTCCCGGCTCTCCTCCGCCTCCCCAGGCGCCATATGACAGACCAAGCCCGCCATAACCGCTTAATATGCCTCACTCACTTACCACCTGAAAAAGGTTAGCCCGAAAAAGCTTTCTTTTCAGACTAACCTACGCCTTAAGAATCTATTCAACTTTTTGAGCCTGCTCCATTAACGCGTTAACATTGATAGGCGGCATTACAATACACTCCATACCCGGTTGAGCAGTCAAAAGGGACAACTCGCTACGCATATAGGGCATAAGGATTGCCACAGTGTTTTTACTGATGAGCTCTGCTATATCCGTGTTGTCATCCAATGCATTTGTGTTGATGGAGAAAAACCCGGAAAGACTGATTTTTATTTCGTATTCCTTCTCTTTCTCTACGGACATTACAATTGTGACCTTATATACATCCTCATCATTTCTCTTTGCTGCACTTATCTCAAAGGAAAATGCCGGCTCCCTGTCGGACTTAAAATTCTTTCTGACAAATGATATTTGATCAAACACAATATGTTCCAAAGTAAGAACACAATTTTCATCATGTATTTTTCTCATAATTTATGCTGCTAACAAAAGAAGTGTCTTACCCGCCGGATTTTCCAAAACAACCTTCTCGTCAGCCATATCCGACCTCTTCTCTTTTGTTAAGATACAGTTTTCCTCCTTTTGGTATTCTATCTTATGATTCCCTGCAGCCTTGACCTTTACCACACATTCCACCTGAAGCTCTTCTTTGTAAACTGCTGCAGAAACAGAAATCGTATTATATTTGACCTGTGCATTAATTTCTTTCCCATCATTAATGTCTTTTAAAGCTTCATTTGTAATCATCGGAAAAGAATCAAAGTGACCCTCTAAAACCTTCCTGTTGATCAAATCAGCATATTCCTGCAATTCTTCACTAAACAGACGAAAAAATGCATTTTCCAAAGGCAAATCCTCCAGCTCCAATTCGCCTGTCGGCTTATATGACACTATATCATTTTCAGCCTTACCATCTCTGGAAATCACATGCCAAAAAAATTGCTGTTCCGTAAAAATTGCTCTCATCGAAATTTTACCGCAGAGCATATCCCTCAGCTGTGTCAAGACTATCTTAACTACACAATAGCTGGGCACATCCATGTCCGTGCATAAAGCAACATAGTAATTACCTTCGCTGTCTGTACACGAGAAGAAAATAGGAATCTCATCCTCCACCAGACACATATCCATATATATTTCTCTTTCATTTAAAATAAAACATAAATTTTTTTCCATATCATTAACCTTCCAGGCTAAAATTGCTTACATCAGCATTTTCATATAACCACCAACATACATGAGAGGATTTACTGCTTTGCAGCTGCGGTCCCCCTTCCTGTTGAATATACCCTTTTACTACCTTTCTATTCTTTTTAGGTAAACCTAATCTTACATCCAGCTCTTCCCTTTTCTGATAGAAAGACACACCATAATACTCTGGCAGCTGCTCCGGATGCGCTATCTTCCCCTTGAAATTTGTCCGTCTAAGTTCAGCATTGGATTGAAAATCGTTCCTCGACACAGCTGTAGTATCTGATTCCTTTCTCGTGATACATCGAAACGCCAGAATCGGTTCATATTCAAATTTGACTTCATCCTGTAATACAATTTCCCCACTTCGCAATTTATCACGGAAAATCACAGGAAATTTCATCAGTAACTCTTCGGAAACCTTCATTCGCTCATTCCTCGGCCAAAGTATTTGTACAATATATTATACCATACTCTGTCAAGTACAAAATATAGAAAACTCATCAAATATATCCTATATTTTGCTATCGGCATTTCTCTATCACTCACTTACCACCTGAAAGATATAAAACTTCAAATAATAGGACTGGTCAGCCGCCCACAAAATCGGATGGTCGCATGCCTGAGTGCGAAACTCCACCTGACGCAGCCTTCTGTGCGCGCCTGCTGCCGCCTCCCGAATGGTCCTGGCAAACAGCTCCGGCTCCATAAAATGCGAGCAGGAACAGGTAGCCAGATAGCCGCCGTCCCGCACCAGCCTAAGTCCCCGCAGATTAATCTCCCGGTAACCCTTCACCGCATTTTTCACCGAGTTTTTGGACTTGGTAAACGCGGGCGGATCCAGGATCACCACATCGAAAGACTCACCCTCCGCCTCCAACTTGGGCAGCAATTCAAACACATCCGCGCATTGAAAACGCACCCTCTCCTCCAGATGATTCAACTTCGCATTTTCCACGGCGCAATCCACCGCGGGCTGCGAGGCATCCACCCCCAATACGCTCTCCGCCCCCGCGATGCCCGCGTTCAGGGCAAAGGAACCCGTATGCGTGAAACAGTCAAGCACTTTCTTGCCCTTGCAGAACCGGTGAATGGCCGCCCGATTGTTCTTCTGATCCAGGAAAAATCCCGTCTTTTGTCCGTCCTCCACATCCACTATGTATCGCACGCCGTTTTCCACGATCTGCACCCTGGTGTCAAAGGGCTCTCCGATAAAGCCCTTGTAGCGTTCCATCCCCTCTAACTCGCGAACTTTGGCATCACTGCGCTCATATACGCCGCGGATGGTGATGCCGTCCTTAGCCAACACTCTTTTGACGGCCTCCACAATGACGGTTTTCCACCTGTCAATGCCCAATGCCAGAGATTCCACCACCAGCACATCGGCAAACTTGTCCACCACGATGCCCGGCAGAAAATCAGCCTCCCCGAAGATCAGGCGGCAACTGTCTGTGTCAATGGTCTCCCGCCGATAATGCCACGCCGCGCCAACCCTCTCTTCAAAAAAATTTTCGTCAATGACGGCGTCCCTCTTGCGGGACAAGATCCGCACGGTGATCTTGGAGCGGGTATTGATATAGCCGTAACCCATGAAATATCCGTCAAAATCATGGACAGCCACCACGTCCCCATTCTCAAAATCGCCCATGACGGATTCGATCTCATTGTCGTAGATCCACATTCCGCCCGCTTTTAACGCGCGTCCCTCACCCTTTTTCAGCGTTACCTTCGCGTAAGTCTGTTCCATTTTTCATCTCCCACTCAATCCACATTCCAAGTGACGGTTCCCTCTGGGGTGTACTGCGCCGCCGCGGCTTTGCCGTCAAAGACAATCTGATCGATCAGATCATTCTGCGCTGAGATACGGGACACGCTGATGATTTCTCCGCTCTCCTCATCCCGGCGGATGCTCAAAATGCTGCCGTCCCGCAAGCGTCTGTCAAACCGCATGGCATCATCGCAGTCATAGCGGAATACTTCCTTGAGTCTTCCCTGTCCGTCATACTCATAGCGATCCATATACATCACATCCCGATAGAGCCAAAGCTCCAAAATGCAGTTGCCGTCGCTGTCATAATCATAGACCCGATAGGTACTTGTCCCGGAATGGGACGGCCCGGAACTCTCATTGGTCATCTCCTCTATCAAAAGCCCGTCCTCGTACTTGGCCCAATATCCCCTCGTACTGTAATTTCCATACTCCTCCACCGACACCCCGCGGGGCAATTCCTCCGGATAACACCAAAAGCCTTCTGTCTTTTGTCCCTTATCGTCATATACGTTTCGGGTAATCTGATACAGTTCGCCTTCCGAGGTCCAAATCCGCTCCAGAGAGGTATTGTTCGCATCGTCATATTCCACCGTCCTGAGTACATAGGCATCCTCGGAGCCGATCTGTTCCGTCTCTCGGATCATGCGGTTATTTCCGTCATACTCATAGGTGTATCTGTGGGGATACCTGTAGCGGATTGCCTGTGTGGCGGCGCTCAGATTGCCCTGCGCGTCATAGATGTAAACATCATCGCCCGCGCTCCCGCCCGTCAGGGAATGCTCCGTCTCCGTGCGACCCTCTTTAGAATACTCGCAGCTCCACAGCGTATAATCGTCCTTTTTCTCTTTCAGACGTCCCTGCAGGTCATATTTATAGGACTCATAGCTGCCTCCTACCCACGAGTCGGGATTGTAATCATGTTTCCGGTACTCGTCGATCCGTTTTACGCGTCCCCGCAGGTCGTATTGATACTTATAATAGGCATAGCAGCGCAACTCTTCCATGTCCGCATAGATACTCTCATCCGGATTTCCTTTCCAGACCGTCCCGTTATTGTAGGATGTATGTACCCAATTTTTTTTGCCCGCGTCAATCGGTGTGCCATAGGCTCCCTTAAGATCCAAAATCATTCTCCCTGCCTGAAAACCGATGAGTATCAGACAGAACAATGCAATCAGCAGGACAATGAGCCTGAGCGGCTCTTTGCTGGCGGGAGTCCGATCGCGCCGCGGCCGGTATCCGTCTCCCGACTGCAGAGTCTCCGGTTTACAACTCATTTTTTCGTCCTTCCTTTTATTCCATCTTATTCGTTTTTTGCTTGACAATCAATCTTTTTTTATTTATTATTTTAGTGTTGGCATCGTCGCGTGGCTCAGTTTGGTAGAGCGCTGCGTTCGGGACGCAGAGGTCGCAAGTTCGAATCTTGTCGCGACGATTTTCATATCATTTCATATAGAATCATGAGCGCTCAAACAGGTGTTCATGATTTTTTATTGTCTAACGATGTCCTGTCTCCGGATGCTCAGATAGCTCTCACGGATCAGCACAAATCCCAGAGGACCCTTCACAATCCCCCAGACACCGAAGAGCTGAATGCCCATATATAAAGAGAGCAGTACCGCTATGGGCGGCACTCCCATGCGGCGTCCAATCAGTCTGGGCTCCAACATTTCCCGCAAAAAAATGCAGGTCACATACAGCAGCACACATATCACTGCCTTCCCGTAGCTCCCCTGTATAAGCTGCGCCACCGCCAGCGGCATCAATACAATCCCGGTTCCCACAAAGGGCAGCGCATCCAGCAGGCCTGCCAAAATCCCCCAGAGTACGCCATTGTGAATCCGGGTCAGTCCCAGCGTCACCGCCCCCGTCAGACCGATGACAGCCATGATTACTGCCTGCGCCCTGACAAAGGTAGCAATATAACGGATGACGCCGCAAATCACCTCCAGCAGCATATGACAATCCTCCCTGTCCAGAAGCCGGTTCATGATGTCGTCATAATCCTTTGCCAGAAGCACCGTGGCGATGAGAAAGGTCACCAGAAAACCGCCCAATACGCCCAGCACCTTCACATATTCCAGCGACTGCGACAGCATTCCGGGCACGGTATGCTCCCCCAGCGCGCTTACACCATCCTCGATTCCAGCCAAAATGGTATTCTCCAGATAGAGCCCGTCCACTCCCACAAAACGCCCCACCGCTCCGCAGCCATTGTGTACCAGAAGCCGCAGCTCCTCCTTTACCGCCTCAAAACCGCCCAGCCAGCCCGGCAGACTCCCCACAATCCACGAAAACAAAATCCAGATCAAGCCCGCCAACAGCAGAACTGCCACCACCAGCAGCAGAACTGCTCCCACCTGCCTGTGCAGATGCAGCTTATTCTGTAATGTTTTTAAAAACGGTCCAAATATCGTGACGAAGAGCATGGCCACCAGCACGGGACAGATTAACGGCGTGATAAATTCCAGAAAAAGGTAGACTGTCCCCGTCAAAAAAAGTGCAAGTAAAACACCGTTTCCCCTGATTTTTTCCCACATAGACCATCCCTCTTTTCCAATAAAAACTCTGACAGAAATCATAGCAGTATATAGTATGGAAAATTTGGGGCGGAATCACTCCGCTATTTTTTCAAAAAACATTCCAAATTCTGTTATTTAAATCAATTCTTAAAATCAAAGCCAAAATCATGAAAGACAGCTCCCTTGGGGACAATCCGAAAACAAAGCCTCTCCCGGCTCACAGGATGCACAAACGCCAGCTCACAGGCACAGAGCGCCACATTGCCCACGGAGAGTTCCCGGCTCATCTGTTCGGACTGCTCCGTGCCGTATTTTATGTCTCCTAAAATCGGCAGCCCCGCATGGGACAACTGTGCGCGTATCTGGTGAAAACGCCCCGTGTCGATATGGACGTCCAGCAGCGAATATTTTTCATCCCGTGCTCTTAACAGCCGATACCGCAAGACCGCCCGTCCGGCTCCCGCACCCTCCGCCTGACTGTCAGGCACGATTTCCGCCCGCCTGTCCGAGCTTTTGCGTATATAATCCGTCAGCTCCTCCTGCGCCTTATCAGGCACACCGCAGACCACCGCATAATAATGCTTATGGAGCGTCCCGGTTCCAAGCTGCCTTGTCAATGCCGCGGCAGCCTCCCGGGTCTTTCCAAAGACAAGCAGCCCCTCCACGGGCTGGTCAAGGCGATGGACGATGCCCAGATAGCCGCCCTCTATATGATTTTTCAGCTCACTCACCATATCCGCCTGACCCACTGCGGCTGTCTGCGCAGCAAAGCCCGCAGGTTTATACGCCACAATGATATGGCTGTCCTCATACTCGATGCTCGTATGCATAATGTCTCCCGCCTTTTGCCTTTTTTCTTTTTCCAGGTGCCGGTTGATTTCTCAGCTGTTTTTCCTTAAGCCCCGGGGATAATGGTTTTTCATAATGCCGCCTGCCAGCTTTCCCCAGCCGATGCCGCAGCCGTCCACCGTAATCAGATACCAGCCCTTCTCCCCATGCCGGGAAAATGTCTGTCCGTTTAAATAGGCATCCGCCGCCTCATCCCGGGCAGACAACCCGCATACATATCGCACATCCGCCGGCGCGAGAGCCAACGCCAGCGCATGGGAGGGCTCAAACCGGTTTTTCTTAAAAGCTCCCAGATGCAGACCCGGACGCAGCACCTTTATGCCTTTTAGCGCAGGCATCCCCTTCGGAGCCAGATACAGATTGTCTCCAAAGCGCAGGAACGTACCCGAATAGGGGAAGGCGCCGCTGCCATTTTCTCTCCAAAATTCCCAAAAAGGAATTAAATCCCTGCTCTTTTCCGAAATACCCCTCTCCAGTCCGCCCGCTGACAACGCCTCATATCCTTCCGGCACGCTGCCACGCTTTTGCAGCACTGCCGCGAAATGCCCCTCTCCACAGATTACATGCGGCCACAGGCGAAGCGTCCCCCGCAAAACCTCCTCACGGTTCCCCCATTCCGGTCTGCCGTCACAGAGATTTTGGGGGAGCCCCATGCGCTCCTTATCAACGGGAATCAGACAAAACTCATCATGTCTCTCCAAAAATCTGCCGATGCAGCCCTCGTTCTCCTGCGGCGCAAAGGTACAGGTCGAATACACCAGTCTGCCCCCGGGACGCAGCATCTGCGCCGCATGGTCCAGTATCTCATCCTGCCTGTCGGCACAGAGCTCCACATTCTCCGGGCTCCACTCCTCACAGGCAGCCTCGTTCTTGCGAAACATCCCCTCCCCCGAACAGGGCGCATCCACCAGAATCCTGTCAAAATATTTCACAAAAATCTCCGCCAGCCGGGCAGGGCTCTCATTGGTCACACAGGCGTTTCTCACACCCATGCGCTCTATATTCTCTGAGAGAATCTTCGCCCTCGTCGGATGGATCTCATTGCTCACAAGCAGCCCCTCGCCCCGCAGATATCCCGCGAGCTGGGTACTCTTCCCTCCCGGCGCCGCACAGAGATCCAAAATCCTCTCCCCCGGCTTTGCCTCCACCAACGGCGCCACCGCCATAGCGCTGGGCTCCTGAATATAATATAAGCCCGCCTCATGATAGGGATGTCTGCCCGGCTGGTCTGTCTCCGCATAATAATACCCGTTTTTCTCCCATGACACTTGTGTCAGATTAAAACTCTGAGCTAACAGCTCCTCCGCCGAAACAGTTTTCTCCGTCTGCGCCATCCGCTTCAACGGATTGACCCGAAGCCCCTGCTTCCGCTCCCCGTTAAGACTTTCTAAAAAGAGCGTATACTCTGCGCCCAGCATGTCCTGCATTCTCTCTAAAAATTTCTCCGGTAACATCCCTGTCTCCCTATCTCTCACAAAATCTGAATCCTTCATTATTCCATGTATGCCATATATCCATGCGTATCATACCATATCGCAAAGCCGCTTGCAATTCTTCCCCGTTTTGTCTATACTGATGATATGATATAAGTCAACTTAATCCAACAGATAACAGGGGGAGAAAAAGTGAAGTACAGAAAACGAGGCTTATCCATTTTATTATGTATGTTTTTGTTATGCACATGTATGCTGACGGCATGCGGAAGGAGCGCGACTATGAGTGAACAGGACATCGCGGTGATGGAATCCATTGCCGAATCCGTGGCGGAGTCTGTGGCCGCCTCCGTGGCAGAATCAATGGTATCCGAAAATACAAATTCCGGGGAAATTTCCCATGCATCAGTCTCCCCTGAGTCAAACGAATCCTCGCAGGCCTCCGGGACTGAGCAGACAGCCGCCTCTGAAAACAATTCTCCCGTGGGCGAGGGCTTTGCGGCGGAACACGGCGCGCTCAAGGTGGACGGCGCCAAGCTGGTGGATCAAAACGGCGACCCCATCCAGCTCTATGGCATGTCCACACACGGCATCGCCTGGTTTCCCCAGTTTGTGAGCCGGGATTCCTTCCAAACTCTGCGGGACGACTGGAACACCAACTGCGTCCGTCTCGCCATGTATACTCATGAAAACAGCGGTTATTGCGCAGGGGGCGATCAGGACTATCTGAAATCTCTGGTGCGCACCGGTGTGGATGCGGCCACGGAGCTCGGCATGTATGTCATCATCGACTGGCATGTGCTGCAGGAACAGGATCCCAATGTCTATAAGGAACAGGCTCTGGACTTTTTTAAGGAAATGTCTGAGACCTACGCGGAGCACACCAATGTACTCTATGAGATATGCAACGAGCCCAACGGCTATGCCTCCTGGGACAGTGTAAAGTCCTATGCCGAGGAGGTCATCCCCGTCATTCGGGAGAACGACCCTGACGCGGTCATCATTGTGGGCACCCCCACCTGGAGCCAGGACATCGACAAGGCTCAGGCCAATCCGCTGGACGAAGAAAATATTCTCTACGCCCTGCATTTCTATGCAGGCACTCATAAGGACGTGCTCTGGAATCGTCTGGACAGCTGCGTACAGAACGGACTGCCTGTGTTTGTCAGCGAATTCGGCATGTGCGACGCATCCGGCAACGGCGCCAACGACTTTGACTCCGCCAAGAGCTGGTTCGAGGTTATCGAGAAATACAATATCAGCTTCTGTTGCTGGAATCTGGCCAACAAGGACGAGTCCAGCAGCGTGTTCAAGGCGTCCTGTACCAAGGTTTCCGACTGGACGGAAGAGGATATGAATGAATCCGGCAAATGGATCAGGGACTATTTCCGAAGCAAATAGTCCCTGAGTAAATCAAGCTTATTTTTATACCTTAAAGCGGTAGCCAACGCCCCAGATTGTCTCGATGTATTCCGGTTTCGCGGTATCCTTCTCTATTTTCTCGCGAATCTTCTTGATATGCACGGTCACCGTGGCAATGTCGCCGATGGAGTCCATATCCCAGATCTCACGGAACAGCTCCTCCTTCGTGTACACATGATTGGGATTCTCAGCAAGGAAGGTCAGCAGATCAAATTCCTTGGTGGTAAACGTGCGCTCCTCGCCGTCCACATACACACGCCGCGCGGTTTTATCTATGCGGATGCCCCGAATCTCCACGATATCATTCTGGGGTCTGGCGTTGGTTCCCACCAGACGTTCATAGCGCGCCATATGCGCCTTCACTCTGGCCACCAGCTCACTGGGGCTGAAAGGCTTTGTCATATAATCGTCAGCCCCTAACCCCAGACCCCGTATCTTATCAATATCATCCTTCTTTGCGGAAACCATCAGAATCGGAACATTTTTCTCCTCGCGGATGCATCTGCAGACCTCAAAGCCATCCATCCCGGGCAGCATCAAATCCAGAATGATCAAATCATAATTTCCCTCCAGCGCCGCCTTCAGTCCCTCGTCGCCAGTGGTGCTGATATCCACCTTAAAATCGCTGAGCTCCAGATAATCCTTCTCCAGATCTGCAATTGCCACCTCATCCTCGATAATCAAAATCCTGCTCATACCATTTCCTCCTTTCAGGCTCCCGGCTGCAGCTCGATGTATTTGCGCAGCACGAAATGCATACAGGTTCCCTCTCCCTCGCGGCTGGTAGCCCAGATATAACCGCCGTGATCCTCAATAATTTTTTTCACGATGGAGAGGCCGATTCCGCTTCCGCCCTGAGCGGAGTTGCGCGACGCGTCCGTGCGGTAAAACCGTTCAAAAATCTTCTGTAAATCCTTCTGGGCAATCCCCTTGCCATTATCCTCTATCTCCACCCGTATGGCATCCGTCTCATCCAAAATGCGGATATCGATGGCGCCCTGGGGCTTATCCATATATTTCACACTATTGCTGATAATATTATTGATGACCTTTTTCATCTGCTCCGGGTCAGCTATGACAATCGTGTCAGTATCTACCAGATTTGAATAATTGAGCTTGATATTTTTGGATTCCAGCTCCAATCCCACCTCTTCCACACAATCTCCAAAATAGTCCGCCACATTGATACGGTGAAAATTATACGGGATGCGGTTGTTGTCGATACCGGAATAGATAGTCAGCTCATTGATCAGCTTGTCCATGTCATTGGCCTTGTTGTAGATGGTCTTGACATATTTATCCACCTTCTCCGGCGTGTCCGCCACACCGTCCATAATGCCTTCCACATATCCCTTGATAGCTGTGATGGGCGTCTTCAAATCGTGGGAAATATTACTGATCAGCTCCTTATTGCGGGTCTCGTTCTCCTGTTTCTCCTCCGTGGACTCCTTCAGCCGCAGCCGCATGTCCTCATAGTTGCGATAGAGCTCGCCAATCTCTCCTCCGTCCTCGGTCTGCAGCGCATAATCAAAATTACCGTCCTTGATCTTCTGCATGGCCACATTGAGCCGGTCGATGGGACTGAATACGCTCTTGCGGATCCATTGCGTCAGCATAACGCTGGTGAAAATCAAAATCAACAGAATCGCAATGGACATATCTACCAGCAAATGGCGGGAAATCAGCGAATTCACCTTTGTGACAATAAACACACTGCCATTGCTGCCATCCGAAAACTGGAAATCAATCTGCTTTACATACTTTTCCAGCTCGTTAAAATAATAACCGCTCTCCTCCGCCAGCTGTCCCTCGCCATAGGCCGGAAGCTTGGGAAATATTCTCTTTGCCGCAGCCTCATTTCCGGTATAATAAATCTCCCCATCCTTGCGCACGATCAGATAGGTTGCCCTTCTGGACACCTCATTATTGATCCGCTCCAGATACTCCCTGTCCTCCAGCCTGGAGGGGTCTCTCTCCAATTGCTCCAGCAGCACAAAATATGCTCTGTCAGTAGCACTTACAAGCTCCTGCATATTATCCGTTATCACGTCGTAATCAATCTCCTGAATCCCGATTCCCTGGCGCGTGTTGGTCAGATACAGCACGAGCAGCATAAATACCATCATCATAAGGATCAGCGGCAGAAGAATAATACTGAAAAAAGTGACCTGCAAACGTGTCTTGAATTTCATATAAGTATCTCCTCTGCACTGAATTATAGCACACTCTTTTCTTCAATGTATTAAAAACCTGAAATATAATCCTAAAATATTTATAAATTTCCACATAATTTAGAATTTGGCAGTTGACTTTATACGAAAATTTTTTATAATTAAAATAGTAATGATTACTGATTTGGACAGGAGGACGCAATGGCCCTGAAACACAGCGCACAGCGTGATAAAATTATGGCTTTTCTGATGGGGCGTAAGGATCATCCCACCGCCGATGTAGTCTATATGAATGTACGGAAAGAATATCCTAATATCAGTCTCGGCACCGTATACCGCAATCTTACGCTTCTGGCAAACATGGGCGAGATTGCACGTCTGCGGGTGGGGGACGGCGTCGACCACTTTGACGCGGACACCTCGCCTCATTACCATTTTGTCTGTACCGAATGCGGCAGCGTCATTGATCTGCAGATGGAAAATATTGACACCATTCAGGATATTGCCGGAGCTGGTTTTGACGGTAAAATTGCCGGGCATGTGACCTATTTTTACGGAGTCTGCGGAGCCTGCACCAGGACATCCGCAGCCGACCGGAAAGCGGAAACTGCCCTACAATAAATACACCATATCAAAGGAAAAGGAGATTAAAGCTATGAAATTTGTATGTCAGGTATGCGGTTATGTCTATGAGGGAGATTCTGCTCCCGAGAAATGCCCCGTCTGTGGTGTTGGACCCGAAAAGTTTACTGTCCAGTCCGGTGAAAAGACCTGGGCTGCCGAGCATGTGGTAGGCGTTGCACAGGGCGTCCGCGAGGACATCATCAAGGATCTGCGCGCTAACTTCGAGGGCGAGTGCTCTGAGGTCGGCATGTATCTTGCAATGGCAAGAGTCGCACATAGAGAAGGCTATCCTGAGGTTGGCATGTACTACGAGAAGGCGGCTTTCGAGGAGGCTGAGCACGCTGCCAAATTCGCGGAGCTTCTGGGTGAGGTTGTCACCGATTCCACCAAGAAGAATCTGGAGATGAGAGTGGACGCAGAAAACGGCGCTACCGCAGGTAAGGTTGACCTCGCCAAGAGAGCCAAGGAATTAGGTCTGGATGCAATCCATGACACCGTACATGAAATGGCAAGAGACGAGGCGAGACACGGAAAGGCCTTCGAGGGTCTGCTCAAGAGATATTTTAACTAAATTTATCATAAAAAAGAGTCTTTTTGAAACAGCTTGACCGCTTCAAAAAGACTCTTTTTTTATCTGAAACACTTTTTTATACTCTCACCCAGCATCAGCCCTGCCACCGCAAACACAAGCGCCCAAAGCGCCAGAAGCTTCCTGCTGTAGGTTCCGTAAATATACTGCATATACAAAATATTCCCGTCGCTTCCAAAGGAAATATGCTCTCCCGGTCCGATGCCTTCAGGCCCAAACGTGAGCCTTACGGGGTTCTCATTGTGCTCCGAGACGATGATTTCCAGACGATACGTCTTATCCGTATCCAGCCGCTCTCTGAAATCAAAAGCATATTCCACATTGCGCAGACGGAAGGAATCCTCCGCAATGAGCCTTCCGGACTCGTCATACAGCTTCCCCGTAATCTCGTCATCCGTGCTCTTCCGCTCTACATGCAGGCCAATCGCTTTCACAAACGGCTGCGCAGGAGAAAAGGTTTCCGTAAAAACCGTTCCGGGCGGCACCTCCCTCACTTCCCGCTCATACAGATCGCTCTCATGGACATCATAAACCAATTGATACAAAAACTGTGGAAAACACAGATACAAAATCAATGTCGCCGCCACAGTAAACGCTGCTCCGAACAAAAGCAGCGCCGCCACACTTTTCCAGCTCATTTTCTCTCTCACAATTCCTTCCCCCTGTATCGCCGCAAACACAAATTACCTGCCCTGTATCCTGAACACTTCAATATCCTTGGACTGTATGGTGAAACGCCCCTCCGACTGCATATCCAGACCATACTGTTCACACACAGCCTCCATCACGGGCACCCCCTCCACCTGCATGACGTAATTCACCGCATACCACACCGGACGCCCGGCAGCACCCGCAAACAAAGCCTCCGCCTCCGCAGCCTCCATCTCCGCCACCTCATGGAGCAGCACCACCTGATTGTCCGGCAGATATGCCTGATAGACCAGGATATGCTCTCTGTCATCATCCGCTATCACCAAATCTCCCACCTCCACATGAGACTCCAGAAAGCCTGTCCACTCCCGTGCCGTATCCGTATTCAGACCGCCCTGATACATCGTGCGAAAGGAAAAGACGCCCACGATACAAAGCAGCAATACCGCCGCCCCCTGTGGAATCCGGGAAAAGGCGCTGCAGCGCTGCCCCAGAACCAGCGCCATGGCCAATGCCAGCACACCCCATGCCACATACAGATAACGCTCCTCCCAGATGGGCGCAACGCACACCGACAAAACCGCGCCAATCAACATAGTACCCGCAAATACCATCGCAGTGACAAGCGCATCGCGATTCCTGCGCAGCCATGCGATAAACAAAAGAGCAAACACCAGAACATACAGCGCGTAGCCGCAGCCGGTCAGAGACGACTCCATCAAAAGCGCCGGAGCCTTAAACCAGTTGCTCCAGCCAAAACGGGGAATCCAGTATCCCTCCGTCACCTTCCTTGTCTGAGACAGCACCACACCCATCCACGGAAGGTAGCCCAACGCAATCAGAAGCCCGCCGCAAAGAACCTGCTTTACGCGCTGCCTTTTCTTCAGACAGACCGCCCCAAGCAAAATCAGCCACGCCGCAAACACAGCCATCACCGCAAAATAATGCGTATACATCGCCGCCAGGGTCAAAACAATGCTCAAAATATAATCCTTTTTCTGCCAGCTTTCATAGAGGGAAAACAGATAGATTACCACCGCCGTCACCAGAAGACAGCCCAGCGGGTACATGCGGATTATCATGGACTTCTCAAACGTACAGTAAGTCAGCCCAAACCACAGAAGATAAAAGACAGCCACCCCATTGCCCCAATGTCTGCGAATCAGAGTGGCACCCAGCCAAAACAGATTGATATAAGCGGCCAAAGCCGTTATGATGCGATATTTTACAATCGACTCACCAAACAGTACTCTCACAAACCAAAGCAAAAAATAATACAGAGGCGGATGGACGTCCGCCGCCGTCGCCCGCACGATACCAGCCGGACTCTCCCTCGCAAACACAATGGAATAGGCCTCATCCAACACAATACTGTGAGAAAAAACAGGGACGGAAAACGCAAGACATATCGCTCCTGCCAGAATATAGATTCCGAACACATGCCATCTTGCCCTTCCGCCCTTTTTCATTAAACTCACACCTGCCTCATCATAATATATAATGTTTTCATTATATATTATTTTGATGCATTGCGCAAATAAGTTTTAAATCCTTATCATCCGATCCGCCATCTGAGCCATATCATTGTCATGAGTGACCATGATCAGCGTCTGGTGAAACTCCCGAATGCCCTTCAAAAACAGCTCCATGACGCTTTTTCCCGTTTCCGCGTCCAGATTACCGGTGGGCTCGTCCGCCAGCACAATCTGCGGTTTCCCCGCAAGCGCCCGCGCTATCGCCACCCGCTGCTGCTGCCCGCCAGACAAGGTCGGCGGCATGGCATTTTTCTTCTCTTCAATCTCCAACAATTTCAACAGCTCCGATACATGCCCGTTATCCACAGGACGCTTCGACAGCTTTAACGGCAAAACAATATTTTCCCACACATCCAGCACCGGTATCAGGTGGAAGCTCTGAAACACAAATCCGACCTTTTCCCCCCGGTACCTCGACATTTCCCGGTCGTTCTTCCGGCTGATATCCTCTCCTCCCACCAGAATTGCACCGGAATCCGCACAATCCAGACCGCCAATCAGATTGAGGAGCGTACTCTTGCCCGAACCGCTCTTGCCTATCACCGCAACAAATTCTCCCTCCTCAAAGGAAAAATTAACATGGTCTAAAACCGTATGTACCTCTCTGCCATCGGGATAGGATTTACACAAATCCCTGACCTCTATAATGCTCATCTCTTTTCCTCGCTTTCTATTTCTAAACTTTTATTTTCAGACTTCTGTTTCCGGACTTTTATTTCAGAACTTTTATTCCTCACTTCTCAGCAGTTCCACGGTGCTGCCTTTCATACATTGGTTCACATTCCACCTCACCAGAAGCATACTTCCCAATAATACAATCGGGATTCCAAAAGCATATCCCTGCCAGCCCATGCCCAGTCTCTCTTTTATCACCAGATACACATACATCGAGACAGGCGCTGCCAAAATACCAGCTACCAGAGCTGCCGCAAGGAGGCTGAGCAAAATTTCCACACACAGGATATCGGAAACCATCTTCCTGGTACCGCCCGCCGCGCGCATCATTCCGATTTCCCGCCTCCTCTGCTCAAAATTCTCTCTGACCGTATTGGTGATCAGGAAAACTGCCAGCGTGATCATGGAGACCATCATGTAGCCTACCAGAATCAGCATACTTTGAAGTTGCTCCTGTGCCTGTTCCTGAATACTGGACAAATCCACATATTCATAAGATTCGTTTCCCAGCATCTGATTCACATCTCTGCCTGTCAGATTATCTGAATCCAAATATACACTGGTTATCTGCAACGGCTTTTCTAAAAAAGTTTGTGCGTACACTTCATCCACAATGATAACTCTGCGCAATGTCGGTATACCTCTTGCAGTCATACTCTTTATACCCGCCGGGATAATCGCCTGTGGCTGAAGTTTTGTCAATGGTTTGTCCCCATCATACAGCCACAGTTCTCCCATTTCTTCCAACTCTTCCGTATAGCATAACACAATCTTTTCATCCTTCAATGAATTAGCTTTTCTAAACCGCTTCATGAGATTACTGCTGTATACAATTGCAATTGTGGAATCCTGCTCCTTACCTCCATCCAACAAACGATACTCAAACAAACCTGCCTGCCAATAGAATTCTCCTCCTTTTATAGCCTTCAGACTTTCAAAGTCCTCATCAGTAATATAAGAACTGCCCACTCCGCGCACTGCCGAAACTTCTATATTAGCGAAAGAAACCACACCTTTTCCCAAATCAAACTCTATAGAGCCCAGCCCATTACCCAACAAAATGACTGACAACAGAGACAAAATCATAGTAATCGACAATGCTCTTTTCTGCCCCCTGTTTCGATTGGCATTATTCCACGCCAGCTCCAAAATGACATTTTGAAATGCTATGTAACGGGTCTCTTTGTTTTTCACATGGTTCTGTAACAACTCAATAGGCTTCTTATGTATGATTTCAATAAAAATCTTTAAAGACGCTAAACCCACTGCAATAACCGCCAGCCCTATCGCATAACCAAAGAGCCGGACTGAATAATTCGTAACGCGGATGTTTTCACCAGGCATGTTTCCGATAGCAAAGTCACCAAGCAGACCTTCAAGAATAAATTTTGTCATCACCCGATTCATCATAACTCCTCCCAGACACCCAAGCACAAGCCCCGCTATACTGTAAAGCATGACCTCACAGATGATTAGTCCCGCCAATCTGCTCCTGTCCATGCCAAGGCTCCGGAAGATTCCATACTGCTTTATTTTTCCCAACAGATTGACGCGCATCATATAATATACAAAAATACCCATGATGACCAAAAGAAGTATAACGATTCCATAGAGGACACGCCTCAGTGTATAATAATATCCTCGATCTATCCCAATCTGATATTTTGCCTCATTTTCACTGATATGTTTGATAAACGGTATCCCATATTTTTGTGTCAGTTCTGTATATATTGCTGATATTTCCTCTTCCGGGTAATCCAATCTGTCTATAGACATAATGATAACATTAAACGGTATTGCATTTTGATATGCCTCCTCCGCCAGTATCTCCTGTGCAGTGCCAAGCGTTGTGAACATATAGCCACCGGATGTATAACTGGGCGTATCAGCAATAATACCTGAAATATGAAACTCATATTCCAACTCTGCGCCGCTGCTGTTGGTTTCAAACAATGTCAATTGCAGTGGCATACCTGCTTCCAGACCTCTTTCTGCGGCAAAGGATTCCTCAATGCAGATATCACCCAATTCCATAGGCAAGCTGCCCTCGCGAAGCTCTGTCATGTATGGCAAAGTCCAGTTTCCGTCAACTCCAATCACCTGACTGCCTGACACCTCACTGAGCATTCCATTTCCAAAATAGACTGCCCTTGTCAAATCGTACTTCTCCTTATAAAACGCCACAATTTCCTGTAATTGAGATTCCTCAAGCGGTTCTTCCTCAATGTCTGATATCTGTATATCATAGTTGGAATTAGAAACAATCATTGCTTTATAATTGGTTACAATTTGCTCTGCTGTCTGGATCAGAGAAAAAATCAACGTCATGGATAGAGCCATTCCGATAATGCATATAACGGTATTTCGTCTGTTTTCTTTTACATAGCGGTATGCCAGTTTTAGCATCTCTACCTCCTTTATGGGAATCGTTATCATTATCAAATGTTTTTGTTTTTACCATATCACAATTATAGTGTATACTGTTCTAACGCATTATGCAATCTCATAATTCCGCTCCTAACGCACAAAAATAACACTGCCCGAAAGCAGTGTCATTGTGTATATGTCCTGTTCAATTTTATTCTATCTTATTTTATTCCATTCAGTTCTTCTATTCCTCGTCCGTCTCCTGTCGGTTCGAGCTCAATTCCTCGCCCACGCTCGCCTCCATGTCCTCCAGCTCATGCTTCATGGACTGAATCTTAGTGTCCTGAGCGATTGCACGGAGGATCAAATTTACATCCTCCGGAGAGAACATGCCGATGGCCTTGGACAGCGTTCCCAGACTATCCCGGTTCACTTTCAGGCATCCGCCGCCGGATAAGGCAATGGTCAGCACCTGGTTCTTGTCTGTCATGTCCCCCAGGCAGATACTGTTTGTCCTCTCGTCACAGATAAAGCATACGCCATTGTACTCGATGACGCCATCCTTTGCAAGATATCCGTAGGGCACCTTTGCCGTCTGCCGTAAACCCTCCAACGGGTCTTTGCCGGCCGTTACAGCCTCATAGATCCGCGTCGCCTCCGACCTGTCTCCAGCGGACTCTGTCTCAGCCGACTCTCCCTCACGGTTCTCCCTGTCCGCCTTATCCTCAGAGAGCCCCCAGAGTCTGCTGTCAGCGCCCGACAAAGAACTGCTGCCGGCAGCCGCCATAGCCTCCGCATATCCGTTTTCCCCAAAGCGGCGGCCTCGGATCACGGATAAATTCTGCCGCTCCCTCGTGTTATTGATCCTGGCTGTACTTACTGCTGCATTTGCTCCAATACGCATAATCATACCTCTTCCTCTATCTTCGATAATTAATCCTGCTCAGATAAGAGCTGCTGAGATTTCCGCTGGAATTGTATGTGCTGGAAAGACTCTCTGCATTCGTCCTGGCATTATCGGCAACTCTGACCGCCACATAATTCATGCGCTTCAGAAAATCTCCCTCGGAGCCCAAAAGTTTCTCCACCTTCTCCCAGTCCGCACTCTCCAATTTCTCGTTATTTAAAGAGAGTATGCCGCTGGAGGACACGGTAATCCCGATTTCCTCCAATGCATCCTGATTCTCCAGGGCGACGTCCCTTAAGGTCTGGTGATAATATTGGTTCAGAACACCGGAGGACTGCTTTAAATCGCTCAGAGTCGCATTGTAATTATCTATCAGCTTCGTCACCTGTTCCGTAATTTTACCGTCCTTGGCGTCCACCTTCTCCGACAGCAGCTTTGCCTGATCCGTCAGCTTCACCGACGACTTCTCCAGCTTCTCGTAGCTGCTCGCCATGAGCCTGTTCGCCCGGGCGCTTCCTGTGTTCAGCGCACTGAGTCTGGAGCTGCCTCCGGATTGGCTGCCATTGACATAATTCAAAAGCGAACTGCTGCGGGAGGATATCCCCGCCCTTCTGCGGTTATTATTTAACATTTGTGAAGTCACTCTGAGTCTCATTTTAACCACCTGTCCTTTATCAATTGTTTTCGTGGAGCTTTTGCAGGTAACTCATGTAAGCTCTGGCAAAATCGGAATATTTCTCCCTCGCCAGGTAGACGCTCTCCCCGTTTTTCAGCCGGATGCCTCCCATATCATACTCCGCCACATAAGCCATGTTTACCAGATAGCCTCTGTGGCATCTGAAGAATGGCTCGCCCAATCGCTGTTCCATGCCCTTCATGGTAGCGTAAACGGAAAAGCAGATTTCTGCCGTGTGAATCTCTACCTTGCGCTTTCTGCTCTCCACATACAGGATTTCTTCTCTCTGGACGGTATAATTTCTGCTTTTTGTCTGAAACAATAATTGTCCGGCGTTCTCGCATATCTTATCGGCATTTTCCGGCGACTCGGACTGATATGTCCTCAGCTCCCGCGTCATGCATTCAAAATATTGCTCTGCCTCTCCCAGCTGCTCTCTTCTGTAGAAACACGCCACCTCACAGCGGGGCTCATGTTTTTGGATCAAGCTGCACAATTGCACACAGCTCTCCCTGTCTTCATCACAAATTGCGACCTTCATGCCCACCTCTTACCTGTTGTCATCCGTCTCATGCTTTTTATTTCGGCAGAATCAAAAAATATATTTGCAAAATGTAACGAAATACCGCTGCAATGTCACCAACCGAAAAAATAAAGTATTTTCCCTTATAGTATAATATCGGTTAATTTCTCAAATTCTATAGCCCTGAAAACACAATTGTTGTATACTATTAGATAATACAAACTCTGTATGACAGGAGAAAGAGGTGTCTATGGAAAAAATAGCAAGCTTTACGATTGACCACATTAAATTGCAGCCCGGCGTCTATGTATCACGCAAGGATAAGGTAGGCGCGGAGACTGTCACCACTTTTGATCTGCGCATGACCAGCCCCAACGAGGAACCGGTGATGAATACCGCGGAGGTACATACCATGGAACATCTGGGAGCCACCTTCCTGCGCAATCATCCCACATACGGGAGCAAGATCATCTACTTTGGCCCTATGGGTTGCCGCACGGGATTCTATCTCCTGTTGGCCGGGGACTACGACTCTGCGGACATTGTTCCTCTGGTTGTGGAAATGTATGAGTTTATGCGGGATTTTCAGGGCGAGGTGCCCGGCGCTTCCCCGAAAGACTGCGGAAACTATCTGGACATGAACCTGAACATGTCCAATTATCTGGCAAAAAAATATCTGGATCAGGTGCTGTACAATATCAGTGAAGACCGGCTTATCTATCCGGTATAACAGAAAGGCGAGGGAAAGAAAATGAGTAAACTTGGAATTATCGGAGCGATGGAACTGGAAGTGGAAACGCTCAAATCACAACTGTCAGATGTAAAAATTACCACAAAGGCGGGTATGGAATTTCACGAGGGTATCCTGAATGGTACGTCCGCCGTGGTGGTGCGCTGCGGCATCGGAAAGGTAAATGCCGCCCTGTGCGTACAGATTCTGGCGGATCTCTTTGAGGTGACGCATGTCGTCAACACCGGCGTCGCCGGTTCCCTGAACGCGGAGTTGAATATCGGAGACATTCTGATTTCCAGAGACGCGGTTCATCACGATATGGACGTGACCATCTTTGGCTATCAGCTGGGCGAGGTTCCTCAGATGGGACGTTTGGAATTCCCGGCGGACGCCCGCATGATGGAGCTGGCAAAGGCGTCCTGCGAGAGAGTCTGCAGCGATATCCACTGTACCTATGGAAGAGTGGTCAGCGGCGACCAGTTTATCTCCGACAGTGCGGTAAAGGACAGATTGATCAATACCTTCCACGGAGACTGTGCAGAGATGGAAGGCGCCCCCATTGCCCACGGCGCTTATATGAACGGGATTCCCTTTGTGATCATCCGCGCCATCTCCGACAAGGCCGACGGCAGCGCAGAGATGGATTATCCCCTCTTTGAAAAGGCAGCGGCTGAACACTCTGCCAGACTGGTGGCTGACATGGCCGCATATATATAGTAGATATATAGTAAATATTATTTACAGCTCTCGTATCATAAATAAAAAGACCACGCAAAGGATATTATCACACGTGATATTATCACGTATCCTCTGCATGGTCTTGCTCCGTGTTCTGCTCAAAAAAGGCATTATAATCACACTGGAAAATATCCGTCAGTGCCATCAGCAGCGCAACGGGCGGATTGCTGTGACCGCGCTCTATCTTACTGAGCGTACTGGTGCTGCATGCCATACCCGTCAGCTGTAGCCGAATTACGACATCTATGTTCCTCATATGTCTCTTCTTACGAAGACGCTTTATGTTGGTCCCTACGATGGGGACATCGCCTTGCATAATTTTTTCTGTTCGTTCCATACCTATAGTTTATTTCAATATTTTGTTTCATTGTTTCTAAAATGGACGCAAATTCAAATTATTTGTGATATAATTAATGTTACATTGTACTGACATGGAGGTAAAATTCGATGAGCACATTACCAAAAGATGAATTAAGCCAGGATGATATCCTAAGAGATCAGGAAATAGCCGAGACTACAGCGCTCTATGTAGAATATCTCAGAAACGAATTTGTAAACAATCCTTCCAGGCGTCTGAAAGGCTATTTAGTACTGGGGGACACCGTGCGTTTGGTGAAAAAAAAGGATATTCGGCGTCTCTGTATCTTAGAGGGAGACACACCGCCCCCAGCGCGTCAGGGCAGCATTATCTGCACCGGCACCCGTAATTCAATGCACCGCACCCTGACGGCCTTGACAATTGCATATTTAGTTAAAATAAATCTGGAAAAAGAGGCAGAAGAGTACCCCTACAAGAAATTTGAGATTGCTTTTGATGATTTTGTGGAACTCAGACGCTACAAAGATAAATTCATCAGATATCGCAGGGAAGACTACAGAATTCCCTTTATGCAGGTCGATATAAGGTGGTAAAATTGCGGAATAGCCAGATAAGCAGCCCACTCCGGGGCTGCTTTACGATTCTTTTTTATTAAAGACAAAGAGCTTGCTGAATACATAGTTGGCGATAATAACCAGCACCGCGGATATCACAGTGGCAATCAGCAGATGGACGCCCAGCGCCACATTCAGCACCTGCATCACCACCACATCCAGAATCAGAGTGGACACACGGGAGAGCACAAACCTGGGCGCTTCCTTTAACATTGGATCCTTACTCTTGAATACAAATTTACGATTCGTAAAATATGCGAAAATTACACCGGCAACCCAGTTGATAATACTCAGCACAGCATTTTCAAAAACTGTGGGGTACATGGTGTTGTCAAAAAGCAGATAATTCGCCAGAAACTTTGCGCCCCAGGACACCAGCGTCGTCAGTCCGCCCACGATCAGATACGCGATAATCTCCTCATACTTTCGGAAGAGTTCTTTCAGTTTTTCCATCATTGCAAATCCCCTTTGCACTACCTTACAATGAATCAGCCGGTTTGTCAAGGATTCACAACATTTTGGTTCTCGCCCTGCTGAAAAGTCCGAATATTCTCATAGACGCCCCTCACACAGCGGGTACGCGCCTCCACGCTCGCCCACGCCAGATGCGGCGTGATGATCAGCCGGTTGCTGTCCAAAAATCCGCTCAGAGGATTATCGGAGGTAATGGGCTCCCGCTCCACCACATCCAGCCCTGCTGCCTGAATCTCATCCGCCATAAGAGCCTCATACAGATCCCGATTGTTGACCACAGGACCCCGCGCCACATTGATCAGGATTGCGGTATTTTTCATCTTTTTCAGCGCCGCTTTGTCAATAAAATTCCGGGAGAGCTCACTCAGCGGACAATGCAGGGAGAGGAAATCACTCTCGGCAAGCAGCGTGTCCCTGTCCACCCGGGGGTAATCGGTGCAGGAGCTTTTCCCCGTGATGGAATAAAAGATGACCCTGCAGCCAAAGGCTGTGGCAATCCCTGCCACCCGTCTCCCGATATTGCCCATCCCCACGATGCCCCAGGTCTTGCCTGCAAGCTCATAAAAGGGAATATCAAAATTGGAAAACCGATCCTGCGCCGCATATGCGCCGGACTTGACATAATTGTCATAATGGGGCAGCTTCTGGGATAGCGCCAGCGCCAGCGTAAATGTGTGCTGCGCCACCATATCCGTGGAGTAATCCACCACATTCCGCACCTGGATCCCTCTGGAGCTGCAGTATTCCAGATCGCAGTTGTCATAGCCCGTGGCAAGCTCGCAGATCAATTTTACATTGGGGGCGTCCTTTAAGGATTCCTCCCGCATGGGTGCTTTATTGCAGACGATGACGTCCGCATCCCTTGCGCGCTCCGCCACCTCCTCCGCCGTGACCGTGTTGGGGTAGATGGTGACTTCTCCCAGCTCATCAAAACAGTTCACCGGCACATCTGTGCCGGCGCTGTTTCTCTCCAGTAATACTATTCTCATAATCTCTTCAGCAGCTCTTCCCGCTGCGCCTCATAGCCGGGCTTGCCCAGAAGAGCAAACATATTCTTCTTGTAGCTCTCCACGCCGGGCTGGTTAAAGGGATTCACGCCCAGAAGATATCCGCTGACGCCGCAGGCAAACTCAAAGAAATAGAACAGCTCGCCCAGGTAAAACTCGTTCACCTCAGGGATATTCACCACAAAATTGGGAACCTGGCCGTCCGTGTGTGCCAGAATCGTACCGTTCATGGCGCTCTTGTTCACGAAATCCACGGTCTTGCCCGCCAGATAATTCAAGCCGTCCAAATCCACAGGCTCCTCACCGATAACAATCTCCTCACGGGAGGTCTCCACATTCAATACGGTCTCAAACATGATCCTCGCGCCGTCCTGGATGAACTGACCCATGGAGTGCAGATCGGTGGTCAAATCCACGCTTGCGGGGAGCAGACCCTTCTGATCCTTGCCCTCGCTCTCGCCGTAGAGCTGTTTCCACCACTCGCTCACATAGTGCAGCGCCGGCTCATAATTTGCCAAAATCTCCACGCTCTTGCCCTTGCGCAGCAGGATATTGCGCAGCGCAGCGTACTGCAGGGCGTCATTATCCTTGAAGTCATTCTCCAGAGCGCGCTTTCTGCCGCTGGCAGCGCCCTCCATCAGCTTATCGATATCCGCGCCGCTGACTGCGATGGGAAGAAGCCCCACTGCGGTCAGAACGGAGAAACGTCCGCCCACATCATCGGGCACTACAAAGGTCTCGTAGCCCTCCTCGTCCGCCAGATTCTTCAGGCTTCCTCTCGCCTTATCGGTGGTGGCGTAAATTCTCTTCGCAGCGCCCTCCTTGCCGTACTTTTCCTCCAGCTTCGCCTTAAATACGCGGAAAGCGATAGCGGGCTCCGTGGTGGTTCCGGACTTGGATATCATATTGATGGAGAAATCTCTGTCCCCCACCACATCCATCAGATGCTTTAAGTATGTAGAACTTATGGAATTGCCGCAGAAATAGATTTCGGGAGACTTGCGCACGCTCTTGTCCACCACGTTGTAAAAGCTATGGCTCAAAAACTCGATTGCCGCCCTTGCGCCCAGATAGGAACCGCCGATACCGATGACCAGCAAAACCTCGGAGTCATTCTGGATCTTCTTGGCAGCCTCCTTGATACGCGCAAACTCTTCCTTGTCATAATCTACCGGAAGGTCGATCCATCCCAGAAAATCGTTGCCGGCTCCGTTTCGGGACAACAACACATCCCTGGCATCCAAAGTCAGCTTTTCCATGTAGCCGATTTCCTCAGCGGAAATAAAAGAACCTGTTTTGGAATAATCAAATGTAACCTGTTTGCTCATAGCTCTGCTCCTTTACGTTTATTCTTCCCTTAAGTTTAGCAAAACTGCACGATAAATTCAAGCTGTTGGACATATTTTATCAGCAAAATTCCTTAATCAGAGCCTCCAGCTCCTCATCGGTGATATGAAAGGCGTCCAGCGCCTCCGAGGGCGAGGGCTGTGCGCCGGAGTCCGCCCCGTCCTCGCGGGCTGTTTTGTCCGCCGCCAGCGCTTTTCTCTCCGCTTCCATGGCGTCGCGGCTCCCTATGGGCATCAGCTCCACCGTGCGTCTGCCCCGCCTGTTTCCTCTGTCCACCGCTGCCAGCCGCATATTCCGCTCTCTGGCCGGCATGGTCTCCCCGAAGAGCATCTCCATATCGTTCTCCGTCACCTCCATGCGCGCGGAGAGATGGTTTTCCAGATAGTCCACCAGATTGACCTTCAGCACCCGCCGCTTGTCCTTCACATCCACCACGGTTGACACGGAAAAATACAGATACATTCCCAGAAAGCTCACGATATAATAGGGGAGTATCTCTCCCAGAGAGCGCCCCCGCATAATGGCCTTGCAGACCCCGACCCCGGCGATAATGACGGAAAGCAGCATACTCTGCCCGGACAGATGATACATCGTGCTGAAGGACAAAGGCCCCAGCGACAGCTTATTCAGAAACTTGTCCACAAAAATCGGCGTGTTTGCCACTCCATTGTTGAGCTGATAACAATTTGCAAATTTGAGCTTGCATTGCCTGAGCAGCCGATTCTCCGTGGTAGCCATATTGTCCGCCTCCCGGATCATCTTCTGATACAAAAATCCAAGCAGCACTCTGACAAAAATGCTCAGTGCCATAAAACCCAGAACGGCTGCGGTTATCAAAGGTTCTTCCCGAAAAATTTGAAACATATGTATTCCCCTCTTTCCAGTGTTTTAAAAATATTTTCAGGCATCAAGGAAATTATATCGTATATTGTCCGATATATGAACGAAAACACATCGCTTTTTTCTCTTTTTTTCCGACAAAAGTCTCTATTCCTCCCACACTTTCTCCCTCGCGACATTGCAGAACAGGGAAAAATCTGCTATAATCTTTTTTAATGATTTGTATTAATTGGAGGATACTATGAGATATCAGACAAAAGGAACCTGTTCTACCTTTATCGACATCGAACTGGCAGACGGGGTAATCGAATCCGTAAAATTTACTAATGGTTGCAACGGCAATCTCCAGGGCGTCAGCGCTCTGGTGAAGGGCATGACCCCCGAGGAAGCCATCAGCCGCTTAAAGGGCATCCGCTGCGGCGCAAAGAGCACTTCTTGTCCCGACCAGCTTGCACAGGCACTGGAAAGTATGCTGTAACATATATTAAATTCGGAATCAGGAAAGGCAAGAATGATTATGAAGAAAATTGTGCTGACCGGCGGCGGGACTGCCGGCCATGTGACTCCCAATATCGCCCTGCTCCCCGCGCTGAGGGAAGCGGGCTATGAGGTTTCCTACATGGGCTCCTATGACGGGATTGAAAAGAAATTGATCAGTGATTTTGACGTGCCCTATACCGGCATTGCCACCGGCAAATTCCGCCGCTATCTGGATCCCAAAAATCTCACAGACCCCTTCCGTGTGCTCAAGGGCTACGGGGAGGCGAGAAAGCATTTAAAACAGCAGCGTCCTGACGTGGTTTTCTCCAAAGGGGGATTTGTCAGCGTCCCCGTGGTGCGCGCCGCAGCCTCTCTGGGCATCCCCTGCATCATACACGAATCCGATATGACGCCGGGACTTGCCAACAAGCTCTGCATTCCAGTAGCCACCAGAGTATGCTGCAACTTCCCGGAAACCATGGCAAAAATGCCTGAGGGCAAGGCTGTCCTCACCGGCTCGCCCATTCGCAGCGAACTGACTCAGGGAAATAAGCTGGCAGGTCTGGACATGTGCGGCTTTACCGCCAACAGGCCGGTCATCATGGTCATAGGCGGAAGTCTCGGAGCCGCTAATGTAAACAAAGCCGTCCGCGACGCCCTCCCCCAGCTTCTGGAGGATTTTCAGGTGGTGCATCTGTGCGGAAAAGGCAAAATCGACAATCTTTTCCTGAGCACTCCCGGCTACAAGCAGTTTGAATACATCAAGGCGGAGCTCAAGGATCTGTTTGCCATGGCGGATCTTGTCATCTCCCGGGCGGGCGCCAACGCCATCTGCGAGCTCCTCGCATTAAAAAAGCCCAATATCCTCATTCCCCTTCCCGCGGCGAGCAGTCGGGGCGACCAGCTCCTGAACGCCGCCTCCTTCGAGGCGCAGGGCTTCTCCATCGTCATCAACGAGGATGATCTGACTACCCGGCTGCTGGTGGAAAAGGTACATGAACTGTATGCCGACAGGCAGAATTACACCAAGACCATGAGCGGGAGCAGCCAGATGGATTCCGTGCCCAAAATTATGCAGTTGATTGAGGAAGCCGCGGCAGTATAAACAAACGCGGTCTGATACGCGGGCGATTCACAGACGGATACACAGATTGTACGTCGGCTCCTAGCCGATATCCTCGTCGTAGACAGCCCTGCTGCCGCCGATATATTTTGCTCTGGTACGGGCGCATACCACATGGGCGTCCCCAATCTGACCGGTGCGGATGCGCACAGGCACCGCCACATCCCGCAGGTGCATACCGATGAGCGTGTCGCCGATATCCATTCCCACATGCGCCCGGATATGCTCCACGGCCGCCGGATGCTCGAAGGCCTTATAGGCAGCCGTGGCAAAGGAACCGCCCGCCTTGGGCTGGGGTATGACATTTACGATTTCAAGGCTGTATAACCGTGCAGCCTCTTTTTCCAGGATCAGGGCGCGGTTCAAATGCTCGCAGCACTGCGCCGCCAGATAGATGCCCGCCTCCTGAGTGGCCTGATAAATACCGCCAAACACCACCTCCGCCATCTCGGGGCTTGAAAATGTCCCGATTCCTGCGCCGCCCACCTCGCTGGTAGAACAGCCGACTACCATCAATTGTCCCGGCTCGGGACGCGCCAGCTCCAAAAGCTCCTTCGCGGCTCTGTATGCCTCCTCGCCGATTATCGTCATTTCTTCTGTCATCATCACAATACCTCCATAACAGCTTTCCGCTTTTTTCATCATAGCACGCCCCCCTCTAAAAAGGAATAGAGTTTCACTTTTCGGAGAAACTAATCCAATCAAATAAACTACAATTATTTAGGAGGGCTTCTCTTGACATTATCCGCAAATCTGTCTGAAAATATAAGCGTTCTGCATGAGCTGCTGCCCATCGACGCAAGCTTTGACCTCGTGACCCGCAAGCTCTTTCTGGGAGAGACGCCGGCATATTGGGTGGGCGTCAACGGCTTCTGCAAAACAGAAGTACTGCAGCAGATTTTTTCCGACCTGCAAAATCCCGTCTTTACCAGGGACGGGCAAATAGAAGATTTGATCCGCTATATGGACGCCAAAATCGGCTTCGCCCAGGTGGAGCCCGAGAACGACTGGGAGAAATTAATCAAAAATCTCCTGAGCGGGCCATCCCTGCTCTTTGTGGAGGGCTTTGACCGGGCTCTGATCATCGACGCCCGCACCTACCCTACCCGGGGCGTGGCGGAGCCCGACGCCGAGCGCATCACCAAGGGCGCAAGGGACGGCTTTGTGGAAACTCTGCTCTTTAACGCCAATCTCATACGCCGCCATGTCCGCTCACCAAAGCTGACCTTTGCCATGCACTCCGTGGGCAGCGCAAGCCGCACGGACGTTGCCGTCGCCTATCTGGAAGACAGCGTGAACCGGGAACTTCTGGACACATTGAACCAAAGACTGGACAACCTGCAGATTACCTCCCTGACTATGGGAAGCAAAAGTCTGGAGGAGCTTCTGGTTCCCCACCGATGCTGGAATCCTCTGCCCGCCGTGCAGTACACCGAGAGGCCGGACGTGGCATGCAGCTATCTTTTGGAGGGACATATCCTGCTGCTCGTGGACAACTCTCCCTTAGTGATGATTCTGCCCTGCACAATCTTTCAATTTACCCAGAGCGCGGAGGATTACTATAAATCTCCCCTGGTGGGCACCTATTTCCGGCTGGTGCGCATGGCATGCATCCCGGTAAGCCTTTTTCTCATGCCTCTTTTTCTCCTGATCACGACCCGCTATCCGCAGCTGGCGGAACGGTGGCAGCTGCTGCCCACTGATTCCCCCGGGCCTGTGCGGATGATTTTCTATGTATTGGCGGTGGAATTTATTCTGGACTTGTTTAAGTATGCGGCAGCTCTAAGCTCCGGGCGCTTCTCCGGCTCTCTCGCCATCGTGGGCGGCCTTCTGATTGGAGATATCGCCGTAAGCCTGAACTGGGCGTCCACGGAAGTATTGTTTTATGGCGCTGTGACACTCCTGGCGTCCCTGTCCATCTCCAGTCTGGAATTTGCGGACGCCCTGCGGGTCTATCGCATTTTCCTGCTGATAGCCACTGCCATAGGCGGCCTGTGGGGATTTTGCATCAGCGTCTTTCTTTTGATTCTGTCCGTCCTCACCACTCCCACCTTCGGCGGCATGAGCTACTTTTGGCCGCTGTTTCCCTGGAATGGAAAAGCGCTTAAGACCCTGCTCCTTCGCCGCCCTACCGCCAGCGCACAGCCCAGCAGGGTCTGGGATCGGGGGCCGGTGCATCCTGAAAAATAAAATACAATGATATAAATCTATTTGATTGGAGAACGTAAGAAAATGGCCAAAAAGAACGAGATTGCGATGACGAGCTATTTTGATGTATTAGAAAATGTTAAAAAATATATTGTTAATTCGCAGTATAAAGCAATGACTTCTGCAAATGTAGAAAGAAATATACTATATTGGAAGATAGGAAAGGTCATTCTTGAATACAGCAAATGGGGAAATAAATTTGTTGAAAATCTGTCTAAAGATTTGAAGATGGAATATCCTAACTCCACAGGTTATACAGTTCGGAATTTGAATTATATGAAACAATTTGCAATGCGCATATCAAATGAAGACATTTTGCACCAAACGGGGGCAAAAATTAGCTGGAAAGCAATAAAACTATTGATCGATAAAACTGAAACCGAGGATGAGCATATTTGGTACACAACACAATGTATTGAAAATGGTTGGTCAAGCACTGTCTTAGCACATCAATTAGAAAATGGTTTATATTCCAGACAGGTATTAGCTGTAAAGACAACAAATTTCAAACAACAATTATTACAACCTTTAGGTGAACAGGCAGAAGAAATTATAAAAGATCCATATGTGTTTGACTTTGTGCCGAGTGCAGGTAAATTGAAAGAGCTTGAACTTGAAGGAGAATTAGTGCAGCAAATAACGAAGTTATTATTAGAGTTTGGAAATGGTTTTGCTTTTATGGGACGCCAATATCCATTAAAAGTGGGTAATCGGGAATTTTTTATTGACCTTTTATTTTACAATGTAAAACTGCACTGTTATTTTGTTGTAGAGCTAAAGGCAGTTGAGTTTGAACCGGAATTTGCAGGAAAATTATCATTTTATCTTTCCGCAATAGATGGGGAGCTTAAAACAGAAAATGATAATCCAACAATAGGCTTGCTTTTGTGCAAAAGTAAAGATAAAGTTGTCGCTGAATATGCCCTTAAAGATGTAAATAAACCAATGGGTATTAGTGATTATAAACTTTCTAATAAGATTTCCGATGATTTGCAAAAAAATTTGCCGTCCATTGAAGATATTGAAAACAGAATTAACTCATAATTTTGCACCCATCGGGGGCAAAATTTAAAATAGTGTTAGAGCAACATGAAATAGAAATCCATTATTATTGTTTACTTTATGCTGTAATTACGATATAATTGTGCCATAATCAATATTAATTTTCCAAATACAAAAATACGAATGAGGAGGCTTATTATGAATTGGTATCGTTCCGAAGTAAAGCGAAGAGCAAAGGATTCTTTGAAGCGAAATTATTGGAAGTGCGTTCTGGTGGCTCTGATCATCTTTTTGCTTTTTCCGTCTACCGTAGGCATCGGCGGCGGCGCACAGTATCAGAGCAGCAATTCTGCTGCAGCAAAATATGAAGGTTCCATGGCACCCTCAGATTCCGTGAAATCCGTAGATTCCATGAAATCCACAGATTCCATGAAATCTACGGATTTCACGGAGTTGGCGGATATGGTTTCCCCGAGCGATGTATCCGGCTATATCGTGGCGGGTATACTGATTGAACTTGTATGTCTGCTCATCCTTCCCGCTCTACAGGTGGGCGGCTGCAGCTTCTTTCTCGAAAATGCATGGATTAGCAGCGCAGGCATCAAGCAATTGTTTCATGCTTTCAGACACAACTACCTGACTACCGTGCTCACCATGTTTTTACGAAACCTTTTTCTGGTTCTGTGGAGCTGTGTCTTTTTGATTCCCTACATTTTCTGTCTGCTCACAGACAGCATTATTTTAGCTATTCCCTGTCTGTTCCTCTTTTTTCTGCCTGTTATGAAGGCTTATGAATACCGCATGATTCCATATCTTCTGGCGGACAAGCCTGAACTGAGCTGCAGAGAAGTGTTCCGCAGGAATAAAAGGCTGATGAGGAAACAGAAATGGAATATCTTTATTCTGGATTTGTCCTTTTGGGGATGGTATATACTTTCCGCATTCACTTTGAATATCCTTGGGATTTTGTATGTAAATCCCTACCGCCATGCCACCAACGCGGAGGTCTATCTGGCGCTGAAACGCGCGGAAGAAGCCCGGCTTGCCCCCTGACAGCAAAGATATAAATAAAGCTTTACATCAAAAATGCGGGGGTAATCCCCCCGCATTTTTGATGCAATCCCCCGCAAAGAGAGCGGGTGATGGGAATCGAACCCACGTATCCAGCTTGGAAGGCTGGTGTTCTACCATTGAACTACACCCGCATGTTGTGCAACAGGCGCTATGCCTGCACACGAAGGTATGAAATTATCGATATCACCGCAATCTATGACATCGAGAGCGCGAGACGGGAATCGAACCCGCGACCCCCTCCTTGGCAAGGAGGTGCTCCACCGCTGAGCCACTCGCGCATACATAAATGCCCAGAACCGGAATCGAACCAGTGACACGAGGATTTTCAGTCCTCTGCTC
>N._stephensi_711_cecum__coassemble_9_pt1 | contig 78258 bp, 74 predicted proteins | sample N__stephensi_711_cecum__metabat2_high_PE_008 | metagenome-assembled genome bin N | reverse complement strand
TCGGGGTGACAGGATTCGAACCTGCGACCTCCTGGTCCCAAACCAGGCGCTCTAGCCAAGCTGAGCCACACCCCGGAGTGATAAGATCAGTGTCGTGTATTGGTTATTATAAACCAGAAGCTTTGCGTATGTCAATGAATTAAAAAAATATGGGGCAGGCAGGAGTAAATATTTCCATTATTAGCATTTGCTTTCTGCGAATTGTATGTTATAATTAGGAACTAGCGTAAGACTTAAAACACTTAATTTTTATAGGCGATTTAAAGTGTTTTAAAGCATTATATCTGACAGGAGGACAAAAAATGTATTCATTGGACGATGTAAAGCTCGTTGACCCCGAGATTGCGCAGGCCATTGTGGACGAGCAGTCCAGGCAGAACAGTCACATTGAGCTGATTGCTTCCGAGAACTGGGTGAGCAAGGCGGTGATGGCTGCCATGGGCAGTCCGCTCACCAACAAATACGCGGAAGGGTATCCCGGAAAGCGTTATTACGGTGGCTGCGACTGCGTGGATGTGGTGGAAAATCTCGCGATCGAGAGAGCCAAAAAGCTCTTTGGCTGCGACTATGCGAATGTGCAGCCCCATTCCGGCGCACAGGCCAATATGGCTGTGCAGTTTGCGGTATGCCAGCCCGGCGATACGATCATGGGCATGAATCTGGATCACGGCGGGCATCTGACCCACGGGAGCCCGGTAAATATGTCCGGCAAGTATTTTCACATTGTACCTTACGGTGTAAACGATGAGGGCTTTATCGATTATGACAGGCTGCGTGAGATTGCGCTGGAGGCAAAGCCCAAGATGATCATTGCAGGCGCTTCCGCCTATGCGCGCACCATCGATTTCAAGAAGTTCCGCGAGGTTGCCGACGAGGTTGGCGCAGTGCTCATGGTGGACATGGCGCATATCGCCGGTCTGGTGGCTGCGGGTCTGCATCCCAGCCCCATCCCCCATGCGGATGTGGTGACGACCACCACGCACAAAACGCTGCGGGGTCCCCGCGGCGGCTTGATTCTCTGCAATCAGGCGGCAGCGGACAGGTTCAATTTCAACAAGGCCATTTTCCCCGGCATCCAGGGCGGCCCGCTGATGCATGTGATTGCTGCCAAGGCAGTGTGCTTCAAGGAGGCGCTGAGCGATGAGTTCAAGGCTTACCAGAAGGGCATTATCGACAATGCGCAGGCTTTGTGCAGCGGTCTTTTGAACAGAGGGATTAAGATTGTGTCCGGTGGGACGGACAATCATCTGATGCTGGTAGACCTGACGAATTTTGGCCTCACCGGCAAGGTGGTGGAGAAGCTGCTCGACGCCGCGCACATTACCTGCAATAAGAACACGATTCCCAATGATCCCCAGTCTCCGTTTGTGACCAGCGGCGTGCGTCTCGGCACTCCCGCAGTGACCTCAAGAGGCATGAACACGGAGGATATGGATTTGATTGCAGAGGCAATTGCCATGGTGATCAAGGGCGGCGAGGAGAAGGTGCCCGAGGCGAGAGCGATTGTCCAGACCCTGACGGACAAGTACCCTCTGGCATAAGCCGATATCAGTTGGTATAAGTTAATGTTGAGACGAAGGGGCGGTCAGCGGTAAAGCTGACCTGATCCCCGTCGAGACGAGGGGTCTTGCAGCAATGAGCGACATCGAAAAATAATACTAAAACAGAAGGGTAAAAACAACCTGTCAAGATGAAAAACAATTATTAGGAGGAAAAAACAATGATGAATGACAGAGATTTGGACGTATTGAACATTTTGTGGAAGAAGCAGGAGCCCATGATTGTGACCGAGATTGTAAACGAGGGACAGGGTCTCACCCAGAGCACGGTGACTGCCGTGCTGAGAAAGCTTCTCCACGATGAGCTGGTGGAGGTTGCCGGTGTTACGCACAGCGGCAAGGTGTTGAGCAGACAGTACAGACCGACAGAGGCTTCCAAGGAGGCCATCATCAATCACATGCTGGATGAACTGAGCCGCTTCAACAATATTGTGACTTTGGAGGATTTGCGCAAGAGACAGAAGAAATAGTAGATTATGCTTGTATTTCCCGGGGGTTTATGTTAGAATATCTTTCGCCAGCAAACAAGTGTCCGCTCTGCGAACACAGAAAGGAATACTATGGGAGAGACGGCCAAGTATTTCGTGGTGCGCCGCAAGGCGATCCCCGATGTGCTGTTGAAGGTGGTTGAGGCAAAAAGGCTTTTGGAGTCGGAGCGGGTTCTGACGGTTCAGGAGGCAGTGGATGCGGTAGGCATCAGCCGGAGTTCCTTCTATAAATACAAGGATGATATTTTTCAGTTCCATGACAGCTCTCAGGGGACAATTCTTACGCTGACCTTTCAGATGGAGGATGAGCCGGGACTTTTGTCCGATGTGCTGAAGATTATTGCTGAGTATCAGGCAAATATCCTGACAATCCACCAGAGTATTCCCATCAACGGGATCGCCTCTTTGAGTCTGAGCGTTCAGGTGCTCAAGACCACGGGGGACGTCTCCAGGATGATCGAGCAGATGGAAGACCAGAAGGGCGTCCATCATGTCAAGATATTGGCTCGGGAGTAGGCGCAGGAAATACAACAAAGAACGATAAGGGAGAATACAGGCATGGTCAATGTAGCGGTATTAGGTTATGGCACCGTGGGAAGCGGTGTGGTGGAGGTCATCGAGAAAAATAAAGATATGGTGAACAAGAAGTCCGGGCAGGAGCTGAATGTGAAATATATTCTGGATCTGCGGGACTTCCCCGGTGACCCCTATGCAGATAAGGTGGTTCACGATTTTGAACAGATTGTGAATGATGACGAGGTTGCGATCATCTGCGAGACCATGGGCGGCGTGGGCGCTGCTTATCAGTTTACCAAGGCTGCGCTGGAGCGGGGCAAGAGTGTGTGCACCTCCAATAAGGAACTGGTGGCAAAGCACGGTCCCGAGCTTCTGCAGACTGCCCATGCGAATAATTGCAATTATCTCTTTGAGGCCAGTGTGGGTGGCGGAATTCCCATCATCCGCCCCTTAAATTATTCCCTGACGGCGGAGCGCATTGAGGGGATTACCGGAATCCTGAACGGCACCACCAACTACATCCTCACCAAGATGGAGCGCGAGGGCGCGGATTTTGCCGATGTATTGAAGGAAGCTCAGGAGAAGGGCTACGCGGAGCGCAACCCCGAGGCGGACGTGGAGGGACATGACGCCTGCCGCAAAATCGCGATCCTGTCCTCTCTGATGATGGGCATGAACGTGGATTCCGAGAAGATTTACACCGAGGGCATTACCAAGGTGAGCGCCGACGATTTTGTCTATGCCAGAGCTGCGGGCAAGACCATCAAGCTTCTGGCCAGGAGCACGGCCATGGGCGAGGATCGGGTGATGGCAATGGTTGCCCCCTTTATGCTGGACAAGGACAAGCCTCTGGCTATGGTGAACGATGTGTTTAATGCAGTGCTTGTCACCGGCAATATGCTGGGAGATTCCATGTATTACGGGCGCGGCGCGGGCAAGCTTCCCACCGCCAGCGCGGTGGTGTCCGATGTGGTGGACTGCGCAAGGCATCTGGGCAAGATTATCATGTGCTTCTGGGAGGAGAGGGACGCGGAGATTGCGGACATATCTGATCAGGAGAGCTGCTATTTTGTGAGAGTGAAGGCATCTGCCAGGGCGGCGGCGGAGGCAGCCTTTGCGGGCTGTGAGACGCTTGAGGTGCCCGGGCGCACGGAGGACTTCGCCCTTTTCACAAGGTCTTTGAAGGAGAAGGACTTTGCGGCAAAATGCGAGGCTCTGGGCAGTGACGTAGAGAGTCATATCCGCTTATATTAAAAACAGGAAAGAGATTTGAGGAGTAAGAGTTATGTCTAAGGTAGTGAAATTTGGCGGAAGCTCTCTGGCGAGCGCAGAGCAGTTTCAGAAGGTGGGAAAGATTATTCGCGCGGACAAGGAGAGAAGATATGTGGTTCCCTCCGCTCCGGGAAAGCGTTTTTCAAACGATACGAAGGTGACGGATATGTTGTACGGCTGTTACGCTCTGGCGGAGGCCGGCAAGAAATTTTCCGATGAGCTTCGGGAGATAAAGGCGCGTTATGAGGAGATTATCCAGGGGCTCAAGCTGGATTTGAGTCTGGATGAGGAATTTAAGATAATCGAGAAGAATTTTAAAGACAAGGCGGGCTCCAATTATGCGGCGTCCCGGGGCGAGTATCTGAATGGGATTATCATGGCAAATTATCTGGGCTATGAGTTTATCGATGCCGCCACGGTCATTTTCTTTGACGAGAAGGGCGATTTTGATGCGGCGAAGACCGACGAGGTGCTTTCCGCAAGGCTTGCCGAGTGCAAAAAAGCAGTTGTGCCCGGATTTTACGGCGCGCAGCCGGACGGCACGGTGAAAACCTTCTCCAGAGGCGGCTCCGACGTCACCGGTTCCATTGTGGCGAAGGCCGTGAAAGCGGATGTGTATGAAAACTGGACGGATGTGTCGGGCTTTATGACTGCCGACCCCAGAATCATAGATTCCCCGGCGCGCATCGATGTCATCACTTACAGAGAGCTGAGAGAGCTCTCCTATATGGGGGCGAGCGTGCTGCATGAGGACGCCATTTTCCCTGTGCGTCAGGAGAGCATTCCCATCAATATCCGCAATACCAACGACCCGGACGACGGCGGCACCTGGATTGTGGGGAGCACCTGCCAGAAATCCAAGTATGTCATCACCGGCATCGCGGGCAAGAAGGGCTTCTGCTCCATCAATATCGAGAAGGATATGATGAACGCGGAGATTGGCTTCGGCAGAAAGGTGCTGCAGGCATTTGAGGACAACGGCATCTCCTTTGAGCATGTTCCCTCCGGCATCGACACCATGACCGTGTTTGTCCATCAGGATGAATTTATGCACAAGGAACAGCAGGTGGTGGCGGGCATTCACAGACTTGCCAACCCCGATACCATCGAGATTGAGTCCGACATTGCCCTGATTGCAGTCGTGGGGCGCGGCATGAAATCCATGCGCGGTACGGCGGGCAGAATCTTCGCCGCGCTGGCGCACAACCACATCAATGTCAAGATGATCGACCAGGGCTCCTCCGAGCAGAATATCATCATCGGCGTGTCGGATGAGGACTTTGAGACGGCGATTCGGGCGATTTACGATATTTTCGTGGTGACGAAGCTGTGAGCCGTTTATTGTGAGCCATTCATTATGGAAAAACGGATATTAAATCAAAGAATATTATAATTTAGTTATGCAGAACAACGATGGGCGGCTGACCTTTTGGGGTGGCTGCCCATTATTGCATGAGAACAGACGCTTTTTCAAAAAACAAAAGTATAGAGGAGATTTCATGAAGGCATTCCAGTTAAAAATCGTGATCAAGAATTCCAAGCCGCCTATCTGGCGCAGAGTAATCGTGCCCGCGGGCATTACATTTTCTCAGCTCAGTATGATTTTAAACGAGGTCATGGGCTGGAGCGGTTATCATTTATTTCAGTTTGAATTTTATCATCTGGGGCTGTACATAGAAGAGGAGTCGGAGGATTTTGCCTTTGGATATGCGTTCTATCAATGCATGGAGGCATCGACCACGCTTATCGGGGAATATCTGGAGGGGAACGACTGGTTTACTTATACCTATGATCTGGGCGACGACTGGCAGCACCGGGTGACTGTTGAGAAGGTTTTGGAGGATTATGAGTATGATTACCCGCAGGTGATTAAATATAAGGGTGATTGTCCGGTGGAGGATTGCGGCGGCATCTACGGATATTATGACTGTCTTGATATCATCAGCGACAAGGGGCATCCCGAGTATGAGGAAAGGCTGGAGTGGATGGAGTCCCAGGGCTATCCCCGTGAATATGACCCGGATGATGTGAACCGGGTGCTGCGGGAAGAATTCTTTTACAGGTGGGGCAAGGGAGAAATACGATGCCAAAGAGATATCTATATGGAACATTTTGGCGGTAAGCCCGGATTAAATGCCGTGAAAGAGGAACAGGCGATTTCTTTGAAGGATATTTTGGCGGATTATGATAAAGAGAGCATTATGGAGATGGCAAAGGAGAAAGGACTAAAGCATATCGCAGGATGCCGCAAGGATGTTCTGATAGAGAAATTGACGGCGCATATGCTGCAGCCGGAGGTGATGCGCTCCTATTTCCTGTGTCTGCAGGATGATGAGCTGGAAGAATTTGAAATGGCGGCTGCGGCGAAGGGCTTGTATGTTTCGGAGGAGCCGGGGCGATTGATGCTTTTGAATGAGATTGGATATGTCGGTATGCTGGAGGACGGACGGGCATATGTGCCGGAGGAAATACGGACGGTATATCAGTCGTTTAGGGATAGGAGGTTTGAGGAGGACAGAGAGAAAACCAGCTATTTGCTGTGTTGTCTCAGGGTGTCCGGGATTTTGTACGGAATTACTCCGATGCCTGTGCTGCAGAAGCTGCTGGCGCGCAATTCAATGATGCATATGGCAGGGGACGAGGTCAGAATTGTCATCGAAGGTTTTCCGTCTGAGGTCAGAGAGTTTGTACTGGTCGGAAACACTGTTTATCGTATGGATTTATATCCGGATGACAGGGGGCTGCGGGATGCGCAGGGCGATATGGAATTTTATATTCCCACATTGGAAGAAATCCGGGAATTGGGCATAATGGGCTGCCTTGGGGATTGCAGGGAGGCAAAACGCGTCAAAAGGTTTCTGATGAAACATATGGATGCCGATCAGGACGAGGCGGCTTTTGCCTGTAGGATGATACAGAGGGAGATTACCGGGGACTGCACTATGCAGGAGGTCTTTCAGATATTGGAGGCGATGGAGCTCGAGGTGGAGGACGACAGGAAACTGGATGAATTAATATCCCTGCTCAACGACCTGTGGAACAATACCAGAATGCTGTTGAACAGAGGTTTCACACCAAAGGAGCTAAAAACGCTGGCAGCGGGGAAACCACTGCCTGTGCCGGCGGAGAGTAATATCATTGAGTTCAGGCCGGGCGGCAGGACGAATAAGGAATAGATTTGAAATTTTCCGTCTGTAAACTTTTGCTCTGCAAACTTTTCGGACTCTGTGCTTGCAAACAGAGCGGAAATTTGTTATAATCCTAGAATGACTGTGACTATGTCCGATGTCTGCAGGGCGTCTGATACAGCTTTTGGCAGATTTGAGATAGAACCGGTACAGATATGAAGGAGGAAATATACATGAGTTTACAGGTGGAAAAGTTGGAGAAGGGCATGGCAAGGCTCACCATTGAGGTGTCTGCGGAGGAGCTGGAAAAGGCCATCGAGAGCGCGTATCGTCAGAACAGAAACAGGATCAGCGTTCCCGGTTTCCGCAAGGGCAAGGCGCCCCGCAAAATGATCGAGCAGATGTATGGAAAGGAAATCTTTTACGAGGATGCTGCCAATGAGCTGATTCCCGTGGCATACGAAAAGGCGTATGACGAGTGCAGCGAGGAGATTGTGTCCGCTCCCAGAGTGAATGTGGTGCAGATTGAGACGGGAAAGCCCTTTATCTTCACCGCGGAGGTGGCTTTGAAGCCTGAGGTAACGCTTGGCAAGTACAAGGGCGTGAAGGTTCCAGCCGCCGACCTTGTCGTGACAGAGGAAGAGGTAGATAAGGAAATCGCAAGGGAGCAGGATAGCAATGCCCGCACCATCAACGTGGAGGACAGAGCCGTAAAGGATGGCGATATGACAGTCATCGATTTTGAGGGCTTTGTGGACGGCGTGGCTTTCGAGGGCGGAAAGGGCGAGAATTATCCGCTGACCATCGGCTCCGGACAGTTTATCCCCGGTTTCGAGGAGGCGCTGATCGGCGCAGAGCTGAACGCGCAGGTGGATGTGAACGTAACCTTCCCCGAGGATTATCAGGCGGAGGAGCTTGCCGGTAAGCCCGCTGTGTTTAAATGTACGGTAAAGGAAATCAAGGAGAAGCAGCTGCCTGAGCTGGACGACGAGTTTGCCAGCGAGGTGTCTGAGTTTGACACCATGGCGGAGTATCGCGAGGATTTGAAGAAGAAGCTGGAGGATAAAAAGGCTGCCGCAGCAAAGGACGCCAGGGAGGAGGCTGCGGTGGACGCTGTCATCGCGGACGCCAAAATGGAGATTCCCGACGCCATGCTTGACACTCAGCAGAGACAGATGGTGGACGAGTTTTCGCAGAGAATCCAGTCTCAGGGTCTGTCCATGGAGCAGTATATGCAGTTTGCCGGGCTGACGCCTGCCATGCTTTTAGAGCAGGTGAAGCCTCAGGCGCTGAAGAGGATTCAGTCCCGTCTGGTGCTGGAGGCGGTAGCGGCAGCGGAGAAGATGGAGGTTTCCGAGGAGGAATTCCAGGAGGAGCTCAAGACCATGGGTGAGGTTTACCAGATGGATGCCGATAAGGTGAAGGAGCTTCTCGGTGAGAATGGGGCAAAACAGGTGCGCGAGGACATCTGCATCAAGAAGGCAGTGGAGTTTGTTGTAGAGCATGCCAAGGAGGAGAAGCCTTCCAAGGCTAAGGCAAAGAAGACGGCCGGGGAAGAGTAACGGGCGGAGATGCCTGTACCCTCCGGGAGCCTGTGTTCCAGGGAGTCCACATAAGATGGATAGCAGCAGACAGCGACAGTTGTACCTGAGCGGATCGGGTACAACTTTTCGCATATTTTTTCGTATATTATCGTTATAGAGACGGACATTAACTTTTTATTAAATTCTATCGTATTCCATTGAAAAAATGTATACGGTGGGATAAGATGGTAAAGATGGAAGTAAATTTGGAAATGAGGAATCAATAAATTCCGAATCAGAACAGACAGGAGGAAGACACATGAGTTTAGTACCTTACGTTGTCGAGCAGACCAGCAAGGGGGAGCGGTCTTATGATATTTATTCCAGACTTTTAAAGGACAGGATCATCATTCTCGGGGAGGAGGTCAATGAGACGACTGCAAGCCTGGTGGTGGCGCAGCTGTTGTTTCTGGAGGCGGAGGATCCTGAGAAGGATATTCATTTATATATCAACAGCCCCGGCGGCAGTGTGACTGCGGGTATGGCGATTTATGACACCATGAAATACATCAAATGTGACGTGTCCACTGTGTGTATCGGCATGGCGGCCAGCATGGGCGCTTTTCTGCTGGCGGGCGGAGCAAAGGGCAAGCGGTATGCGCTTCCCAACGCTGAGGTGATGATCCATCAGCCTCTGGGCGGCACACAGGGTCAGGCCACGGAGATTGAGATTGCCGCGAAGCATATTCTGCGCACCAAGGAGAAGCTGAACCGTATGCTGGCGGAGAATACTGGCAGGGATTATGAGACCATCTGCGCGGACACGGAGCGCGATAACTGGAAGAGCGCGGAGGAGGCTCGCGAGTACGGGCTGATCGACAAGGTGCTGACCTTCCACGAGGCTCAGGACGCAAAATAATGCATGGAATAAAGAGGAGTAAAGTATGGCTGGAAAGAATGCTGATAACAGTATCAGATGTTCCTTTTGCAACAAGACCCAGGGGCAGGTGCGCAAGCTGATCGCGGGGCCTGCCGGAGTGTATATCTGCGATGAGTGCGTGGATATCTGCACGGACATTCTGGAGGAGGAGCTGGAGGACGAGGAAGTAGAAGAGGCGCAGCGCACGGAGATCAATGTGCTGAAGCCCAGAGAGATCAAGACATTTCTGGATGAGTATGTCATCGGACAGGAGGCTGCCAAGAAGGCTTTGGCGGTGGCAGTGTACAATCATTACAAGCGCGTGACAGCGCCCAAGGATTTGGACGATGTGGAGCTGCAGAAGAGCAATATCATCATGGTGGGACCCACCGGCTCGGGTAAGACTTATCTGGCTCAGACACTGGCGAAGATCATCAACGTGCCCTTTGCCATCGCGGATGCGACCACTCTGACAGAGGCCGGCTATGTGGGTGAGGATGTGGAGAATATCCTGTTGAAGCTGATCCAGGCGGCGGACTATGATGTGGACAGGGCTCAGTACGGCATTATCTATATTGATGAGATTGACAAGATCACCAAGAAGGGCGAAAATGTCTCCATCACAAGGGATGTGTCCGGCGAGGGCGTACAGCAGGCGCTCTTGAAGATTATCGAGGGAACGGTGGCCAGCGTGCCGCCTCAGGGGGGCAGAAAGCATCCCCATCAGGAGCTGATCCAGGTGGATACCTCCAACATTCTCTTTATCTGCGGCGGAGCGTTTGACGGTCTGGAAAAGATTATTGAGACCAGACTGGACAGAAAGTCCATCGGCTTCAACACGGAGCTGACCACCAAGTCTCAGAAGGAGAGCAGCGCGCTGCTGCAGGAGGTCACGGCGCAGGATTTGGTGAAATTCGGACTGATCCCTGAGTTCGTGGGGCGCGTACCCATCTGCGTATCTCTGGAGGGGCTGGACAGAGCCGCTCTTGTGCGCATCCTGAAGGAGCCCAAGAACGCATTGATCAAGCAGTATCAGAAGCTCTTTGACATGGATGAGGTGGAGCTGGATTTTGAGCAGGAGGCCATCGAGGCCATTGCGGATCAGGCCTTTGAGAGAAAAACCGGAGCCAGAGGACTGCGCGCCATTATGGAGAGCATTATGATGGATATTATGTACGAGATACCCTCCGACGAGGGCATCGAGGCGTGTGTCATCACCAGGGAGGCTGTGGACGGGGGAGACCCTCTCACCATCCGCAGGAAACCCGCGTGATTATCAAAACCGTAAACTTGGAGACGGTGTGTGGCGTCACCAGCAAGTTGCCCGAGAATGTCCACCCGGAGGTGGCGTTCGCGGGCAAAAGTAATGTGGGGAAATCTTCTCTGATCAATGCGCTGATGAACCGCAAGTCGCTGGCGCGGACCAGTTCTCAGCCGGGCAAGACGCAGACCATCAATTACTATAACATAAACAATACCTTATATCTGGTGGATCTGCCGGGCTACGGCTATGCAAGGGCAAACGAGAAGGTGAAGGCGCAGTGGGGCAGGATGATAGAGGATTATCTGCACAGGTCAAGGCAGCTTAAGTGCGTGTTCCTGCTCATCGACATCCGCCATGAGCCGGGCTCTAACGATGTCATCATGTACGACTGGATCAGGCGGCACGGCTATCAGCCCATCATCATCGCCACCAAGCTGGATAAGATTAACCGGAGTCAGGTTCAGAAGCAGTTAAAGCTGCTGCGCACGACTCTGAAGACGGATGAGGACACGATCATAATCCCCTTCTCGGCGACCACAAAGCAGGGCAGGGAGGAAATTTACGAAATATTGGACAGTATTGTGGAGGCCAATCTATGACGAAATACCTGAAAGCGTTGACAAATTTGGCAGTCTCTCTGGTGATTTTCCTGGCGGTAATCTTTCTTTTGCCCAGGCTGCTGGTGTTTTTTGCACCCTTTGTGGCCGGCTGGATTGTGGCGTGGATTGCGGGTCCACTGGTGCATTTTTTTGAGTCCCGGCTGAAAATCCGACGCAAGGCGGGAAGTGCGGTGGTGATCGTGCTGGTTATCGGGCTGGTGGTGCTGGCGCTCTATCTGGTGGGCGGCAAGCTGGTCAAGGAGGCGGTGGGACTGGTCAATGCGCTGCCAGAGATGTGGGAGAATGCGGAGGAGGACTTGCAGGAGATTGCCGAAAATTTTGCCGTCGTATACGACAGGCTTCCTCAGGATGTCCAGCAAAGGCTCGCGGGGCTTGGCGGGGATATCACGGACTTTTTGGGAAATATCGTGGGAAATGTCAGTGTGCCTACCATTGCGGCGGTGGGAAATTTTGCGAAGCAGCTCCCGGCGATTTTGATCGGCATTATCATGGCGCTCCTGTCCTCCTATCTGTTTGTGGCGGAGAGAAATAATATCACGGCATGGTTTGCGAGAGTCTGCCCGAAGTCCATACAGGAGCGGTATCACATCATCAAGCGCAGTCTGGTGAAGGCGGTGGGCGGCTATCTCAAGGCGCAGTTAAAAATCGAGCTGTGGATGTATCTGCTGTTGGTCATCGGCCTGACGATATTGCAGGTGGATTATGTACTGCTGATTGCTTTTTTGATCGCTTTTCTCGACTTTATTCCCTTTTTTGGGACAGGGACGGTTCTGGTGCCCTGGGCGCTCCTGAAAATCCTCAGCACGGATTACAAGATGGCAGTGGGACTTTTGATCATCTGGGGAGTGGGGCAGCTTGCGCGGCAGTTGATCCAGCCCAAAATCGTGGGGGATTCCATCGGCGTGGCACCTATACCGACCTTGTTTCTGCTCTATATCGGTTACCGGCTTGGCGGTGTTGTGGGTATGATAGTGGCGGTGCCCCTCGGTCTCATCGTCTATACCATGTATGAGGCGGGCGCTTTTGACACCACAAAGAACAGCGTGCTGATCCTTGTGAATGGTCTGAACCGTTTCCGCAGACTGGAAAAGGAAGACCTGAAGGATTTGGATATCCATGAACGGGAGGAGCCTCATGCGTAATATCAGACTTCTGATCCAGTATGAAGGAACCAGATATCAGGGCTGGCAGAAGCAGAGCTCCACGGACAATACCATACAGGGAAAGCTGGAGACGCTGCTTACAAGGATGTGCGGAGAGGCCATAGAACTGCAGGGAAGCGGCAGGACGGACGCGGGCGTCCATGCGCTGGGGCAGGTGGCGAATTTTCACACGGACTGCCGTCTGTCCACGGATGAGATGCGCAGCTATATCAATCGTTATCTTCCGGAGGATATCGCGGTGACGGCTGTCGAGGAGGCTGCTCCCCGGTTTCACAGCAGATTGAACGCCCGGGGCAAGCATTATATCTACCGCGTTATAAACAGCGATATCCCGGATGTGTTTTGGCGGCGCTATGCGCTGGAGGTGGCGGAGCCCTTGGATGTGCCGGCGATGCGGAGGGCGGCGGCCTGTCTGCTGGGAGAGCATGATTTTAAGAGCTTTACCTCGGCGAAGAAGGGCAAGAAGTCCACGGTGCGCCGCATAGATGAGATTGCCATAACAGGAGAGGGCGCGCTGCTGAGCTTTTCATTCCGGGGCAACGGATTCCTGCATCATATGATCCGGATTCTCATGGGAACGCTTTTGGAAGTGGGTATGGGCAAGCGCTCCCCGGAGAGCATGGCGGATATTCTCGAGGCATGCGACAGGGAGCGGGCGGGTGCGTTAGTCCCCGCGAAGGGGCTCATTTTGACAGAGGTTTTTTTCTAAAAAAATATTATCCTATATTATTGAAACTTTTTCCCCTCAAAACAGTCTAATACTTTGAGGGGATTTTTGCGTGTTTATGCGGTATTTTGACAGTTTATAAAATTTTAAGAATTTATTTGCAAAAAATATGCAGCATTCTGCTAGACTAAGGGATGTTACAGGGAGGAGGATGTAAGATGGCAGAGCTATATGGGGCGGAGCCCCTTAAATACGCCGGTTTAATATGCCGGATTTGAGAGTATATTTTGTGGAGTAAGCGGCAATTGTTTTTGGAAATGTGATGAGGTGAAAGGTATGGAGAGAAACCTTGTGGTGTATAATGATAATACGGGTATTTCGGAGAAAATGGGAGCGCTGTTTGCAGGGGAGAGTCTTCACATGCAGGTGGCGGGCAGCCTGGAGGAGCTTTTGAGTCTCCTGGAGGAAGGACAGATGCATCTGGTGCTGATCGATGTGGAGCTGGACGGAAAAGGCTGGTGCAACGGGGTCGAGGTGCTCGCCCAAATCCGAAGGCAGAGCAGTATCCCCATCATTGTGGTTTCGGCTCAGAGCTCGGAGACGGCAAAGATTATGGCGCTGAACGCGGGAGCGGACGATTATGTGGTGGCGGACTGCAACCCGCTGGAGCTCTTGGCGCGGGTAAAATGTCAGCTGCGCCGTTATACTCAACTGGTGAATATGCGCAGCAATATCGACCGTATCTATCGTGTGGACGGTCTGGTGGTGAACGATCTGTACCGCACCGTCACCGTGGACGGCAGAGAGGTGAAGCTGACGCCCATCGAGTACAAGATTTTGAAGCTTCTGGTGCAGGAGCGGGGTCGGGTGCTCTCCATCAGCCAGATTTATGAGTCCATCTGGCATATGCAGGCGATAGGCGCGGATAACACGATTGCGGTACATATCCGCCATATCAGGGAAAAGATTGAGCGCAATCCCAAGGAGCCTTATTATCTCAAGGTGGTCTGGGGAACCGGCTACAAGGTTGGATAAAGCTTGGATAGCGGAAAGGAGCATCGGGGAGAAAAAATGGAAGCTGTGAAGGAGAAGCGATGGCAGGGCGTCAGCGGCAGTGTGTTGAAGCTGCTTGCCGTCGTCACAATGCTGATAGACCACATCGCCGCCACTGTGCTGGCTCGTATGCTGCAGGCGGGAGCGGATTTTGAATTATATACGATATACAGCGCAATGCGTCAGATTGGGCGCATTGCGTTTCCAATTTATTGCTTTATGTTGGTAGAAGGGCTGAAATATACGCGCAATAGATGGCGTTATGCCGCGCGGCTGGGGATTTTTGCGCTGGTCAGTGAGATTCCCTTTGATTTGGCGTTTTCCAGCGAGGTGCTGGAATTCGGTTATCAAAATGTATTCTTTACTTTGACGATCGGTCTGGTGACGCTGATCGTCATGGAAGAGATTGGGAAGCAAAAAAACGCTCCGGACGGTGGCGGAATGCCGGCTGCCGCGGGATATGCGCTCATGGCGCTTACAGCGGTGGCAGGGATGCTTTTTGCTGCCTTCCTGAGGACGGATTACGGCTGGTGCGGCGTGGCATGTATTCTGGTTCTGTATTTTTTCCGCGGGAAGCAGGGGCTTGCCCTTCTCATGGGATATATGGCGTTTGTGTTCCTTCTGGGAGAAATCGCCGCGCTGCCGGCATTTTTGGCGCTGGCGCTGTACAAGGGTAAAAAGGGATGGTCGTGCAAATATTTCTTTTATGGTTTTTATCCGCTGCATCTGCTTTTACTGTATCTGACCTGCGTGCTGCTGGGCGTCGCCGGTTACTCTGCAATATGATAATTTTAAAATGCGTTTTTGGATATATTTTATGAAAGAAAGGCATTCATGCGTTGACTAATTGTGCAAAATTGTGTAAAATAGATTTTAACTACACAATTTTACATAGTAATGGAGGATGATCCAAATGCAAATGCCGATTTTTGAGAAGTATATTGATGAGTTGATTGAGAAAAGTACACTGGATGTTCCGGCATGGAACATTGAGAAAGCGAGAGACGGAAAGGTTTCCGGCTGGAATTATATCGACGGATGTATGATTCTGGCTCTTCTTGAGATTTACAATGCCACCGGAGAGAAGAAGTATTATGAGTTTGCGGATGCTTACATCAATCACAGGGTGCAGGAGGACGGCTCCATCAACGGCTATTCCGTGGAGGAGTATAATATTGACAATGTCAATGCAGGAAAGACGCTGTTTTCCCTGTATGAGCTCAACGGTAAGGAGAAGTACAGAAAGGCCATTGATCTGATTTACAGCCAGGTGCAGAACCAGCCGCGCACGGAGGAGGGGAATTTCTGGCACAAAAAGATTTATCCCAACCAGGTGTGGCTCGACGGTATGTATATGGGACAGCCTTTCTATATGGAGTACGAGACAAAATTTAATAATAAGAAGAATTATCAGGATATTTTCAATCAGTTCGCAAATGTGGTAAAACATATCCGGGACGAGAAGACCGGACTGTATTACCATGGCTATGACGCTTCCAAGTCGATTTTCTGGTGCGACAAGGAGACGGGGCTTTCCAAAAATTTCTGGCTGAGAGCGCTGGGCTGGTATTCCATGGCGCTTCTGGACACGCTGAACAAGTGCGAGCCCGGCGAGGAGTGGAAGGCCGAGTATGACAATCTGAAGCAGGTGTTTGTGGATTTGATCGATTCCATGCTGAAGTTCCAGGATGAGAGCGGCATGTGGTATCAGCTGCCCGCCCGCGGAGGCGAGGAGCCCAATTATCTGGAGACCAGCGGCAGCGCAATCATGGCTTACTCTCTGTTAAAGGGCGTGCGTCTGGGATTTTTGCCCGAGAGCTACCGGGAGTATGGGCTGAAGGCCTTTCACGGTATCTGTGACAAATACCTGAAGGAGAAGGACGGACACCTGAGTTTGGGCGGCATCTGCCTTGTGGCAGGTCTTGGGCCGGCGAAGAATCCCCGCAGAGACGGCAGCTTTGAGTATTATATGTCGGAGCCCATCGTTGAGGACGACGCCAAGGGCGTGGGGCCTTTGCTTCTGGCGTACACGGAGATGCGCAGACTGGCAGACTAGAATTTAACGAATTTAAATTTCCCGGAAAGGACAGAGGGTGGTAAAATGAAGAAAAACTTTTTTCATTCGCTGAAATTTAAATTAGTTCTTTTGACAGCAGTCATATGTGCGCTGTTATCTGTTATCCTGACTGTGTTCCTCATCAGATCGTCCAAGAGCAATTACAGTGAGATCGTCCACAATTATATATCCGATCTGACAACTGCTTACGGCAGGGAGATAGATACGCTGGTGGAGAATGAAGGGGCGGAGAGCATACTGACAGCAGAGGTTTTGCAGGACAAGCTGGCGGATGCCAGTGTCACGGGCATGGACACCTCCTATGCCTATGTTGTGGACGCGCAGGGAGTCATGCTGTATCATCCCACGGCGGAAAAAATCGGCAATCCGGTTGAAAATGCGGTGGTGACAGGTCTGGTTGAGGATTTGCAGGCGGGCATTGTCCATGAACCGGGTGTGATTGAATATGATTACAAGGGAGCCCGAAAGTATGCAGCCCATTTTACCGGCGGAAGGCAGGATTTTATTCTGGTGATCACGGTGGACGAGTCGGATGTGATGGCGCCCTTTTCAACGCTGGTTACGATAGCCAATGGCTTTAATGTGAGCTTTGGTCTCACTGCGGTTGTCGTTGTGTTTATTATCATCAATATTATGCTGGCCTCGCTGCAGTTTGCAGTGAATTCCGTGGGTAAGCTCTCCGAGCTGGATTTTACGCAGCTGGATGAGCAGAAGGAAAAGAAGTATCTGAGCCGCAAGGATGAAATCGGAGATATTCTACGTGCCGTGGTGGCGCTGCGTGGCAGCCTTGCCAATGTGATGGGCGATCTCCAGAAGCAGGGCGGCAGTCTCTTTGAGGAGGCCGAGAAGCTGAGTGCCTCCGCGCAGGATACGATTGCCAGCGTACACGAGATTGAAAAGGCTGTGTCGGAGATGGCTACAGGGGCGACCCTGCAGGCGGAGGAGACGCAGCGCGCCACAGAGAATGTCATAGATATCGGAAATATGATCGATTCGGCATATGGGAGCACCAAGGCTTTGTCGCAGGAGGCAGACGGTGTGAGAAAGCAGGGTCAGGACGCCAATCAGATTCTGAACGAGCTGGTGGACGGGCAGAAGGTTATGGTGGACAATATCAATGTTGTCTACACCAAGACACAGGAGGCCAATGTCTCAGCCAAGAGGATTTCAGAGGTGGTTGAACTGATTACGGAGCTTGCAAGCGAGACGAATCTGCTCTCTCTGAACGCGTCTATCGAGGCGGCCAGAGCGGGCGAGGCGGGCAAGGGCTTTGCGGTGGTTGCCGAGAATATTAAGAAGCTGGCGGAGCAGACTACGGAGTCCGCCACGGATATCAACGCGATCATTCAGGAATTGGAGATGCGCTCTGAGGAGACGGTGGAAAAGACCGACGCGGTGAAGACCATCGTGGACAGGCAGGAGGCGGAGATGCAGCGCACGGCGGATATCGTCCACAATGTCATTAGCAGTATCAATGGATTGATTGAGAGGATTGATAATATTGCAGGCAATATCCAGCAGATTGACAAGGCTAAGGAAAATGTGGTGGATGTCATTCAGAATCTGTCTGCGGTATCTGAGGAAAATGCGGCTGCAACGCAGGAGACCAGCGCTTCTACCGTGACGGCAATGAATACCATGGAGACCATAACGGAGGATGCGGTAAAGCTTCGGAAGATAGCGGAGGCATTGGAGGAGAGCGTGCAGCGGTTCAGGCTGTGAGATGCTCCGACAGAAATATCGTTTTTATATCTAATGAATCATCAGCGCTCCCCTCAGACGAGGGGAGCGCTTGTTCGTCTCAGACGAGGGGCGCTTCTTTTATCATATCATGAAGGCGCCGATAAGACCCAGCAGGACAACAGGACAAAAAAAGACTGATAAGCAGCGGCGGTTAAGCCACAGCCTATCAGTCAATGTTTGTTGCAAAGGCGATTAAGCTACAACTGTTACGTTGGTAGCACGAACCTTGCTGCTGTTCTGAGGGTCACTCTCGGTATCGAAGGAAACCTTCTGACCTTCCTCAAGGGACTTGAAGCCCTCTGCATTGATTGCGGAGAAGTGTACGAAAACCTCCTCGCCGGTTGCATCGTTGGTGATGAAACCATAACCCTTCTGAGCATTAAACCATTTAACTGTACCGTTATTCATGTGGTACCTCCTTCTTTTGGGGCAGTGCCCGTATCAGTAATAGCGATTCTAAAACTAGGACAATAAAATCACATATTTTTGTAAATCATCCTTAGCAAAATAAAAGTAACAATGACTTACAAAAATATGTGAGTTCAATGACTTTCATTTAGAATACGTTGACAGTATAGCATTTGTTTTGTACCTGTGTCAAGTATATTTTTACATCTATCTGCAAAAAGTATTTTTAAATAAAAACTAAGGCGGACAAGGAGTGAGCATATGGATATGTTTGTTTTGGGAGCGATTGCGGTTTTGGCTGCAATGGCAGGATTCTGGGCGGGGAGAAGCGTCCAGTGGCAGCTTGTGGAGGCGGCGGAGGCCGAGGTGGAGGACAATCGGGAAACTGCGGTAAATCCGGGGGAAAGACCTATGGGAGGAAGTTTGGCGGGAGGAAGACCGACGGGAAGAAGGCTGGCGGGAAGAGCGGAGAACCGCAGACAGAGCAAGACCTTGTCTCTGGGGCGGGAGATAGGCAGCCCGGTGGCGGGGCAGGTCAGTGTGTTTGAGGAGAACGGAAGGTGCAAGGTGCGTATTCTGCCGGATCAGGGAAAGGTGTATGCGCCCACATCCGGAAAAATCCGGCGGCTTTATCCCATGGGCAGCGCCATGCTTTTGCAGACGGAGTTTGGAGCGGATATTCTGCTGCGGGCAGGGAGCCATGTGGACGAGATGTGCAGCGATTATTACCATTGCCGCGTGATGGAACATGAGTACGTGAGAAAGGGGACGCTCCTGTTGGAGTATGACCCTGCAGGAATCAGCAGAGAGGGTGCGGAGCCGGAAATCGTGCTCAGTGTGGAGAACGAGGAGGAGCTGGGCGGCATGAGCGTGACGGGACAGGGACGTATCAAGGCGGGGGAGCCTGTCTTATATGTTGCCTGCGGTAAGCATTCGGAGTCATATGAAAAGCTTCCCTGAACGCGCGGAAAAAGCTGCGGGAGCTGCCGAAACCTGCGTCCAGCGCAATATTGGTCACGGATTCGTCCGACTCAGACAGAAGCTCCCGGGCATACTCAAGCCGTCTGGAGTTTATATAGCGGGGGAAGCTGGTCTGAAATTTTTCTGAGAAAAGCCGGGAGAGGCGGAAGCGGCTGACGCCGAACTCTCTGGACAAAAGGTCAAGGGAGAGCTCTTTGGTAAAATGCCTGTCCAGATAGAGGAGGACGCGCTGCTCCAGCTCCAGATTTTCCCCGCCCCTCTGATCTTGAAGCGGAATCGGGACGGCAGGTGAGGTGAACAGCTCCGCCAGAAGCAGGGACAGATACCCTTCCGCCAGATTGCAGAGATAGGCGGGGATGGGTGTCCTGCGCTCATGCTCTTCTGTGAGGTGGAGCAGTGCCTGTGCCGCATGCCGACTGTGGGAGGAGAGGAGTTTTAGGTCAAAACTGCCGTCCGCCGGCAGATAGTTTTGAAAATAGTATCGGTAATGAGGGCAGAAATCCGGCTCAAAAATGCAGAGCAGAATACGGCTGCCCGCATCCGGGTCGGTATACAGGCTGTGCAGACGATTGGGAAAAATCAGAGTTCCCTGACCGGGCGTGAGAGCAGACTGCCTGTAACCGTCTGTGACAGTGAGCGCGCCCTCCAGCACGAGGATCAGTTCCGCCTGTCTGTGGAGGTGGGAGGCAAAGGTATTGTTTATGGAGGTATACAGGCGCAGACGCTCGCCGCTGTTCTGATAAAAAAAGCTCATGGAAATCTCCTTTCAACAAAAGAAATGACATCTTTATTTTTATATTACGCCAATATTTGCGGGGACACAATACTGGATTGCAAAAAATGGCATAATTGTGCGGGGATGTGGCACGAATTCGCAGGGCGTAAATGCTATAATCAGATTATCTTAAGTTTGAGCAAAGGAGGATGTTATGGACAAGTCAAAGCTTCAGAAAATGTGGGTTGCGGATCAGGGAGACGGAACATACATAAATCCGATTCTCTACACGGATTATTCTGACCCCGATGCCATCCGGGTGGGGGAGGATTATTTTATGATCGCCTCCAGCTTCTGCAACACGCCTGCGGTGCCCCTGCTGCATTCCAGGGATTTGGTGAACTGGAAGGTGATCAATTACATTATTGACAAGCTTCCCTTTGAGCGTTATGAGGAGCCGGTGCACGGCTGCGGTACATGGGCGCCATCCATTCGTTTTCATGAAGGCGTTTACTATGCCTTTATTCCTTTCCCGGACGAGGGGATCATGATGTGCAGGACTACAGACCCATGGGGCAAATGGAGCGAGCCCGCCTTTGTCAGAGAGGTGACGGGGTGGATCGATCCCTGCCCGTTCTGGGATGACGATGGGAAGGCCTATATGGTGACGGCGTTTGCCAGAAGCCGTATCGGTTTTAAGAGCTTTCTTTATATGTCGCCCATGGAACCGGATTGTTCCGGTGTGCTGGATGACGGACAGTTTATCTACGACGGACATGCCACTCAGCCCACCATCGAGGGACCGAAGCTTTATAAGCGAAACGGCTATTACTATATTTTTGCGCCCGCAGGAGGTGTAAAGCCCGGCTGGCAGACGGTTCTGCGCTCTAAGAATATTTATGGCCCCTATGAGGAGCGGATTGTGCTGCGTCAGGGCAATTCTCCGGTAAATGGGCCTCATCAGGGGGCGTGGGTGGACACTCCAGGCGGTGAAAACTGGTTCCTGCATTTTCAGGATGTGGGAAATGCGGGGCGCATTATTCATCTTCAGCCCATGCGGTGGGAGGATGACTGGCCGGTGATTGGCGTGAACGCTGTGGACGGCTGCGGGGAACCGGTGCTTCGCTATCAGAAGCCTGATGTGAGCGGCGTATATCCCATTGACGCACCGGAAGACAGCGATCTCTTTGAGGGGGAGAAGCTGGGGCTGCAGTGGCAGTGGAACGCCAATTATAAGGAGGAATGGTATGCCCTGCAGAACGGGCAGCTCATTCTCAACGCTCAGGCTGTGGACAGGAAGCGTCAGCTGTGTGACGTTCCGAATCTGCTGCTCCAAAAGTGGCCGGCTCCCGATTTTCGCATTACGACCTGTCTCCATCTGGGGAATATGGCGGACGGCGACGTGGCGGGACTGGTGTCTCAGTGCGGACATTACACCTCTCTTGCGGTGGTGCGCAAGCAGGGCAGATATTATCTGCAGCAGCGCACCGGAAACTGGACGAAGGACGACGAGGTGCGCACGGATTTAGGTCCGGCGGAGGCGCTTGGACTCTCAGGCGATACCATTTATCTGCGTATGCTGGTGCATGAGGAAAAGCTGGTATCCTTTGAGGCGGGGGCGGATGAGGAGCATCTGAGCCCGATCGGCGAGGCTGTGGAGGCCGCACCGGGACGCTGGGTGGGCGTCAAGGCGGGATTGTTTGCCCTGAATGAAGGCGAAAAGATTGGGGGCAGCGTGGCGGCGGATTATTTTGTATTTGAAAAAAACTGAAATGTTGGTATTTGTTGATATTTGGTGATTTTTCAATCGTGTCGGCGGGAGGAGACCGGGATGCCCTGGTCTCCTCCCGCCTCGGTACGGATTGAAGGATTATTTGGGGTTGACAAATACCCCTGGGGGGTATATTATTTGGATGAGGACGGAGGATACCCCCTGGGGGTATTTTGCGGGCGGCAGGCATTTAGGTATGTATGTAGGCATGTAGGTATAGGGGAAGGGAGCGGCTATGGGGAAGAATAGCAACGGGGAGATGGGAGATATTAACAGTATGGAAAATGGCGGGCAGGAGGGGGATTGCTGCAGTCATCACCAGAAATTGACGCCCAGAAGGCAGGAGGATCTGAAGGCGCTCAAAAACCGTCTGAGCCGTATGCAGGGGCAGTTATCCGGTATCAGCAGGATGTTGGATGAGAACCGCTACTGCGGTGATATTCTGATTCAGGTCGGGGCGGTGGAAAGCGCGCTGCAGGCTTTTGGGCATCTGGTTTTAAAGGAGCATATGGAGACCTGTGTGCAGGAGAGGATCAGGGAGGGCGATACGGAAGTGATAGCTGAGACGCTGGCGCTGATCGAGAGATTGAGATAGCGATTAAAATGAGGTGTAAACGGATATGCAGGAGAGATATCATATTACAGGCATGACATGTTCCGCCTGTTCCTCCCATGTGGAGAAGGCGGCGAATAAATTAAACGGGGTGGAGAAAGCCTCTGTGAACCTTCTGACGGAGACCATGGATATCACTTATGATGAGCAGACGCTCAAGACGCAGGATATCATCCGTGCGGTGGAGAAAGCGGGATATGGCGCGGAGCTGCTGCGCGGTGGGCATGGCAGGAGTGCAGGCGGAGCGGCTTCGGGGAAAGCGCTGTCTGATGCTGCGTCAGGGAATGCCGGGGGCGCGGGCGCAAGCGATGGCACAGGCAGCAATGGAAGCGCAGACAGCGGCAGAGATGTGCTGACCCGCAGGGCAAAGGAGGAGAGCGCCGCCATGAAGTGGCGCCTTGGGATTTCCATTGGATTTTTGATTCCGCTCATGTATGTGGCGATGTATCATATGACTTACGATCTGTTTGGGATTCCTGTGCCGGACTTTGTCATGAATGCTTTTCACGGCAATGAAAACGCCATGATTTATGCATTGACGCAGTTTTTGCTGCTGTTGCCCATTCTCTATATGAACCGCAAGTTCTTTTCCGTGGGCTTTAAGACGCTGGCGCATCTGTCTCCCAATATGGACAGTCTGATTGCGGTGGGTGCTTCCGCGGCGGTGGGCTATGGATTGTTTGCCATGTATCGGATTGCCTATGGGCTGGGATATGGCGACATGGCGCTGGTGGAGCATTATACTCACGATCTGTATTTTGAGTCGGCGGGTACGATCCTGACCCTGATCACTGTGGGAAAATATCTGGAGAGCCGCTCCAAAGGCAAGACCAGCGAGGCGATCACCAAACTGATGGATTTGTCGCCAAAGGTGGCTGTGCGGATTGGGGAGGACGGCAGCGAGGAGACGGTGCCCACAGAGGCGCTGCGGATCGGGGATGTCTTTCTGGTAAAGCCCGGAAGCCTGGTGCCTGTGGATGGGACGGTTCTGGAGGGAAATTCCAGCATCGACGAGGCGGCTATCACCGGGGAGAGTGTGCCCGTGGAGAAACGTGAGGGAGACAGGGTGGTGTCCGCTACCTTGAATAAGGCAGGATTTTTGAAATGCCGGGCGGACCGTGTGGGTGAGGATACGACGCTCTCGCAGATCGTGCGGCTGGTGGAGGAGGCTTCCGGCAGCAAGGCGCCCATTGCACAGCTTGCGGATAAGGTGGCGGGCGTTTTTGTGCCCACGGTCATGGGCATTGCGCTCCTCACTTTGATAGGATGGCTGGCAGCAGGGGCGGAGGTGGAATTTGCCATCTCCACCGCCATCGCGGTGCTGGTGATTTCCTGTCCGTGCGCGCTGGGGCTGGCTACGCCGGTAGCGATCATGGTGGGTACCGGCGTGGGTGCGGGCAATGGTATTTTGATCAAATCCGGCGAGGCGCTGCAGCGGGTGCGGGATGTGGACACGGTGGTGCTGGATAAGACAGGGACCGTCACGGAAGGGAAACTGAAGGTCATGAGCCTGTTTGGATATGTGAAGGGGATGTCTCTGGAGACCGTGCTTGCGGCAGCGTTTGCTCTGGAGAGACAGAGCGAGCATCCGCTGGCGGAGGCCATTATAAAAGAGGCGGAGAAAAAGCATTGCCCCGCAGCTTCGGTGAAGGACTTTAAAGCAGTGTTCGGAAGGGGGATCCAGGGAACGCTGGAGGAGGATGTCCGGATGGGCGGCAGCGAGAGTGTCAAGGCCGGAACCGCGCTCTATGTGGGCAATCTTCCCTATCTTAAGGAACAGGGAGTTCTGGACAGAGCCTGCGCGGAGGCTGCCGGGACAGAACTTTCCGCAAAGCGGCTTGAGGACGCCGTGGGGTCTCTGGCGGACGAGGGGGAGACGCCCCTTCTGGTGGCGGAGGAGGGTCGTATTCTGGGGATCATCACGGTGGCGGATGAAATCAAGAGGAGTTCCAGAGAGGCCATTCGCGCATGGCGCAGGATGGGTATGCGCGTGGTGATGCTCACCGGGGACAACAGGCGGACTGCGGAGGCGGTGTGCAGACGGATGGAGCTGTCTGAGGTGATTGCGGAGGTGCTGCCCCAGGATAAGGAAAAGAAGATTCGGGAACTGCAGGAATCCGGCTGTAAGGTGGCTATGATAGGAGACGGGATCAATGATGCGCCGGCTCTGGTGTCGGCGGATGTGGGTATGGCCATCGGCGCGGGCACGGACGTCGCCATCGAGAGCGCGGATATTATTCTGATGAAAAATGATCTGCGGGACGCTGTGACGGCTATGCGTCTGGGGCGCAGGGTAATCCGCAATATTAAACAGAATCTGTTTTGGGCGTTTTTCTATAATTGTATCGGAATTCCTCTGGCGGCCGGACTTTTGTACCCGGCTTTGGGGCTGCGCCTGACGCCCATGTTTGGCGCGGCTGCCATGAGCATGAGCAGTATCTTTGTAGTGTGCAATGCGCTGCGGCTGAGAGGCTTCCGGAGCGGATTTGAGAAGCGTGAAACAGAAAATAATTTGAAAGAAGATTTAAAAGAGGATTTAAAAGAAAAAAATTTAAAAGAAGAAAAAGGAGAGAACAGCATGAAAAAAGTAATCACAGTGGAAGGCATGATGTGCAATCATTGTACCGGCAGAGTACAGAAGGCGTTGGAGGGTATCGAGGGCGTTTCCGGCGTGACCATGAGTCTGGAGGAAAAAACGGCGTCCGTGGAGCTTGCCGCGGAGGTGGCAGACGAGGTGCTGAAGGCGGCTGTCGAGGAGGCCGGGTATGAGGTGAAGGCTATCGCGTAAAATGACGCAGGGCGGAAAAGTGAGGAGAAAAGCCAGACTTGGTCGGAGAGACGGCAAAGTCTGGCTTTTAATGTGCTTTTTTATTTGGATTTATTTGGAATAGATAGTTGACAAGTTGGTTTACTTTGTGTAAACTATACCCAGAAGGTCTACATAGAGTAAACCGGTGGGCATTTGCCCGAATGAAAGGAGGACGGCGATGGGAGATTTTAAGCTTGCAGAGATAGAGAGCCGTTTTGTGGAGCTGATCTGGCAGAGGGAGCCGATTGCTTCCGGCGAGCTGGTGCTTTTGTGCGAAAAGGAGCTGAGCTGGAAGAAATCTACTACTTATACGGTGCTTCGGCGGCTCTGTCAGAAGGGTATTTTGAAAAATGAGGATGCGATTGTCAGCTCGCTGATTAAGAAGGAAGAGTATATGGCAAGATGCAGTGAGCAGGTGCTGGAGGATACCTTTGAGGGCTCGCTTCCGCAGTTTGTGGCGGCGTTTATGAGCAGGAAAAAACTGAGCAGAAAACAGATTGAAGAGATACAAATGTTGATTGATAATTATGAGGGGTGATATTATGGGTATTCAGTTGCTTGTGTTACAGTTTCAAATCATATTGGCAGTGCTCCTTGTACTGCTGCTGCGGCTGGCTATCAGAAAGCTGCCCAAGGTGTATTCCTATATCCTGTGGCTTCTGGTGTTTGCCAGACTGCTGTGCCCGGTGGCGCTGGAGACTTCCTTTAGCATCATGCCCTCTCAGGAGGAGAGCGAGGCATGGGTGGAACAGGCTCTGCAGGACAGAGGCGGCATGACGGCGCCGGATATGGGCGGAGAAATACAGAATCCTGTCCCGCCGCAATTTGATGCCCTGGATGCGATGGCGGACGGCGCGGGTCATAAGGGCGCCGGGCATGAGGATCCTGTCGGTCAGTACCCTGTAGCCGTGGGGGATAAAGCAGCGGATTCCGGCAAGGATGGGGACGGCATGGCTTCCTGGTTCATGAGCCCTGAATTCAGGCGGATTCTGACGGCGCTGCCCGCGGTATGGGTTTTTGGAGTGATTTTGATTTTGGGCTATAACGGCTTTGCCCTGCTGCGGATTCGGAGATTGTTGAAGAGTGCGAGACAATATCAGGATAATGTTTATGTCTGCGAGGGAGTCAGCGCCCCGTTTACGCTGGGGCTGTTTCACCCCAGTATTTATATACCGGACAGTCTTGCAGACGGGGAGCGCGACTATATTATCTGCCATGAGCGGGTGCATATCCGCAGGAAGGATTATCTGGTAAAAAATCTCGCTTTTTTACTGACGGCGCTCTACTGGTTCAATCCTTTTGTATGGCTGGCGTTCTACTTTCTGGAGAGGGATATGGAGATGTCCTGCGACGAGCGGGTGATCAAACTGATGGGAACGGATATCAAACGCAGTTATTCGCAGTCGCTTCTGAATTTTGCGGAGGGCAGAGGCAGTCTGGCGGTGACGCCGTTGACCTTCGGCGAGAACAGCGTGAAGCAGCGTGTAAAAAATGTGTTATCCTATAAAAATGCCAGAAGATGGAGCATTGTGATTGGCGTGGTAATTCTGGCGGCAGCGGGCGTCCTTTTGTTTACCACGCGCAGCGCGGCGGAAAATGGCGCGCCTGAGAGCGGGCAGCCCGATATGACCGGGCAGCAGGACGCGACTGAGAGCGGAGGGGATGAGACGGATGATATCAATAATGCAAATAATACAGAGCCCATAGAGAGCCGTGCAGCTTTTGAGCAGAGGTACGGGACTGCCGGTTCCTATGAGTTTGGCAATGCGACGACGGGCTATTCCGTGAGTTCTTATACGGGAATATTGCAGCATCTGATAGCGGGAGATGACGAATATTATAAATATTATACGGATCCTGTCAGCGCGGCGGTGCAGTTATTGCATCTGGGAGCCGGAGCGGGAAAGGCGGAATACAGCAATGTGCCCATGACGGTGGAGGGCTTTGAGATTTCCTGGCTGCAGGAGCTGAATCTGTCTGGCGAGGGCAGCAGCGCTACGGTTAGTTATACCTTTGCGTCTGACGGTTCCATGGTGGAAATTCCCATGGAGCTGATTGAGAGCAGCATGGGGCTGTGGGCGCCGGCAAGCGGTATGGCAAGAGTGGTGTATCAGACAAGACAGATAAATCCCCGTGTTGAGAGCGGGGAGGAATGCTATATTCAGACCAGTTTATACGGCATTTACCGATTGGACAGGAATGGTCTGCGCTGTATATATCCCCATTATGTGCCTTCTGATCTGGTCTGGACAGTATCGGATGACGGCAGAATGTATTTCCCTGCCAGCGCTTCCTATCAGGACGGAGACCTGGACTATTGGGAGGATGTACTCTGCATCCTGGATACAGAGACGGGGGAGTACGACATGGAGACCTATCCCATCACAGATGAAATGAGTGAGGTATTTCCTATCCGGTGGATCAGTGTGTATGGCGGATTTGTGCAGCTGTATGGACAGGGGGAAACATCTTATTATATGCCGGTCATCAATACAGGCTCCACTCCCTTAAGCAGCGGCAACACGTGGAAAGGCAATGCGTTGGCAGAGCTCGATGAACAGGAAATGAATGCATACGGAGCAGCTGTGCGGGATTATCTGTTGAACCATCCGGGACAGTTGGTGGAATTGTCAAACCGCACGATGTCTGAGAATTACGTCTATGTGGATTGGGACGGCGACGGCAGGACGGAGCGCGTGACCCTGGCTGCCAATCCGGAGGCAGATTTTAGGGGCGAGTGGCCTTACGACAACTATGAGCTGCGCGTGGGCGACAGCGCTGTCTGGGATTGGTATGAGTGCCTCCACAATGCCATTTGGGCGGTGAGCCTGGACGGACAGGAGATTATATTGGCATTATATGGGATGGGACCCAGCAATGACCCCATGACCTTCCTGTACCGATACGAGCAGGGAGAGCTGAAGAGTGCAGGCTTTATCTGCGACGACATCAGACAGTGCACGATAGAGAACGGTGCGATAAGCGGAACCGACAGACATGATGTGCTCCAGACCGACTGGGTGAAAGTGCAGTGGCGGATGGGAACAAATGAAAAAGGAGAGAAAGTCATCGAGATAGTTCCTCAGGACACATACGATTTTGTGGCTCTCAACGATATTACGCTGCTCAAACAGCTCCCGGTACACAGCGCGCCCGACACGGCGGCAGAGAGCCATGTGATGCAGCCCCAGACACTGCGCTTTTTAAAGACGGACTCTTCCTTTACCTGGATTTATGCGGAAGCGGCGGACGGAGACAGCGGATGGTTTCAGGTGGAAGAATTTCAGATTCAGGAGCTGGGTCTGGACTATTATGAGGTTTTTGATAATCTGAGCTTTGCAGATTAACGGGAGAATTCTTGAGAAGCCTTGAACGGGAAATAGAAGGTAGAGCAAATGGAGACAGGAAAGATGGAGACAGGAAAGATGGAGACAGGCAAAGTGAATGCAGGCAAGAGGAAGACAGGCAAAAATACGGCAGCTTTCGCAGTCCTGATTTTGATGCTTTTACTGTATGCCGGGTGCGGGAGGGAGCCCAAGGCGCTTTCTGCCGAGGAGATTGCCCGTCTGAACACAGAGTTTTTTGACCATGAGACGGATCAGATGAACCATATGCTGCTCTGCAGCGAGTATGATACGCCGGAGGCGATCGATCTGTCTGAGTTATTTTATAATGGCGTCTATGATAGGGGCGAAGGGTGGACGATAGACGGGCTCTCGGAGGAAGAGATGGCGCTTTTGGCGGAGTTTGACAGCTCGGCTCCCTATTTGGATGTGGTGAAGGTCACGGCGGCGGAGATGGAGGCCGTATTGCAGGAGAAACTGGGTCTTGGTCTGGAGGAGACGCAGAAGAACGGGCTGGAGAACTTTTATTATCTGGCGGAATATGACAGCTATTATCTGGTTCATGGGGACGCCAATCTGGACTGGTGCACTGTCACCTCCGGTACATGGGAATCGGATGACAGGCTTGTGCTGGAGTATACGAAGGAGTACGAGGGCGGACAGTGGACAGCCACATTGCAAAAGACGGATGACGGTTATCTGTTTCTCTCCAACAGGAAGACGGACGATACGGTCGGGGCGAGTATTCAGATCTTGATGCCGGAGGATGTGAAGGTCATACCGGAGATTGCAGAATATGATTATGCAGGTGCATGCGAAGCGGGAGAAGCTCGCCGGATTCGCGGCGTGCTGCCCGGGATGGCTGAGGGTACATGGATAATCGTGACGGCAGGCGGTGTAGAGTATTATTATGGGAGCTATGACGATGCAGCGGACAGCACCGAATTGTTTGGATATGCTATTGTAAGCGGAAAGTATTCCCTGACAAACGGACTTTCTGTAGGAATGACAAAGGAGGAAGTCCTTGCGCTTTGTCCTGCCATGGCGATATTGGATACGGAGGGCAATACCCTGAATGAAGTAACCGGTCATATGGGATGGAACTCTGTGACCTATCCGCACAGCCCTGTGGACATGGATGAAAAACTGGAATACGTTGACGGCAAAGACTATTGCTGGGAGAATCGGTTTGATTACATTATGATTGCAGATGTGGAACAGGCGCCGGACGCTCTGCCCCTGTATATGGCGCTGATGATGCAAGACGATACGGTCGGGGCGATTACGTTTTATTATCCGACGGCAGGTTAGCGAAAACCGGTAAACGATGTTTAAAAGGTGTAAAGTCTTAATCATTTAATAAAGGCTTTACACCTTGGTTTATTAGCTGCTAGTTTACTTCCTTGTTGTTCGCAAGGATATTTTTCTTGCGGTTTTTAAGCTTTTCTTTTTCGCTATCGTCTTTTTCTCTGTCAATTAATTCATCGACAAAAGATATTAATGCGTTATATACCTCAAACTGCTGGTCGCTCATGCCCATATCGGTCATCCTTTCACCGCCTTTCGGATTGATATAACAAGTATAGCGGATTATGTGAAAGGTGTAAAGCCTTTATTAAACTGTCAAGGTGCGCGTGGTGATAGAATTTAAACAAGCGGAACCGGGTGCCACGTCTTAAATAGTTTTATGTTATCGGAATTGTTGAAATTGTAAGATTATAGAATGAAGTGCAATTATAAGATTAAGAATATAAGGGATGAGAACAGGAAATAGATAGAGATAGGCAGAAATAAGTTATACGCCATATTTTTCGCACATTTCCCTATAAAAGCTTTCTTTTGAGAGCAGAGAGAGCTTGTCGGATTCACCGGCTGCCAACATCTTTTGTGTAAGCAGAAGCATTTCAGTGCGCCCTTCCTGATGTCCTTCTCTGTGTTCTTTTTGCAGTAATTCTCCAAATGTCATATACTTTCGCTCCCATTCCCGGCTGGATTTAATCGCCGTTACGCGGCGGTGTATGCAGCTGATGCGCTCGTTAGCCTGTTTGCCGGCACATCCAAATGGATACTGCGGTACTCTTCTTTTGTTTTGTGCCATAGATTCTCCTTCTCATGGCACGTCAGATTCCGCTTGTGTGATTATTATAAGCGCATGGAAATTTTTATGCAAGAGGGATTGTTTATAATATTTTATTTTTAATTTCATTAATTTTTCATTGATTTTTTGTGTCCCGGTGTTATATTGGTAATAGAACAGATGGAGAAGGGGGCAGGAATTATGAATATTCAGAAGTTTACTCAGAAGTCGGTGCAGGCTGTGGATATGTGCGAGAAGCTGGCCTATGAATATGGCAATCAGGAGATTGAGCAGGAGCATCTGCTCTACAGTCTCCTGACCATAGAGGACAGCCTGATCCTGAAGCTTGTGGAGAAGATGGAGATTGACAAGGTTCATTTTGTGAACCGTGCGGAGCAGGCATTAAAACGCCGGGTGAAGGTGCAGGGCGGGCAGGTTTATATCGGTCAGTATCTGAACCGAGTGCTCATCAGTGCGGAGAACGAGGCAAAGCAGCTGGGGGACGAGTATGTCTCCGTGGAGCATTTGTTTCTTGCCATGCTGCGGGAGCCCAATAAGGAGATTGCGCAGATATGGAAAGAGTACGGCATCACCAGAGAGCGATTCCTACAGGCGCTCTCAACGGTGCGGGGCAATCAGCGGGTGACCAGCGACAATCCGGAGGCTACCTATGATACGCTGGAAAAATACGGCACGGATTTGGTGGAGAAGGCAAGGAACCAAAAGCTGGATCCTGTGATCGGGCGGGATAATGAGATCCGCAATGTGGTTCGGATCCTTTCCCGTAAGACGAAAAACAACCCTGTGCTCATCGGCGAGCCCGGTGTGGGCAAGACCGCCGTGGTGGAGGGACTGGCACAGCGTATCGTGCGGGGGGATGTGCCCCAGGGCTTGAAGGACAAGAAAATCTTTGCGCTGGACATGGGGGCGCTTGTGGCGGGAGCCAAGTATCGGGGCGAGTTTGAGGAGCGCCTGAAAGCCGTTCTGGAGGACGTCAAGGCAAGCGACGGGCAGATACTGCTCTTTATCGATGAGCTGCACACCATTGTGGGAGCGGGGAAGACGGACGGAGCGCTGGACGCGGGCAATATGTTAAAGCCCATGCTGGCGAGGGGCGAGCTTCACTGTATCGGAGCAACTACCCTGGATGAGTACCGTCAGTATATCGAGAAAGACCCTGCTCTGGAGCGGCGTTTCCAGCCGGTGATGGTGGATGAGCCCACGGTGGAGGACACAATCTCGATATTGCGTGGTCTGAAGGAGCGCTATGAGGTCTATCACGGTGTGAAGATCATGGACAATGCGCTGGTGAGCGCGGCGGTGCTGTCTCACCGTTATATCTCCGACAGATTCCTGCCGGACAAGGCCATCGATCTGGTGGATGAGGCATGTGCTTTGATCAAGACGGAGCTGGACAGCATGCCCACGGAGCTGGACGAGCTGCAGCGCAGATGTATGCAGATGGAGATTGAGGAGGCCGCTCTGAAAAAGGAGGACGATAAGCTGAGTCAGGAGAGGCTGGCGCAGCTTCAAAAGGAGCTTGCGGAGTGCCGGGAGGATTTTGCAGCGAGAAAAGCTCAGTGGGACAATGAGAAGGCTTCTGTGGATAAGCTCAGCAAGCTTAGGGAGGAGATTGACCGTGTGAACACTGAGATTCAGATTGCCCAGAGAGAGGGGAATCTGGAGCGGGCTGCGGAGCTCTCTTACGGAAAGCTGCCGGAACTTAAAAAACAGCTGGAACAGGAGGAAGAGCGCGTGGGCGGCGGGGAGCTTAAGCTGGTGCGGGAGAAGGTGTCTGACGAGGAGATTGCCCGTATCATCTCCCGTTGGACGGGAATCCCTGTGGCGAAGCTCACGGAGAGCGAGCGCAACAAGACCCTGCATCTGGACGAGGAGCTGCACAGGCGTGTGATGGGGCAGGACGAGGGCGTCACCAAGGTGACGGAGGCCATCATCCGCTCTAAGGCAGGTATCAAGGATCCGGCAAAGCCCATCGGCTCGTTCCTGTTTCTGGGTCCCACCGGCGTGGGCAAGACGGAGCTTGCCAAATCTCTGGCGGCGTCTTTATTTGACGATGAAAATAATATGGTTCGCATCGATATGAGCGAGTATATGGAGAAGTATTCGGTGTCCCGGCTCATCGGAGCGCCTCCCGGATATGTGGGCTATGAGGAGGGCGGCCAGCTCACGGAGGCTGTGCGCAGAAAGCCCTACAGCGTAGTGCTCTTTGACGAGATTGAGAAGGCGCATCCCGATGTGTTCAATGTGCTTTTGCAGGTGCTGGATGACGGGCGCATTACGGATTCTCAGGGACGTACCGTGGACTTCAAGAATACAATCCTGATCATGACCTCCAATATCGGAGCGCAGTATCTGCTGGAGGGCATCGGGGAGGACGGCAGCATCAGAGCCGAGGCGGAGACTGCCGTGATGCAGGAGCTGCGGGCGCATTTCAGGCCGGAATTTTTGAACCGTCTGGATGAGACTATATTGTTCAAGCCTCTGACCAAAGAGAATATCGGCGGTATTATCAAATTAATTGTAGCTGACCTGAACCGCAGGCTGGCGGATCGGGACGTGGCGTTAGAGCTGACAGAAGAGGCGGAGCGCTTTGTGGTGGAGCAGGCCTACGACCCTGTGTATGGAGCACGGCCCTTAAAGCGGTATATTCAGAAGCATGTGGAGACGTTGGCGGCAAAGCTGCTCCTGGCGGATCGGGTAAAGAGCGGAGACGTGATCGTCATCGACGTAATGGGCGACAAGCTGACTGCGAGGCTGGAAAAAGTTTATAATTCCTATTGACACGGTAGGGAAATGGGTGTATGATATCACCATTGGATTTAGACAAGACTATGGTAAAGGAGGCGGGTGCAATGCGTATCTGCAGCATGGCTGTTATGAATATGGTTCAGTGTTGTTGCCGAATGTTTTTCTCTTGGGCATATGGTATGGCCGGGTATCTGCATTTGCATTGCTCTACGCCCGTGTGTCACACTTAAAAAAAGTGTGATATCATGCCATCTGTCCGGGAGCTTGTTTACAGGCTCCCGTTTTTATGGGCAAAAACAGGAGCAGTTTTGTTTAAATCTGAATAAATTAATCATCAGTAGAATGATGAAAAAGGAGGACATTATGAAAAAACTATTGATTAAAAAGGTATTTGGGGTGTCATTGATTGTGGCGTTGGCAGTGGGTCTGACGGCCTGCGGGAATAGCAGCGCCCCGACGGCATCGGTTCCCTCAGGCTCAAAAGAGGAGACGGTCTCAGGGGAAGAGAGCAAAACGGTTCAAACACCTGATGCAGCAGATGAACCCGTTGCGGTTGCTCTTGACAAAGAGGCTTTTGATGCGTTGCTCGCATCCGGTATTGTGGCGGATAATGCTGATATCGAGGCAAATAGCTGGGCATCAGCAGTAAAGGCAGCAGGCGTTTTAAAGGTTGGCGGAACACGCACGTCATTCCTGTTCAGCCAGCTTGATGAGACGGATGACGGTCTGCGCGGATTTGATGCAGGGCTTTATCAATTGCTGGCACGCTATATTTTGGGAGATGAGACAAAGTTTGAGCTGACTCAGGTTGATTCCAGCACCCGGGAATCGGTTCTTCAGAGCGGGCAGGTGGACGCTGTGTTTGCTACATATTCTATCACACCTTCCCGCCAGGAGGTCATTTCATTTGCAGGACCGTACTACACATCCAAACAGGCGGTTTTGGTGAAGGCGGGGAATACAGAAATCAACGGGATTGACAGTTTGGCAGGCAAGACCGTTGCAACACAGTCCGGTTCCACCGGTCCCGACATTCTGGCAGAGTATGCGCCTGAGGCGGTTGTTCAGGAATTTGCAAATGATATCGAAGCTCGGACGGCATTGGAGCAGGGGCGTGTAGACGCATATGTAACCGACTATACGCTGCTTCTGAATGCAATTGTGAAAAATCCCGGTACTTATGAGATCGCAGGCGATGTATTTGGTCCGGAGGACAATTACGGAATTGGGCTGCCGCTCGATTCTGACGGTGTAGAGTTTGTGAATGATTTTCTGCAGAAAACAGAGGATAACGGCACATGGGAACAATTGTGGAAAATCAGTCTGGGAGACCGCACCGGTATTGAAAATGCACCGGAGGCTCCGGCTATCGGGCAGTAGTTATCTTTTTTCCAGGAGGCAATAAAATGAGTGTCCAAGAGCTGCTAATTCAATATGGAGATAAATATGTTCAGGCGCTTCTGACGACATGGAAGCTCACGTTTATGGCCTTTATTCTGGCGTTTGTCATCGGTATTGTCATTACAGTCATGCGGATATGTCCGGTGAAATTGCTGAGGCTTGCGGGGGATTTCTATGTGCAGATTTTTAGAAATATCCCCGGAGCGGCGCTGCTGATATTACTGGTATATGCACTGCCATATCTGAATCTGATATGGCCGTATTATACCTGTGTGTTAATTGCAACTTCGTTGATTCCCGCCGCATTTTGTTCTGAATACCTTATGGCTGGAATGAATACGATAGACATCGGACAGATTGAGGCAGCCCGCGCTCTTGGAATGACCTTTTTCAAGCTGATTAAAAATGTGGTGCTCCCGCAGGCTCTTCGCTCCAGCGTATTACCGATGACCAATCTGTTGGTTGCGACGATGCTGACGACGGCGCTGGCGTCGCAGGTTCCGCTCAACCCCACGGATTTAACCGGTATTGTCTCGTATATTAATACGCGCGCAGTGGGAGGCGTCACGGCGTTTCTGATCTCGGCGCTGTTATATTGTGGAACTGCTGTTGTTATTGGATTGCTGGGAAATCTGCTCGACCGAAAAGTGAGGATATTGCGATGAGTACTGTAAACACTTCCATCAGAGATGTACTTTACGAGACGCCCGGGCCTAAGGCGCGCAGACGTATTGCGGTTGCTTCGGCAGTCTCCATAGTGCTGTTCGCAGCGTTATTGTTTCTGATCATCCGGCAGTTTTATATTACCGGACAATTAGATGCAAAATATTGGGGATTTTTTACAAAGTATGCCACATGGAGGTTTTTGTGCCGGGGACTTACCGGAACATTAAAGGCGGCGCTGGCGGCCGGGCTGATTGCTTTTTTGGCCGGTCTGCTGTTGATGCTGGGACGAATCAGCGGCAGCCGGCCTGTTCAGGGGATTAGTGCAATATTGATTGAGTTTAGCCGGGGAGTGCCCACGCTTTTGTTTATTTACTTTTTCTTTCTCATTGCGCCGCAGCTAGGGCTGAAATTATCGGCATTTTGGAAGATAAGTCTGCCTGTGGCGATTTCGGCGTCAGGTGTGGTTGCGGAGGTGCTGCGCTCCGGCGTGAATGCTGTGCCAAAGGGGCAGACGGAGGCGGCACTTTCTCTGGGAATGCTAAAAGGCAGTGTGTTTTTCAGGATCGTGTTTCCGCAGGCGCTTCGTTATGTCGTCCCGGCGCTGATATCGGAGCTTGTCATTGTTTTGAAGGATACTACATTTGCCTATGTCGTCAATTATCCGGATTTGATGCAGAACGCCCGTGTTCTGATCAGCAATCATGATGCGCTGCTTTCAGTCTATCTGGTAGTGGCTGTAATCTATATTATTATAAATTATATCTTGAACAAAGTGTCTGTTGCGATTGCCAGACGCAGAGATATATCTGCTGTGATAATCCAGTGAGATGAGCACAGTGAGATCAGGAAGGAGCAAAGTCAGTTATGACACAGGAACAGAACATTTCCAATGTCGCGGAACCGACTCCGGTCATTGAGGCGAGGCATATCAATAAATATTTTGGAAACCTGCATGTGTTGAAGGACATTACTCTCACGGTAAAAAAGGGAGAGGTGGTCGTCATTATCGGACCGTCAGGCTCCGGCAAGTCCACGCTCTGCCGTACTCTGAACCGGCTGGAGACTATTGATTCAGGTGAAATCATTATCGATGGAGTGCTCATGCCCGAGGAAGGAAAAAAGCTCGCCGCAATTCGTTCGCAGGTGGGCATGGTGTTTCAGTCCTTTAATCTTTTTGCGCATAAAAATATTCTGGATAACGTGACGATTGGACCCATTGATGTGCTCCATAAGCCCAGGAAAGAGGCACGGGAGGAGGCGATGGCTCTGTTGAAACGGGTCGGTGTGGATAATCAGGCGCTCAAAGTGCCTGCCCAGCTCTCCGGAGGGCAGCAGCAGCGCGTGGCTATCGCCCGTGCTCTGGCAATGCATCCCAAGGCCATTTTGTTTGATGAACCGACCAGTGCATTGGATCCGGAAATGATCGGCGAAGTGCTGGATGTCATAACCGGGCTCGCCAAAGAGGGCATGACAATGGTGATTGTCACGCATGAAATGAATTTTGCCAGACATGTGGCAGACAGAATTATCTTTATGGATGCTGGAAGTATTCTTGAGGAAAATGCGCCGGAGCAGTTCTTTGCACATCCCAAGACACAGCGCGCGCAGGAATTCTTGAACTCGATCAGAGAACGTGAAAAAAGAACGGATGGATGGGAAAATGTGTGAGTTATTTGGTGTAAACAGCACAGAAGCAATATATTGCAATGATTTGTTGCGGGAATTTTTTGGGCACGGCGTTGACAATCCGCATGGATGGGGCATGGCGTTTTTTTATGATAATGACAATGCGGTATCTCTGGAGAAGGAACCGGTATCATCGGTAAAAAGCGTATACCTCAAAAATCGGTTGACGGAGGAGATCATGGCGGATAAGCTGATTGCTCATATCCGAAAGGCGTCAAAGGGAGGAGTTGAGTACAAAAATTCGCATCCCTTTATTCGACGGGACGATACAAATCGCGCATGGACTCTTGCGCATAATGGCACGATTTTTGAAAGTCCGGAGCTGGCTCCGTATCTTTCCCGCCAGAAAGGACAGACCGACAGCGAGAGAATCCTGTATTATCTGGTGGATCGGATCAATGCTGCGCGCAGAGCAGTCGGGCGGGAGCTTACGGAAAAAGAGCGATTTTCTGTGGTAGATGAGGTTGTCCACACAGTCACGCCCGAAAACAAAGTCAATCTTTTAATTTACGACGGCAATTTGTTTTATGTCCATACCAATCATAAGGACAGCCTGCACAGGTGTCTGATGGGCAAAGCTCTGTTAATTTCCACAAAGCCGCTGGATCAGAATGACTGGGAAAAGGTGCCTATGAATACTTTGCTTGCATATCGGGACGGAGAACTGGCGTATGTCGGAAAGCCCCATACAAACGAGTATGTGGAGGATGCCAATAAAACGCGTTATCTGTATCTTGACTATGCCAATATATAAGGCCAGTGGAAGACAAAGATGCACATATCTGCGGGGGGGGCAAGTCAGGTCTGCCCCCCTGCGAACTGCGTCATATACAGCTTATAATAGCTGCCCTTCTTCGCGAGAAGTTCCTCGTGGCTGCCGATTTCCGTCACCCGCCCCTGATGCATCACGACGATCTTGTCCGCATCCTGGATGGTGGAGAGCCGATGGGCGATGATCAGGCTGGTACGGTTTTTCATAAGCCGCACCATGGCGTCCTGAATATTTTTCTCGGTTCGGGTGTCCACGGAGGAGGTGGCCTCGTCGAGAATCAGTATCTTCGGGTCGGCTAACACCGCCCGGGCGATGGTGAGGAGCTGGCGCTGACCCTGTGAGAGATGCGCCCCGGCCTGAATGAGCAGCGTCTGATATTTTTGGGGCAGATGGCGGATAAAGAGCGAGGAATTGCTCATGCGGGCAGCGTGCTCCACCGCTTCGGCGGAGGCCTCGGACCTGGCATATTTGATATTGTTTTCCACTGTGTCCGTGAAGAGCACAGTGTCCTGCAGCACAATGGCCGTGTTGCGGCGCAGGGCGTCCCGGCTGATATCCCGGATATTCGTTCCGTCTATCAAAATCTCCCCCGAGTCCGGGGAATAGAATCTCATCAGCAAATTTACCACGGTGGTCTTGCCGCTTCCGGTGGCTCCCACCAGGGCGATTTTCTGTCCGGGCTTCACTGTGAGGTTGAAGTCCTGAAGCACAGGATTTCCCGGTATATAAGAAAAGTTCACATCGCGGAAGATGATTTCGCCCTTCACGTCTTCCATGGGAAGCTCGCCGCTGTTGTCTTCGTCCGGCTGATCCAGCAGCTCAAATATGCGTTCCGCTCCCGCCACGGCGGTCTGCAGGCTGCCGTAGAGCTGGGCAATCTCATTGATGGGGCGGGAAAATTGTTTGGCGTAGATGATAAAGGCGGATATGGTGCCCACGGTAATCAGGCCGAGCAGGGCGAAGTAGCCGCCAAAGGCGGACACGATGACGAAGCCCACATTCGAGATGCAGTTCATGAGGGGTCCCATGGAGCCGCCCAGAATCTCAGCCCGAATGCTGACCCTGGTGAGTTCGTCCGAGGTTCTGTTAAATTCCTCCATGACATCCGCCTGTTTGTTGTAAGCCACGATGGATTGATAGCCGCGGATCATTTCCTCGGAGTGCCCGTTTAGCTGTCCCAGCACCTGAGAACGTCTGCGGTAGACCTTGCGCATGATGGAGGACATCTTTTTGGTGACAAATACGGTGATGATCACCGTAACCATCGTGATCAGGGTGAGCTGCCAGCAATACCAGAACATGAGGGCGACTGTGCCGACGATTGTCAGGACGCCGGAAAAGAGGGAGCCCAGGCTCTGGGAGATGGAGGTGGAAATATTTTCCACATCGTTTGTCATGCGGCTCATGATGTCGCCGCTTGCGTGAGTGTCCAGATAGGGGATGGGGAGTCTGACAATCTTTTCAAACAGATCATGCCGCATTCTACGCACGATGCGCTGGCTCAAATGTGCGGACACATAGGTCTGGCACAGGGTGCAGAGGGCGTTTGCAAGGTATACGGCGAGGAGCATGGCAAACAGAGGCGGCAGGCTGTCCCACTGTCTTTTCAGGATATTGTCGATGCCCCGTCCCTGCAGGGCGGGAGCGGCCAGAGAGGTGAGCGTTATCATGATAACGGCAGCCAGCAGTATGAGCAAAAGCAGTTTTTCGCCGCCCAGATACTGCGCCAGCCGCAGCATGGTACGGGAGGCGTCCTTTGGCTTTTCCACAACCTGTCCCATGCTGCCGGGTCCCCGCCTTCTGCCGCCAAAATTGACGGAGGGGGTGTTGTTATACTGTTGGTTGGATTTAGTTCCCTGTATTGGTTCGGACATGAGTGAACTCCTTTTGAATGTTAACTATTTTAGCTGAGAGTTGTAAATATCCCGGTAAATTTCCGAGGTTTCCAGCAGCTGCTCGTGGGTGCCGCACGCTGCGATGCGCCCGCCGTCCAGCACGGCGATGCGGTCTGCGTTTTTGATGGAAGCGATGCGCTGCGCCACGATCACCTTGGTGGCATGGGGACATTCTGCTTTCAATGCCTGATAGAGACGGCTTTCCGTCTGCAGATCCAGAGCGTTGGTGGCGTCATCAAAAATGAGGATTTCCGCATCCTTGAGGATGGCGCGGGAGATGGAAATGCGCTGTTTCTGGCCTCCCGAGAGGGAGTGACCGGCCTCGGTGACCATGGTGTGATAGCTCTCCGCCATGCGGCTGATAAACTCATCCGCCTGGGCAGTTTCCGCGGCGTGCCTGATTTCCTGAGAGGAAGCGTCCTTTTTGCCCCAGCGGATATTGTCTTCAATGGGGCGGGAGTAGAGCTCAGCCTTCTGCATGACGATGGCGACGCGCTCCCTGAGGGTTTGCACCGGGTGTTCCTTTACGTTCACGCCGTCCACCAGCACCTGTCCCACGGTGACATCATAAAAGCGGGGGATCAGATTTACCAGTGTGGACTTGCCGCTGCCGGTGGTGCCGATGATGCCGAGGGTCTCGCCCTTATGTACGATGAGATTGATATCTTCCAGAATATTCTGGCTGCTGCCCGGATAGGAGAAGGACACATTCTTAAATTCCAACTCTCCGGAGGTTTGTATCGCGGCGTCAGAGCCGGAGGTCTGTGCCTCCTCGCAGTACAATACCTCGTTGATGCGTCCCGCGGAGGCCTGAGCCCTGGTGAAGGTCTGGAAAATATTGGCCATAAAGGTGACGCTGTGGAGAATCATGGACATGTAAGTGATGGCAGCCATGATGCGGCCGGAGGTGATATCGCCGCCGGTGCGCATGGTAAAACCTCCTATATAGAGGATTGCCACCACGCAGAGGTTCAAAATGATATTCATGCAGGGCGTCATAAACGCCAGAAGGGACTGAACCTTGAGATTGATATTGCAGAGGGCGTCGTTTGCCCCGTCGAAGCGCTGCAGTTCATGGTTTTCCCGGACATACGCCTTCACCACCCGCGCGCCCACAGTGGTCTCCTGCAGACAGTTATTGACGCCGTCCAGCTTTTCCTGCACGGTCACGAACATGGGGGAGGCCTTTTTCAAAAAGAAGACCACCAGAAACAGGATCGGCGGCAGACCGCAGGCCGCTGTCAGGGCGAAGCGGGGAGACTGCCGATAGAGCATGAAAATGCCGCCGGCGAACATGATGGAGCTGCGCACCACGCCCCGCATGGACAGGGTGACCATCTGCTGCAGCTGCGTCACATCGCTTGCCAGACGGGTGATCAGGGAACCGGTGGAAAAGCGGTCGGTCTGCTCAAAGGACAGATTCATGATCCGGGCAAATAAATCCTTGCGCAGATCGTTTGCGAACTGCTGGGATGCCAGATTGGCGAAGACGCCGCACAGGATGCCGCACAGACCTCCGAAGAGTACGAGGAGGATCATGCGGATGCCTTCGTGAAATACAAGCTCCATATTTTGTTTGAGCACGCCCTGGTCAACGATGGTTGCCATCATGCTGGGCTGAATCAGATCCATGGCGATTTCCCCTACCATAAAAAGAGGGGCGAGCACACAGAAATAGCGGTATTTTTTCAGGTATTTTAACATGGCAGCCTCCTTGTTTTATGTAAACATTGTAGCGTATTTGCAAAAGTGGTGCAAATGAAAATTTTAAAGAACAATCAGGTTGGGGGTGGTTTTTTGGACGGGAATCCGTTACAATAGAGATATAAAGGAATCGATAAGGGAATCGATAAAAAGAAGGAGAGGCAGATGCTACCTGAGGATTCAGCGATGCTGCTCAGCTTTGTAAATCTGAAGCTGCGGGATTTTTATGACAGTCTGGACGCGCTGTGCGAGGATTTGGATGCTGACAGGCAGGAGATTACAGCAAAGCTTGCAGAGCTTGATTATCATTATGACGCAGAGAGAAATCAGTTTGTCTGAACAGTCTTTTAGGGGAACAAAATGTCAGGTCTGCACAGGCTGCGGAAGATGCGCGGGAACGTATTCGGTGGTGAAGACGCAGGGCTTGTGGGATAAAAAGCTGCCGATTCCGCACATGGCACAGGAGAGGCTGGTGACAGTGGATGTGGGTACTACCACCATTGCCATGCAGCTCTACGATTGGGACGGCGGCGTGGCGGCGGATTTTGTCTGCGTAAATCCCCAGGTGCGTTTCGGCGCGGATGTGCTCTCCCGCATCAGGGCGGCACAGGATAGGATCGCGGCGGAAGCCATGCGCCGGGAGGTGACGGAGAAGCTGGAGGAAGGCTTGCAGACCTTTCGGGCGCAGCTTGAGCCGGGCGAGACCATGCGCATGGTGCTTGCGGGGAATCCGACCATGATCTACCTGTTATTTGGCTATGACCCTGCCGAGCTGGGAAGGGCGCCTTTTCGGGCAATGCATCTGGAGGCGGCGGAGACGGAGATAGGAGACGTGCCCTGCGTGGTGATTCCCGGGCTTTCCGCCTTTGTGGGCGGGGATATAGCGGCGGGGATGTATGCCTGTGAGATGGCGGAGAAGCCGGAGCTCACACTGCTCATTGATCTGGGGACGAACGGGGAGATGGTGTTGGGCAGCCGGGAGCGGAGGATTGCCTGTTCCACGGCGGCGGGGTCTGCCTTTGAGGGCGGTGTAAACCGCGGCATCTGGGGGGCGAATATGGTGCATCTGCTGGCGCGGCTCAGGCAGGAGAAGCTTGTGGATGCAACAGGGTTGCTTGCAGACCCTTATTTTGAGGAAGGGATTTTGATTGGGAGTGTGCGGGTGACTCAGGAGTCGATTCGTGCCATTCAGCTGGCCAAGGGCGCAATCGGGGCGGGTATCCGGATCCTGATGCGGGAATACGGGCTGGGAGAGGACTGGCAGGCCATTTCCAGAGTCGTTCTGGCAGGAGGCTTCGGCTATTATCTGAAGCCGGAGGATGCTGCGGCGATAGGACTTTTGCCAGGGGCGCTTGTGCCAAAGACCATTGCCGGCGGCAACACCGCATTGGCGGGAGCCTTGAGGCTGGGACGTCTGCTCTGGGCGCAGGAGAGCCCGGGGGCAGGGCAAAGCCGCATGAGGAAACTGCCGGAGCTTTTGGGCATTTTAGGAACCGAGATTTTGAATCTGGCGGAACACCCGGATTTTCAGGAATTATATATCGGGAATTTGAATCTGGAATAAAAGTGGGAATAAAAGTAAATGAAATAAGGATAAGCGAATAAAAGATAAAGGCAGAGAGGAGATTCCATATGGACAACACGCAGAAGAAGGACACAAAAACCACGGAAAAACCGGTACAGAAATCAGGGGGAGGTATTTTCGGCATCCGCAACAAAATCACTGTCTGCTTTCTGGTGCCGATTCTCTTTATGGTGGTCATCGGACTGACAGCCTATACCAAGGCAGAGAACGGCATGGAGGAGAATTTCCGGGAATCCACGATCCAGACCCTGAATATGGCGGTGGAATATGTGGAGATGAGCTGCAGCTTTATCGAGTCGGAGAGCATGAAGTATCTGCTGGACTCCAATCTGAATAAGTACAGCATGGGACTGATGAAAAATAATGGGGAGGAACAGGCGTCCGTCTCCAATACCATCAGGAGCAGTATGCTCTCGGCGCAGGTCTCCAATCCGTTTATCAGCCAGATACATATTGTGACGCCGCAGGATGTAAAGATGCTGTCCACGCAGCTGTCCGCGGAGGACGGTATTCTGGAGGACTATCTTGCGGAGGCTTCGGCGGATGGGCAGAATCTGAGCCGCTGGGCGGACAGACATGATGCGCTGGATAAACATTTGTCCATGCGCCAGGATGATTATATTCTGGTTTATCAGATTATGAATCAGGCCAACAGCTGCTGTATCGTCATCGATGTGAAGCAGAGCGCTATCCGGGATTTTCTGGAGGGGCTTGACTTGGGAGAGGGCAGTATTGTCGGCTTTGTGACGGAGGGCGGCAGAGAGGTGCTCTCTGAGAATTTGGGCGAGAGCGGAGTCAGCGTGACAGCAGACGGCACGGTATTCTTCGGGCAGGCTTTTATGCCCGGGGCGGGCGCGGAGCAGAGCGGCTATCAGGATGTGGATTACAACGGTTCAAAATACCTGTTCCTTTACAGTAAGAGTCAGGAGACCGGCGTCACACTCTGCGCGCTGGTGCCAAGCAGGGTGATCACCGGACAGGCGGAGGAAATCAAACGCCTGACGATTCTGATCATCGTGCTGGCAGGTCTGATCGTACTGGTAGTGGGCGTGCTGATTGTCATGGGAATTCAGAAAAATATGAAGCATATCGCACATAAGCTGGGCGAGGTGGCAAAGGGGGATCTGACTGTATTGGTAAAAGCCAGCAGCAGGGATGAATTCCGGGAGCTGGCAGGTTCCGCCACCAATATGATCACCAATACCAAGAAGCTGGTCAACAAGGTGAGAGGCGCTGCCGGACAGCTGGAGGCTTCCTCTCAGGAGGTGGAACAGGTGTCCGAGGTCATAAGCGATTATTCCAGGGACATCACACAGGCTATTCAGGAGATTAATCAGGGTATGGCAAGGCAGTCCCGCCATGCGCAGGAATGCGTGGATAAGACCACTGTATTGTCCGACGAGATCCAGGGTGTGGGACGCGTTGTGGAGAGAGTGGAGCAGCTTGTAAACGAGACGGAGGAAATGATCAATCGGGGTATGGATATTATCCAGACGCTGGGAGACCGGGCGCAGGAGACCACGGTGATTACCGCCAAGGTGGGGGAGAGTATCGCTTCCCTGCAGGACGAGTCGGAGATTATCAACACCTTTGTGGCGACGATCACCGACATCTCCACGCAGACAAATCTGCTGTCCTTAAACGCTTCCATCGAGGCGGCGAGAGCCGGGGAAGCGGGCAGAGGTTTTGCTGTGGTGGCGGAGGAGATCCGCAATCTGGCGGATGACTCCGCAAAGGCGGCTGGCGAAATCCGCAACAATGTGGAGCATATCAGTGCCCAGACCGTTAAGAGCGTGCAGAGCGCCAATGATGCACAGTCCATGGTGGCGCTGCAGACCGAGGCTGTGGCGGAGGTGGTGAAGGTGTTCCGCACCATGCAGCAGCGCATGACCGATTTGGTGGCGGGTCTGAGGGAGATTGTGGCAGGTATCGAGAACGCTGACAGAGAGCGGGAAGACACCATGACGGCCGTGAAAAATATCACGGATATCATCGAGGAGACCGCCGACAATGCGGAGGCGGTGAACGAGGTGGCTGACAAGCTGCTTGAGAATGTGGAGAATCTCAATCGCACGGCGGATGTGCTGGGTGAGAATATGGATGAACTGAAGTCTGAGGTTGCCCTGTTTAAGATTTAACCCCAGCGGGTCTATTTGATATGGGTATCAGCATATATTCTCATTGAAAAGAACATGCAGCGGTGCGGTGTTATGAGCAGGAAAGCGGCGGTAATCCTTCTGATTCTGGATATTTTGGTGGGATTATCGCTGTTTTTTGTGGCGACGAACAAGCCTTCGGAATATACGAACGCCATGCCGGAACAGATGACGGATGAACGCAGGAAGATTGCCCTGACCTTCGACGACGGTCCCCACCCTTATTATACGGAGCAGCTTCTGGACGGTCTGAAGGAGCGGGGCGTGGTGGCTACCTTCTTTGTCACCGGGGAGCATGCGAAGCTCCACCCAGATGTCATAAAGAGGATGCAGGAGGAAGGACATCTAATCGGAAACCATACCTACAGCCACATCCAGCTGACCAAAAGCAACCGTGAGGAGTTTAAGGAGGAGCTGATTGCAACCAATGAAGTGCTGAAGGAGATTACCGGAGAGGAGACGGAGTTCGTGCGTCCGCCCTATGGTTCCTGGGACAAATCCTTCGAGAAGGAGCTGAACATGTTCCCGGTGCTCTGGACGGTGGATCCTCTGGACTGGAGCTCCCGGAATGCATCCCGCATCACGGAGAAAATCGTGAATAAGGTGGAGGAGAATGACATCATCCTGATGCATGACTATTATGATACATCTGTGACGGCGGCGCTGCAGACGGTGGATAAGCTGCTGGAGGAAGGGTATACTTTTGTCACGGTGGAGGAGATATTGTTTGACTGAGGTGAAATAGCGGAGGATAAGATATACGTGAACAGGCGGAAAGCGGCATTTTTGCTACCGATTTTAACATTGATCGATATGGCAATATATTGATACTAATATTCAAAAATCGGAAATTAAGCACTGTATTTTGGAGATATCGTGATACAATTGGCGATGCATTATTATGGGACAAGCTGCGAAAAACAAAAATAGGAAAACAAAAAACAGGAAAGAGAATAGAAAGAAAAAGAGAAGAGAAAGAATATGAAAAAGCAAGAGATTAATTTAAGCGCTCATTTTACTTACGGTAAGCTGATCCGTTTCGTAATGCCCTGTATTTTGATGATGCTGGTGACTTCCATATACAGTATTGTAGACGGTTTTTTTGTGTCCAACTTTGCGGGGAAGGATGCCTTTGCGGCAGTGAACCTGATCATGCCGGCGCTGATGGCGCTGGGAGCCTTTGGCTTTATGATTGGAACAGGGGGAAGCGCGCTGGTGGCATTTGTGTTTGGCGAGGGGCATAGTCGGAGGGGACAGGAAATTTTTACCATGCTCACCGGGATTGTGGTGGCCGTGGGAATTGTCATTTCGGTGGTCGGTTTTATTTTCATGCCTCAGATTGCGCTTCTTCTGGGGGCGAGTGAAGCGATTTTAAACGATGGCGTCCTCTATGGCAGAATTATCATCTGCGCCATGACTTTTTTCATGCTGCAGAACAGCTATCAGAGTTTTTTGGTGACGGCACAGAAGGCGGATTTTGGACTTTTTATCTCCATTTTTTCCGGGGTGATGAATATGGTTCTGGATTATGTCCTGGTGTATGTGCTCCGTCTGGGCGTGGCAGGCGCAGCGGTGGCGACGGCTCTGAGCCAGGTGACGGGGGCGATGATTCCCACGGTCTATTTTATGCGTGCGAATAAGAGTCTGCTGCGCTTTGTGAAGACTAAAATGGATTGGCGGGCGTTCTCCAAGACCTGTCTCAACGGTTCCTCGGAGATGATGACGAATTTATCCGCGTCGCTTGTGGGGATGCTCTATAATCTGCAGCTGCTGAAGCTGGCGGCGGAGAATGGAGTGGCTGCCTACGGTGTGATCATGTATGTATCTTTTATTTTTATGGCGGTGTTTTTTGGTTATTCCGTGGGGATCAATCCGGTTGTGGGCTATCATTTTGGCGCGGGCAATAAGGAGGAATTGAAGAGTCTGCTGCGAAAGAGCCTGATATTGACCACGGCGGTGGGGATTGCGATGACGGTGGCAGGCGAGCTGCTTGCCCTGCCTTTTGCAAAGCTGTATGTGGGATATGATTTGGAGCTGTGCAGGATGACGGAGACCGGAATGAGATATTATTCGCTCTCGTTTTTGATTTGCGGCTTTAATATTTTTGCATCGGCTTTTTTCACCGGGCTGAACAATGGTCTGGTGTCTGCGCTGATATCTTTTTTGAGAACGCTTGTAATACAGGTGGCGGCTATCTTTATCCTGCCGATTTTCCTTGGGATAGACGGCATATGGCTGGCGATTGTGGTGGCGGAGGGTGTGACTCTGGCCGTGTCGGGTGCATTTCTTCTGGGCAATAAAAAGCGATATGGGTATTAAGACAGGAGAGCGCCGCGAGGGGAGCTCTCCTGCCGGGAAAAGGCTGTATGATTTTTTAACAGGCATTATTTGGGGCGGACGGTCAATCTTTCGATCAGTCCGTTTTCGTCTTCCCTGCGCACGGTGGCGATGGCCATCACCAGATAGCCGCCGTAGTTTGCCACGAATTCAGCCTGTGTATCGTTTACCACCTGAGCCTCGGAGATGGAGCATTTGCCGAAGGTGAAGCGGTTGCGGAAGAACATGTGAATGGCTTCTTTGCCATATACATGATACTCGGACTGTGCCGTCCCGTTAGAGCAGTAGTCATTGATGGTGCCATCCTTTGCAAACAGTTCTGCCAGTCCGGCAAAATCCTTCTTTTCCATGGCCTGAACATATTTTTCAATCGCTTTCATATCGCAACCCTCCTAATATACTTTCTCGGAATTTAATAATGCATCGGTTCCGCCGTCCACAAACACCACATTGCCGTTGATGCCTCTGGCGTTGGGAGATACCAGAAATGCCATTACCTCGCCGATTTCCTCGGGCTCCATCAGACTTTCCGTGCCATATTTGGTGGGGATGGGCAGAGCGTTTAAAGCGTGGTTAGCAGCCTCGCCCATGTTGGCGGTCATAGCGGTTCTTACGTTGCCGGGAGCCACGGCATTGATGCGCACGCCCCTTGCCGCCCAGGAGGAAGAAACCCGGCGCACATATCTTGCCAGAGCGTATTTGGTGGCTACGTAGATGCTCTGCTGAATGCTTAAATTAGTGGAATCCAGCTGGGAGACCAGATTGATGACCCGCTGTTCGTCGCCCACATTATTCAGAATATCCGCAATGTCAAGCCGGCCGGCGCCCTGAGAGATGGTGTTGGAGGAGGTGACAATGCAGCTTCCGTGTCTTTTTTCCAGGAGGTCAAACACGCCTTTTGCCAGACGGATGGTACCGAAATAATTGAGAGAGATGATAAGAGCCAGATTGCCGCAGGTGCCGGCTACGCCCGCATTGCAGATCATTCCGTCCAGTCCGTCGGGACACATTTCATGGAGTTTCTGAATCGCTTCGCTGCGCCCTTCCGGGGTGGCAAGATTGGCAGTGATGTCACAGTTTCTCAAATCGATATTGATGACCTGATGTCCCTGCGCTTTTAAGATTTCAACTGTTTTTGCGCCGATTCCGCTGGAACCGCCTGTGATTGCATAAAGTCCCATAAAAATTACCTCCTGTTTTCTGCCTTGTGTTGGCATTTTTTACATAATCTATTATAATAGAATTTGGACAGATAAAAAAGAGTTATTCGGAAAAAAATTTAGACAGATATCGCGGTATGGAAAAATAAACAGGAACGGGATAAACGGAATGAACAGAATTAAGATAATGAACCGGATAAATGGAATCGATCGGATAAAGAGGGGCATGGGGATGCTGTGGGCGGTGCTGGCGCTGACAGTGTTCTTTGCCGGATGCGGGAACAGGGATGCCATAATCCCGCTCCTGCCGGAGGAGCAGCCACAGCCCGCATTATCGGAGCCGCCTGCAGTTCAGCCCACATCATCGGAGCCGCCTGCAGTTCAGCCCACATCATCGGAGCCGCCTGCAGTTCAGCTCGCATCATCGGAGCCACCTGCGGTTCAGCCCACATCATCGGAGCCACCTGCTGTTCAGCCTCCGTCATCGGAGCCGTCCACAGTCCAGCCTTTGCCGGAGGAACAGCTGCAGCCTGCGGTCTCGCCATCATCGGAACCTCCCCGGCCTGTTGGGTCAGTGGGAGCGGGGCGTCTGGTGGTCATAGACGCGGGACATCAGGCTCAGGGAAACAGTGAGAAGGAGCCGGTGGGCCCCGGCGCTTCGGAGAGCAAGGCAAAGGTGGCAAGTGGCACAAGGGGCTGCGTCAGCGGGCTTTACGAGTATGAGTTGACGCTTTCTGTCTCCGAGAAGCTCTGTGCGGAGCTGGAGAGCAGGGGCTATGAGGTGATGATGGTGCGCACCTCCCATGATGTGAATATCAGCAATGCAGAGCGGGCACAGATTGCGAACGATGCGTCGGCGGATGCATTTATACGTGTCCATGCAAACGGTTCCGACAACAGCAGTGTAAACGGCGTGGAGACTTTGTGCCAGTCGGCGGTCAATCCCTATAACGCCGATTTATATGAGGACAGCAAAGCGCTCTCCACGCAGGTTTTGGATGGCGTGGTCAATGCAACGGGTGCGGCGAAGCGCCGGGTGGTGGAGACGGATACCATGTCGGGCATCAATTGGTGTCAGGTGCCTGTCACGATTGTGGAGATGGGCTTTATGACAAATGAGACAGAGGATGCGCTGATGGCGACGGAGGACTATCAGCAGAAGCTGGCTGTGGGGATGGCGGACGGGATAGACGCATATTTTACGGCAAAGGGATAGCGCTTTGCACAAAAGCGTCCTGGTAAACCATGAGCAGTTTTCACAAAAATATCTTATCCAGACAAAATTAACTGACATTTTTATGATTAATCTGTTAAAATAAGGTTATAACAGTATTGTGGGTAAATAGTATCCACGGAACGGGTAACTGATGGCTGTTGGTGTATTGTTTGAGAAAGGGAGATTTTTGTGTTTAAAAAGGGCGAGTATGTAGTGAGTGGCAACAAAGGCGTCTGTATCGTGGAGGATATTACACAGCTTAATATTTCCGGTGTGGACAGGGAGCGTGAGTATTATATCCTGAAGCCTGTCTATATGACGGGCAGCACGATTTATGTACCAGTAGATACGGCGGACAGTTCTCTGCGGAGAGTGCTCAGCCGGGAGGAGGCGGATCAGCTTATTCGGGGTATTCCGGAGATTCCGTTGATCACCATTTCCAATGACAAGCTTTTGGAGCAGGAATACCGCGGCTGTATGAGAACCAATGACTGTGCGGAGTGGATTCGGATCATCAAGACCATTTATCTGCGCAAACAGAAGCGTCTTGCGGCAGGGCGCAAGGTGACCGCGCTGGACGCAAAATATTATCGTCTTGCGGAGGATAATCTTTACGGGGAGCTTGCCATATCTCTGCAGCTGTCGAGAGGAGAGGTGGAGGGCTATATTGCCAGAGAGATGGAAAAAACGGAAAAAATGGAATCAAAATAAAGTGCTTTACAATTCTTTTTGTTTGGTATATGATTAAAAATCATAAGAAGAAAGCGTTGACGAGGACAGTAGAATGAGGAAGCGCCACAGAGAGAACCGCCCCGCAGAGTGAAGTGCGGGCGCTGAAAGCGGTTTGGCACGGAGCCATTTGAAAACCACCTCTGAGCGGCTGTAAACCAGCCCGGAAGCTCCCGTTACGAGTAAAATGAGTGGCAGAAGCACGAGACCTTTGGTGGTCAGGCATCTGCAACGAGGGTGGAACCGCGTAATTTACGTCCCTTGCAGTCCAGACGGATTGCAGGGGATTTTTTATTTGCACCATATTGCGCAGTGGCGCATAAAATAAAAATTTCGCAATCCGGCAACTATAGTAGAGGAGGAAACGAGATGAAAATCACATTGAAAGATGGCTCCGTGAAGGAGTACAGCGAAGCAAAAAGCGTTTATGACATTGCGCTGGATATCAGCGAGGGTCTGGCCAGAGCCGCCTGCTGCGGTATGGTGAATGGCAAGGTAGTAGACCTCAGAACTGTGCTGGATGGCGACTGCAGCCTGTCCATATGCACTGCAAATGATAAGGAAGGTCTGGCGGTGCTCCGCCATACCACTTCCCATGTTATGGCGGAGGCGGTGAAAAAGCTGTTCCCCGATGCCAAGGTGACCATCGGCCCCAGCATCGAGAACGGATTTTATTATGATTTTGACCATGCGCCGTTTTCCCGGGAGGATTTGGATGCCATCGAGGCGGAGATGAAAAAGATCATCAAGGCGGGGGCGAAGCTGGAGCGCTTTACGCTTCCCAGGGAGGAAGCAATTAAATACATGGAAGAGCGCGAGGAGCCTTACAAGGTAGAGCTGATCCGCGACCTGCCGGAAGACGCCGAGATTTCGTTCTATGATCAGGGCGGCTTTGTGGATTTGTGCGCGGGGCCTCATCTGATGAGTGTAAAGGGCATTAAGGCATTTAAATTGACGTCTTCCTCCGGGGCATACTGGAGAGGAAATTCCGACAATGCCATGCTGCAGCGCATTTATGGAACGGCATTTAATAAAAAAGAGGAGCTGGAGGAGTATCTGACTTTTCTGGAAAATATCAAGAACCGCGACCATAACAAGCTGGGGCGCGAGATGGAGCTGTTTACTACTGTGGACGTCATCGGGCAGGGTCTGCCTCTGCTGATGCCCAAGGGAGCTAAGATCATCCAGACCATGCAGCGTTGGATTGAGGATTTGGAGGATAATGAGTGGGGCTATATGCGCACCAGGACGCCGCTCATGGCAAAGAGCGATCTCTACAAGCTCTCCGGCCACTGGGATCATTATCTGGACGGCATGTTTGTGCTGGGCGATCCCAAGAAGGATAAGGAAGTGATGGCGCTGCGCCCCATGACCTGTCCCTTCCAGTATTTTGTATATAAGGCTACCCAGCATTCCTACCGTGATCTGCCCTGCCGTTACAGCGAGACATCTACGCTCTTTAGAAACGAAGATTCCGGTGAGATGCACGGTCTGACGCGTGTGCGCCAGTTCACCATTTCCGAGGGGCATCTGGTTGTCCGTCCGGATCAGATGGTGGAGGAATTTAAGAATTGTCTGGCTCTGGCGAAGTATTGCCTGCAGACTCTGGGCGTGGAGGAGGATGTGACCTACCATCTGTCCAAGTGGGATCCCAATAATCGGGAGAAATATATCGGCGAGCCCGAGGTCTGGGAGCAGACGGAGGGGAGCATCCGCCGGATTTTGAACGAGCTGGATATCAAGTTTACGGAGGACGTGGGCGAGGCTGCCTTTTACGGTCCCAAGGTGGATATCAATACCCGCAATGTATACGGCAAGGAAGACACCATGATCACAATCCAGTGGGACGCTCTGCTGGCTGCGCAGTATGATATGTATTATATCGACCAGAACGGCGATAAGGTGCGCCCCTATATTATCCACAGAACCTCCATGGGCTGCTATGAGAGAACGCTGGCGTGGCTTATCGAGAAGTATGAGGGCAAGTTCCCCACATGGCTGTGTCCGGAGCAGGTGCGCATTCTCCCTATCTCGGAGAAATTTGCGGATTATGCCGCCGAGGTGGAGCGTGAGCTGAAAAAGAACGGCATTCTGGTGACTACGGACACCCGTTCCGAAAAGATTGGATTCAAAATCCGCGAGGCCAGGTTGGCGAAGGTTCCCTATATGCTGGTGGTGGGACAGAAGGAGGCCGAGGACGGCGTGGTATCTGTGAGAAGCCGCTTTGCCGGCGACGAGGGCGTGAAGCCTCTGCCGGAATTTATCACTCAGATTTGTGAGGAAATCCGCACAAAGGCAATCCGCAGGGTCGAAGTGACAGAGGATGCCAAATAACCCGCAGAATAGATTTTAGCGTAAATGGATAAACTGATTTCTGTGCAGCTTATGCAAGGTGCAGAGAGCTGTGCAGAAGGAGGTTTATCATGGCAGAGTTGAAATGTGGCGTAGAGAACTGTACCTACAACAAGGAATGCCTTTGCAGCAAAGGCGATATCATGGTGGGCGGCAAACATGCCTGCAACTGTGACGATACCTGCTGCGAGAGCTTTTCGGAGCGCAGGGAAGGACATGATGCCTTCACCAGCTCCTTAGAGCATCCCTGCCGAACCATCAGCATTGATTGCGAGGCGATAAAGTGCATTCACAACAGCAATTACAAATGCGTGGCGGATCATGTGGACATCAGGGGCTGCGGGGCATGTAATTGCAGGGAGACCAATTGCGCGACCTTTACGGAGCGCTAGAGGGTGCAGAAAGCGGATGAAATTCGTCCGCTTACATAATAGAAAATTTGCATTTATCTCTTGACAAACGGCATTCCAGATGCTATTCTGTCATAGTGCGCAGCAGATTTTTCATCGAGAGCGCCGCAAAACAAGCAGAGTATCCGCTCTCACCTTACGGCAATTGGGCTTGTAAGCGTTCAGATTTTTCATATAATGTTCCTGTCGGCATATTTGTGCGGATGTGCGGGGAGGGAGATATGTGAGCGATTGAGTGGATGGTTATGCTGTCTGCTTTTTTAATTTTCCAGTTTAGCTTTTTAACCTATTTTCTTATGCATGGAGGTATACGGCCATTAGCGATTTAATGATTAATGAACAAATTCGTGACAAAGAGGTGCGTGTAATCGGGGAGAACGGTGAGCAGCTTGGTGTTATGTCTGTGAGGGACGCCATGAGACTGGCCGAGGAAGCGGAGCTTGATCTGGTGAAGATTGCTCCCACGGCGCAGCCGCCTGTGTGCAGGATCGTAGACTATGGCAAATTTAAGTACGAGCAGCTTCGCAAGGAAAAGGAAGCCAGAAAGAAGCAGAAAATCATCGAGGTCAAAGAGATTCGTCTCTCCCCCAACATTGACACCAATGATTTAAACACTAAGACCAATGCGGCAAGAAAGTTTCTGACCAAGGGCGACAGGGTAAAGATTACTCTGCGTTTCAGAGGCCGTGAGATGGCGCACATGAACAACAGCAGACATATTTTGGATGACTTTGCCGAGAATCTGGCGGATATAGCTGTTGTGGAGAAGGCTCCCAAGGTGGAGGGGAGAAGTATGACCATGTTCCTGGCACAGAAAAAGTCATAGGGAGCAGGAATCAGGTAGTGATGCAGGCGCCGGGAGGCGGCGTGCCCCCGTGTGCATCAAATATAGGCGGCGAATGTATTGGCGTCTGCCGCATATCAACGAATATATTAGGAGGAAATAGCTATGCCCAAAATGAAGACAAGCAGAGCTGCTGCTAAGCGTTTTAAAGTAACCGGTACCGGTAAATTAAAGAGAGCAAAAGCTTACAAGAGCCATATCCTGACGAAGAAGAGCACCAAGAGAAAGCGTAATCTGAGAAAGCCCGCTATCACGGATGCAACCAATGTTAAGAATATGAAGAAGATTTTGCCGTATTTATAAGTCGGGCAAGGAGGAGAATGAGAGATGGCAAGAATTAAAGGCGGCTTAAATGCCAAAAAGAAACATAATCGCGTACTGAAGCTTGCGAAGGGCTACAGAGGCGCAAGAAGCAAACAGTACAGAATCGCCAAGCAGTCCGTGATGCGGGCGCTGGCAAGCTCCTATGCGGGCAGAAAAGAGAGAAAGCGTCAGTTCAGACAGCTCTGGATTGCACGTATCAACGCTGCAGCCAGACTGAACGGTCTTTCCTACAGCAAGTTCATGTATGGTCTGAAGCAGGCCGGTATAGACATGAACAGAAAGATGCTGGCTGAGATGGCTGTAAACGATGCGGAGGGCTTCAAGACTCTGGCAGAGCTGGCAAAGAGCAAGATTGCTTAATCGATTCCGTTGATTCAGTTTCAGGAAAAGAGTATATGAAATATAAAAAGGACTGCTGCAGAAAGCTAGGCATTTTGCAGCAGTCCTTTTATTTTAGTTATCCATTTTTGAGCGCTGAGCTTACTTCACCTCTATCTGTTGGGCGACAAGCTGGTCGGCGCCGTAGAGCTTTCGCAGCGCGGGCTTTTCGATTTTGCCGGTGGCGTTTCTGGGCACATCCGCAAAAATGATTTTCTTGGGACGTTTGTAGCGGGGGAGCTCCATACAGAATGCTTCAATCTCCTCCTCTGTGCAGGTCATGCCCTCCTTGACGGAGATGATGGCGCCGGTGATTTCGCCCAGACGTTTGTCGGGGAGACCGATGACTGCCACATCCTTGATCTTGTCGAAGGCGCTGAGGAAATGTTCAATCTGTACGGGGTAAATATTTTCGCCGCCGCTGACGATGACGTCCTTTTTGCGGTCCACCAGAAAGTAGAAGCCGTCCTCGTCCTGCATCGCCATGTCGCCGGTGTAGAGCCAGCCGTCCTTTAAGGTATCGGCGGTGGCCTGGGGGTCGTTGTAATAGCAGGTCATGACGCCGGGACCCTTGACGCAGAGTTCTCCCACGCCTCCCTGCGGCACAATATTGTTGTTCTCGTCCACAATTTTGCATTCCCAGCGGTAGCCGGGGATTCCAATGGCTCCCACCTTGTGAATGTTTTCAATGCCCAGGTGTACGCAGCCGGGGCCGGTGGACTCAGACAGCCCGTAGTTGGTGTCATAGAGATGATGGGGGAAGTATTCCTTCCAGTGTTTGATCAGGGAGGGCGGCACGGGCTGCGCGCCGATGTGCATCAGCCGCCACTGGTCAAGCTCATAGTCCTCTATCTTTAAATCTCCTCTGTCCAGGGCGTCCAAGATATCCTGAGCCCAGGGAACCAGAAGCCAGACGATGGTGCAGTGCTCTTTAGAAACGGCGTCCAGAATGATTTCCGGGGTCGCGCCCTTTAACAGTACCGCCCTGCTGCCCGCACACAGGCTGCCCATCCAGTGGAATTTGGCGCCGGTGTGATACAGGGGCGGGATGCACAGGAAGACATCGTCCCTGTCCGTGAGATGGTGTTTCTGTTCCATCTGGGCGGCCTGCATCAGACTCTCGTGATTGTGGAGAATGGCTTTTGGGAAGCCGGTGGTTCCCGAGGAGAAGTAGATGGCGGCGTCGTCATCGTCCTCCAGACGGATGAGAGGCGGCTGGCTGGAGCAGTCCGCCACCAGTTCCCGGTAGCTCTCCGCGAAGGTGGGACATCCGTCGCCCACATAGATGAGGAGTCTTCCCTTGCTCAGGTTTTCTTCGATTGCCTCAATTCGGCCGATAAATTCAGAGCCGAAAAACAGGATATGTACCTCCGCCAAATCTGCGCAGTATTGAATCTCGTCCGACGCAAAGCGGAAGTTGAAGGGCACGGCGATGGCGCCGGTCTTTAAGATGCCGAAGTAGATGGGCAGCCATTCCAGACAGTTGAACATGAGGATCGCCACCCGGTCGCCTTTCTGGATGCCCCGGGAGAGCAGCATGTTTGCCACCCGGTTGGCCTTTTCATCGAAGATGCTCCAGGTGATTTCGCGGCGGTAGGGTTTGGCGCTTGTCTGCTGTACCAAGTCGTATTCTTTCCACGTGGTGCGGCGGGGGTCGGTCATGGTGGGATTTAGCTCCACCAGCGCAACTTCGTCTCCGTAGAGTTTATGGTTTCTTTCCAACAAATCTGTTACGGGCATAATCATGTTTCCTTTCGTGATGCGCGTGTCGGCGCGTTATTGGCAGTGCTTTTTGTTTGGTTATTCTCCGCGGCCAAGGTGGAAGGCCTTCCGGTTCAGCTCGAGGAATCTGGCGGGAACGCATTCCTCGATGGCGCCCAGCCATTTGTCCATGGGGATGTCAAAGTATTTTGACAGGCGTCCCATGAGGACGATGTTCACCGCTTTGGAGCTGCCCGCGGACTCAGCAAGAGTCAGACAGTCCATGGCGTCCACGGAGAGTCCGAGGCTCTCCATTTTTTCGATGAGGTTTTCCGGGTAGGACGCCGCGCCCGTGACTACAGGCATGGGGTCGATTTCCTGTGTGTTTACCACGATGCGCCCGCCGGGCTTTAAATATTCCAGATAGCGGGCGGCCTCCAGCTTCTCGAAGGAGACAATGAAATCGGCCTGTCCCCTGTCGATGATGGGAGAGTAGACCTTCTCGCCGAATCGCACATAGGTGACCACGCTCCCTCCGCGCTGGCTCATGCCGTGTACCTCGGAGACCTTGACGTCATAGCCTTCCTGCAGGAGCAGATGTCCAAGGAGCTTGCTGGCAAGCAGGGAGCCCTGTCCGCCGACGCCCACAATCATAATATTTTTGGTGCTGCTTGTATTCATATTTATTCCAGGCCTCCCTTCAGCGCATTGAATTTACACAGCTGGCTGCAGACGCCGCAGCCCGTGCAGAGAGTGGTGTCGATAGAGGCTTTATTGTCCTTCATGCTGATGGCAGGGCAGCCCAGACGCATACAGGATCTGCAGCCTACGCATTTTTCACAGTCCACCCGGAGAGGGGGCTTTGTCTCCACATATTTCAAAAGTACGCAGGGACGGCGGCTGATGATGACGGAGGGCTCCGCCGCAGCCAGCTCCTCCTTGAGCACCCGGTCGCATTCCGCCAGGTCATAGGGGTCTGTCACAACCACCCGGCGGATGCCCATGGCGCGGCACAGCGCTTCCAAATCAATCTTGCCGGCGGGGTCGCCCTTGATATTGTAGCCGGTGGTGGGATTCTGCTGATGCCCAGTCATGCCGGTGATGGAATTGTCCAGAATGATCACGGTGGAATTGCTCTGGTTGTAGGCGATGTTGGCAAGTCCCGTCATGCCGGAGTGCATGAAGGTGGAATCGCCGATGACCGCCACGGTTTTTCCCTCACAGCTCCCTTCCGTGGCCTTGTTAAAGCCGTGGATGGAGCTGACGGAGGCTCCCATACAGAGCACCATGTCGATGGCGTTCAGGGGAGGGGCGCTCCCCAGCGTGTAGCAGCCGATGTCGCCCAGAACCGTGCATTTATTTTTGGATAAAGTATAGAAGAGCCCGCGGTGGGGACAGCCGGCGCACATCACGGGAGGGCGTCCCGGAAGGCTCTCTTCCAGAGCACAGTGCGCGGGGAGCTCCACGCCCAGCTTTTCCGCGATCAGATTCTGGGAAAATTCTCCTTCTGTGGGCAGGATATCCTTGCCGGTGACTTCCAGTCCAAGCTTTTTGCAGTGATTCTCGATGATGGGGTCAAGCTCCTCGATGATGACCAGCTTCTCCACCCCGGCGGCAAAGTCCAGGATCAGTTTCTCGGGCAGGGGATTGACCATTCCCAGCTTCAGGATGCTGGCATTTTCCCCAAAGACCTCCTTAGCATACTGATAGCTGGTGGAGGAGGTGATGATGCCGAGCCTCGTATCGCCCGCCTCCACCCGGTTAAAAGGGCAGTTGTCTGCGTAGGCGGTGAGCTTTCTGGTGCGCTCCTCCACGGCGGGGTGACGCTTTATGGCATTCGCCGGCGTCATGATGTATTTGGCAGTGTCCTTCACATAGGGAAGGGGCTCAGGGAGCACGCGCTCTGCAGTGTCCACCACGCTCTGGGAGTGGGCTACCCGGGTACACATCCTGACGATGACGGGAGTGTCAAACTCTTCGGACAATTCATAGGCGCGTCTGACAAATTCACAGGCCTCCGCGGAGTCCGCGGGCTCCAGCATGGGAAGCTTGGCAGCTATCGCATAGTGGCGGGAGTCCTGCTCGTTCTGGGAGGAATGCATCCCGGGGTCGTCCGCAACGCAGATGACAAGACCGCCCCGCACTCCCGTGTAGGACGCGGTAAAGAGAGGATCTGCCGCCACGTTTAAGCCCACATGCTTCATGCCGCAAAAGGAGCGCCTGCCGGCGAGAGATGCGCCGAAGGCCACCTCCAGAGCAACCTTCTCGTTGGGAGCCCATTCGCAGTAAATCTCGTCATATTTGGCGGCCTCCTCCGTCACCTCCGTACTGGGGGTGCCGGGATAGCTGGAAACCACTGAACAGCCCGCTTCATACAGGCCGCGGGCAAATGCCTTGTTGCCTAACATTAATTGTTTCATATCGTATATACCTTTCGTTAGAATATACAGGAAAATACACAAGCACTTTTATTTTAGCATTTTTCGACGGCATAGTAAAGCACCTTGTGTTTGCCGGGTGTATCTGGTATAATTATTAAGGTTCTATACGATAGGCGGCTGATGGAAGGCTTGAGCCGTGTAGACTGTATGAATGAGAAGGGGGACATTATGATACGAAAAAGGATTATAGCGCTTGGTCTTATTCTGGCTATGAGTACGACATTGGCAGGATGTGGAGGCAAGGCAGCCAAAACACCGCTGGACGCCAAAAATCCTGTGACGATTGAAGTGTGGAATTATTATAACGGTGACCAGCTCACCGCGTTTGACGGTCTGGTGAAAGAATTTAACGAGTCGGTGGGCAAGGAGAAAGGCATTATTGTCAAAAGCAGCAGCCAGGGCTCGGTAAACGACCTGGAAGTCAATGTGCTGGCAGCCCTGAGGGGTGAGGTGGGAGCCGCCGAGGTGCCGAATATTTTTATGGCGTATGCCGATACCGCGTATGCAGCCGACCAGATGGGCGGCATCGTGGATTTGAGGGAATATCTGACCGATGAGGAAATTGCGTTATACATAGACAGCTATATCAAAGAGGGGGATTTCAGCGGCGAGGGGGAAATCAAAATTTTTCCCATGGCGAAATCCACGGAGGTAATGGTGCTCAATAAGACGGACTGGGACGCATTTGCGGCTGCCACCGGGGCGGATTACGAGGATATGGCGGATATAGAGGGGCTGGTGAAGACCGCAGAGGCCTATTATGAGTGGACGGACGCAAAGACGCCGGATATCAATGACGACGGCAGGGCATTGTTTGGAAGGGATGCCATGGCAAACTATATGCTGATTGGCAGTATGCAGCTTGGGACAGAGATTTTTCAGGTGTCGGACGGCGAGATGACGCTGAATTTTGAGAAGGGAACCATCAGGAAGCTCTGGGACAATTATTATGTTCCGTTTGTCAAGGGATATTTTGCCGCCACCGGGCGGTTCCGCAGCGACGATATCAAGACGGGAAATATTATCGCCTATGTGGGTTCCTCTTCCGGCGCATCCTTCTTCCCGGATGTGGTGAATCACAGTGACCAGGAGAGCTATCCCATCGAGATGGAAGTGCTTCCCTGCCCCGGTTTTAAGGGCGGAGAGGCTTATGCGGTGCAGCAGGGCGCCGGCATGGTGGTGACGGAGGGCAGCGAGGCGCAGATTTATGCCTCCGTGGAATTTTTGAAGTGGTTTACGGCGGATGAACAGAACATTCTGTTTTCCGTTCAGTCGGGGTATATGCCGGTCACCAAGGCTGCCAATGACAAGGCGGCTATTTTGGACAGCGGCGCAGAGATCAGCCAGAGTATGGAGAAGACTCTCTCAGCGGCGGTAGACATGGTAAATAACAATCTCCTCTATACGACAAAGGCTTTTGAGACGGGAACCAAGGCGCGCAATATTCTGGAATATGCCATGAGCGACAAGGCGGCGGAGGATCGTAAGATTGTGGAGGAGCGGCTGGCAGCAGGACAAAGTCTGGAGGAGGCTGTGGCCGAGTTCTGCACGGATGAGTGCTTTGACGCATGGTATGAGGCCACTCTGGAGCGGCTTCAGGCATTGGAAGGCAAGTAGTATTTGAGGGCAGGTAGCATTGAAGTCAGTCAGGCATTTGAGGGCAGCCAGGCAGGAGGAGGGGTAAAGGTCTGTGAAGAAGAGGGAGAGAACCATTTTCCGTGAAATATTGATACCGCTTCTGAGCGTGCTGGTGTTTGAGATGTTGTTTATGATGAGCACCATCGTGTGGGGCGGCGTCATGGAGCGGCTTGACCAAAATGCCACGGACATGCTTGCCCAGCAGACGGAAAATCGGGGAAGTTATCTGATAAACGAGATGATCGGCAATTGGTCGGATCTGGGAATGCTCTCGGACGAGATTGACTTCAGAGTGCAGGGCAGGCTGGAGAATGGGGAGCTGGAGCTGGATGACTTAAATCAAAACAGCGTCGGCTGCGTCGAATTGCTGAAGGATATCAGTCCCGAACTGATCAGCACCATGTATAATAAAAAGATTTCCGGAATTTTTGTGATATTTAACACTATGGGCGTGGAGGGGGATATCAGGCTCGAGTCGGTGCCGGGAGTTTATCTGAGAGATCTGGATCCTACGGCGACTCCCTCGGAGAAGAACGCGGATCTGTTGTGGGAGCGCGCTCCGGTGGATGTGGTCAGGTCGGGCTACATTGCCACGGACTCCGGGTGGAAGCCGAATTTTTCAAGGCAGGACAGCGCGGAGCAGGAGTTTTTCTACAAACCGTTTCAGGCGGCATGCACGGACGAGCGCAGGTTGAAAGAAAAAGAATACGGCTATTGGACGACAAAGGCCTACAGTCTGGAGGGCGATAACCGCACGGCGATAGCTTATTCCATCCCGCTTATGCTGGAGGACGGCACCGTGTACGGCGTGCTGGGAATTGAACTTCTGACGGATTATGTGCAGTCCCTTCTGCCGGACGCAGAGCTTTTGGACGACAGACAGGGTTCCTATCTGCTGGCGGTGGCCTCCGGCGAGGATGGGCTTCTGACGCCGATCGTGCTCTCCAGCGACACGATGGAGATGCAGGAGGCAGAGGAGAAGCAGTTTACCTTGCTGGCTGACGGCAGCAGCGCGGAGAATGCGGACGGAGACTATTACGGGGCGGCAAAACGGCTGGTATTGTACAGCAATAATGCGCCCTTCGACTCGGATAAATGGTATCTGCTGGGAATCAGCTCAAAGAAGAGTCTGTTTGCCTTTTCCAGACAGGTGCAGAGGATGTTGTTTGTGTCGATCATCCTGACCTTTGCCATCGGTCTGGCGGGGATCATATATGCCAGCTACAGGCTTTCCAAGCCGATCAGAAATCTTTCGGATGAGGTGGCAAAGGCGCAGCAGGATAACAGTCTGCCGGATCTGTCCGCCACGGGAATCCGTGAAATTGACCGTTTTGCAGACTCTATCTCGCGTCTTGGGCGTGAGGTGGTGGAGTCCTCCACCCGACTGCTCAGCATCATGGATATGGCGAGCGTGGAGCTTGCGGGATATGAGCTTCAGGAGGCTACGGACAGTGTCTATGTCACGGATAATTATTTCCCGCTGCTGGGAGTAGCGGATGTAGATGGCGGCAGCCTGTCTCTGGGAGAATTTATGGAGCTGCAGCAAAAGCTGCATCAGTCGCTGGATCATTTTGACGCGGAGGACGGGAGTATTGTTTACAGTGTGCCTCAGCCGGACGGAAGCCTGCGTTATCTGCGTTCCGAGCATCAGGAGAAGGATGGGCGTCAGGTGGGTCTGATTGAGGACGTCACGGCGTCCACCATGGAGAAGCTGAGGATTGAGCGGGAGAGAGACAGCGACAATCTGACCAGACTGTATGCGCGGCGAGGTTTCAAGCGGGAGGCCGACAGGCTCTTTTTGAAGCCGGAGGTTTTGAAGTGCGCGGGACTTCTGATGATAGATTTGGACAATTTAAAGACCACCAACGACAGGTTCGGACACAATTTCGGAGATTTGTATATCCAGACTGCGGGCAGATGCTTTGTGGAGAATACGCCGGAGAATACGCTGTGCGCCCGAATGTCGGGGGATGAATTCATTGTATTTTTCTATGGATATGAGAGCCGGGAGCAAATCCGTGAGAAGGTGGCGGCGCTCTATCAGGCGATCCGTGAGGTTGAGTTTGTCCTGCCAAACGGAGATAACATGGGACTGAGCGCATCTGGCGGTGTTGCATGGTATCCCGAGGACAGCAGCGACCTCTCGGAGCTGATGAAGTTTGCGGATTTTGCCATGTATCAGGTAAAACGCTCCCAGAAGGGAGAATACAGGGAGTTTGAGGCGGAGATTTACCGACAGCATTTGCTTCAGAATCAGAGCAGACTGGAGCTTCATAAGATGTTGGAGACCCGGGATGTGAATTATTTCTTCCAGCCGATTTTTGAGAGCAGGGGAGGAGCCGTATATGCGTATGAGGCTCTGATGCGGGTGAACCTGCCCACGCTGCGCTCGCCGGAGACCGTGCTGCAGCTTGCCAGGGAAGAGGGGCGTATGCATGATATTGAGTGCATTACCCTGTTTCGCGCCACGGAGTGCTACCGGGGACTGTTGGAGCGCGGAGCCGTGCCCGAGGAGGCGCTGCTTTTTATCAATTCTATCGCAAACGAGTGCATGAACGCAGAGGAGGAAAAACAGTACCATGAGCAGTATCATGATCTGCAGCAGCGCATTGTAGTGGAAATTACAGAGGCGGAGCACTTGGATATGGAGATGATCAGGAGGAAGAGCAGCGTGGAGAGCTTTTCCGGAATGTTCGCGCTGGATGACTACGGCAGCGGCTACAACAGCGAGATTAATCTGCTGGAGCTGAAGCCGAAGTTTGTCAAGGTGGATATCAGCATTGTGCGCGATGTGGACAGGGATATCAATAAACAGCAGATTATCAGCAATATTGTGAGCTATGGGCACAAAAGAGATATGCTGATAGTCGTGGAAGGGCTGGAGACGGCGGAGGAGCTGGAGAAGGTGCTGGAGCTGGGCGTGGATCTGCTGCAGGGCTACTATCTGGCAAGACCCGGGGAGACGCCCCTGCCGCTCAACGGGGAGGCGCTTCAGATAATCAGGGAATTTGCAGAGAAGGAGCGGTGAGCCTGTTGGGGCGCCGCTCTCTGAATCAGTTTTCGGAAAAAGCGTCTGAGAATTTTTTCTGAAAAGGCGTTTTGAAAAAAATTAAATTGGGACTGGAAAAATTGCGAGGGGTGTAGTATAATCAGATACATGCAGATATAGTTCATTGGTAGAACATCAGCTTCCCAAGCTGAGGAGGCGGGTTCGATTCCCGTTATCTGCTCTGTTTGCTATGGAAGTCGATGCTTTTATCGGCTTCTTTTTTGTCTACAGATAGTTCAAACCGCCGCGCATATAACCAAGCATTGCGTCATAATTGTTACCGTAGTTCAGGATATAGCTGTTTTCCGTGGTGCCTATCTCGCTATGTCCCACAAGGTCAGATATCACGCGGGTGGGAACGCCGGAGAAGTGCAGTTTCGTCACGAAGGTCTTGCGTATCAGGTGCGTATTGATGATGGGGATATTGCACAGCTTGCACAGGTTCCGCAGAGTGCGCTCCAACGAGGTATAGAGCACGATGTCCGTACCGTCATAGGCAAGGAAAGGGCTGTCATACTTCCTAGTCTCATGGTGGGCTTTTATCTTGTCATAGATAGCCCGCACTTCCGGCAGGATGGGAACCTCCCGCACGGAGTAGACCGTTTTCACGGAATCCATGACGCGGTACACCATGGAGCCGACCTTGGAGCCGTCTTCCAGACGGTTGTAGAACTTACTCTGGGTCTTGTAGATGCGGACAACGCCGCGCTCAAGGTCAAAGTCATCGAAGGTGAGGGCGGCAAGCTCTCCAATGCGCAGACCGAGGTAGAAGTTCATGCACAGACACAAGCTTGCGCTGCGCTTGTCGGGGTAGATGTTGTAGTTGACCACGTTGTCTATCAGGCGGGCGATATCCTCATCCTTCAGGGCGTGCTCTACCTTGGTGTTCTTACTGATTTTTTCCGTGGGCAGATACCGCTTGATTTTATCCCAATCGTAGAGGGGAACGCCGCCGCGCTTTAAATCGCGCATGTAGACCAGCACGTTGTTCACGATCTGCAAAATGCGCAGGTACTCCTTGTAGGTGATGGAGGGATTCTTTGCAAGGCATCCGTTCAGGAAGGCGATGATATCCTCTTCACTGATTTTTGATATACACTTTTCAGAGATATCGTCATCTGCGTAGTAGCGGTTCCATGCGCATTCGATGCGGTCAAGGGTCTGGCTCTTGACAATGGACATCTTCATGCAAAACCACTGTCTGTATGCCACGTAGAAGGGAATCTCCTCTGTTTCCGGAAGGTCAATGATGTGCTTATCGTACCCGATGGACATCCATTCCTGTTCACTCATACCCATTTCAGGCTCCTTTCTGTTTTTTCATGCGCCTTAAGAACCGGCGGGAGGGTCTGGACACGGCTTCCATATCGGGAGCGGTGTTCTGCTGCAAGGCCAATATTTCCGCTTCTGAGAGCATGTCATTCTCAAGGCAGGATTTCTTTAAGTTCTCCACACAGGCGAGGGTATCGTATGCGTTATAATCGGAGTCCTCAACGAACCAGCCAAAGCGGCGGAGGGGCTTCACGTCTAAGGGATTGGCGGCGTTTTCCAAGTCATAGGCATCATACTGCGCATGGTAGAGGAAACGCCAGCGTTTGTTACAGCTGATGACATAGGACGTGACCTGACGCAGCAGGGCGTCCACGTGGCTAAACCGCTGTGCCGTGTATATCAGCGAGATATGATGATGGCGGCAGGTCAGCAGGGTGTTCAAAAACAGCGGGTCAATGTTGGTCTTGAAGCTCCGGCTGTTTAACTGGACGGAGAACTCATCCCCGAGCACCACGTGCGCGGTGAGCGTGTCGTTTTCCAAGTCCATCTTTTCGTACATGTCCCCGGCGGTCACGATCTGGGCAAGAGAGGTGAACCGCTCATAGGGGATGGCAAGGTCTACATTGGATATGACGTGGATTTTCTGGGTCACCCATTTCCTGCGGGTAGCATCATAGACCTTCTTGTCGTTATAGTGGCGGTAGGTGCTGACCACGTCATGCACGGCAGAGAGGGTCTTGCCCTTGCCGAACAGGCCGATGTAGCAGTTGATGGTTCCCGTCTTGATAAGCCGCCAACGCCTGTGGAACAGGTAGTTCCAGAGGTCTTTTACACCGTTCCACAGGATGGAGAGCGGGTGCTGGAGGATGAGCTGGAGCGTGACGCAGTTGCAGACGGCAAATACGAAGAGTGCCAGCAGTATCAGTTTTATCATCAGCGCATCCCCTCCCTGTTAATCGTCTTGATGAAGCTGAATACCGAGACGATACATATTTTCATGAAGTACAGCCCGGCGAGCAGAGAGCACAGCCAGTACATGAACTCCGGGAAATCCGTGGGGATGGTTGCAATGCCAAGGAAGTCCAAAAGTGATGTGATTACGTTTTCCATGTGGTTCCTCCTATCTTCGAAACACGATGTCGAGTATCAGGGCTATCAATATCAGGAGCAGCAGGCCGTCCGTGATGCCATACTGCATGATGTCCGACTCCCAGAGGAGGGGGACTTCCATCTCCTGACAGGTACAGGTCAGTTCCAGGGCTTCCGGGAGGATGGCGTACCCTGCGGCAGAAGGCCATTCCGTAGCGGGATTGCCTGAGGAGACATCCCCAGAGGAGACATCACCCAAAGAGGTATCACCGGGCAGGGCATCCCCGGAGGAAACATCCGTCTCTACCTCAGAAGTATCAGGATGGATTTCACCAGATGGTAAATCCCCCAGAACGGCTTCCTCAGACGATACCGGATTGTCCTCAGTTTCCGTATCAGCCACGGTGTCCTCATGCGTCTCTTCCACATCGTTTGCTTCCTCGCTTTCTGTTGTTTTTGTATTTTCTGTTGTTTCTGTGCTTTCTGTTGTTTCTACACTTTCAATTACTTGGTCTTTCATTTCCTTCTCCTCTCTTAGTCAGGGCTGAACAGCCCCCTTATTACGACACAGACAACGCCGAACACAAGGCTTAGGTATATCACAGACAGGTACGAAAACCGATAGCCATACAGGGTAAACTCTGTGCCGAGCAGTTTGAACACAAGCTGCATGAGATTTAAAAACTGTTTCACATTTTCTCCTTTCCAGCGGTCACTCATGACTTAACGAACTTGATTGCCGCTACTACCAAAAGGAATACCATCCCTGCACCGATGATCGTCCAGATGGAGGTAGGGATAAAACCGAACGATTCCGTAAGGAAGGCGGGGAACTCTCCAAAGAATGAAATCAGGCTTTTCAGAGAGTCCAAGACTTCACTAATCATACGCGACAAGTCAGCAGTGGTAACGTCAGGGAAAGTCGTTTCTCCTGTAACGGGGTCTTGCACACCTGAAACGGGGTCTTTGACAATCGGTTTGCCTGTATCGGGGTCTGCTTCCACATCTCCGATAGTAGTATTGTCCTTATGACCGTACCCGGCGGGAGTGTAAGTATAACTTGCCCATTTGCCCCACGTATAACCTTCTCCGGGAACGTATTGGCAGAAACGGACAAAGTAAGTGGTGGATGCCTGGGCACTGAGCTTTATCTTCTCCTCATCTGTTTTTCCCACAGATGTGTTATACAGATGGTGGCTCCTATAATACGATGTGTATTGGGCGTTTTGGTATTTGTACCATTTGTAATCCGGCAGCTTCTCATGGCTTGGATATTCCGCAGACCAGTTCTTAAAATCTTCAATCAATGCGCCCACGTTATCAGCACGGAACATTTCTTTTATATTGATATCCGCATCACTATAGGAAACGTCGGTATTGATGAGGTTGAAACGGTGCGTATTATACACCCACGAAGGATCATGGGTATATATCAATGGATAACCGTCTGTTAAATCCGTTTCGACACTAGAGCCCGAATTTGTGGTATGTTTCAAGCCGTAAAAGGTACTCTCAACATATATCTCGATGTCCCTTGACGGGTCTGCGTTATCCACGTGAAAACCACTATGTGAAAGATTACTAAGCTGCGGAACGGGGATATCAGGGTCATACGCATCTTGCCGGAAATCGTGGTCATAGTCGTAATCCGGTGTGGGACGCTGGACAAGCCCGCTGGTGTCTCCCTCATCAAAGAACGCTTTTGCGGCTTCATCGCTGTCAAAGATATAGCCGTCAAAAACGTAGCTATTGCTCTCGCCTTCAAAAAGTGTAAAGTTTGAATTGAACTGCGGGAGATACCATGTCCCTGTCTGTCCCTCTGTGTCGCCGCTATAGCTGTAAAGGTCTTCACGCTGTACCTGTCTGCTGTTGATATAGATATTTCGCCTTAACACCCGGGTAGCGACAGCAGTATGGAGAGCATTTGAATGGTCAGTGTGTTCATACAATGCTTTTACCTTGCCGCCCTTATAAGCCATGAACTGGAGCTGGTATAACTGTGGGACTTTTTCGTTTATACCCGTCCGCTTTACGGCAAAAAGAGGATAGTCCGAAGTAAGCCAAACCGAATAGCTGGTTTCACGGTCACTGTCTGTTATGGTCGTTTTTTCGCCAGTCGTTGTATTATAATAATTAAATACGCCGTCCACGTTGTAATGTATCTCATAAGGCCCCGTCCCGATGGATGAATTTTCTGCTGCGCTTGCGGACAGGGGCGGGAACAGGAAGTCCAGCAGTGTCAGCAGGATGGCGATTGTCACAAAAAAGGCCATGGAGATTACGAGCGGGTTGCTCCGGGAAGGCTTTTTTCCACGTATCAGGACATCAATGCACAGGAGGAGCGCGCAGACCACGGAGAGCAGGGCGAAAGTGATGATGTATGGTTCCATTTCTTTTTCCTTTCTGTTTGTTGTTGGGATTGTTTTTGTAAGTGTATGTTCAAGGGATTGTTTCCCTTCACTTTTTGGGGCTTTTTGAATCCCCGCCGGGGGTGGCGGGGATTCTTGCGGGCGTTAGTGGCTTGCCGTGCGCTTGAGTCTGCGCACAATGCCAAGACCGATGCTGACAAATCCCGCCGCGAAAAGGAACGCGTAGATGGGATTGCCAAGCATAGTAGTCAGCATGGTGCCGCTGAACTCTACCACCTTTCCGGCGGATTCGATAACGGCGTCAACGCCTGTTGCTGCTGCGTCTGCTACAATAATAGGCATACTCTTTTCTCCTTTCTCTTTACTTTGTGATATACTGATGCGTGTTACCGCGGGTAACCTACTTTGACTTCTCGGGGAGGAGGGCGGCATATGCGATGTTCTCGCGTCCGTTGGCGAAGTAGAACTCTACCTCTATCTCCTTGCCGAGGTTGTCGGCAGAAAAGACCTCTTTCCACCTGTCGGAGACGGTGGGGGTATGCACGTCTATGCCGCGGGCTCCGCGGTTTATATCCCTCTCGCTCATCTCGCTGGTGATGCAGGCTACATCAAAGCTGAACTCCCTGCCTGTCTTCTGGCTGGTGCCTTCCACGTGTCGGATTCCAATAAATTGTCCTTTCATTTCTTCTTACCTCTTTCCTTTCCTGGGCGTTGTTTTTTGTTCTATCTGCAATGCGGGTGCATCAGCGGGTAGGGCGGTGCGTGAAGTTTGGGCTTTCCTTTCCTTCCGTTTTGTGATATCCTGTAATTGGCAAAAAAAACACAGACACCACAACAGGAGGAGACGATTGAGCTTTCTTTTCTTCCGGTTCCGTGATATCCTGAGTTTGACCAAAAAAAACAAAACACCACAACAGGAGGGAATTATGAAAACTCTTTATCTTCTGGCACGTCTTGTAAAAGCCTTTTACACGATGCCGCTTGCTGTCTTTACGCTGACGCATCCGCGGATTGCCGGGAGATTGCCGGAGGAAGGGCAGGAGTGTCGTGCCGTTTCCCCCGGACTTTGACCAGCTTGAGAGCATCTACCGCTAAGCGGCTCGCCTTTGGGATATGACTCGCGGATGGGACGGTGCTCCGGTTCTGATATGAACAGGATAACACATTAGTGACAATATGTATATAGACATTAGTGACAAAATGCAAACCGTTATTTTGTGCATTAGTGACAATATGGATAAGGGGGAATTTTTATGGGAGAATTTAATCAAGCAAAATATATACAAGAATATCAAAAAGAGAAATACGATAGATGTATTTTTAATTTACCTAAAGGACAAAAAAAAGAGTTGCAAAAACATTATACTAAAAAAGGTTTTAATTCTTTAAACCAATATATCAATGAGTTAATCCGACAAGATATAAATAAAGATAAAGAAGATACACATAACATAAATATAGGCGAGATTAACCAGACAGGTGATAGCAATTCCATTCAGTTTTAACACAACACGGATCGTATGATATTTTTTCCTGCTTTTCTTTTTCCTTTGGGAAAATTGAGCCGGAGTCTCAATTTTTCTCCGACAAGCCATAGGAATGTCTTGTCTCCGCGCTCCGCTTGGCAAGTTCTCCTTCAGACGACTTAGGGGGGAGCCCCCTAAGTACCCCCAAGGGCGAAGGGCAAGGTCAAGGACAAGGGCGAAGGGCGAAGGGCGAAGGACGAAGGGCGAAGGGAAAGACCGCATTTCTAAGACTTTTTCGTGCAGAAAATCGGTCAGAGGAACCGAGACCCGATTTTCAAAGGGCGCACGCGCAAAGCCTAAGAAATGCTGTTCCTCTGAGAAAGGACAAGGGCAAGGGCAGGGGCGAAAGGCCACGGTATCAACTGAAGTTGGAGGTTATCGGCTCCCATGGTCAAGCGAGCCATATCCCCGGGGATGAATCCCCAGCGATATGGTTCTGGCGTGTTTCAAAGGACGAAACACGCCAAGGGCAAGGGCGAAGGTCTGAATTTCACAGCTCCGCACAGGCTTTACGGATTGGTTTTGAAAGGGCAGTCTGCGGCTATGCACATAAGGACAGACAGCCCCCCTGCGCCCCCTGTGGGGGAAGGGCGTCGCGAACATCGCCATATGAACAAATCCATATGGCAATTAAGTGCCGCGAGCAAGTGGGAACGGGTCTACACTTCTACTTTCCTTCCTTTCTCCGGGGAACAACGCATGGGTCTTTTCTTTCCTGCGGGACGTTTCGGCTGCCGGAGGGAAGGACTTGATTTCACAGCTCCGCGCGGGCTCTGCAAAGTGGTTCCCCTTTTGGGGAGAGGAGGGCGGGAGTACAAGGGAAAAGGGCAAGACCTTGGAGCGCTGCTCCAAACCTCGCCCCACCGGGGGTGCGGAACTGGTTTTAAAGGGCGAAACCAGTCCCCACGGGGACAGGCTCTTGGGGTGTGGATTGTCAAGTGCTTTCGCGGCATAAAAAGGGCGGTGACAAAAGGATGTCACCAATTTATTCCACGGTCACTTGACAATGGCCGGAGCTGGCACCGGGGCGGGAGTGGGAAGGGCAAGGGCGAAAGGCAAGGGAAAGGGCAGGGATTTCCTGCCCTTGCTTGGTCAGCTACACTTTTGCATCTCCTGCGCACAGGTTACGCACAGGATACGGATGTCCTTGGTGGCGCGGCAGGAAATACCGCACTTGGGACACATGTACTTGCGGGTGGATGAGGGCTTTCGGGTGCCTGTGGTGCCCTCAGTGCCAGAGCCGTCTAAGTCGGGCTTGGGCACGCCGCCGCGGTTAATCTGGATGTCTGACCATCCCTGAGCGATGATGTAGTCGATGAGTTCCTCCGTGGGACTGGTGATGCTCCAGCCGATGCGGGTATCGTACTCGATGTGCAAGCCCACGCTTTCCGCTTTTGCCTTAAACTTCTTGTTGTGGTACGTGTTGCCGCGGGAACAGTCCTGGATTCCGTTCATGAGGTGGTATATATGTACCATCTCATGAAGAAGCGTTGAAACTACATTTTCAATCGGGCGCGCAAGGGATTCTGCACCGATGTTGAGCTCATAACAGGCGGTGTCCTTACGCCGCCATATGCGACTGCATGTGACATGGCCATACGCGCGGGGAGTGGACTGAATGGTGATAATGGGTGTTTCCAGCTCGCCGCCGAAAAAGTCCTGATTGAGCTGCCTATACATTTTTTCCAGATAGCCGACTGTGCGGCTGGTTTTGATTGTCTCTTTCATATTTTGTCTCCTCTCTCAGTATTCAAATCCATCTTCATAAACCGTAACGTCGTAACGTCCATTAAACCGCGCCCCAACAATCTTGCCGTGCAAATTTTCCATCAGCGGGTCAGTGACGATAGAACCATCCAGAATCCCCATATAGATATCAAACGCATCTATACCCACTCTTCTCGCTTCCTGTTCTGTAAAAATATTTTGTTCCATCATATCCGTTCCTTTCTGGAGCCCCCGCAGGGGCTCCGCTGGTATCATCTATTTGAAAAGTTTCGCAAGTGCCTTGGCAACCTGCATCTGGCTGATATGGTCTGTATCGCTACAGATGTAGGTCATGGCAATCAGGTTGGAGAGGAGCTGGCTTGTCATCGGATGCTTAAAACCCTTAAAAGAAAGCAGCCATCCAATCTCTCCCGCAAGGTCTGCGCAGATGTCATACTGCTTGTTGCATCCGCAGGTAAAAAATCCCTCTCTGCGGCACAACTGCATGTACCGCTCACTGTACTCCATCGTGTAACTTGTCTTTGTTCTTTCGCTCATTGTTTCAATCTCCCTTCAATGTTGGTTTGGTTTCGGGCTTGAGTGCGTACTTTCAATTCCCTATACCTTATCTTACCACATTAGTGACACAATGTATATAGCATTAGTGACAAAATGTAGAGCGAATTAGTGACATAATGCACAAAGTTTTTGAAGTGCACTTGTCAAAAGTGCACTATTTCAAAAGATTGCAGAAGGCTGGTTTTGTGCATATCGCTGAAAAAAACGGCCGCCGCCCAAGGGCAGGGCGGCGGGAAAGGACAAAGGGCTAGTTTGTTTTGACAGTTTGCCATAATGTGATATAATTGACAAAAACGGAGGTTTTTCAAATGGATGAGACAAATTTGTTCGTATCAATAGAACGGGGCGAGTTAGCAACTGACCCATTAACAGGACGATACATAGTAGATGAAAACGGAATGCCCGTTCTGGCAAACATAAGACAGGGATATCAAGATGAAAACGGCAATATACATTACTATGAATCAACAACCACCCAAAACGCCAACAACCTGATAGCAGATTTAACGCAGGACGCTTTTACCGGATTACTATTTATGCTACTTATCTGGGGATGTATCGCGATTGTTGTCTTATACTTGAAGTGGCTGTTCATCCGCTCCGCGGTGGAGTCCGGTGTCCAGAGAGCCGTTGAGACTATCCTGAAAAATTACAAAGTTGTTAATACTCCAAAACCGCCAGAAACAGTACAAGACCATCCGTGGATCAAGTAAAGGACTGCAAGGGCAACCGCCCGGCCGTCTATCCTAGGGGCGCGCCTTGAGGAGCCGTTGGCTCTATGGGCGCGCCCCGGATAGCCGACCGGGCGGGAAGGGCGAAGGTCAAGGTCAAGGGCAAAGGTCAAGGGCGAAGGTCAAGGGCAAAGGTCAAGGGCGAAGGGAAAGACCGCATTTCTAAGACTTTTTCGTGCAGAAAATCGGTCAGAGGAACCGAGACCCGATTTTCAAAGGGCGCACGCGCAAAGCCTAAGAAATGCTGTTCCTCTGAGAAAGGACAAGGGCAAGGGCAGGGGCGAAAGGCCACGGTATCAACTGAAGTTGGAGGTTATCGGCTCCCATGGTCAAGCGAGCCATATCCCCGGGGATGAATCCCCAGCGATATGGTTCTGGCGTGTTTCAAAGAACGAAACACGCCAAGGTCAAGGGCAAGGGCGAAGGTCAAGGGCGAAGGTCAAGGGCGAAGGTCAAGGGCGAAGGTCAAGGGCAAGGGCTTAATTTGTTTCACCGAATCCCACGCACATATCCAATGACCTTTATACCCAAGATACAATACCCAGGCTTCAAACCGTACTCCGGGACATCGCGCAGAACATAAGTGATTTCCGCTTCTACAAAATCGCCAGTATAGGCACCATTTTCTATCTCTCGCAATACAAGGTGTTCACCGACATTATAGAGAATGCTATCCCGGCGTATCTCAAAGGTTTTACGACCCTCGGCGACTGCATTAAAATATTTACTCTGTATATCCTTTTCAATTTTTAAGCTCATTTTTCTTCCCCCTTATAATTGACACAGAACGAATCGCCTTCAAAAGCGCAATCCTCACATCCACGATAGTAGATACATTCATCACAACTCTTGATTACATCCATATATCTTTTTGCGTATTCCTCAGCGAGTGCTTTCGGGCAATTGCCGTCAACACACGCAATACCAACATATCCTTTACATACTTTTGCCATATCAGTTTTCTCCTCTCAGTTTTAACACAACACGGATCGTATCGTATTTTTTCCTGTCTTTTGATGTGTACTTCTCAATTTTCTTCCCTAAGCGGGAGTTCCAGCTGTTTTGCTTCCGGATATCCGTCCTCATCCGTATCGAACGGGGGCTTGAAAAAATAGTGCATGTTCCTCATATAGCTTGCTGTGTCCATGATGATGTACTCGCTTTTGTCCACGTAAGTCTTGACACGATGGATGCGCCGCAGGAAGGCGTTCCATGTCTCCGGGTAGTCCGTCTGGATGTCCCGGTACTGATTGCGGATGTCGATATTGGTGCAGAAGAACACTTTCGTGAAACACGCTACCTTATTGGCGTACCGACAGGGGAGCTCAATGGGGTAGCCGTCCAGATACTGGAGCATGTCCCCGATACGGATATTGGAGCGGTACTCCTCAAACAGGATGACATCCTGTCCCTTGTAACCATCGAAGGGGTGGGAGTAGTCCGTTACCGTGTAGACATTGGCATAGCCGTATTCCTCTTTTACCCCACGGGTCTTTCCCGCTCCGGTAGCTCCCCAGATGTAGGTCACGTCCACGTCACGCCATACGTTCTTATACTGTTCTTCCAAGTAGGTCTTCCGAGCTTTGTCGATTTTTTCAATATGCATCATATACTTGGGATTTTCTTCCAGTATCTCATAGTTCGTCTTACCGTCTTTTATCATCATATACAGTTCGTCTATGTCGGTACGTTTCCCGGGGCGTTCGTTGGGGAGCTCCCCCCATTCCTCATGGGAATCCCGGTGATTGGTCTCTCCCTTGGGGTCTGTAAGCCATTTCCCTTCCTTGAAAACATAGTCCCGGTTTTCCTGTGAAGTTCCATGGGCTACATCAAAGTGCGCTCCATCAAACATATTTTTCATTCTGCTGAATCTGCGTGGCGTTGAAAAAACAATGTATATATGCGTGTGGAATGTACCGCTTTCCCCCGTCTCATCTGACATGCACCAGTAGAGCACGGAAGAAAAGGAACCGAGTATTCGCTTTAGATTTTCATGGGTATACTCTTTTTCGATAGGATTATTGATGGTCAATAACCACTTGCGGGACTGACTTTGATTTTCCATAATCTCCCTTTCAATTTGCTACAGCTACAGAGGTTGCCGTTTTCGTGTAGCAAATAAAAAGCTTGATTTTATGCGGGATTGCAGACGTGTGCTACATGCTACAGAGGTTGGGGGGTAATACTGACCCCCAACCTCCCCGGCGGTGCCGGGGGCGCGTCCGGCTAGGCTGTAGCCTTGCGCCGGGACGCGCACCCTTAAACGGCTTTCCGTTCTTCCGGGGCGTGTACGGGTTCGATTCCCGTTATCTGCTCTGTATGATGTGGAAGTCGATGAAGAATCGGCTTCTTTTTGTTATGTCGCGATATATATTGCTATGTAGAATACAGTTGTTTGTCTTACAAGAGTCTTGCAAGACCATTTCCAATCATCGCTATCAGAGCATCGGATTTGTATACGATGCTCCGTAGGCAGGAATGCAGCATTTTATAGAATGATGATGCTGGCACAGGAGAAATCGTCTGCCAGATCATAGACTTTTCCGGTAGTAAGCCCCACAACGGTGGGTCTGAGGATGGAGTGGGGATTATTCTTTACCACTTTTGCCTCCTCGCCGTTACTCAGGGACACGACGGTGTCAACCGGATAGAGGATGACGCTGGCGAGAAAGCTTTTCATGGAATCAAGGTCAAGCTCCTCGGTCATGGACATGATCATTTCTACTGCAGTGCGCTGGGAAAATGCCTTCTTGTAAGGCCGCTCCGTGACCAGAGCGTCATATACGTCCACCACAGACATGATTTTTGCAAAAGGAGTAATCTTGTCGCCGGTCACGCCCATGGGATATCCTCTTCCGTTCATTTTTTCATGATGCTGCAGCACGGCGAAAGCGACTGTCTGCGGGATATCCTGCTTGTCCTTCAAAATTTCATAGCCCAGCAGCGGGTGCTGTTTCATGATGGCAAACTCTTCGTCATCCAGCTTGGCAGGCTTGTTCAGGATGGAGAGAGGAATCTTGGATTTGCCCATATCGTGGAGCAGACCCGCAATGCCGATGTTGTAGATATCCTCCTGTTTCAAATTTTTCTGCTTGGCAATGACCATGGACATGGTGGCCACATCTACGCTGTGCTTGAAGGTGTACTCGTCACAGGTTTTGAGCGCAGTGATATCCACGGCAATGGCATCGTTTTCGTTGATCGCCTTCATGAGATTCTGGGTGATGCTGCTGGCCGTGTTGGTAAATTCCTGAGATTCCGGATTGTTATATAAATATTGAATACCCTCCGATACCCGCTTTTTGACGCTCTCGGACAAATTTACCTTTGCAGGATCTGCCTTCCGCATCTGAGTTATGGTCTTTTGTATCTGGGGAGGAATCTGCGGTTCGGGCTTTGCCGGTTCCGGATCATCCTCGCCCTCGGACACATAAATGCCCGTGACGCCAAGTTTCTTCAGGGATTCAATATGATACTCGTCCAAAATTGTCCCGCGGGCAATTAAGGTTCGATCCATGCGGTCCTTGATTGCCTGATCGATTCTCATTCCTGATTTCAGGGAACTGCTTCTCACAAAATATCGTTTTTTCAATATTGTCACCATTTCCATCTGAGTTTTGTAATAGTATAACGTATTTTCCCGGAGATTCCAATGAAAAAATAAAAATTTCTGAATTTTTTATGTTGCTGGGAATTTTCCGTAGTTCTTCGATTTGCATTTTCCTTTTTTCATAAAACAAAATTTTATTCATAGCGGTACTTCTTTTCTTGAATTTCATAAATGTAGCTCCATTATTCAGACTCTGGCAGCGTGGGGCAGATGAGTGATTAAAAATCTGCAAATTTCTGAAAACAATCGCTTTTGTGATGTATATGACGAATGGCTTCGGGTATAATAAGAATGTTTGATGTGGAGGCATAGTATATGAAGCTTTCTTTTCGGTGGTATGGTTCGGAGGATTCAATCCCTCTTCAATATATTGCTCAGATTCCGGGAATGGAGACTATTGTCACGGCGGTCTATGACGTCCCTGCGGGGGAGGCGTGGCCGTGGGAGAGTATCATGAGACTGAAAGGCATGGTGGAGGAAGCCGGGCTTTCCTTTGAGGTGATTGAGAGCATTCCCGTTCATGAGGATATCAAGCTGGGGCTGGATTCCAGAGACCGCTATATAGCCAATTACTGTGAAAATATCAGGCGTGTGGCGGAAGCGGGTATTCGATGTATCTGTTATAATTTTATGCCCGTTTTTGACTGGACAAGAACCGAGACGGAGCATGTTTTGCCGGATGGTTCCACTACACTGGTCTATTATGAGGAGCAGGCAGACCGCGTTAATCCTCTCGACAGCGACAGTGATTTGACTCTGCCGGGATGGGACGCCAGCTATTCCCGGGAGGAACTGCGCCGGGTGGCGGCACAGTATCAGGAAATGAGCGAGGAAAAGCTCTGGGAGAATCTGACCTATTTTCTGGAGAGGATTATTCCGGTGGCGGTGGAATGCAACGTCAACATGGCGATTCATGAAGATGATCCCTGCTGGAGTATTTTCGGACTGCCCCGCATTATCACCTGCGAGGAGAAGCTGGATCGTTTTCTGAAGATTGTGGACGTGCCAAACAATGGCATCACTCTCTGCACGGGCTCTCTGGGCTGCTCCGCCCAAAATGACGTGGTGAGAATGGCTGGAAAATATGCCGCCATGGGACGCATCCATTTTGCTCATATGAGAAATGTGGCGCTGCTGCCAAATGGCTTTGAGGAGAGGGCACATCTGTCCGCCTGTGGAAGTCTGGACATGTACGCCATTATGAAGGCGCTGTATGACAATGGTTTTGATGGCTATATCAGACCCGATCACGGGCGGATGATTTGGGGGGAGACCGGAAGGCCGGGCTATGGTCTGTATGATCGTGCGCTGGGCGCTGCTTATCTGAACGGGCTCTGGGAAGCAATTTCCAAATTTTTCATTTGATGTATTGACTTTTGGAGTCAGGCTTACTATACTTTAATTTGTGAAGAATATAATCCTCGATAGCTCAATGGTAGAGCACTCGGCTGT
>N._stephensi_711_cecum__coassemble_8_pt1 | contig 80573 bp, 86 predicted proteins | sample N__stephensi_711_cecum__metabat2_high_PE_008 | metagenome-assembled genome bin N | reverse complement strand
AAAAGTGCGAAAAGGAGGCGACTTTTTTTATGGCAAGTCAAGTAATGAGAATTACACTGAAAGCTTATGAGCATCAGCTTGTGGATGCATCTGCCAGGAAAATCATCGAAACAGTAAAGAAGAACGGTTCCCAGGTGAGCGGACCGGTTCCCCTTCCTACTAAGAAGGAAGTTGTTACGATTCTGAGAGCGGTACACAAGTACAAAGACTCCAGAGAGCAGTTCGAGCAGAGAACTCATAAGAGACTCATCGATATCATTGCGCCGACCCAGAAGACGGTGGATGCACTGCAGAGACTGGAAATGCCTGCAGGTGTGTATATCGACATCAAGATGAAAAACAAGTAAAAGTAAATCAATCAAACCTCTACTTAGACGTATGAACGGATTCTGAGGCATCGCCTCGCAACGTGAGGATCCGGTCCGCTATGTAGAACAAAACGGAGGTAGAAAATGAAGAAGGCAATTTTGGCAACAAAGGTCGGAATGACTCAGATTTTCGGCGAAGACGGCGCTCTGATCCCCGTGACCGTGCTTCAGGCAGGCCCTTGTGTGGTGACACAGATCAAGACTCCTGAGAACGACGGTTACAGCGCAGTGCAGGTCGGATTCGTTGACAAGAAGAATAAATATGCTGACGACGGCAGCGAGATGATCCACAGGCACGGCGTGAACAAGGCTGAGCAGGGTCATTTCAAGAAAGCCGGCGTGAGCTCCAAGAGATATGTGAGAGAGTTCAGGTTTGAGAACGCTGAGGAGTACAGTCTGGGCGCAGAGCTGAAGGCTGACATCTTTGCGGCAGGCGACAAGGTGGACGCATCTGCAATCTCCAAGGGCAAAGGCTTCCAGGGCGCAATCAAGAGACTGGGACAGCATAGAGGACCCATGAAGCACGGTTCCAAGTTCCATCGTCATCAGGGCTCCAACGGCGCATGTTCCTCTCCCAGCCGTGTGTTCAAGGGCAAGGGAATGCCCGGACATATGGGTTGCGTAAAGGTAACTGTTCAGAATCTCGAGGTCGTGAGAGTGGACGCCGACAAGAACCTTCTGCTGGTCAAGGGTGCAGTGCCCGGGGCAAAGAAGGCGCTGGTAACCATCAAAGAGACCACGAAGGTGGAAGCATAAAAGCACGTCTGACGGACGTGCGGCGAAAGGAGGGCCAATCAGATGGCAAACGTATCTGTTTATAATATGGAAGGCAAAGAAGTTGGCAAGATGGAACTGAGCGATGCTGTGTTTGGTGTCAAGGTAAACGAGCATCTGGTACACATGGCTGTTGTTCAGCAGCTTGCAAACAATCGTCAGGGAACTCAGAAGGCAAAGACCCGCTCTGAGGTATCCGGCGGCGGAAGAAAGCCCTGGAGACAGAAGGGAACCGGTCATGCGAGACAGGGTTCAACCAGAGCTCCTCAGTGGACCGGCGGCGGCATGGTGTTCGCTCCCGTTCCCAGAGATTATTCCTTCAAGCTCAACAGGAAAGAGAAGAGGGCGGCTCTGAAGTCCGCGCTCAGCGACAAGCTGGCAAACAGCAATTTGATCGTGCTGGATGAGCTGAAGCTTGATGCTGTCAAGACCAAAAACTTTGCGAATGTGATGAACAATCTCAAGGTTGAGAAGGGTCTGGTGGTTATCGCAGACAACGACACAAATGTGGTAATGTCCGCAAGAAATATGGCTGACGTAGACACCAGCCTGGTAAATGAGATTAATGTATATGATATCATGAAGGCCAAGACGGTGGTTCTGACCAAGGACGCTGTGGCAAAGATCGAGGAGGTGTACGCATAATGGCAGACATTAAATACTATGACGTAATCCTCAAACCGGTTATCACCGAGAAGAGTATGGCCGGCATGGGCGACAAGAAATATACTTTCCTGGTTCATACCGAGGCAAACAAGTCCCAGATTAAAGAGGCTGTGGAGAAAATGTTCGAGGGCACCAAGGTGAAGAGGGTGAACACCATCAATATGGATGGCAAGAACAAGAGACGCGGCATGGTGACCGGCAAGACAGCCAAGACTAAAAAGGCCATCGTGCAGCTCACCGAGGACAGCAAGGAGATTGAGATTTTCGCAGGTCTGTAAAAAGCCGGAGAACCTCTGAGACTGTCGGAATTTAAGTATGCGGCGCGGACGCGCTGCGCAAAGAATAGGAAAAGGAGAAAGAACAATGGGAATCAAGACATATAATCCCTATACACCTTCCAGAAGAAATATGACCGGTTCTGATTTCGCAGAGATCACCAAGAAGACTCCCGAGAAGAGCCTTTGCACCTCTCTGAAGAAGCATGCCGGACGTAACAATCAGGGTAAAATTACCGTGAGACATCACGGCGGTGGTTCCAGAAGAAAATACAGGATCATCGATTTCAAGAGAAACAAGGATGGCATTCCCGCTACCGTGATCGGTATCGAGTATGACCCCAACAGAACAGCTAACATCGCTCTCATCTGCTATGCAGACGGCGAGAAGGCATATATCCTCGCTCCCGACGGTCTGACCGATGGCATGAAGGTCATGAACGGCCCCGAGGCTGAGGTGAGAGTCGGCAATTGTCTGCCGCTCGCTCAGATTCCTGTAGGTACGCAGGTTCACAACATTGAGCTGTATCCCGGAAAGGGCGGTCAGATGGTTCGCTCCGCAGGAAACAGCGCACAGCTGATGGCTAAGGAAGGCAAATACGCAACGCTGCGTCTTCCCTCCGGCGAGATGAGAATGGTTCCTCTGGTATGCCGCGCTACCATCGGTATTGTGGGAAATGGCGACCACAACCTTATCAATATCGGTAAGGCAGGGCGCAAGCGCCACATGGGCATCCGTCCCACTGTCCGCGGTTCCGTAATGAACCCCAACGACCATCCTCATGGTGGTGGTGAGGGTAAGACCGGTATCGGACGGCCCGGTCCTTCTACTCCCTGGGGCAAGCCTGCTCTTGGTCTTAAGACCCGCAAGAAGAAAAAGGCTTCCAACAAGTTGATCGTGAGAAGACGCGACGGCAGAGCAATCAAATAAGTGAGGAGGAGAAGAGACAATGGCTAGATCACTGAAAAAAGGACCTTTTGCAGATGCAAGTCTGCTGAAAAAAGTGGATGCTTTAAACGCATCAGGACAGAAACAGGTCATCAAGACCTGGTCCCGTCGTTCAACAATTTTCCCTTCTTTTGTAGGGCATACCATTGCTGTTCATGACGGAAGAAAGCATGTTCCTGTATATGTGACCGAGGATATGGTAGGACACAAGCTCGGTGAGTTTGTTGCCACCAGAACCTACAGAGGCCACGGCAAGGATGAGAAGAAATCCAAGGTCAAGTAATGAAAGGCCTCTTGGCCACAATATTTTAAGCAATAACGGACGCAGCGTTACCCGGGAGGGGGATGCCTGAGGGCGGATGCCTTCAGTCCATACTGCGGCGCAGGATGCCGTAGCGGATGTGTTCTCACATGAGTCTGAAAAGGAGGACAATATCTATGGCTAAAGGACATAGATCCAAAATCAAGAGAGAGAGAAACGCGCAGAAGGACACCAGACCTTCCGCAAAGCTGTCTTACGCAAGAGTATCCGTTCAGAAGGCCTGCTTCGTGCTGGATGCAATCAGAGGAAAGGATGTGCAGACGGCGCTGGCAATTCTGGAGTACAATCCCAGATACGCTTCCAGCCTCATCAAAAAGCTGCTTCAGTCGGCAATCGCAAATGCTGAGAACAACAATGGCATGAACACTGAGAACCTTTATGTTGCAGAGTGCTATGCCAACAAGGGACCGACCATGAAGCGTGTGAGACCCCGCGCACAGGGCAGGGCTTACAGAATCGAAAAGAGAATGAGCCACATCACCATCGTGCTTGATGAGAAGAAGTAGGGAAAGGAGCGAATATTAAATGGGACAGAAAGTTAATCCTCACGGCCTTAGAGTCGGTATTATCAAAGATTGGGATTCCAAGTGGTACGCTGAAGGCGAGTTTGCAGAGTATCTCGCTGAGGACCATGAGATTAGAAAGTATCTGAAGAAGAAATTATACAGTGCGGGTGTATCCAAGATTGAGATTGAGAGAGCATCCGACAGAGTGAAGGTGATCATCTATACCGCAAAGCCCGGCGTTGCAATCGGCAAGGGCGGCGTTGAGATCGAGAACACCAAGAATGAGCTGGCTAAGCTGACGGACAAGAAGGTTCTGGTTGACATCAAGGAGATCAAGAGACCGGACAGAGACGCACAGCTGGTAGCTGAGAACATTGCTCAGCAGCTGGAAAACCGTGTGTCCTACAGACGTGCCGTGAAGTCCTGCATGGGCAGAACCATGAAGGCTGGCGCTCTGGGTATCAAGGCTGCATGCGCAGGCCGTCTGGGCGGCGCTGATATCGCCAGAAGCGAGTTCTACAGCGAGGGTACGATTCCCCTTCAGACATTGAGAGCGGATATCGACTACGGCTTTGCCGAGGCCGATACCACTTATGGTAAAGTTGGCGTAAAAGTATGGATTTATAAAGGCGAGGTACTTCCCACAAAAGGAAGCCAAGAGGAAGGGAGCGATAAATAATGTTAATGCCTAAAAGAGTAAAACGTCGTAAACAGTTTCGTGGCTCCATGACCGGAAAGGCCCTGCGTGGCAATACCCTTACCTACGGTGAGTTTGGTCTGGTGGCTACTGAGCCCTGCTGGATCAAGTCAAATCAGATTGAGGCAGCGCGTATTGCGCTTACCCGTTATACAAAGCGTACCGGTAAGGTCTGGATCAAGATTTTCCCGGATAAGCCCGTAACCGCAAAGCCCGCCGAAACTCGTATGGGTTCCGGTAAAGGTACTTTGGAGTACTGGGTAGCAGTTGTAAAGCCCGGACGTGTTATGTTTGAGATTGCAGGCGTTCCCGAGGAATCCGCCCGTGAGGCGCTTCGTCTGGCTATGCACAAACTCCCCTGCAAATGTAAAATCGTTTCTAAGGCAGATTTGGAAGGCGGTGTATCATAATGAAATCAAGCGAATATTTGAAAGATTTAAAAACCAAGTCCGATGCAGAGCTGAACGCAGAGCTGGTATCTGCTAAAAAAGAACTTTTCAACCTGAGATTCCAGAACGCAACCAATCAGTTGGACAATACGGCAAGGATCAAGGAAGTCAGAAGAAACATTGCCCGTATTCAGACCGCAATCACTGAGAGAGCCAGAGCGTAATAAGAAAGGAGAATCATCGTGGAAAGAAATTTGAGAAAGACTCGTACCGGTAAGGTTGTTAGCAATAAGATGGACAAAACAATTGTTGTTGCGATCGAGGATCATGTAAAACATCCCCTCTACAACAAGATTGTGAAGAGAACCTATAAGCTGAAGGCGCATGATGAGAACAACGAGTGCAACATCGGCGATACCGTTAAGGTTATGGAGACCAGACCTCTGTCCAAGGATAAGAGATGGAGACTGATTGAAGTTGTAGAGAAAGTGAAATAGGAGGGATAATCAATGGTTCAGCAGGAGACAAGATTGAAGGTTGCTGATAATACCGGTGCGAAAGAACTGCTTTGCATCCGCGTTATGGGCGGCTCAACCAGAAGATATGCACAGATTGGCGATGTGATTGTTGCTTCCGTTAAAGATGCAACACCAGGCGGCGTTGTAAAGAAGGGCGATGTGGTGAAGGCTGTTGTGGTTCGTTCCGTGAAGGGCGCACGCCGCAAAGATGGTTCCTATATCAGATTCGACGAGAATGCTGCCGTTATTATCAAAGATGACAAGACCCCCAGAGGAACCCGTATCTTTGGGCCGGTTGCAAGAGAGCTTCGTGAGAAACAGTTTATGAAGATTGTTTCCCTGGCTCCCGAAGTATTATAAGGAGGTGCCATATGTCAACAATGAAGATTAAGAAGGGCGACACCGTGAAAGTGATTGCCGGCAAGGACAATGGCGCAGAGGGCAAGGTTCTCTCTGTAGACATAAAGAATCACAAGGTTCTGGTTGAGGGGATCAACAAGATTACCAAGCATCAGAAGCCTTCCCAGGGCAATCCCAACGGCGGTATCGTTGAGAAGGAAGCTCCTATTGATATTTCAAATGTGATGCTCGTTGTGAAGGGCAAGACCACCAGAGTCGGTTTCAGAATGGACGGCGACAAGAAGGTTCGCTATGCCAAGGCTACCGGCGAAGTGATTGACTAATCAATAGGAAGGAGGAAAAACAAGTGGCAAGACTGAAAGATTATTATAATAAAGAAATCGTTGCAGCGATGACCAAGAAGTTCGGCTACAAGAATGTAATGGAAGTGCCTAAGCTCGACAAGATTGTGGTAAACATGGGCGTGGGCGAGGCAAAGGACAATGCCAAGGTTCTGGAGAACGCAGTTTCCGATATGGAGACCATCACCGGACAGAAGGCAGTGCTTACCAAGGCAAAGAATTCCGTGGCAAACTTCAAAATCCGTGAGGGTATGGCAATCGGCTGCAAGACCACGCTGCGCGGCGAGAAGATGTATGAGTTTCTTGACCGTCTGGTGAATCTGGCACTGCCCCGTGTGCGTGACTTCAGAGGCGTCAATCCCAATGCATTCGACGGCAGAGGCAATTATGCGCTGGGTATCAAAGAGCAGTTTATTTTTCCCGAGATCGAGTACGACAAGATTGATAAGACCAGAGGTATGGATATCATTTTCGTAACTACGGCAAAGACCGACGAAGAGGCACGCGAGCTTTTGACTCTGTTCAATATGCCTTTCGCTAAATAATTAGGAGGTAAATTCTGATGGCAAAAACATCAATGAAGATTAAACAGCAGCGCAAGCCCAGGTTTTCTACACAGGCTTACACCCGCTGCAACATTTGTGGTCGTCCCCACTCAGTTTTGAGAAAATACGGAATCTGCAGAGTTTGCTTCCGTGAGCTGGCATACAAGGGCGAGATTCCCGGCGTGAAGAAGGCAAGCTGGTAAGAAGGAGGAAATAGACAATGACAATGAGCGATCCCATTGCAGATATGCTGACAAGAATTCGTAACGCAAACACTGCAAAACATGACACAGTTGACGTTCCCTCTTCCAAGATGAAGCTCGCGATTGCAGAGATTCTTCTGGAGGAAGGCTATATCAGAAAGTATGATGTTATTGATGACGGTAATTTCAAGTCTATCCGTATTACCCTGAAGTACGGCGCAGACAAGAATGAGAAGATCATCTCCGGCATCAAGAGAATCTCCAAGCCCGGTCTTCGCGTATATGCCGGCAAGGAGGAGCTGCCCAGAGTGCTCGGCGGACTTGGTATTGCTATCATTTCCACCAACCAGGGCGTTATCACCGATAAGAAGGCAAGAGAGCTGCAGGTTGGCGGCGAAGTTTTAGCATTCGTCTGGTAACACGACGAAAAGTTTTTCTAAGGTGTCGAAGGACGCCACCTAAGAAAAACTAAGTTTCGTCGGGAAGAATTGCGGAGCAATTCTTCCAGCAGTACGGTAGTCGGATGGAGCGATTCTTTTGGCAGAGCAGCAAATTGGAACGGATTTAAACAAAATATAGGAGGTACGGGCATGTCACGTATAGGAAGAATGCCAATCGCGATTCCCGCAGGTGTGACTGTGGCAGTTGCAGAAAATAACAAAGTGACCGTTAAGGGTCCCAAGGGTACTCTGGAGAGGGTACTGCCCGCTGAGATGGAAATCGCAGTTGAGGGCGCGGAGGTTCTGGTAAAGAGACCCAATGATTTGAAGAAGATGAAGTCTCTTCACGGACTGACCAGAACGCTGATCAACAACATGGTTGTAGGCGTTACGGAGGGGTACGAGAAGAAGCTTGAGGTGAACGGCGTTGGTTACAGAGCTTCAAAGTCCGGCAAGAAGCTGACTTTGAACCTTGGTTATTCTCATCCCGTTGAGATGGAGGATCCCGAGGGTCTGGAGACCACGGTGGAAGGCAATGTCATTTCCGTAAAGGGTATCGACAAGGAAAAGGTTGGACAGTTTGCCGCTGAGATCAGAGACAAGAGAAGACCTGAGCCTTACAAGGGTAAGGGTATTAAGTATGCTGACGAGACAATCAGACGTAAAGTCGGTAAGACCGGTAAGAAATAACAGATAAGGAGAGTATGAAGATGGTTAGTAAAGAATCAAGACAAAAAGTTCGTGTTAAAAAGCACATGAGAATTCGTAACCGCTTCAGTGGTACTGCCGAGAGACCTCGTCTGGCGGTATTCAGAAGCAATAATCATATGTATGCTCAAATTATCGACGATACCGTTGGAAACACACTGGTGTCTGCCTCTACCGTTGAGAAGGCGGTCAAGGCAGAGCTGGAGAAGACCAATAACGTCGAGGCGGCAGCATATTTGGGAACTGTAATCGGCAAGAGAGCAGTTGAGAAGGGTATCAAGGAAGTTGTTTTTGACAGAGGCGGCTTTATATACCAGGGTAAGATTGCGGCATTAGCTGAGGCGGCCAGAGAAGCCGGCTTGGAATTCTAGGAAAGGAAGAGGAATACACCATGAAACACACAATCATAGATGCAAGCCAGTTCGAGTTGACCGACAAGGTGGTTACCATCAAGCGTGTAGCCAAGACCGTAAAGGGCGGACGTAATATGCGTTTTACAGCGCTGGTAGTTGTGGGAGACGGCAACGGACATGTGGGCGCAGGACTCGGCAAGGCTGTTGAAATTCCCGAGGCAATCCGCAAGGGTAAGGAAGATGCAATGAAGCATCTCGTTGAGATTGCTCTGGATGAGAATAATTCCATCACGCACGACTTTATCGGCAAATACGGTTCTGCAAATGTTTTGCTGAAGAAGGCTCCCGAAGGTACCGGTATCATCGCAGGCGGCCCTGCCCGTGTGGTATGTGAGCTTGCCGGCATCAAGAATATCCGTACCAAGTCTCTGGGATCCAATAATAAGCAGAACGTAGTGCTCGCCACCATTTCGGGTCTGAGCCAGCTCAAGGCTCCCGAGGAGGTTGCAAAGAGCCGCGGCAAGTCCGTTGAAGAGGTAATGGCATAGGAAGGAGAACGATCATGGCAGATAAGAAGTTAAAGATTACTTTGGCAAAGTCCACCATCGGAGCTGTGCCCAAGAACAGGGCAACCGTGGAGTCCATGGGTCTGCGCAAGATTGGCCAGTCCATCATTCTTCCCGATAATGACTCTACCAGAGGACAGATCCGCAAGGTTGGTTATTTGTTAAAAGTAGAAGAAGTTTAATCAGATAAGGAGGTGTCAACAGTGGAATTATCCAATTTAAGACCCGCTGAAGGTTCAAAGCACAGTGATAATTTTAGAAGAGGCCGTGGACATGGTTCGGGAAACGGCAAGACCGCAGGTAAGGGACACAAGGGTCAGAAGGCTCGTTCCGGAGCTCCCAGACCCGGTTTTGAGGGTGGTCAGATGCCTTTGTACAGACGAATCCCCAAGAGAGGATTCACCAACAGAAATACAAAGGAAATCGTTGCGATCAACGTAAGTGTTCTGGAGCGTTTCGATGACGGCGCTACCGTGGATGTAAATACATTGATGGAAGCAGGCATCATCAAGAACCCCAGAGATGGTGTCAAGATACTCGGAAACGGAGAACTTACCAAGAAACTCAATGTAAAGGTTGATGCATACAGCGCATCCGCAAAAGAGAAAATCGAGGCACTTGGTGGAAAAGCAGAGGTGATGTAATGCTTACGACACTCAAAAATGCATTGAAAATCAAAGAAATCAGACAGAAGCTCCTCTATACTCTGGGTATGCTGGTGATCATCCGTCTTGGCTCCCAGCTGCCCGCTCCGGGTATCGACGGCAGTTTCTTCCAGAGCTGGTTTGCCAGCAATGGAGGAGACGCATTCAGCTTCTTTGATGCGATTACCGGTGGTTCCTTTTTGAGTATGTCTATTTTTGCATTGAATATCAGCCCTTATATCACTTCCTCCATCATCATGCAGCTGTTGACTATTGCAATCCCCAAGCTTGAGGAGATGCAGAGAGACGGCGAGGACGGCAGGAAGAAGATTGTGGCCATTACCAGATATGTGACGGTTGTGCTGGCTTTGATCCAGGCAACGGCAATGGCAATCGGCTTTGGGCGTCAGGGGTATCTGACAGATTACAATGCGCTTAGTGTAATCACCGCAGTTGCATCGCTCACCGCAGGTAGTGCATTCCTGATGTGGGTGGGCGAGAGGATTACTGAGAACGGCGTAGGAAACGGTATTTCCATCGTGTTGGTAATCAATATTATTTCCAGACTGCCTGAGGATTTGAAGAATCTCTACAGTCAGTTTGTGGCGGGCAAGGCTCCCGCAACCGCAATTCTGGCGGCAGTGATCATCCTTGCCATCATCGTGGGCATGGTGGTGCTTGTCATCATCTTAAACGACGGTGTGCGCAAGATTCCCGTACAGTATGCGAAGAAGGTACAGGGGCGCAAGATGGTGGGCGGACAGACCTCCAACATTCCCTTAAAGGTCAACACCGCAGGCGTTATTCCCATCATTTTCGCACAGTCCATCATGCAGATGCCCATCATGATCTGCACCTTTGTGGGGTATCAGGGAAGCGGCGTATGGGGTCACATTCTGAGAGGCTTAAACTCCAGCAACTGGTGTAAGCCCAGCGAGCCTGTTTACTCTATCGGTTTATTGGTATATATTGTGTTGGTGATTTTCTTTGCCTACTTCTACACATCCATTACCTTTAACCCGTTGATGATTGCGGATAATATGAAGAAGCAGGGCGGCTTTATCCCCGGTATCAGACCCGGAAAGCCCACCAGCGATTATTTGGACAAGGTTCTGAACTACATTGTATTTATCGGTGCGGTTGGCCTGACCATTGTCGCAATCATCCCTTATTTCTTCAACGGTGTGTTTGGAGCAAGCGTCTCCTTCGGCGGCACCAGCCTGATCATTATTGTCAGCGTGGTTCTGGAGACTGTGAAACAGATTGAGTCCCAGATGCTGGTTCGCAACTACAAGGGATTTTTGGAAGGCTAGACGGCAATCACATTGTGAAAATGTCAAAATGAACCGGCTGCATAGACTACGCTGTAGACTATGCAGCCTTTTGTTGATTATTTTGTGATTTGATATTGCAAACTCTCCGCAAAAAAGCTACAATAATCATAAGTATGCACAAACAGCGGATGCTGTATCAGAGCGGAGGAAAAGCAAATGAAGATTATTATGTTGGGCGCACCCGGCGCAGGAAAAGGCACACAGGCGAAAATGATTGCGGAGAAATATGGAATTCCCCATGTCTCCACGGGAGATCTTTTCCGTGTGAATATCAAGAATGGAACAGAGCTTGGCATGGAGGCAAAGAAATATATGGATCAGGGGCTTCTGGTGCCGGATGAGCTGACCGTGAAAATGCTGTTGGACAGAGTGGCACAGGCGGACTGTGAGAAGGGGTATGTGCTGGACGGTTTTCCCAGAAACATTCCTCAGGCAGAAGTGCTTGACAAGGCGCTCTCGGAGCTGGGTGATGCCATCGACTATGCCATCAATGTGGATGTGCCCGACGACAATATTGTGAAGAGAATGTCAGGCAGGCGCGCGTGCGTCACCTGCGGCGCTACCTATCACATCGAGCATGTTCCCCCTAAGAAGGAAGGCGTGTGCGACAAATGCGGCTCAGAGCTGGTGCTGCGCGACGATGACAAGCCGGAGACCGTTTTGAACCGTCTGAAGGTGTATCACGAGCAGACTCAGCCTTTGATTGAGTTCTACACCGCAAAGGGCGTGCTGAAAACGGTGGACGGCACCGTGGATATGCAGGATGTATTCGGCGCCATCGTCGATATTCTTGGAGAATAAGCCAGCGGAGCTGGCATCGAGTGTGCAGAATGGGAGAATGGAAGAATGGAAAAATGGAATAGAAAGGAAGTAGATAGCAATGGCTATTTCTGTGAAATCAGCGCGCGAGATTGAGCTGATGCGGATGTCCTGTAAACTGCTCGCGGACGTCTTTCAGAATATGGAGAAGGCTGTAAAGCCCGGCATATCCACCATGGATATCAATAATCTGGGGGAGAAGCTGATCCGGGCTCACGGCTGTGTTCCTAATTTTCTGAATTATAACGGATATCCCGCATCGATTTGCGTGTCTGTAAACGATGAGGTGGTGCATGGCATCCCCCACAGAAATCATATTCTGCAGGAGGGCGATATCGTCAGCCTGGACGCAGGGCTTATCTATAAGGGCTATCATTCCGACATGGCGAGAACCTTTGGAGTGGGAGAGATCAGTGAGGAGGCAAGGCTTTTGATCGAGCGTACCCGTCAGAGCTTTTTTGACGGTATAAAAATGGCAAAAGCAGGAAATCATCTCTTTGATATATCCAATGCCATCGACGCGTCCATCAGTCCCTACGGCTATGGCATCGTGAGGGATCTGGTGGGACACGGCATCGGCACGAAGCTTCATGAGGATCCGCAGATTCCAAATTTTGCACAGCGCAGAAGGGGGCCGAAGCTGCAGGCGGGAATGACGCTGGCGGTGGAGCCCATGATCAATATGGGGAGAGCGGATGTGGAGTGGCTGGAGGACGATTGGACGGTGGTCACGGAGGATGGCTCCCTGTCGGCTCATTATGAGAATACGATTCTCATTACTGAGGGTGAGCCCGAGATTTTGACCCTGTATTAAGCGGCAGACGGGAGATATGGTATGATAGGACAGTTTGTGATCTCGAAGGCGGGACACGATAAGGACACCCTTTATCTGGTGGTTGCCGAGGAGGGAGATTTTGTGGCGCTTTGCGACGGACGTCTGAAGCTTCTGGAAAGACCCAAGAGAAAGCGCAAAAAACATATTCAGCCTGTCAACAGAATGGCGGAGGAAGAGCTGGTACAGGCTTTGAAACAAAACTGTGCCACCGATGAGCAGATAAAATTTGCAATTAAAATAGTTGGAGGAAACGTATGTCAAAGAGTGATGTAATCGAAATCGAAGGAACCGTTGTCGAGAAGCTTCCCAATACCATGTTCCGCGTGGAGCTGGAGAATGGGCACAGAGTGCTGGCTACCATCAGCGGCAAGCTGCGTCAGAATTTTATCCGTATTCTGCCCGGCGATAAGGTGACAATGGAGCTGTCGCCCTATGATCTGACCAAGGGACGTATTATCTGGAGAGATAAGTAAAATATGAAGGCGGATTGGAAGCGCGTCCTGATACACATGGTAATGCTTCTTGCTGGCAGCGCACTGCTTGGCACGGCGCTTTTGACATTGGTGTTCTGCATTCCCACCGCTCGCATCAAGGCTCATGTGGCGGAGTCCGCAGACAGGGTGATCGGCGGGGGACAGCCGACGGACAGTGCCTTTAAACAGTATATCGGGCAGCACAAGGAGAGCTATACGGATTCCATCATCGTGCAGTATGCCTTTGAAAAGATAGCGGGTAAAAACGCTTATGAGCATGCCATGTGGGCATGGCATTATGACCTGGAGGAGGAAATCTGGGCGGCGGAGGATTCCCTGCGGGCGGTTCTGGCGGGCACTGAGCCTTCCGAGATGCATCTGAGGGAATACTCCCGTTACTGGCATGGGTATCTTCTTTATGTAAAGCCCCTGCTTTTGCTGATTTCCTGGGAGCAGCTGGTGTGGCTGGAGTTTGTGCTGGAGCTTGTCCTTCTGGCAGCTGTGGCAGTGCTGGCTTTTCGGAAAAAATGTCCCGGCGTGGCGGCGGCTGTGGCAGCGGGACTGTTGTTTATGAAGCCGGAGCTGATGATGGCGTCCCTGACGATGTCAGTGTGCCTGATCATCATGCTGGCGGCGGTGATATTTCTGCTTGTGAGAGGAGAGTGGCTGCGGGAGAAAGGTTATTTCCCGGAGTTTTTCCTGTGTATCGGTATCTTGACGGCGTATTTTGATTTTTTGACATATCCGGTGGCGACACTCGGTTTTCCCTTATGTGTGTATTTCCTGATCTCAGAGCGTGAGAGGGTATTCCCGGCAGTCAGGCGCATTGTGGGCTACAGCTTCTCGTGGGGTGTAGGATATGCGGGCATGTGGGCGTCCAAATGGGTCATTGCGGATGTGACGCTGGGAACCGGCACCATCAGGGATGCGCTGTGGAATGTTCTGGGCAGGACGGAGGCCATCGGAGGCAGACCCAGATTAAACGGCGGACGCTATGTGATCTCACTGAATTTTCAGGAATACGATTCCCGGTTTTATGCGATAGCCGCCGGAGTGTTGGCGCTTGCGGCGCTTCTCGCGCTGGTGTGGGCGCTTTACAGGAAGCTGCCCGTCAGGCTTCTTTTGGAGACGATGCTTCCCTATGTGATCATCGCCGCAATCCCTTTTGCATGGATTGTGGTAGTGCAGCATCACTCGGCTCTGCATGCGCGTTTCACCTTCCGCATTCTGGGGGTGGCTGCCATGGCGCTGTGCTGTATGGGTATTCAGGTTGGCAGGACATGCATCCAAGGGCGGAAAAATGCTGCAAATATTTCCAATTGAATAAAAATATCTGAGAAAATATATTGCAAATGCTAAAAGACCGTGTTATAATATAAAACGGTCTTTTTTGAAAGGAGGGTTTAACGTGAAGGTTAGATCATCAGTAAAACCGATTTGCGAAAAGTGCAAAATCATCAAGAGAAAAGGACGCATCAGAGTAATCTGTGAGAATCCGAAACACAAGCAGAGACAGGGATAATCACCGCTTAGGACCGGTTTGAGGAGACCGGATTTAAGTCAGTGGGTTCTTGTCCTGTTGTTATGAGCGGCTGAACCGGATGCTTTGAGAGATATAATGGAAGCGTCTGATTTTCATATACAATGTGGGATAGAGCTTACGGGAGATTACTTGTTGATACCAAGACGAAAAGATTTTCTAAAATAGCAAAGTACGCAATTTAAGAAAATCTATGTTTCGTCTCAGAGAAATGTGCAGGCACATTTCTCAAAAAGAGATACAAAGTCTTGGAAAGATCGGATGTGTGTCCGATTGGGTGAGAGCCCCAATCAATTAGTAACGAAACAGGCGCACAAAAACAGACCAGATGTGCGCAGCGCAGGCCGGGAGACGGGTGCGCAAAAGGAAATGGAGGAAACGTAAATGGCTCGTATCGCAGGTGTTGACTTACCTAGAGAAAAACGAATTGAGATCGGTTTGACTTATGTCTATGGAATCGGAAGGTCTACTGCCAACAAGCTTCTGGCTGAGGCAGGTGTGAATCCCGACACCAGAGTCAGAGACATTACCGACGACGAGGTGAAGAAGCTCACCGAGGCAATTGACAAGTTGAATGTTATGGTGGAAGGTGATTTGAGAAGAGAAATCGCCCTGAACATCAAGAGACTGCAGGAGATTGGATGCTATCGCGGTATCCGTCATCGTAAGGGTCTGCCCGTTCGCGGTCAGAACACCAAGAACAACGCGAGAACACGCAAGGGGCCCAAGCGCACCGTTGCAAACAAGAAGAAGTAAGCGGTAAGTTTGGTGGTGCGCTCGCGCACCGTGGCAAACAAGAAGAAATAATCACAGTAATCACAACAAGAAAGTAGGTTAGTTTAAAATGGCAAAGAAAGTTGCAACAAGTAAAAAAGTTACAAAAAAACGTGTCAAGAAAAACGTTGAACGCGGACAGGCACATATTCAGTCTTCCTTTAACAATACCATTGTTACGCTGACTGACACTGAGGGCAATGCACTCAGCTGGGCAAGTGCCGGTGGTCTGGGCTTTAGAGGTTCAAGGAAATCTACTCCCTACGCTGCACAGATGGCAGCTGAGACTGCTGCAAAGGCAGCGCTGGTTCATGGTCTGAAGACGGTTGACGTATTTGTAAAGGGTCCCGGCTCAGGTCGTGAGGCGGCAATCAGAGCACTCTCTGCATGCGGCCTTGAGGTAGTAAGTATCCGTGACGTGACTCCGGTTCCCCACAATGGATGCCGCCCTCCCAAGCGTCGTAGAGTATAGTGTGAAATGTTGGAAGAAGGCGTCTCAGAGTGAGACGTTGTAAACAGACAGAAAGGAAATGAGAAAAAATGGCAGTAAATCGCGTACCGGTATTAAAGAGATGTAGAGCATTGGGACTTGAGCCCGCATATCTGGGTTATGATAAGAAGTCCAACAGAACTTCCGCAAGAGCGGGCAAGAAGGTCAGTGAGTATGGCCTCCAGCTGCGCGAGAAGCAGAAGGCTAAGTTTATTTACGGCGTTCTGGAGAAGCCCTTCAGAAATTATTATGAGAAGGCTGACAGAATGAAAGGCATGACCGGTGAGAACCTGATGGTTATGCTGGAGTCCAGACTGGACAGCGTAGTGTTCAGAATGGGATTTGCAAGAACCAGGAGAGAGGCAAGACAGATTGTCGGCCACAAGCATGTGCTGGTGAACGGTAAGTCGGTGAATATTCCTTCTTATCTGATCAAGGCTGGCGATGTAGTGGAAATCAGAGAGAAGTCCAAGTCTCTTCAGAGATACAAGGACATTATCGAGGTAACCGGCGGCAGATTGGTACCCGAGTGGATGGATGTAGATATCGAGAATTTCAAGGGAACGATCAAGAATCTTCCTACCAGAGAAATGATTGATGTTCCTGTAGACGAGATGCTTATCGTCGAGTTGTACTCCAAGTAATAGGCAGTCGGACTATCCACATAGAAAAGGAGGGTATTGGCAGTGTTTGATTTTGAGAGACCGAATATTGAGGTTGTTGAGATTTCAGAAGACAAAAAGTACGGCAAATTCGTAGTTGAGCCCCTGGAGAGAGGCTATGGCATTACCCTTGGCAACTCTCTGCGGAGAATTATGCTGTCCTCTTTGCCCGGAGCTGCTGTTAGTCAGGTAAAGATTGAGGGCGTGTTACACGAGTTCAGTTCCATACCCGGCGTCAAGGAAGATGTGACTGAGATCATCATGAACATCAAGAGTCTTGCGATTCACAATTCCAGCGAGACCAATGAAGCCAAAACCGCTTACATTGAATTTGAGGGCGAGGGTGTTGTACATGCCTCCGATATTCAGTGCGATCAGGATATTGAGATTCTGAATCCCGACCTCGTGATTGCTACCTTGAGCGGGAAAGATACCAAGCTCTACATGGAGCTGACCATCACAAAGGGACGCGGATATGTGAGCGCCGACAAGAACAAACACGAGGATTTGCCTATCGGTGTGATTGCGATAGATTCTATCTACACACCTGTGGAGAGAGTAAATGTCACAGTTGAAAATACCCGTGTCGGTCAGATTACAGACTATGACAAGCTGACGCTGGATGTGTTTACCAACGGAACGCTGATTCCCGATGAGGCTGTCAGTCTGGCTGCAAAGGTACTTAGTGAGCATCTGAGTCTGTTTATTGACCTTTCCGAGAACGCCAAGACCGCAGAGGTGATGGTGGAGAAGGAGGACGATGAGAAGGAGAAGGTGCTGGAGATGAGCATCGACGAGCTGGAGCTCTCTGTTCGTTCCTACAATTGTCTGAAGCGCGCAGGTATCAATACAGTAGAAGAGTTGACCAACAAGACCTCCGAGGATATGATGAAGGTTCGCAACCTGGGTCGCAAGTCCCTCGAGGAAGTTCTCGCAAAGCTGAAGGAACTGGGTCTGCAGCTTAATCCCAGCGAGGATAATTAGAATTTAGTTGTGTTTAAACAGCGAAATTTAAACGAGAATGTTCCCGTGCGGTAAATCCAAAGAGTGCGCGCGGGGTATCTTCTAAATGGGCAGTTGAAATCAGAAAAGGGTGCCTGAGGCGCCGAATGCATTCGGTAAGTAAGTCCAAAGAGCGTGGCCGGATGTACCATTGAATGGAGAAAGGAAATAATATCATGGCAAAGTACAGAAAATTGGGCAGAACCTCCTCACAGAGAAAGGCATTGCTCAGAAATCAGGTTACCGCACTGATCAATCACGGCAGGATCGTTACCACCGAGGCCAGAGCCAGGGAAGTGAAAAAGATTGCAGAGGGACTTATCGCTCTGGCTGTGAAGGAGAAGGATAATTACGAGACTGTGAAGGTTACCGCAAAGGTTGCCCGCAAGGACAAGGACGGCAATCGCGTAAAGCAGATTATCGACAAGGACACCAGGAAGGTTCTCTCCGAGACCCATCGCGACAAGGATGGCAAGATTCTGAGAATCGAGAATGGCGTTACTGTTACCGTGTACGATGAGGTGGAGAAGGAGATCAGGAAGGATATGCCCTCCAGACTTCATGCAAGACGTCAAATGCTGAAAGTGCTGAATCCCGTTGTGTCCGTTCCCGAGGATGCCGCCGGCAGAAAGAAAGGCACTCAGGCGGTTGATCTGGTTGCAAAGCTCTTTGATGAGTATGCTCCCAAGTATGCAGACCGCAAGGGCGGCTATACCAGAATCGTGAAGGTTGGACAGCGCAAGGGCGACGCCGCTATGGAAGTTGTTCTGGAGCTGATATAATCAGCTGGTATAATCAATTGCATAGCAATGATATAGTGATGAAAGTGGAATCGGCTTGGCATATGAAGGATGTCAGGTCGATTCTTTGTTCTAATGCAGAAAAGCAGGAAAGTAGAAACATAAAAGTAAAAGCATGAAAGTAAAAGCATGAAAGGAGTCTGTGACATGAGAAAGTTCAGCTATATAGTTGCCGCAATATTATTGCCGCTCCTGTTGATGTCCGCCTGTGCTTCCGGTGAGGCGGAGCCCCGGGAGAAGGATTATGGAGTGTTTCTGAGCATAGATGCCTCTGAAATCGATAAGCTGGAGGGATATCGCACGGTTGTGATAGACGCGCAGTATTTCTCGTCTGAGGATATTAAACTGTTGCATGAGAAGGGTACTATAGTATATACTTATCTCAATATCGGTTCGTTGGAAGATTTTAGAGAGTATTATGAGGAGTATCAGGATATCGCTCTGGGAGAATATGAGAACTGGGAGCAGGAACAGTGGGTCGATGTATCAGATGTGCGCTGGCAGCAATTTGTGCAGGAATTGGCCGCAGCTCTTTTCGAAAAGGGAGTCGATGGATTTTTTATAGACAATTGTGATGTGTATTATTATTATCCCGATGAGAAAATATTTTCCGGTCTTACCGAGATACTGAGAGCTGTCATGGCATTGGAGAAGGCAGTGGTCATTAATGGGGGCGACGCTTACATAACGGCTTACCGACAGATGCATGGCTCGGCTGCGGATATCATGACGGCGGTGAATCAGGAGGAGGTTTTTAGTTGCTATGATTTTGAGCGGGCTGCTTTTGGGAGGAATACAGAGGAAGAGCAGGATTATTTTTCGGCTTATGTGGAGGCGTGTAAGGCCGATGGGATGGAGGTCTACCTGCTGGAGTACACGCGGGACGGCGAATTGATGAAGGAGATTCAGGACTATTGCAGTGCACAGGGATTCAGGTATTATATAGCGGATTCCATAGAGCTGGATTAGTTTGGGGATATGTTATGAATGGAGAGAATAATATAATTAGTAGATGGTTGCTTTTGGCGCAGACTTCAGTAGGATTGAAAAAAGTGGTTTACATATCTGCATATAGGTGATAAAATTATATTATAAAAAGCGAACTACAACATTTATAAAACACAATAGGATAGGAATTATGGAGATGAGAAAAAAAGTAGTAAATTTTGTTATGGTGGTAATGATGGTTTTGTGCTGTTTTTCCAGTGAAGTAAGCGCAGAAAATAATGAATATGATATATCTGAGTATTACGATAAAATTGAGTTGTATAATGAAATTTTTCATCGTAACATAGCTATAACTGATAAAGAGACTTTTGTTGCTAATATATGCACAAAGATGTCATCAGAGGACTTTTATGATTTTCTGATTTGCACGACTCTGGCAGATACAATTCAGGTGCCATTTGATGAGGGTATAGATATGAGAGATACTGCACGTAGTGCAGAAAATGAATTGGTAAAATATTATGCAGATATTGAAAAAGGAGAATGGAAGTCAAGGTTAAATGCGGTTATAGAGACAAAATATTTATCGAGCGGGAGTTCTGTTTTTGTAAAATTTGTAAGTGCTGGTTATGCATGGGATGATCATTGTTCAACGTGGCTCTTTTGTGCCGACGATATAACTTGTACAGAGTGCTCCAGTAAGAAGTGCACAGTAAAATATAAAGGATATTGGACAATACCGAGTTCCGGCTTGACAGATTTGGTTTTATATACGTATAACATAACATATACGCCATCTGCATAAAATAGTAGATTATAATACGCTTTTTCAGTTTTTTGACATATAAAAAAGGAGGCAGCTATGAGACAGTATCGCAGACACATTCTTTTGGGGATTGCGGCAGTTGGTATTTTATCTTTCCTGGCAGGACTTTTAGTATGGGTGGGCATGGACCAAAACAGCGCCGCTTTAGAGAATCCGGTTGCCGCTCCCGTAATATATCGAGAAAAATCTGTGCCCATAGAGTCGCCGGGCGCTGTACCGGACACGGATTCCAACGATGAGGGAATGCAGGATTCGGATAAGGGGCCGACTTTCATTCCTTTATAAAACGGGCAAATGATGAAGCTATTGGAGTACGCGGGAGACAGCGAATAGATGGAAAGGGGAGGTCAGGATGAAAAAAATAGCAGCCCTGGCGATTTTAATGCTGTGTTTTCTGACCGGCTGTGCTGCGCCGCGCAGGCAGGAAATCATGTCGGAACCTGAGGCGGAAGTTCCGAAAAGTGAAATGCAGAGCAATGAAGCATAGAGCAATGAGGTGCAGAATACCTCCGATGAACAAGTTATATCAGATGAGTCTGATACGGATGAATGGGCGCCAAGCGACCATACCAATATCGATGGCACGCATATTCACATTAACGGGACAACAATGTGTACGTGTGATGAGTACCCGGATTTGTATGCGGAGATGGAAGTTTTGATTTCAGGACACTTGGAGCTTGATTGCGAGTTGGATTCGGCAGGTTATGGCAATCCGGATTGGAATGAATCAATTGTACGGGCGAATAGTTATTATTATCTATTGACGGAAAAGAACAGTTTGAGCGAAGTTCGGGAAGATTTGGCGCAGGTTTATACGGATGACTATATTGACAGTAAGTTGGCGCCGCACATTTTTAATTTGCCGTCCCCGAAGCTTTGGGAAGAGGATGGAAAGCTGTATGGAGTAAATGCGGATGGAGTGTCACAGGGACTGGAGGAGGACTGGACGATTTTTAAAGTTACGGATACCCGTTATTATGTTCAGGCATATAAAGATTTGTCCTTGGTTGGCGGAGATACCCTTAGCATTTTTACTGTGCTTCGCACAGACGAGGGCTTGCGTATCTCCGATTTGATAGAAATCAATTTTTAAGCAGGCGGTGCAGACAGGCATATTGCTCAGAGCGTCTTCTGGAAATGCTGGTAGTCCTTGGAGGAATTCCAGTTGCCGCCCCAGATAAAGCCATGCTCGATAAAAAGCTTGTAGCACAGATCATTTTCGTCAATCTTATAGGGGAAGCTCAGGCTTCTGTCCGCATAGAGGGCGGCGTCCGCAGGGGATATGCGGGTGCTGCCGTCTTTTTCGTAGGTCACATAGGGATTGTAAAAGGGATTGATGTCCAGCGCAAGTCCAAGCGCATGTTTGGAGAGGCTTGTGGTGCCCTCCACCACGCGGTAATTAAAGCAGGAGGTGTTGTTGTCCTCCATGGACGCGGTGTCATCCCCGGCATATTCATCGATGAGGCGTACCTTTTCCAGCTGGTATTCATTGCGGTAGAGCTCGTGAAAAATATCAAGCAGGTCTGCCGCAATGGCGGCATTGCAGATCAGCTCGCCCTCCGTGGAAACGCCCTCAAAATTATAGTGCAGGATATGGATATAGCGCAAATCTTCATAGCTGATTGCCGGCGGCTCCGCGCTGTCGTCCTCGCCGGACGCCGGATAGGATATCCCGGTGATATAACGCTGTAGATTTTCGGACAGGGGCTCGCAGTAAAAGTCCTCCATGACGGTGCCGGCGGTATTGACATAGGTGACACGCTCCGCAAGCATGGCCTGTCCGTCCGCGCCGCCGTTTAAGAGCGCGCCGACAAGGGAAGTGACAGGCGCCGTTTCTGTGCTGTCGCCGCCGGAAACCGTGTCGCCTGACGATATGTCAGCTAAGTCCGCGCCGTTTCCATCTGAGATGCCGGAATCGTCCGAAGGGTTGGTCTGGGCATCACTCTTAGATTTGTCATCCTGCGCATATTGTTCTGAGTGCAGCTTGGCATATTCATCCAGCGTCATGGAATTTTTTTTGTGTACATGGGTCGCGGTGCCCACCACCATGAGCAGCAGGAACAGGATGCCGAGCATTTTGATTAGTTTATTTCTGTCTATCTGATTCATATCAATTCATTCACTTTCACGGATTCATGGATTTGCGGATTCACAGATTTGCGGATTCCTATCAGCGTATCTCTCTATTGGATTATAGCATTTATTTTAGGGAGAGGCAACCGATGCCGGAGGGATGCGCTTTAATATGGATAATTTCACCAAAGCTATTGTCAGAAAACGAGGAATGCAGTACGATAAAATAAATTGCGTCAGAGGGAAAGCAGTATGGGAAAAGATAATATGGGAAGAGGCGGTATGGGAAAGGGCAGAGTCGCACTTAGCTCGGGCATCCGTTTATTAGCGGCGGCAGTATTATTGTCCGGCTGCGGGCTCGATATCGGAACAGAAGATAGGCGTAAGCCTGAAATCGAAGGCGAAATTGTTGTTGGAACGACAGAATGGCAGGAATCTGCGGCGGCTTTATCAGAGCAGACGGAGGAGAACGCCATTTTGTATGACAGGAGTCCGGTGTCCTTTGATCTGTCGGCGCTGCCGGACATGGAGAACCGGATGTACGCTCTGTGGGACGGCAAAGTGTATTTCCGGCAATACACGGATGAGTCGTTGGAGCAGGGCGGGCTGTGGGCGTATTTTGCGCCGATAGCGGGTACGGAGAAGGCTCTTGTATGTATGGAGCCTGACGGCGAGCTTGTGCAGACCGGTACGGATTACGGCGACGGTTCGCTGTTTATCGTGGACGGAAGGATTTATTCCCAGCGCCGTCAGGAGGAGATATACAGAGTCTATTCCTGTGGACTGGACGGGAGGGATGTGGAGGAATATGCTTCCCGGGAGACGCTGGCTGTAAGGGGAGACAGGGTGCTCTGTCAGACTGAGGAGGGCGGCATTGCTTTTATTGATGCGAAATCCGGCAGTGAGCATGTCCTGACGGAGGAACGTGCGTATTATCTGGACGCCACGGAGGAAGAGGTCTTTTTTTATGGGTATCGGGAGAATGAGGAGACCGGAGAGGAAGAATTGGTTCTGTGCGCCGTGAATTATGAGGGAACGGTTTCGGTATTGAAAATGCTTACCTGTCAGGAATATCTGGATTGCATGGGGTGGGATGCATTGTATGAGTATTTCATGGATATTCCGTATTTTAAGCTTCTGGGAGATATGCTTTATTTTTCCGCCGGTTCCTATAACGGAAACGCCCACATGTATTCCGGAGGACCGATTTACAGCATGAAAAAGGACGGGAGCAGCTGCCGTGTGGAGGGGATTTCCTACAGTCCGTTTTTTTATCTGTATGACGATGGAGAAAACAGGATCCTCTATTATGATGACCCGGAGAGCACCCGGACGTCACCGGAGGACACAGGGATTTGTCCGATTGAGCTGCGCGGGACGGCACGGCCGGATATTGTCCTGCCGCCCGCCTATAACACCTATGACGGACCGCGCGTGGACGGTGCGAGTAATGCCATCCTGTGGTATCCCGATACTTCCGGTGTCTGTTATGTACTGCTTACGGAGGAGGAGAGCGCCGCGCTTTCCATCGACGCATATGTGGACGGCAGCAGAATGCAGGCGATAGAGGATATCGAATATGTGGACGGACGGCTGTTTTTCACGGTCACAGACCTGACCTACAATCGGGAGAGCAGTATCGGCTGGCGGGATTATTATGACCGGGGGCGCAGCGCGTGTTACTGCAAGGAAGTAAAGAGCGGGGAAATCCGTCTGATTTATGAATATTGATCGTTATCGGCATACCGGGGAGCCGGAAAAGGTGCTCAAGCAGAGTTTGTGTTCCTGGTTGTAAATTTTCGGGGAATTTAGTACAATAGGAAGCGGATGGCAAAAGGAGGAATGCGGGAATGCCGAGTATCATAAAGACCCGGGAGCTCACTTATGAATATATCCGGCGGGACGAGGAGGGAAATGTGGAGGGCATTACCACGGCGGTGGATCATGTGTCCGTGAATGTTCGCCCGGGGGAATTTATTGCGATTCTGGGGCACAACGGCTCCGGCAAATCTACGCTGGCGAAGCATATTAACGCCATATTGAAACCCACGGAGGGGACTGTGTGGGTGGACGGCAGGGACACCTCCGACGAGGACTCCATCTGGGAAATCCGTCAGACCGCCGGGATGGTATTTCAAAATCCCGACAATCAGATTATCGGCCAGGTGGTGGAGGAGGATGTGGGATTTGGCCCGGAAAACATAGGAGTTCCCACAAAGGAAATCTGGGAGCGGGTGGAGGAAAGTCTTCGGGCGGTGGGAATGTATGCGTACAGGAAGCATTCCCCCAACAAGCTCTCCGGAGGGCAGAAGCAGCGCGTGTCCATCGCCGGAGTGCTCGCCATGCATCCCAAGTGCATTATATTGGATGAGCCGACCGCCATGCTGGATCCCAATGGACGGAAGGAAGTCATTCGCGCCGTGCGCGCCCTGAATGATGTGGAGCAGATAACGGTGATTTTGATCACACATTATATGGAAGAGACGATTCATGCGAACCGGGTGTTGGTCATGAATGAGGGAAAAATCGCCATGGAGGGCACTCCCAGAGAGATTTTTTCTCAGGTGGAGCGGCTGAAGGAGCTGCGGCTGGATGTGCCCCAGGCTACGCTTTTAGCTCATGAGCTTCGCGGTAGAGGTCTGAACCTGCCCACGGGGATTCTCACGGCGCAGGAGCTGGTCGCGGAAATAGGGAAGCTCAGCCGGAAGGAGAGTGCAATTTGTCCATAATTTTAGATCACGTAAATTATATATATGGAGCAGATACGCCCCTGGCGGTGCATGCATTGAAGGATATCTGCCTGAAGATACCGGACGGACAGTTCGTGGGCATCATCGGGCATACCGGTTCCGGCAAGTCCACCCTGATGCAGCATCTGAACGGGCTGGAGCGTGCCACCAGCGGTCATATTTATTATAACGGCGAGGATATTTATGACGATGACTATGATATGAAGAAGCTGCGCAGCAAGGTGGGGCTGGTATTCCAGTACCCGGAGCATCAGCTCTTTGAGATAGATGTGTTTACGGATGTGTGTTTCGGACCCAAAAACCTCGGATTATCCAGAAAGGAAGCGGAGCTTCGAGCCTATGACGCCCTGCGCAGGGTGGGACTTCCGGACGAGCTCTTTTACCAGTCGCCATTTGAACTTTCCGGGGGACAGAAGCGCCGGGCTGCCATCGCGGGGGTGCTGGCAATGAAGCCGGATGTGCTGATATTGGATGAGCCCACGGCGGGTCTCGACCCCAAAGGCAGGGATGAAATCCTGCAGCAGGTGAAGAAGCTGCAGCAGGAGACTGGCATGACGATTCTTCTGGTGTCGCACAGCATGGAGGATGTGGCGGAGTATGTGGAGCGCATCATTGTCATGAATCAGGGCAGCGTACTGTATGATGACACGCCCAGGAATGTCTTTGTCCACTATAGGGAACTGGAGGAGGTGGGGCTGGCGGCGCCCCAGGTCACTTATATTTTACATGAGTTGAAGGAAAACGGGCTGGATGTGGATGCCGAGGCGACCACCATCGGCGAGGCGGCCGATGAGATTATGCGGGCATTGCGTAAATAAGGGGTTTTATGTTACGAGATATCACTTTAGGACAATATTATCCAACTGAATCGGTTATTCACAGGCTCGATCCCCGGGTAAAGCTGGGGACGACGGTGCTCTATATCATTTCGCTGTTTTGCTTTCGGAATTTTCTGGGGTATCTGATGGCGGCGATTGGACTGGCGATTGTAATCCGGCTTTCCCGGGTGCCCTTCCGCTTTATGGTGAAAGGTATGAAGAGCATTCTGTTTCTGCTGCTCATCACGGTGGTTTTCAATTGTTTTCTCACGCCGGGCACTCCGCTTGCGACGCTGTGGAAGCTGACGGTCACCAGAGAGGGCGTCACGCTGGCTGTGACCATGGTAGTGCGCCTGTCGCTGTTAGTCATCGGTTCCTCGGTGATGACGCTGACCACCACGCCCAACAATCTCACGGACGGCATGGAGAGAATGCTGAGACCGCTTAAGCTTTTTAAGGTGCCCGTACATGAGGTGGCGATGATGATGTCCATTGCTTTGCGCTTCATCCCAATTTTGCTGGAGGAGACGGACAAGATTATGAAGGCTCAGATAGCCAGAGGCGCGGACTTCGAGAGCGGCAATCTGTTTAAGCGGGCGAAGGCCATGGTGCCCCTGCTGGTGCCGCTGTTTGTCTCCGCATTCAGGAGAGCTAACGACCTGGCAATGGCCATGGAGGCCAGATGCTACAGAGGCGGCGAAGGACGCACGAAGATGAAGCCGTTGATTTACCAAAAGAGGGATTATCTGGCGTATCTGAGCGTCCTGTGCTATCTTGCGGTGAGTATCATTCTGGGAAGGATTCTATTTTAGCAGAACCACATTCTGGCAGAATCAATTTTAGCATGAGGGAGGAGCTGGAGGAGCGGAATATGATAGCGGCTGATGGCAGAGCGGACAACGAGCCTGATAGAGGGGCGGATACAATGGTGGGTAAGGCGGCGGATAATAGAGGCAGACGGCGCATTCTTTTGACGGTGGCCTACGACGGCACCAATTACCACGGCTGGCAGGTGCAGAAGAACGGCATTACCATCGAGAGCGAGCTGAACCGCTGCCTGTCGGAGTTATTCGGAGAGAAAATTTCGGTGATCGGAGCCAGCCGGACGGATGCAGGGGTGCATGCTCTGGGCAATCTGGCGGTGTTTGATACAGACGCCCGGATGCCCGCGGAGAAGGTTGCTTACGCGCTGAACCAGCGTCTTCCCGAGGATATCCGTATCCAGCGCTCTCAGGAGGTGGCAGGAGACTGGCATCCCCGGCGCTGCGAGAGCAGAAAGACTTATGAATACCGCATTTACAGAGGGGAGTTTCCCCTGCCTACAAAGCGTCTGTACGCGCTTTTCCTTTATCGGAAGCCGGATGTGGAGCGTATGCGGGAGGCGGCGTCCTATCTGGTGGGGGAGCATGATTTTAAGAGCTTCTGCCAGAGGGGAGCTCAGGTGGAGAGCACGGTGCGCAGAATTTATGAGCTGACGGTGGAAGAACAGGGACAGGATCTGGTTATCCGCGTCTGCGGAAACGGATTTTTGTATAATATGGTGCGGATTATTGCGGGCACCCTGCTGGAGGTGGGTGAGGGCAAAAGGGAGCCCGGCGACATGCAGATTATATTAGACAAAAGGGACAGGGCTGCGGCGGGAGCTACGGCTCCGGCCTGTGGGCTGACACTGGTGAAATATGAATGGATCTGAGCGGGTCTGCGTGCGGAATTTGATTTTAATGCTGATTTAATTCAAATTACCTCTTGACACTCAGGTCAGGCTATCCTATAATATACAACTGTGGCAGTGTTTCAAAATGCTGAGTCATAGCCCCGACAAGGCATTTTTAATACAGTTTTACATTGCATCAGGAACGGTTCCGAAAACGCATGGAAGGTGGCCGGACATCCGCCGGACATGGGCAGACGGGACAAAAACCGCAAAAGTAACATGGAGGAAACATCATGAAAACATTTATGGCTAGTCCGGCTACAATTGATAGAAAGTGGTACGTTGTAGACGCTACAGGCATGACTCTCGGACGTCTGGCTTCCGAGGTTGCCAAGGTTTTAAGAGGTAAGAACAAGCCCATTTTCACCCCTCACATTGATACCGGCGATTATGTGATCGTTATCAATGCCGAGAAGATTCAGGTGACCGGCAAGAAGCTGGATCAGAAGATTTACTATCATCACTCCGATTATGTGGGTGGTATGAAAGAGACTACCTTGAAGGAGAAGCTCGCCAGGAAGCCTGAGCAGGTTATCGAGCTTGCCGTAAAGGGAATGCTTCCCAAGGGACCTTTAGGAAGACAGATGTACACCAAGCTGCATGTATATGCAGGCCCTGAGCACAACCATGCTGCGCAGAAGCCTGAAGTGCTGACATTCTAAAGGACGGGAAGGAGGAGAATAAATCATGGCTAAGACAGAGAGATACTACGGTACAGGTAGAAGAAAGAAAGCGATTGCCAGAGTATATCTGGTACCCGGCAAGGGTAACGTGACCATCAACAAGAGAGATATGGACGATTACTTCGGTCTTGAGACCTTGAAGGTTATCGTTCGCCAGCCCTTGGTCGCTACTGAGACCGCTGAAAAGTTTGATGTGATCGTAAACGTGAAGGGCGGCGGATATACCGGACAGGCCGGCGCTGTGAGACACGGTATTGCCAGAGCATTGCTTCAGGTGGACGGTGAGTACAGACCCGTTCTGAAGAAAGCCGGTTTCCTGACCAGAGACCCTCGTATGAAGGAGAGAAAGAAGTACGGTCTGAAGGCTGCAAGACGTGCGCCTCAGTTCTCAAAGAGATAAGAGTATTTAGTATATTGAGCCCCAGAATGCGTTGCATTCATGGGGCTTTTGTTATGCATATTTATCCTGGGAGCACAAAAATGATTGGGCAGAAGCCAAGCTTTGTTTGCATTTGCAAAAAATAAAGAAGAAAAATGTCTTTTATTGTCGTTACTTATGTTGTATAATGGTAAAAACATGTTAAGAGGTAATTTTTTATGAAAGTACTTAAATCAAGTGATGAGTTAATATCGCACATGAAGGATAAAGGAATAAAATTTGATATCGTAAAGGAAGAAGAGGCAAAAACATTTCTTCAAAACAATAATTATTATATGAAATTAGCTTCTTATAGAGCAAATTACGACAAACGCAGAGAACATGGCGAATATATAAACCTTGACTTTGCTTATTTAAAGGAATTATCAACGCTTGACATGCATCTGAGGTATTTAATTTTACAGATGTGTCTTGATATTGAACATGCTTTGAAAACTAGATTATTAAAAGATATAGAGGATAATCCTGAAGAAGATGGTTATGATATTATAAGAAGATTTGTCACAAAGTATGAGAGAAGCTGCCAAAATATACAGAAACATAAATCCAGTGAATATTGCAGAGAGTTGATAGAAAAGTATTATCCGTATTTTCCGGCATGGGTGTTTGTAGAGTTAATATCTTTTGGAGATATGGTCAAGCTATATGAGTATTATGCCGAGAGATATCCCAGACGCTTGAAGGATGGAGAATTATTGTACTCCATTAGAGATTTAAGAAATGCAACTGCTCATAGTAATTGTTTGATAAACAAATTGCAACGCGGAATAAATAAGCCATCTGTGAAAATTGTAAAGTTTGTTTCAAGTATAGATGGAATAGGTGCGTCAATGAGAGCAAATAAGTTAAGCAATAAATTTTTGTGTGATTTTACTACACTACTTTATGTTTATAATGAATTTATCAATGTTAAGGTTGTAAAAGAGAGACGATTTAAGCAACTACAAGAATTTATGGATGGTAGAGTAATAAGAAATAAAGAGTATTTTGTCAAAAACGAATGTATAAAAACGGCTTATCAGTTTGTAAAAAAAGTTGTTGACTATATGAATGGATCATGTTAGAATAAACTTACGATTAAAAAACTTGATTTTTGTAGGGAATGGGTTATTACTCGTTCCCGATTTTTTTATTGTGAAAAAGTCTGATCATGTATTATTATATACATCGTGCCATATGCAGAGGAGTCTGACATAGATGGGATATGCGGATGAACGGAAAAGGATTTTGAATGAAAGACATATGGGGAGGGGTACTATGTCCATGTTAAAAATGGCAGACAGCGGGGAGGCGTACCTCTCTGTGTCGGAGTATATTGATTGGACGCATCCTGCGATCATGGCGGGGGCGGAGGCGTTTAAAAAGCGGGCTGAGGATGAAGTCCATCTGGTTCGGTTGATATACGAATATGTCAGGGATGAGATAAAGCATTCCTGGGATGTGCAGGACAGGCGTGTCACGCGGAGGGCGTCGGAGGTATGGGAGCACAGGGTGGGAATCTGCTGGGCGAAGTCCAATCTGCTGGCGGCGCTTCTGCGCGCGTGCGGCATTCCTGTAGGGATTTGTTATCAGAGGCTGACCCTGGGCGACACCCCGGATACGGGATATTGCATTCATTCGCTGAATGCAGTCTATATAAAGAGCCTTGGCAGGTGGATCCGTCTGGACGCCAGAGGAAGCGCCGGAGTACCCAATGCGCAGTTTGATTTGGAGCGGGAGCAATTGGAGTTTCGGGTCAATAGGGAGATCGGCGAGGTAGATTACAGGACGGTCTATGCCTGTCATATGCCCGGACTGATGAAGGTGCTGGAGGAGAATGAGGACGCGCTTGAGATGTATCAGTATCGGCTGCCGGACACGCTCTATGCTTACAGACGGGCTGCGGTGGAAGATGTGGAGGAGCTGGTGAGCACCCGGCTTACGGTTCTTCGCGCTGCCAACGGGCTTTCCGAGGAGGAACCTCTGGGGGCGGTGGAGCGGGCTTCCCGCGATTATTACAGGCGGGCGCTGGGCACGGGGGAGCATATAGCCTATTTAATTTATGATGAATATGGGGAGAGGCGATTTATCGGCGCAGGGGGCGTGAGCTTTTATCAGGTGATGCCCACCAGGGATAACCCTGACGGCAGGAAGGCTTATATTATGAATATGTATACTGCGCCGGAGTACAGGCGGCAGGGAATCGCCGAGTATACGCTGGATTTGCTGGTGAGGGCAGCCGGAGAGAGGGGGATTTCCCATATCTCGCTGGAGGCCACAGAGACCGGGAGACCGCTGTATCAAAAATACGGGTTTGTGGCAATGGAAAATGAGATGAAATTGCCACACATGGGAAGATAGGGATGGACGAATCGGCAGATACATTGTATAATAGAACTATTGAAAGGGAGGCGCGGTATGCAGGAGCAGGAGATTGTACTGACCGATTTGATAGACGTGCAGGTATTGCAGAAGATACAGAATGGCTTCTCTAAATATACAGGTATGGCCGCGCTCACCACGGATGCCAATGGCAGACCCATCACGGAGGGCAGCGGTTTTACGGAGTTTTGCATGAATCTCACCCGGGGCACGGAGAGCGGAATGGCAAGATGCGAGGAGTGTGATAGGCGGGGAGCGCTCCTCACGCTGGAGAAGGGCGAGTCGGTGGTGTATAAATGCCATGCGGGGCTTTTGGATTTTGCGGCGCCCATTATGGTGGAGGGGACATTTGTGGGCAGCTTTATCGGCGGGCAGGTGTGTTCTGAGAGACTCGGCGAGCAGGAGCTTAGAAAAACGGCAGAGGTACTGGGCATTGACCCGGAGGCATACATAGCAGCGGCTGCCAAAGTAAACCTGATTGAGTATGAGCAGGTGGAGCGGGCAGCGGAGTTTTTGTGCGAGATTGCGGCAGTGCTCTCTCAGATGGCGTACAGCAGCTATATTGCGCTGCAGCAGAGTAAGCAGTTAGAGCGGGTGGCGCGTTCTCACAATCATTTTATTGTGGATATGAACGCCAATATGAAGCAGCATGTGCAGGATTGGATTGGCATCGCCAGGGAATTGAAGAGTGCACATCTGGATGGCAAGGCCACCTCCATTCTGGCAAAGCTGATGGACAAGGGCGAGGAGTTTATGTCGGTCATCGATGACACTGTGGAATTTTCCCAGATTGCCAACGGTGAGATTGAGCTCTATGAGAATGAGTATGATATTGTGGATTTGATCAACGGTGTGCGGGTGGATTATCTGGATGCCGCCCGGAAACGGGGCAATGAGATACAGGTGCTGTTTGGTGAGGAGCTTCCGGAGGTGCTTTTGGGGGACGCCGGGCGGATTCGCCAGATTGTGGCAAAGTTTGTTCAGAATGCCGTGCGGCATACCCAAAACGGAAAGATTACCATCCGGGTCTCCGCGGCAAGGAAGTCCTATGCCACCAATCTTGTGATTGAGATTGCCGATACGGGGAAGGGGATGACTCCGGCAGAGCTGCAGGCGCTCAGAGGATTTATAGAGAGACAGATCCCTTATGACGAGGGGGACAGCATAGGCATCGCCGTGATTCCCATGCTGCTTGCCAGGATGTCCGGCACACTGGAGGTTGAGAGTATTCAGAATGTGGAGACTGTATTTACCATCAACATTCCTCAGTTGAATGTGCAGGCTTCGGCTTCCTGAGTGCAGGGTGTATGGAGAGGTAGAATATGGGGTTTGATTACAAAGAATATTCAGAGGCAGTGGATGAATTTCTGGTGCGGATGGAGCAGATTTCCGACCCTGTCCATCCTGATATAGCAAAGATATTGGAGAGACTGTGTGGAATTTTGCGGATTGCGCGGGTGGAGGAGCGGCTCTACGCGGATGCGGAGCATGAGACTGCAGAGCAGGGAGAATGCGCCATTTTATATCAGGCAGGGGAAGTGGATGAGGAACAGGCTATCGTCTGCCGTGAGATGGAGGAGACGGACAGTATTGCGGTTTACAAAATCTGTCCCTTTGTCGGTGCGGAGGCATGGAGTGAGCTGGAGCGCGAGAAGATTGCCGTGCTTGCCAAGTCTCTTTTTGTCTACAATGGAAGAAGTCGTATGATGCGGTTGACGGAGCGGCTGATATTCCGCGACCCGTATCTGGACATTTATAATCTGCCTTACTTTATAAAGCATTGTGAGAGAATGCTGCAGGATGGAAGCATTGGCAGATATGGCGTGGGCTATTTTAATTTAAAGCGGTTCTCCGGTATCAATCAGCAGATTGGCAGGAATGGCGCGACGAAGATCATGGCAAGCTATATTGGAGAGCTGCAGGAGCGATTTGTGGAGGATGAGCTGATCTGCCGTGTGGGCGGTGACAATTTTGTGGTGTTCTTCCTCAAAGAGAATCTGAGCATGGTCATGGATCACTTAAAGGGCAGAGGGATTGTCTGTGATGAGGAGTCTGGGGAGCGCATTTTTGTCAGCGCCACCGCGGGCTATTATCTGATCTCTGAGGATCTTAAGGATGCTTCGGAGATTATAGACAATGCGCATATCGCCTACAATCTGGCGAGAAATGTAAATAAGGAGCCCTATGTATTTTACACGGAGGAGCTGGCGGAGAACATCAAGGAAAACTCCGTCATCGACGAGCTTTTCACGGAAGCGCTGCAGAACGGTGAGTTTGAGGTGTACTACCAGCCCAAGGTTGCGCTGAAGGATTACAGCTTATCCGGTGCGGAGGCTTTGTGCAGATGGTTTCACGATGGCAGGATGATGGTGCCGGGGAAGTTTATTCCCGTGTTTGAGCAGAGCAAGGCTGTGACGCTCCTGGATTTCTACATGCTGGAGCATGTGTGCAGGGATTTGCGCAGGTGGATGGACGCGGGCAAAAAGGTTGTGAAGGTCTCGGTGAATTTTTCCAGAAGACATCTGGGAAATAAGGATTTGGTAAAGCATATTCTCAGCGTGGTGGATCGCTATGAGGTGCCGCACGAATATATTGAGATAGAGCTTACGGAGACGACCACGGATGTGGACTTCAAGGATTTGCGGGAGGTTGTCACGGGGCTGCAGAATGCGGGGATCAGCACCTCGGTGGATGATTTTGGCGTGGGGTATTCCTCACTGAACCTCATCAAGGAGCTGCCATGGAATGTGTTGAAGATTGACAAGAGCTTTCTGGATCCTGTGGCGGAGGGAGATAAAATTGGCAGCATTATGCTGAGCCATGTTATCGCCATGGCGCAGGAAATGGGGCTTGAGTGCATTGTGGAGGGCGTGGAGACGGCTGAGCAGGTAAAGTTTTTGAAGCAGCATAATTGTTTTCTCGCTCAGGGATTTTTCTTTGACAAGCCTCTGGCGAAGATGGATTTTGAGAATCGCTTAAACGAGGCGTCAGTATAATTGGTATCAGTATCATTGGTATCGGTATCATTGAGAAGACGGTGGGAGTCGCTTTCCCTGCAGGAAACTGCAGGAGGGCGGCTCTGTTATTTTGCAAAAATGTTCTAAAATCGCAGAAAGTGCATATACTGTGTTTACTGTTGTCAGTTCTGAGAGGAGGATGGAGCAGTGCGCAGTATATTTTTGATCGTTATAGGGACGAGCTTCGGGCTTCTGGCGGCGGCAGGTGTGTTTACTGTGTTGGTGGCAGTGGGGCTGGTGCCGCGTTTTGCGGGTAAGACGCATACGGCGGATAAGGTGTTTCTCTATGAGGAGATGGTGATTTTTGGCTCTGTTCTGGGAGGATTTTTAAGCCTGTTCCCGGAGTTTAGCCAGCTGGGAGCCTTTTTACAGGGAAGCTTTCCGGAGGGCATTTTTTGGTGGCGGCTTCTGGGGAATGTCCTGCAGGGGATTTTTGGACTTTTTTCGGGAATGTTTATCGGGTGCCTTGCGCTTGCCATTGCGGAGATGCTGGATTCTGTGCCGATTTTTGCCAGAAGGATATCCTTTCGCCATGGTTTGGGTCTTGCGGTTTTGAGCATGGCAGCGGGCAAGCTGTGCGGCTCGCTCTTTTATTTCTGGAACGAGCTGCATCGGGTCATGGAGTGAGGGGAGGTCGGCGAAGATGGCAGGTAATACGACAGTTTATTTAAAATGTGAGCGCAATGTGGAGGTGCAGAGCGAGGACGTGCTCATGAAGGATTTGGGTGATGTGTATTGCTCGGACAAAAATATTCAGGCAAAGTGCAGAGCCCTGAGAGCTTATCACTTTGGAAAACAGACCCCCAGGCGCTGCGTGCTCAGCACGCTGAAGCTGGTGGAGCTCATGGAGGAGGCCTGCAGCGGCATCAGCGTGGACGTGGTGGGGGAGACGGATGTGCTGGTGGAATGGGTGGATGTAAACCGCCACAAGAGCATGGCGCAATGGCTGAAGGCGGCCATGGTGTGTCTTGTGAGTTTTTTCGGCACGGCTTTCACCATCATGGCGTACCACAACGACGTGGGCATCAATGAGGTGTTTACGGAGGTCTACCGCATCGTGATGGCGGAGGAGCCCGCCGGTCCCAATGTGCTGGAGATATCCTATTCCATTGGTCTGGCAGCAGGCATCATCGTATTTTTTAATCATATCGGGGGAAGGCGGCTCACGAAAGACCCTACGCCGCTGGAGGTGGCCATGCGCAATTACGAGCAGGATGTGGACAAGGCGCTGATCGAAACTGCGGGCAGAGAAGGCAGGGAAAGAGAGCCGGAATAGAGAGCCGGAATAGAGAGCTGGAATAAGGAGCCGGAATAAACTGCATATTTTCCGGTGATGCGGGCATATTATGCATGATTAGTCGTCGCAGCATTCGGATAGAGAATGCCCCGCAGATTGGCAGAAAAGGAGTATCGGATATGACGGAAGTGAGTGAGAGACAAAAACAGGCTTACAACGAATATGTGAAAGAAGTGACGCCCACTCATAATTTATGGCTTCAAATGCTGAAGGCGTTTATCATGGGCGGCGTTATATGCTGTATCGGGCAGTTCATATTGAATACGGCGCAGAATCTGGGTCTGGACGAACAGGCGGCGGCCAGCTGGTGCAGTCTGATACTGGTGCTTGCCAGCGCGCTCCTGACAGGCTTTGGCATCTATTCCAAACTGGCGAAGTGGGGCGGCGCGGGCGCGCTGGTGCCCATCACAGGCTTTGCCAACAGTGTGGCGTCCTGTGCCGTGGAATTTTCTGTGGAGGGACAGGTGTTCGGAGTGGGCTGTAAGATATTTACCATTGCGGGGCCGGTGATCCTGTATGGGATTTTTACCAGTTGGGCGCTGGGCTTTGCATATTGGGCGCTGGGACTTTTGGGAGTGCTGTGACAGAGGTTGTGATAAGAAGGTTGTGATAAGAATGGTTGCGATAAGAGTGTTTATTGAGAGGAGGAAGTCAGGATGTCGTTAATTGGAAGAGAAATCAGCGATTTTTCTGTGCAGGCATTTCACAGGGATGCGTTCAGCACAGTCACAAAGGAGGATGTACTGGGAAAATGGGGGGTATTTTTCTTTTATCCGGCGGATTTTACTTTTGTATGTCCCACTGAGCTGGAGGATCTGCAGAATAAATACAGTGAATTTCAAAAGATTAACTGTGAGATATATGCGGTTTCCACAGATTCTCATTTTGTCCACAAGGCATGGAAGGACGCGTCAGAGCGGATCAGGAAGCTGGCATATCCCATGCTGGCCGACCCCACGCACAAGCTGAGTCTGGACTTTGAGGTGCTGATCACAGAGTCGGGACAGGCGGAGCGGGGCACCTTTGTGGTAAATCCCGAGGGAAAAATCGTGGCGTATGAGGTCAACGCCGGAAATGTGGGGCGGAATGCGGAGGAGCTTCTGCGCAAGGTACAGGCGCTGCAGTTTGTGGCGGAGCACGGGGATGAGGTATGTCCTGCAAAATGGCAGCCCGGGGGCGAAACCTTAAAGCCCAGTCTGGATTTGGTAGGACTCTTATAAGCGGAAAGGAAATGCGATGAAGGATTTTTATGACGTGATCGTGGTGGGCGGGGGTCCGGCAGGGCTCACTTCCGCCATTTATCTTGCGAGGGCAAAATATCGGGTGCTGGTGCTGGAAAAAGACAAGATAGGCGGACAGATTACCATCACCGAGGAGATTGTGAACTATCCGGGCGTGGAGCACGCAAGCGGTACAAGTCTCACGGAAGGTATGCGCAGACAGGCGGAGCGCTTCGGGGCGGAGTTTCGGATGGGAAATGTGACAGAGCTGGAGCTCTCCGAGGATATCAAAAGAGTGTGGACGGGAGCCGGCACGGAACGCGTGGAATACCAAACGCTGGGAATCGTGCTGGCGGTGGGAGCGAGCCCCCGGAAGATTGGCTTTCAGGGAGAGCGGGAATTCCAGGGCAGAGGCGTAGCCTACTGTGCCACCTGTGACGGAGAGTTTTTCACGGGGAGAGAGGTGCTGGTGGTGGGCGGCGGCTTTGCAGCCGTGGAGGAGGCAATCTTTCTCACAAAATACGCCTCCAAGGTCACGATGATCGTGCGGGAGCCCGATTTTACCTGTGCGGCGGGCGTGTCGGACAAGCTGCTGGATTATCCCGATATTCAGGTATATTTTAATACGGAGGTGAAGGCTGTGGAGGGAGAAAAATTTCTCTCCCGGGCGACACTGTGGAATAATGAGACGGGTGAGGAGTGGCACTATGCTCCCCGGGATGGGAAGTCCTTTGGCGTCTTTGTGTTTGCCGGATATGAGCCTGCCACCAAATGGCTTGCGGGACAGATCGGCCTGAACGAGCAGGGGTATATCCTCACGGACAGGGAGCAGGGGACGGATGTTGCCGGGGTCTATGCGGCGGGAGATGTGTGTGTGAAAGGGCTGCGGCAGGTGGTTACCGCCGTGGGAGACGGCGCGGTGGCGGCGACCTCCCTCGAGCACTATGTCTCTAAGCTGCGGGAGAAGCTGGGGATGTCCAAGGCAAACTGGGAGCAGGAAGAGCAGAGTCCGGCGGGAGGAAATGGCGCGGGCACAACTCCGATAGGGCGGGATAGCTCAGGGTCGGGGACTCTGGAGTCCGGCGCGGGAGGCGCTTTGATAGATGATGTCATGCGCAGCCATCTGAGACAGATATTTGCCAGATTTGAGCGTCCCGTCACGGTGGCGGCGGTTCTGACAGCGGAGGGCATCGCGGAGGCGAGTGTGTCGGGACAGAGCACATCGGAAATGGATGCATCGGGGGAATTAAAGCGGTTTGCAAAGGAATTGGAAGGGATTTCAGATAAGGTGCAGGTAGTCTATGAACATGCGGAAGCGCCCGAGACAGCGGCGTCGGTGCAAACAGAAGCACAGGTATCGGTGCAAACAGAAGCACAGGCGCAGGAGGCTCCGCCCTATCTGGAAATCCGTGTGAACGGGCGCAGTAACGGCATCCGCTATTACAGTGTGCCGGGCGGACATGAGTTTAATTCCTTTGTGTTGGCGCTCTATAATACGGCGGGACCGGGACAGCCCCTGGAGGAAAGCCTGCAAAGACGGATAGCGGCGCTGCAGAAAACGCATACAATCCAGATTATGACGACGCTCTCCTGCACGAACTGTCCGGATGTGGTGTCCGGCACACAGCATATTGCAGCGCTTTCGGAGAGCGTCCGGGCGTGGATGTATGATCTGGCAAAATTCCCGGAGTATAAGGAACAGTATGGTATTATGGCGGTTCCCTGTATGGTGGTGGACGGGGAAGAGACCTATTTCGGCAAAAAAAGCATGGAAGAATTGGTTGAGATATTAGAGCGGGCATGATAAAATAATTAAAATTTGTTTACGCAGGAGGAGTTTTGCCATGGAATATCAAAACGTACCCGCCGCCAGTATTGCGGCTATGCTCGTCACATTGCTCATCTGTCTGGGGCTGCCGGTGGGTCTCTGCATTTTCTGGAAGCTCAAATCCAAGGCGAAGCTCTCGGCATTCTTTATCGGCTGCGGAACCTTCTTCCTGTTTGCGCTGATTCTGGAGCAGATCCTGCACACTGTCGTGTTTATGCTCATGGGAGAGCGGCTGACGGGCAATATCTGGCTCTACGCTATTTATGGCGGTCTGGCGGCGGGTCTCTTCGAGGAAACCGGCCGGTTTCTGGCGATGCGTTTTTGTATGTCGAAGAGCCTGAACAGGCAGAATGCCATCATGTACGGTATCGGTCACGGAGGTATCGAGGCGATTCTGATTACAGGCATGGCTTATATCTCAAATCTGGCGATGACACTCATGATTAACAGCGGCGGTCTGGATGCCATGCTGGGGGCGATGGACGAGAACACGGCTGCCGCCACTTACGCGCAGCTCTCCCAGCTCTGGGAGCTTGCGCCCAGTACATTTCTGATGGCCGGTGTGGAGCGCATATCGGCCATCATGCTGCACATTGCGCTGTCCTGGCTGGTCTACCGCGCCGTCAAGGAGAAGAAGCCGGGATTTTATGCGCTGGCAGTAGGTATACATTTTCTGGTGGACGCAGGCACAATCCTGCTGATGCAGGTGCTCCCGGTTGCAGCGTTGGAGGGAATTCTTCTGGCGTTTGTTGCAGTGTTTATCGTTTGTGTGATTGGAAGTTACAGAAGGGCGGAGGCAGCGGAGAGGTGATATAAATTTAATTATAGTGTTGTGGTTTTGTAGTATTGCCGGATACAGGATAATATCCCCAATCTTTTATAGTAATTGATCCGAATCGGAGGGAATATATTGGGCAATATCCTGTATCTGGCAGTGCAATATCCGGCATAGATCATTGATGGTGGTGGTGTTTATCGGTTTATTTTTCCGCAGCTTGTCAATGATTGCACTGGAAATATGATGTCGGTTAATCAGGGTATAGGTCGTTTCATCGGATTGTTTTAATGTATTCCAAAATGGTTCATAGCTAATCATAAACTCCTCTTTTCTATTTTATATCTGTCCTATACACATGTATTCCCCTTTTCTCAGCATTCTATGTTTCCCAAAAGATATGCGGCCATTCTTGAAAGTTCTGAATTTTTAATGATAAATCCCTTATTATCTTCCATGGTATTTCATAACTTTATGCTTGACTATAGTCATTAAAGTGACTATAATGAGAGGCAAATATATGCGAAAATTCGACAATAATTGGGGAATTTCATGATGCAATATGGGCTCGCATTCCTGCGGGCTTTAATATATAGGCTTGATAGCGAAAGGGCGCCTCAGAGTTCAGAGAAGGAAGCAAGACAAAAGATGCGAGCGGTGATACTTGACAGCAACGAACAAAACATAAAATGCCTGCTTGATTTCATAAGAGAAAAATACAATTATTGGATAGTGGGTGCATACACCACAACTTTTGCGCTTGCTACGGCAGTATATGATGAGTTTAAGGGTGATGTGGAGCTTCTTATAATATGTGCAGATATGGATAGTAATATTGAGCTGGCAAAGGATTTGCAGGAGTATTTTCCGCATATCAGAATTATATTTTATTCCGGGACAACCGAGTGTGCGGAGAAAATATTCAGGGCGGTGCCCTCTTTTTTTCTGAGTATTCCCTTTCGGGAAGAAAGTGTTGCAATGGCTCTTGAAAGGGTGCGAATAGGATGCGAGGAAGACATCGGAAGGACATTTACTATACAGTCTCGAGGGCAGAAGCAGAGAATTCGCTTTTCTGCTATCAAATACATTGAAAGTTCCGGCAGAAAAATGTTTCTGTATACAGATGATGGATTTTTCGAGACCTATATGACGATGGAGGATGTGCTTGAAAAACTTCCAGCGCAATTCATACAATGTCACCGCAGTTATATCATAAATTCAGACAAAATAGAAAAATACAGTGCGGAGGGGATCCTGCTCACGGGCGGGATGCTTGTTCCCATATCCAGATCATATAAAAAACGGATAAGAGAATTTTTAACATAAAGGAGCGGAGAAATGCTGGTAACCTTAATTGGAGAACAAAAAATATTCAGTATTCATCTTCCTGAAAGGATAGCGGGAAAGTATTGGATCACAGATGATGAAAAGGCAATAAATAGCAATAAGCTCCTGGCGATAGAGGCTGACGATACGGGAGACAGATGGGTCGTAAAGGCACATAGGCAGTTGAAGTTGTACGACGGGAGACAGGTGGAGACAAAGAGACTTGAGCTGGAGGAAGGAAAGCTGTATCAGTTGTCTTTTACGCAGGATGCACAGATGACATTCCTGTTTGCGGAAGCTTTTACCGAGGATCGGGGTATTTATAAAAAATATGTGGCCGCGCAGGATGCAGTTTTGAGTATAGGAAGGGAAAACGACAATAATATAGTTATTCGTAATCCCTATGTATCTGCCCATCACGGGACATTGTCCTTTGTCAACGGGACATGGGTGTTGTGTGACAATAATTCCACAAATGGTACTTATGTGAACAGGCATAGAGTGGTCGGGAAGGTGAGTTTAAATGTAGGAGATACCGTATTTATCCTCGGTTTTAAGTTTGTGGTAGGCAGTAATTTTATTTCCGTCAACAATCCTGATCAAAGCGTCAGGATCAACACAGACCGACTCTCGGAATTTAGTAAGAATGGGTATGTGGATGATGAGATTCTGGATTTGGAAACTCCCTCTTATTATTATCGTTCTCCCAGATTTGTGCGGGAGATTACACCTTTGGAGCTTCAGGTAGATTCACCCACAAGGCGGGAGGATAGAGGAAATGCACCGTTACTGCTTACTTTAGGCCCCTCGCTTATTATGGGTGTTGCGTCTTTTTCGGTAGGTATATTTTCTGTTGTGAACGCTACGCGGAGCGGAGGAAGCATACTTAACACAATTCCTACCATGATAACGTCTATATCCATGCTCTTAGGCATGATACTGTTTCCGGTACTCATGCGCAAGCGTGAAAAGAAGCAGAGTGTGGAGAGAGAAATTGAGAGAAGAGAGAAATATCTCAAATACTTGAACAATCTCAGGCAGGAGATACAGAGTAACATTATGGTGCAGGAAGAGATCTTGAATGAGAGTAATCCGCCGATTATGGAACTGACCTCACAGCAAGATTTCTGGGAGAGCAGGCTGTGGGGTAAGACATCTGCCCGGAAAGATTTTCTTTATTTGCGTTTTGGTGCAGGTAATATGCCAATGTATGCAGATATAAAATTTCCGGATGACAGATTTTCGATTGACGATGATACTCTGCGGGATAGTCTTTTAGCATTTCAGAGGGAAGAAAGATTTCTCATGAATGTCCCTGTGGGCGTATCGCTTCTGGAAATCAGGGTGTTAGGGATTGTGGGCGATAAGGGAGGCGTACACAACCTTTTGAATAATGTCCTGATGCAGATTATGTTACTTCATAGTTATGATGAAGTCAAGCTTATCTGTATCTATGAAAAGAAAGATGAGAAATATATGTCCTTTGTAAGATATGCACAGCATATTTGGGACAATGAGGGAAAGAGAAGATTTCTGGCTCTCACGGAGGACAATCTGCGTGAACTGTCCATAGACATGAATAAAATTATCACGGAGCGGAGAGGGGCAGTCACGGATAAGCAGGAGGAAGTACTTCCGCACTATATCATTGTTTCTGCAAGCAAGGCTTTGTCTAACAAATGCGCTTTTCTTACAGATGTATTGCAGAGTGAAAGTCTGGCGGGATTTAGTGTGATATGTGCCTATGACGAAATGAAAAGTCTCCCGAAGGAATGTGGCGTAGTGGCACGGGTGAATGGAAATCAGGGACTTATGTATCATTCTGCATCAAACAGCAATGGTAATGTAAACTTTGCACAGGACATGATCCCCATAAGCTATGCACAGCAGATAACGCGGAATATGGCGGACAGGCAGCTTGATTTGAATCAGGGCAGATATGCGCTGCCGGAAATGCTGACTTTTATGGATATGTTTGGGGTGGGCAAGTGTGAGCATCTGAATATACTCCAAAGGTGGAAGAATAATAATCCGGTAAAGTCTCTTCAGACACCTATTGGTGTGGATACTAACGGCGAGACCTTTTATTTGGATCTGCATGAGAAATTTCATGGTCCTCATGGTTTGGTGGCAGGTATGACGGGATCGGGAAAATCAGAGTTTATCATAACCTATATACTGTCAATGGCAGTAAATTATCACCCTGCTGAGGTGGCATTTGTTCTGATTGATTATAAGGGCGGCGGCCTCACGGGAGCCTTTGAGAATGAGCATTACAGACTTCCGCATCTGGCAGGTACCATCACCAACCTTGATGGCGGAGCAATCATGCGCTCAATCCTTTCAATCAAGAGCGAACTCAGAAGAAGACAGGCCATCTTTAATCATGCCCGGGATATTGCAAATGAAGGAACTATGGATATATATAAGTACCAGAAGATGTACCGGGATGGTCAGGTGGATGAGCCGCTTCCACATCTTTTTATTATTTCCGATGAGTTTGCAGAGTTAAAGAGTCAGCAGCCGGAGTTTATGGATCAATTGATATCTACGGCGAGAATCGGAAGAAGCCTTGGGGTACATCTGATTCTGGCGACACAGAAACCAAGCGGTGTGGTAAATGAGCAGATATGGGCGAATTCCAGGTTTAAGATTTGCCTGAAGGTACAGGACAGGGCGGACAGTAATGATATGCTGAAACGCCCCGATGCTGCGGAAATTTCCGAGACCGGACGCTTTTATCTTCAGGTTGGCTACAACGAGCTCTTTGAGCTGGGACAATCAGCATGGGCAGGAGCTGCCTATCTGGATATGGACAAGTCGGGGCAGGAGCCGGATGGATGTATGGACGTGCTGGATGAGCTGGGCAATGTAGTGGACAGGATTAAGGGTAAACAGTCTGCAGCAGTACAGGATAATGGCCGACAGATTGTCAAAATAATGGAATATCTTGACAGGCTTGCAAGGGACGAAAATATCCGGGAACGTCAACTGTGGATGCCAGAGATACCGGAAGATATCAGACTGGATGAACTGCTTGAAAAATATTCCCATGAAACTGCAGCAGGAAGCGGCCTGAGGGCAGTGATAGGCGAGCTGGACGATCCCTATACTCAGAGTCAGCGCCTGTTGGATGTAAACTTTACCGAGGTCGGTAATGTGCTTATATATGGGGCGGCAGGCTCGGGTAAGGAAATGATGCTCAATGCAATACTGTACTCGTTATACAAAGCGTATACTCCTTCAGAACTCAATGCTTATATTATGGATTTTGGCTCTGAAATCATGAAAATGTACGAGAGCGCACCCCATACCGGAAGTGTCATGATAGACGGGGAGGACGAGAAGATACATAGCTTTATAAGCATGATCGACAAAGAAGTGCGGTATCGTAAGAAGCTGTTTGCAGAGTTTGGCGGCAATATGGACAGATATAATGCGTCTGAGAATGACAGGGTTCCGTACATCCTTGTTATTGTAAATAACTATTCTCATTTTTATGAAAGCTATGAAAAGTATGAGGATATTATGATTACCCTTACCAGAGAATGTCCCAAGTATGGAATCTATTTTGTCCTCACTGCAACGAACACGATGGCTGTGAGATATCGAATGCTCCAGAATTTCCGTCAGATGTATGTCATGCAGATGAACGATAAGGCAGATTATGCGTCCATCCTGGGAAATACGGGCGGAGTCATTCCGCCGGAGATAAAAGGGAGAGGTATCCTGAAGACTGATGAGACTTATGTATTCCAGACCGCACATATCGTTGGCGAGGATGAAGATCTGCTGAACTTTATCAAACAGTTTGCGGCAGATTTGACACAACGTGCAGAGGGGGCATGTGCAAAACAGGTTCCTGTCGTACCTAAGTTTATTTCCGGATTGGATGCCGCCAATAATATGAATTCCTTTGACCAGCTCCCTCTGGGTATAAGCTATTCCTCTTATAATTATGTGAAAGTAAATGCCGTTGAAAAAAATGTTTTGCTGGTCATTTCAGACGATGGTCAGGACGCATTAAATTATGCAGGAGGGATTATCGAGACCGTGTCGGCGGTATCAGACCTGCGGACCATTGTATTCAATGGCGGCAGAAAGCTTGCTGAACTACTGGATGTTGCATATGAGAAGGTGGACGGGGATTATGAGAACCGGATTATCGAGCTGTTTAAAATATCCGTGCTCAGAAACAATAATTATAAGGATACCGATGGGAAGCCGACAGTGGACATGACGCCAATGCTCATCGTGTTCAATGGCTATGAAAAGATTAAGGGCAGTCTGTCCGAGGATGGCAGGGATAAGCTTAGTGCGATTCTTGACAAGGTTGAAGGCTTCTGCAATATCTACTTTGTCATTTGTGACGGTTACCGGGCTGTAAACCAATATTATATGGATAGTTGGATGAGTAATCGCTGCGGAGGAGAGGGAATTTGGGTAGGAAACGGGATTGAAGATCAGATGCGCCTGATCATAACCAGAAAGACAAAAGAGTTGAGGAGAGAAATCGATTCCAGGACGGGATTTTATGTATCCGGCGGATATGCGAAGCTTATGCGGCTTATATTGCCATCAAAACTTGAAGGGGTAATTGATGATGAAGAATAAGATTTTGTTAGAGCTCTGCCTGCCGGCAGCGGAAAGGAGTTTTGATATCCTAATCCCAAGACAGCTCAAAGTGGCTCAGGCGACAGCGCTGCTCGTGGAATTTTTGAAGAAGCAGGATGAAGAATATATTCCCACAAGTGAAAGCGTGTTATGCGATATGGAGAGCGGCAGAGTCTTTGACGCCAATGCGTTCATTGCTCATGTAGGGCTTCATAACGGTTCAAAGGTTATGCTTGTATAGCAGTCCGTTACATAAAAACGGCAGTTTGTTACATTTATTACTATTTGCAAAGGATATCAGCTATGATGTTGTAAACGCAAGAATTACACATAAGGAGGAAGGGAAAATGGAAAGTATTCAGGTAACACCGGCTAATCTGAGGAAGGCGGCAGGGGAGGTAGAAACGCTCGCAAGTACCTATAAAAAGCAATATGGCGAGCTTTTTGGTCTGGTTGAGACCTTTACCACGACAGATTATCAGGGTAAGGATGCTAAAGAATTCTGCGCTAAGGTCAAGGATTTTGAGGACGATTTCATAAAGATGAAGAGTCTGATGGACGATTACGCGCAGTTTTTGAAGCAGGCTGCGGATGAGTATGACAAGAATCAGGATGATTTGAGCAGTCAGATTTCCAGTTTACAGAGCTAACATACAATATTGATAAGAAAGAGAAGGAGAAGCTATCATGGCAGACAATGGACAGATTATTATAAATTATGGAAAATTTGATGGTCATGCGGACAGTATCGATCAGAAGAACAGGGAGATGCGCAAGACGCTTGATGATATTCAGGCAAAGATAAACAGTTTGAAGGGAGACTGGGAGAGTAATTCCGCCGAGACTATCCGTCAGAAGATTACCAATATGAGCAGCAGATTTGAAACTTATCAGCAGGTTGTGAACAGCTATGTGAAGTTTATCAGGAACGCGGCAGCACAGTCTAAGAATATGGAAGTTGCAATTAACAGCAATGCCAGCCAATTCAAATAAGTGACGGGATATGGGGGATATTATGAGACGAGACCATAATAAGTACAGAGGGCTGCTTTGCGTGTTGACCTTCTTATTTGCCGCAGTCCTGACCGGCTGCGGTAAGGACGGAAATGTGGCGGTCAGCGGTAAGAGTACAGACAGCAGACTTTCCCGCGCCGAATATATCGGTATGCTGGGAGACAGCTTTGGGTATGATACCTATGCTTCGGAGGCGGATATCTTTACGGATGTATCTTCGGACAATGAATATTATTCGGAGATACAGGCGGCAGCGGAATGGCGGATTATTGACAGTGATGGGACGTTTGAGCCTGACGGGGCGGCGTCCATAAGCTTTGCGTTGGAGAGCGCCGTCAGGGCGATAGGAACGGATGACATAGCAGCGTCCGGAGTTGGTATCGATGTAAATAATCTGGCGGATTTTTATGTCAGTAATATCGCGCAGATTGATTTAAGCGATGCAAATGCCTCCGTAAGCGCCGATATCGCCAGACAGATTATTGATTATGCCAAGAGCTATGACTATAATCTCGTGCTTCCGCAGATAACCGAGATGGAATTGGCGGAGGGAGTAAAGACCGCGGGCATGGGCATAAGGCTTAATGCGGACGGGGCAACAGGAGTGTTGTCTGGAAATGAAGGTTATAGCGTGGGGGATATCGTATATCTGGATGCTACAGATACATCCCTTGCAAGAGCCATTAAGATAACAGGGATTGAAGGCGAGGTCTTTACCTTCGAGGAAGCCTCTGTGGAAGAGACTTATGCTTATCTGAATATCCAGGGAACTTTTCAGGGCAAGGTGGTAGAAGCAGTTTCCGCTTCCGATGGCACTGAGGTCAGATTGGGGCAGGAAATTTATGATGAGATGAAAGCGTATAATACGGCTGTCAGAAATCAGGATTATACGCTGATGAATCTTGCTAATTCTGCAAAGGTTGACAGCGGCGGAGACCATATTTTGTTTACGGCCAGCTTTGATGTGCAGAACAGTGATCCGGATGTGAAGGCATCCTCAAATGGCCAGCTGGTTGTGGGTATCAAGAATATCAGGGCGGATGTCAAATATGAAGCATCGAAGTGGTATAAGCCTTTAGATGCAAAGCTTGTGGAATTTAAGCTCTATTTTGACACGGAGGTCTCATCTGAAATACATGGGAATGTGGTCACGTCCATACCATTGGGTGAAGCCTATATTCAGGTGTGGGGGCCCTTGAACATTAAGGTGATGCTCACAGCGCATCTTGGCGCCGACGGCAATGTGTCTGTCAGCTATACCACAGAAAATGTGATGACAGTCGGATGGCAGAAGGGCACCGGTCTCAGTAAGCGCTTTGACAGTGACTCTCATGCGGATTTTGATGCAGATGCCGCGTTGACGGCGGAGGCTACTCTGTTCGCGGACCTGCGGATAGGTTATAAAAAGATTTCATGTAGCGTGACGAACGCGCAGATTACGTCCGGTGCGGTGGCGGTTGCCAAAGTTGATGCAGATTTGTTAGGTGAACAGCCGACCTGTGTGGATTTGAAATTATATGTGCCTTTGAAGTGGGGAGTCAATCAGGCGGGTTGCATCATCACGGATATCAATGGTAAATGGAAGCACTCAGCAGTGATATGGGATTCTGACAGTTCACCGGTCAAGCTGCATATCCATCTTGAGGATTGGAAGAGGACGGCCGGAGATGTGTGTACCAGAAAAGAAGCTGTTGAACAGGAGCTTACCACACCGGAGGGCGAGCCGCTTGAGGAGATTGATCCTTTCGATTTTGAACCGATAGAGTTTGATTTTATAGAACTGGCAAGCTATGTCATGTATCTGGGAGAAGGTGAGTCTCTGGACATTGGCTTTGACAGTATTCCGGAAGGATACACACAGGCTGATTTAAAGTATGAAGTTTTAGATCCGTCCATATGCTCTGTGGCTGATGGAACAGTAAAGAGTATTGCTGCAGGGAGCACTATCGTAAAAATAAGCACTGCTGACGGAATGTTTACGGTTATGCTTGCAGTTACAGTCAATGAAGATTACTCCATAAAAGGATTTCAGAGCTTGTAAATGTCCTGAAATTTGCGTAGGTGGGCTGCTGTGTTTGTGTTTCAAATGATGCGGCAGCCTGCCATATGAATAGAAGCATTGTGTTATCGGTCATGGGCAAACGGCGGAAAGTTTATTCAGGGAAATGGTATGACAATAGATATTGAGGCTGTGAGAGCGCAGCAAAGAGAACTTTATATGGTATCGGATGAAGTCTCATCTGTAAAACGTCGATTGAAACGCCATCAGGAGGCATTGAACGACGCATGGAAAAGCGCTGAGATGAAAGGTCTTGATCGTACCATAGAGGAGATTGTTTGCAGACTGAACCGTCTGGCCGGGGATTTGGAAGACATGGGGCATGATGTTATGGCAGCGGGAGAAGAGATTCAAACCGAAGAGGAGGCCGCCAAAGAAGAGGCAAGGGAAGCGCAGAGGCTGGCGGATGACAGTAATATGTAACACGAGGAGGGCAGATAATGGCAGCAATACATATTGATATTAAAAAAGTGCGAAATGCCAATTATAATCTTCCTTCCATGATCTCCAATTTGTCACTGCAAAAAAAGTACATTAATATGCTCAAATGGCGAATACCTTCTGAAATACAGGACAGAAGGAATATAAGAGAGCGCCTCAATTCTGTTTTACGGGAGTTGGACAGGGCGGAGCAGCAGATGAATGATATATACAAGGTAACAGGAAGTGCAGTAACACAATATATGAGTATGGAGACGAATCTGACGGCAAATACTTCAAGATTTCAATAGAAGGGAGTGCCGCTTGTGCGGCGGAATGAGAGGAAATATGAAAAAAATCAAAAAGAGTATTTTTATTTGCAGGATTGCAGGCATGGCTTGTATGCTTGCACTTTTTTCGTGTTTAGTGAATACAGCGGTTCATGCTGCAGAAAACGTGACGGATGATTCTGCCGCCGTTGTTGTGAGCAGCAGGACAACTGAGGCGGAGGTTTACATTTATATCAAGGGCGTTGGGGATATTACGAGCGGCACTGTTGTTCAGGTGGGGAATACTCTGTGTGCAGATATTCAGGTTGCGGCTGTCGCTTCGATGGGGCTGCCGATAAAGACTACGATTCTTTTCGATAATTCCCTGTCGCTTTCAAATAAATGGGGCGGTCAGGCAAAGGAGCTTGTAGCAGGGCTTATTGACAGTCATGCTGAGGACGAAGAATTTAGGATTGCGACTTTTGCTGACGGTTTGGATGTAGTCGCTGATTTTTCGACAGAGTATGAAGATTTAAAGGCAATGGTCGATAAAATCGAATTTCTGAATCAGGACTCTTATCTTACGGATATTTTATATGACCTTCTCAAACAGGACGGAGACAGTAATGAGGCAGGTTATACACGATATGTCATTATAACTGATGGCGCCGATGACAATGATATAAAATATACTCAGACGGAACTTACCGATCTCATGAAAAACAGCGGTGTTGTAATACATACTGTGGGGGTAAAGAGGTCGAACAACAATACGCTTTTGGAAAATCTTTTTTCCTATGCAAGACTTACGGGGGGCACCTATAAGATAGCGGAGAAGGGCACCAATGTGGAGGATATCAGGGATATGATCAATGAAGATTATTCTCTGTTGTGCCTGAAATTGAATCCGCAGGCAGACATTATGGATGGAGGCAGGAAGGAGGCAAAACTCAGCCTTAATACATCAGGCGGAGAGGTGGTGTTGACGGCTTCCTTACAAATGCCTTTTGCAGATGTGAGCAGTATGCCACCTGAGAGCACAGAGGCCGCCCTACCTTCGGCTACCGTTCCAGCCGTTGAAAAAAGCAAACCGGTACTGCCCAGCATTGCAGTGGAGCAGCAGCCCGGGGAAGAAAATGAGAAGTCAGGAAAGATTGGCATGATACCTGTTATAGTGATCAGTGCGGTGGTTTTTGCGATTATCATTATCGCAATACTGCTTGTGTTGAGGAGTAAAAAGAAAAAGCAGGTTGATGTGGTAATGGCCAATAGTGGGCAGTCGGGAGGCCGTGCACAGAATAACAGAACGCAGATGTCTCCTGAGCGACGGGGCGCTGCGGCGCAGTCAGACGGGCATACTGTAAAGCTGGGGGGACAACAGACGGTAAATAATGATGGGCATACTATGCGTCTGCAGAGCGGAACCGGACAGCCGGCGGAAAGACAGTCGTTTATCACCCTTACTGATATCAGTAATCCTCAGAGGAGTTTCAGGGCGCCGATAGAGACAAGGATTGTGATCGGCCGTGAATCGGGGGATATCATATTGGGACACGATGCAGCAGTGTCGTATACTCACTGTGAAATCATCAAAAAGGGAAATTTGTTTTATGTCAATGATCTGAAGTCCAGCAATGGTACATTTTATGGAAATATGAGGGTGTATAGCGAGACTCCTATTATGAACGGGGGCATACTTGAGGTGGGGACAAGTAAGTATAAGATTACAATAGAAAGTTAGACTGAGAGGCATTAGGAAGGCAGGAGGGGAAAAACAGCGGATGATTGATGATATAGCGGTTTTCTCAGAGTGTGGAACCCGGGATGTCAATCAGGATGCAATCTATGCATCGGCCGACAAAGGCAGAGGCATTTTTGTGGTGGCTGACGGTATGGGAGGACATTCGGGCGGGGAGGTCGCAAGCAGTGCGATTGTAAACGGCATAAGAAATTGGTGGGACAGCACTGATTTTACGGAGGCAGAAGTGGAAATCGATTCTGTGGCTGAGCAATGCAATAGTCTGCTGTCAAATATCAACGCAGAGGTATTCGCCTATTTTACTGCACAGGGGCAGGTGGGAGGTTCTACCGTGGCAGTTCTGCTCATATGGGATGACAGATATGTGATACTCTCGGCGGGCGACAGCAGGATATATCGGATCAGGGGAAAAACGCTGGAACAGCTGACTACGGATGACGTGTGGGAGAATTTACCTGAAGTAAAGCATGAAATGAGTAATGAAAGGATAGAATGCGATTCAAGATTTGGCAAGCTGACAGAGGCATTAGGTTCTGAAGAACGATTGAAGATAAACAGGTATGGAGGCATGCTATCCAGGCGCGAGCTGTTTCTCCTCTGTAGTGACGGGGTGTATAAATATTGTACATATGGAGAACTTGAAAAGATTATGTGCAGAAAGAAGTTTTTTAAACGTGCGGATTGGGTGAAGGAAAGAATCCGGAAGTGTGCGGTAAAGAGAGGCGTGGATGATAATTATTCGGCTATTGTATGTAGTGTAAGAAGTTGATAGATACATAGGATGGTGTCGTGATGAAGAGATGCATGAAATGCATGAGGGAATTTAAAGATGTCTATGATATGTGTCCTTATTGCGGACAGGAGGTCGGCGAACCTCAAAAAGAAATCTATTTTTTACCGACAGGGACAATGTTAGCGGAGCGATTGGTCGGAGAAGGCTGTGAATAAATCCGACACCACGGATGTGGAGAGCAGAACGGTATATGCGTATAAGGACAGAAGCAAGACTACTACATATCATTATGTCAGATGGACGGACTGGAGTTCCTGGAGTGACAGTGTGGTAAGTAAATCGGAGACGAGAGATGTCCGGACGCAAAATATTTATCAATATCGGGAGAAAAAGGACATTGTCACCTATTATTTTTATCAGTGGGGCGCATGGTCTGACTGGCGGGATGAAAAGATTGAAAAGACAGATTCCCGGGAAGTGCAGACAGGGACTTGGTACAGGTATTGTGAGAAGAAGTCGTGAGGAGTGGATATGGCGATAGAGTATGCATTTACAACTTATTCCGGGAGCAGGGATTACAACGAGGATTACGGCCTTGCCATGCAGACGGAAAAGGGAGATTGTTATATGGTTGCGGATGGGCTGGGTGGCCACGGAAAAGGGGAGCTTGCCTCTGCTTCCGTGTGCGAGAGTGCGGCTCGGCTTTTTCGTTCCGGTGAGGCAGCCGTTTGTGTGGAGGAGTTATTTGAGATTGCCCAAAAGGAATTGCTGGCAAGACAAATGCGGGAACATGCCGTGGATGCGATGAAGACAACCATGAATATCGTTCTGATTGTCGATGGCATAGCCTATTGGGGACATGTGGGTGATACCAGAACCTATTATTTTAAGAAGAATAAACTGGTGCGGCGCACAAAGGATCACAGTGTGCCGCAGATGCTGGTTGCCATGGGAGAGATAAAAGAGCGGAACATCAGACATCACCCGGACAGGAACCGTCTGCTCAAAGTCATGGGCATCGAATGGGATAAACCGCAATATGTGATTGAAACTGCAGTAAAGCTGGAGAAAAAACAGGCCTTTTTGATGTGTACGGACGGCTTTTGGGAATATATTGAGGATAAAGATATGGAAAAATGCCTCAAAAAAGCAAAATCACCACAGGAATGGCTGGATGCCATGAACGAAATAGTGAGGGAAAACGGGGCGGGAGCCGATCTGGACAACTATACGGCGATGGCAGTCTGGATTCAATAATCGTATACAGGATGCAGAAATCAATGGTGATATATGGGAGAACAATTATCATGAATAGAATGGTCTGCCCGAAAGGGCATTTTTATAATGGGGATAAATATTCGCAATGCCCGCATTGTATAGACGGGACAGCTGCAGTGCAGCAGGACGGTTTTGTGTTTACCCTGGGCGGCATGGCGGACAATTTACAGAGCAAAACACAGGAGATTAAAGAGAACCATCAGGATGATAAAGTCACAATGATATTACCCAGAGAGTCTCTGCCAGATTCCGGGGCTGTATCGATGCCTTTTTCCGACGCAGGGACAGGAAAATCAGACATGGACACAAAAGTAGTCACTACAACCGATTTTTTGCCGGTGGGATATCTGGTCTGCATCAGAGGCAGCGATTACGGGCGGAGCTTCCCGTTAAGGACAGGAGTCAATCCTGTAAAAGAACAGGCATATGTCTTGTATGAGCCGCACAGGAGAGAGTTTTATTTAAAGTCAGCAGACAGGGACAGTCTGTGTTATTGCAATGATGAGGTGTTGCTGGAGCCTAAAAAGATACAGGAGTATGACAGAATTATGATGGGAGATACGACTTTTTTGCTGATTGCTGTTTGCGGAGAAAAGTTTAGCTGGGAAGAGTGAGCGGATTATGGAATAAATAACATTTAAGAGGAAGGCATGTATAAAGATATAAGCGAGAGAAAATTTATAGTACATAACAAATGGTTGAGTGTTGCCTTTTATTCAACCGTAGGTGACAGAGAGAATCAGCAAGATAGCTTTGATTACTATCTGGAAGATGATGGTGGTATTTTCACCATATGTGATGGGATGGGAGGGCATCAAGGCGGCGAAATGGCAAGTTCACTGGCGAGTCGTAATATTGTGGAAATTTATAGGGAAGCGGATGAAAATACACCTGTCAACGAAGTCTTGATCAATGCGGCAAAGCAGACAGATAAAATGGTTGCCGATTTAAAAAATGCAGATGGAACGGGGATGGATGCCGGAAGTACCATGGTTGTTGTGACAATTCGAGAAAACATCCTACATTGGTTATCCGTGGGAGACAGCAGAATCTATGTAAAGCGAGGAAAAGATTTTGTTCAAGTAACCTTTGATCATATTTACAGGGCTGTATTGGATGAGCAGTTAAGGACTAAGAAAATCACGCAGACGCAGTACTGGCAGGAAATATCCAAAGGGAATGCATTGATAAGTTATATAGGCATGGGTGGTTTGGATCTGATAGATTTTAATGATGAGGATCTTGTATTGCAGTCTGGTGATATCATTCTGTTGATGTCGGATGGCTTGTATAAAATAGTTTCTGACGAGGAACTTAACACGCTGCTTGAAAATTTTATTGATTTGAATGATGTAGTGCGCGTTATTGAATCTCGTGCGGAGAGTAATGCAAAGTGTAAGAATGTCAGCCGTGATAATATGACATTCACAGTGATAAAAATGCGATAACGAGAGGGATTCGTATGAATATTATAGTATGTAAAAATGGACATTATTATGATGCAGATGCCTATGAATTGTGTCCCCATTGTGGGGAGGGAGGCGCTTCTGTGGAGTCCGCTAAAACGCCAAAGAAAAAGAAACATTTTTGGAATCGCAATAAGCCAGATGACAAACAGCCGACTTCTCAGCAAAACATGGAGTTTGTTGGCAAAACATGGGCTTTGGAAATGGATTCTATTGGGGCGGGTAATTCGCAACCTCAGCCCAAGAGAGAGGTAACAGTAGATCTCTGGAGTATTGATGGTAATGTATCGCCTGACGCACAGAACGGTATGCCACCAACCGAAAGGACAGAGACAATACCACAAGTGGAGTCGGATTTGATGGCAGCGGTAAAGAAGGCATCTGCAAATCCTGAGGGAAAAACTGTGGGATTCTTTAGGATGACTGCACAGAAGAACGTGGAGGCAGATACCTCTGGAACACCAGAATTTGTGGAACCGCCAGTAGGGTGGCTTGTGTGCGTGCAAGGCATTCATTTTGGTAGATGCTTTAGTATTGTTGCGGGGAGAAACTCTATCGGGCGATACGATACAAATGATATTGTTTTGTCCAAAGACGATAGTGTGTCCCGGGATAAACATGCATGGATCATTTATGAGCCAAGAAAAAGAATCTTTTATCTGAAGCCGGGAGAGGGAAATGCGCTGACGTATCTGAATGGTAATATGGTCGAAGAATCAAATGAGTTGGCTAAGCTGGATCGAATTGAGTTAGGAAATACCACTCTTTTGTTTATTCCTTTATGTGGGGATGATTTTTGTTGGGAAAGTTACATAAAAGAGGAGAGTTGAAGAAATGAAGAGATGTTTTTCCTGTTTTAAAGAATATGGGGACAAGTATAATGTATGTCCTCACTGTGGGCAGGTGGAATTGGTAGATGCCAAGGAACCTATTTATTTGGTGCCGGGTACGGTTTTAGCAAACAGATATATTGTGGGTGATGTGGTGGGCGCTGGTGGATTTGGTATTATCTACAAGGCATGGGATTTCAAATTGGAGACCATCGTTGCGGTCAAGGAATTCTTTGTTTCCAGATTGGCTACCCGTGCGCAAGGAACTAAGAAAGTTATTATTACAAAGAAATCATGCGAGGAATTTAAATATCGAAAAGAGCGTTTCATAGCTGAGGCGAGAAATATGGCTAAATTTGGAACGCATAAAAATATCCCCAATGTTTTTGAATTTTTTGAAGAAAATGATACGGCATACATTGTGATGGAACTGTTGAACGGAATGGCTCTGAATGAGTATCTGCGTCAGCATGGCGGAAAAGTGGATATAGAATTTGCTCTATTTATCACAAATGAGGTAGGAAACGCACTGAAATCTCTCCATAATGCCGGAATTGTGCATAGAGATGTGGCTCCGGATAATATCTATATATGTTCAGGTGTAGATATTAAAATCAAATTACTTGATCTTGGTGCGGCAAAATTGGCTGATTCTACAGATAATGCAATTGACATTATACTGAAACCGGGATACTCGCCGACAGAACAGTATGATAACAGTAAAAATATTGGATCATGGACGGATATATATGCATTGGGGGCAACTTTGTACATGATGCTCACGGGAGTCAAACCAGCCGAGTCTACAAATCGCAAGATTGAAGACGAGGTTGTGCCGCCTGGAGAACTTAATCCCAAAATATCAGAGAATTTGAATAATGCAATCATGAAGGCTATGGCAATTGATATTCATATGCGTTTTAAAAATGTCAGCGAATTTTTGAAAGCTGTCAATGGCAACAGAAAAGTTCTTTCCCTTGAGAAAGAGAAAAAAAAGAGGAACAGGAGAAGATTTTCCAGTATTCTGACAAGTTTGGCTGCTGTGGGGATATTAATTCTCTTCACCATGGGAATTTTAGAGCAGAAACGAGCAGAGGAAGAACTTGCTCCGGCTAATATTAATATTTGGTATGCTGTCAAGGAGGGGTCTAAGGAACAGGAAGCTATGGAATATATGGTTCAGGAATTTACCACAACTTTCCCAAATGTAAATGTAGAGCTTACAGTTTTTCCTGAAGAGGAGTATGAACGCGCTTTGCAGGAAGCGGTCGTGTCGGGAACGCTGCCGGATTTGTTTGAAAGCACAGGGATTGACCCGGTTGTATTGGAAGCTGCTCGAGACGCGACAGAGGTCATGGAGTCTGAGCAATTTGCGGAAGCATTGTTTTTGGATCAATATTCAAGTTATTACGGTGAAAGCTGCAAGCAGATTCCACTGGCAGTGGAGGTTCCCGTCGCGTGTGTCATCACAAATGGCGCAACATTTGTGGATTGGCAATCAGAATATTTCAGTAATGTTGAAGATTTTGGAAATATTAAAATTTCTATGGATGAGTATCATCAGGACTTGGTTCAGCGGAATTTTACATTAGATGAATATAGCGGACGGGATGCATTCCTTGATAACGAGAGTAATACCAGTCCGGTTATGTTATCCTCGACCATGGTAATCAATGAGGTGCGTGAAAGATTGCAGAATTATGAAAAGGAATACGTGTTTTATGATGCGGAGCAAATCAAATGTAATTTTATTTACGAGTGGAGTCTTGGAACGGGAACGGAAGAGGCACAGAGAGCTTCTGACAGACTTTTGTCGTGGATGCTTGGGAATGTATATCAAAGTATACTGATGACGAGTAAAAACAACGAAGGGCAGATTCCGGTCAATCCTATTTGTTTTGACACTAAGATCCAAACTAGGAATTTAACGCCGATTAACACAATTTACGAAAAATTTGTATTTTAGGAGACTGACAGACAAGAATGAATAGAAGATGTTTGGGATGTATGGAACTATATGAAGATGAATTTTATGTGTGCCCTCATTGTGGTTATGTGGAAGGCTTGCTGGCGGAGGAAGCAATACATATTCAACCGGGAACCTTGTTGCATGACAGATATATTATTGGTAAAGTTTTAGGGTATGGTGGATTTGGTGTAACTTATATCGGGTGGGACGGAACATTGCAGCAAAAAGTCGCCATCAAAGAATACATGCCGAGCGAATTCTCCACAAGAATGCCAGACCAGACGCAAGTGACAATTTTCAACGGGGAAAAAGAGGAACAGTTTCATGATGGCATGATTAAATTCGTGGATGAGGCGAAGCGATTGGCCAAGTTTCAAAACGAGAGCGGAATTGTGAAAGTATTTGACAGCTTTATCGAGAATCAGACCGCGTATATTATTATGGAATATTTGGAAGGCGAGACGCTGGCTGATTATCTCAAAAGAGAAAAGAAAATTCCCGAGGATAAGGCGGTTGAAATGCTTTTGCCTGTAATAGAGTCACTACAGATCGTCCATGCAGAAGGAATTCTGCACAGAGATATTGCGCCAGATAACATTTTTCTTACCACAGACGGGAAAGTAAAGCTGATTGACTTTGGCGCATCTCGGTATGCCACCACATCACACAGCCGCAGTCTGACAGTTATTATTAAACCGGGCTATTCACCGGAGGAGCAGTATAGAAGCCGCGGGGATCAAGGCTCCTACACGGATATCTATGCTCTTGGAGCCACGTTGTATAAAATGATCACTGGTATAACGCCGCCGGACGCCATGGAGAGGCGAGCTAAATATGAGAGCAAAAACAAAGACATTTTAGAAGCACCGCACAAGCTGGCAAAAGGCATATCGCCTAATAGAGAGAATGCTATCTTGAACGCTATGAATGTCCGCGTGGAGGATAGAACTCAGGATGCGGACACCTTTTTGAAGGAATTGACAACCAAAGACACTGTAAAGCGTGTCTATGGAAAAATTAAGAAGATTGATCTTTATTCATGGCCGTTATGGGTAAAAATTACCCTGCCCACAGCTTTGGGAGCTATGGCGGTTTTTATTGCACTAATGGTGACGGGTGTCATTAATTTCAGCTTCTTCACGGAGGAAATCGTAGTGCCGGAGACGGTATCGATTGTGCCGGATGTAGAGGGAATGAACTACGATGAAGCATTTGCGGTGATCAAGGACAATGTTCTGCTTGCTTCCACGGCTGGAACGGTTGTTTCGGAATATATCTCGCCCGGCAAGGTTGTCATTCAGGATCCGGTGGGCGGTTCCTATATGGACAAAAACAGTACAGTTTTTATCACGGTTAGTAGTGGTAAGGGGGTGGTGGAAGTGGTGAATGGAATTGCTACCATGCCCTATATCATTACGGATTCTTTGGAAGAGGCTTTGGAAAAACTTAAAAAAGCAGGGTTTGCCACTCCAAATATTGCAGAAGCTTACGATGACAACATAGCGGCAAACTGCGTTGTCAGTCAGAGCCTTACAGCTGGGAAACAGGTTGCAGAGAATACCGTGGTAGATTTGGTCATCTCCTTAGGGCCGGCAGCCTTTGAACTGATGGACGTGTCTGGAATGAATTTTACAGAGGCAAAGAACGCTCTTGAGGCCAAGGGATTGAAGGTTTCTATTGAGTATGAGAAGAGCGATACGGTTAATGAAAATTGTGTCATTCGGCAAAGTATGGAAGCAGGGACGGAGGCTAAGAGCGGAGATAGCATCACTTTGGTGGTTTCCAGTGGTAAACCGTTAATAAGTATTGCAAATGTGGTTGGAAAAACGCAGGAAGAAGCTATGAATATCTTGTCCGGACAGGGATTTACCGTGAAGGTGCTTACAAACTATAGTAACACGGTCTTGGAGGGTTACGTCATCAGTCAGTCACCTGCGGCGGGTTCTTCACAGATAGAAGGCGGTGAGGTGAATATTTATGTAAGTAAGGGAAAGCGTCCTATCAACGTGACATTTGATGCAAATGGCGGAAGTGTACGCACTACCAAGGGAATCGTGTATGCTGAGTCTGCTTATGGTCAGCTGCCGGTGCCTACCAATCGGGGCTATGTATTCAAGGGATGGTATACTTCAGCCAGCGGCGGGGAGAAAGTTACGGAATCGACCCTGGCAATATCAGAGTCGGATCATACTCTATTTGCTCAGTGGCTTGGTCAAGAGTATCAGATATCCTTTGATGGAAACGGAGGAGAGGTGCACGGAGGCGGTATCTCTGTTACTTATAAGGCAGTCTATGGTTCATTGCCTTATGCAACCAGGACAGGATATAATTTTGCGGGTTGGTATGATGAAAGCGGCAGAGAAGTGACAGAATCTACAGTATTCAAAGCTGAATCCAATCAGACACTTACAGCGCAGTGGATTGCTAACCGCTATATAATATACTTTGAGGGAAATGGAGGAGATGTTCCACAATCGTCCAAAGTTGTAACTTTTGGGGAGAACTATGGCAGTTTGAGCGCTCCCTCAAGAGATGGATATACCTTTGATGGGTGGTTCACAAGTTTGAAGGGAGGTTCCAAGGTGTCTGCAAATGACATCTATTTGACAGATGGCAACATAACATTGTACGCTCAATGGACAGCGTTAATTACTTCTATCAAGTTTGATGCAAATGGCGGCATGGTGTCTATGAGTTCCATGGATATCGCTGTAGGAGATACATATGGCACATTGCCCATCCCCACCCGAGATTTTTATGATTTTGAAGGGTGGTATACATCAAAAAGTGGTGGTGAGCGAATAACAGAAAACACAGTGGCAACCGGGTCGAAAGAAATTACAGTTTATGCTTTATGGACGAAACATGAGGTATCCGGCTGGACGCTGGTGCAGAATGCGCCTTCTGACGCGGAAGTGATCGACAGGAAGTGGACATATACGGAGACTACCTACGCAACATCGTCAGAATCTACAATGCCGGGATTTGAGATGTATAACTCTACTGCTGAGTGGAGTGATTATGGGGCATGGAGTTCATGGACTACAACGCCTGTCTCGGGAAGTGATTCCATAGCTGTAGAGACACAGGTGGTAGTAGATGGATACAATATGGAAGAATATAATACAATGACCACTCAAGGTATAAGGGAGTATCGAAGTTATAGTGTGAATGGAAATTACGCGGCTTATGGTTTATCTTCTAAATACGGAGAGTGGCATCGAACACCTTATTTGACAGCGGCTCAACTGGCGGCATGTGATACTATTAGTGAGGGTGGTTATATGGGAGGCGTGAATGCCGGATATAATAGGGGCAGCGGTACAGGATACAATTATGATGGTTTGATTTACTTTATTACCAGTGAAGTGTCTCATACAGAATATCGATATCGTGGACGTATGCAAATCTATACCTACTATTTCCGAAAAGCGGAGGAAAAAGAGTCCTCTACAGCAATATCCTCTTCAGACACTATCTCAAATGTTCAGGAGTGGGTTAGATATAGACCACGATAGTATGAGATGAGGTTTATTCAAGTGTAGCTGGTACAAATACCTCTTAACTGCGATATTCCGAACACTTCATAAAATTTTAGATTGTTTTAATTGATTTATAAAATTGATTGGGATATCATGGTAATTGTGATTCAATTGGCATGATATCCCATTTTGGCCTGTATTTTGTGCGGAGGCTGTATGTCTGCAATGTGCAGGGGAAATAGTTTAACTGACAAGGAGTGATCGGACAGAATGATTAAGACATTATTAAAACAGGTGAAGGAATTTAAGAAGGATTCCATCATGACTCCTATTTTTATGGTATTGGAGGTATTGATGGAGACGCTGATTCCTTTCTTGATGGCGTCCATGATTGATGATGGCGTGGAGGTAGGCGACCAGGCATATATCTTTAAGGTCGGCGGCGTCATGCTGATACTGGCGGCGGTAGGACTGTGGGCGGGTATCATGGGCGGCCGATGCGGCGCCAGAGCGTCCACGGGTTTTGGAAGGAATCTTCGGGAGGCGATGTATCAGAATATCCAGACTTTCTCGTTTTCCAACATCGACAAATTTTCCACCGCGGGTCTGGTGACCAGGCTCACCACGGATGTGACCAATATCCAGAACGCATATCAGATGATCCTGCGCATGTGTGTGCGCGCGCCCATCAGTTTAATCTGCGCCATGGGCATGGCGTTCTTTATCAATGCGAGGGTGGCCAGTATTTATCTGGTGGCGGTACTGATCCTGGCAGTGCTTTTATCTCTGATCATCCGATTTACCATGCGGTATTTCACGGAGGTATTTAAAAAGTACGATGACTTAAATGCCAGCGTACAGGAGAATGTGACGGCTCAGCGCGTGGTGAAGGCCTTTGTGCGGGAGGAGTATGAGATAGACAAATTCCACAAGGCAAGCGGAAATATTTATAATATGTTTGTGCGGGCGGAGAGTATTCTGGCTCTGAACTCTCCCTTGATGCAGCTTACGGTTTATTCCTGTATTCTGCTGATCAGCTGGGTGGGAGCGAAGATGATAGTGGGCAGTTCGCTGACTACCGGTGAGCTCACCAGCCTTTTGAATTACTGTATGAATATCCTGATGAACCTGATGATGCTGTCCATGGTGTTTGTCATGATCACCATGAGCGCTGCCAGCGCCAGACGTATCTGTGAGGTTTTGGATGAGAAGGCGGATTTGACGAATCCTCCGGAGCCGGAGAAAGAGGTTTCAGACGGCAGCATCCGTTTTGAGCATGTGACCTTCCGCTATGATGAGAGCAGTGAGAGTCCTGTGCTGGAGGATATCAATCTGGATATCCGGGCGGGAGAGACAATCGGTATCCTGGGCGGAACCGGAAGCTCCAAGACCAGTCTGGTAAATCTCATCAGCCGGCTCTATGATGCGTCTGAGGGAACAGTGTATGTGGGCGGCAGGGATGTGCGCGAGTACGATATGGAGGCGCTGCGCAATCAGGTCTCTGTTGTGCTGCAGAAGAATGTGCTGTTCTCGGGAACCATTCTGGAAAATCTCCGCTGGGGCGATGAGAATGCCACGGAGGAGGAGTGCAGGCGTGCGTGTGAGCTGGCGTGTGCGGACGAATTTATCCAGCGGATGCCCGAGGGGTATCATACTTATATCGAGCAGGGCGGCTCCAATGTGTCCGGCGGTCAGAAGCAGAGGCTCTGTATTGCCAGAGCGCTTTTGAAGAAGCCCAGGGTGCTGATCCTTGACGACAGCACCAGCGCGGTGGACACGGCTACGGACGCGAGGATCCGCAAGGCGTTTGCCACAGAGATACCGGGGACGACAAAGCTTATTATCGCACAGAGGATTTCCAGCATTCAGGATGCTGACCGTATCATCGTCATGGAAAAAGGGCGCATAGATGCGGTGGGTACGCACGAGGAGCTTCTGGAGCGAAACGACATATACCGCGAGGTCTACGAGGCGCAGACCGGAGGAAGCGGAGACTTTGACGAGAAGGGAGGGGAGCTGTAATGGCAGAGCAGAGAGGTGCGAGAGGGCCGGCGTTTGGCCCCGGAAGAAGGGCTCCCATGGGCGCAGGTCCCAGAGTGGAGAATCCCGGAAAGGTATTTAAGCGTATTTTAGGTTATGTATTTCAGAATTACGGCTTTCATTGCCTGCTTGTTCTGGTCTGTATTGTAGGCAATGTGCTGGCCAATGTGCAGGGGACTTTGTTTTTAAAGACCCTCATTGACGATTATATCAAGCCTTTGCTGGAGCAGAGCAGTCCTGATTTTACTCCCCTGCTGCACGCTATGGGACGAGTGGCAGTTTTTTATCTTTTGGGCGTCATCTGTGCCTATACACAGGCAAGGATTATGGTGAATGTGACGCAGGGCACCATGAAGCGGCTCAGGGACGATATGTTTGCCCATATGTCCAGGCTGCCCATCAAATATTTTGATACGCATACCCACGGGGATATCATGTCGGTGTATACCAATGATATCGATACTCTGCGGCAGATGATCAGCCAGAGCATTCCCCAGATGATCAGCAGCGTCATCACGGTTGTCAGCGTGCTGGCCAGTATGATCAGCCTGAATATCCCGCTGACGCTACTGACCTTGGTCATGGTGGGAATCATGTTGTTTACCACCAAGAATGTGGTGGGCAGGAGCGGAAAGTATTTCAGGGTGCAGCAGGAGGCGCTGGGCAGGATTAATGGATTTATCGAGGAGCGCATGGAAGGGCAGAAGGTGGTGAAGGTGTTCTGCCATGAGGAGAAGAGCAAGGAGGAGTTTAAGGAGCTGAATGACGCGTTGTTTGACTGTTCTTACAATGCCAATAAGTTTGCGAATCTGATGGGGCCTATCAACGCGCAGCTGGGCAATCTGAGCTATGTGGTGGTGGCATGTGCGGGAAGCGTGCTGGCGCTGAACGGCATCGGCGGTTTTACGCTGGGCGGGCTGGTGAGTTTTCTGACCTTTAACAAGAGCTTTAACATGCCCATCAATCAGGTGAGCCAGCAGCTCAACAGTATTGTTATGGCCTTGGCGGGAGGGAAGCGTGTCTTTGACCTTCTGGACGAGGATGAGGAGACGGATAACGGCTATGTGACGCTGGTGCGCGCGAAAAAGGAAAACGGCAGACTGACGGAGTGTGCGGAGCGCACGGGCATGTGGGCATGGAAGCACACGCATCAGGCGGACGGCTCGGTGGATTATGTGGAGCTGCGGGGCGATGTGGTGTTTGACGGCGTGGACTTTGGGTATACGGATGACAAGATGGTGCTGCACGATATCCGCATGTACGCGCAGCCCGGTCAGAAGATTGCGTTTGTGGGCTCTACGGGCGCGGGCAAGACGACCATCACGAACCTGATCAATCGTTTTTATGATATTCAGGACGGCAAAATCCGTTATGACGGCATTAATATCAATAAAATCAAAAAATCAGACCTGCGCCGTTCGCTGGGGATCGTGCTGCAGGACACTCATTTGTTCACTGCGACGGTGCGGGAGAATATCCGTTTCGGCAAGCTGGACGCCACGGACGAGGAGATTGTCGCAGCGGCAAAGCTTGCCAATGCGGACGGATTTATCCGCCAGCTTCCGCAGGGCTATGACACGGTGCTAACCGGGGACGGCGCCAATCTGAGCCAGGGGCAGAGACAGCTTCTGGCGATTGCCAGAGCTGCGGTGGCAGACCCGCCGGTACTGATCCTGGACGAGGCGACCAGTTCCATCGACACTCGTACAGAGAAGATTGTGCAGGATGGTATGGATAAGCTCATGAGCGGCAGAACAACCTTTGTCATCGCCCACAGGCTGTCCACCGTGCAAAACAGCGACTGTATCATGGTGCTGGAACAGGGCCGCATCATCGAGCGGGGCACCCACGACGAGCTTTTAGAGGAACACGGGAGGTACTACCAGCTCTATACGGGCAACGCCATCGCGGAAGGGTAGCTGTCATACGAATCCGAATTGTACGAATAAAAAAACTTGCAATAGCGGTTTGATATGGTACAATGAGGGAGACAATAGAATAATGAGAGATTTGTTTGACGAAGAGGAGAAGCGAAAGTTATGAAAAAGCGGATTCACGTTTACTTCATGGTGGCACTTCTGATTATGACTGCACTGGGCGGATGCGCAGGCGGTACGGGAGAGTCTTCGGAGGATAAGTCCTCAGTAGTTGTAGGAATACAGCAGGATATTGATAGTCTTGACCCACACAAAGCGACTGCGGCAGGAACGAAAGAGATTCTGTTCAACATTTTTGAAGGTCTGGTAAAACCCGACCCCAACGGCAATCTGATGAATGCAGTAGCAAGTGATTACAGCATTTCCGAGGATGGACTGGTATACACCTTTACTTTGAGAGAGGGTGTCAGGTTCCACAACGGAGATGAGGTGACGGCGGAGGATGTCAAGTATTCTCTGGAGCGCGTCGCAGGAATTTTGGACGGCACTGCACTCATGTCAACTCTGAGCGCCGAGAAGGGCGGTATAACGAGCGTAGATATTTTGGATCCCCAAACGGTTCAGGTATCGGTAGGCAGTGCAAACATGGAGCTGATTTACAGCTTCACGGCGGCTATCATTCCCGCGGGCAGCGGAGAGGACGCCGAGGCGCATCCTGTCGGTACGGGACCGTTTTCTTTTGTGTCCTATAAACCTCAGGAGGGAGTTGTGCTGGCAAAGAATGCGGATTACTGGCAGTCGGGGCTTCCCTATCTGGATGAGGTCACGTTCAAGATTGTGAACAGTCCTGACACGGCTCTTTTGGATCTGCAGGGCGGCTCTATCGACATCTATCCATATCTCACGGACTCTCAGGCGGCGGAGCTCTCCGGGAGCTTTCAGGTGATGTCGGCGCCCTCCAATGTGGTGCAGGCATTGTTCCTGAACAATGCGGATGAAACCCTGAGCGACGCGAGGGTGCGTCAGGCTATCTGTTATGCGCTGGATAAGGATTCGGTGAATGAGTTCGTGTTTGGCGGAAATGGAGCGATCATCAGCTCCGCCATGCTGCCCACGCTGCAGGATTTTTATGTGGACGCCAATGACGTCTATGGCACGGGAGCCAATGTGGATAAGGCGAAGGAGCTTCTGGCTGATGCCGGGTATGCGGACGGAATCAATCTGGAGATCAAGGTGCCCTCCAATTACGAGGTGCATATGCAGACCGCGGAGGTTGTGGCAGATCAGCTTCAGGCTGCGGGCATCAATGTGGTCATCGTCCCGGTGGAATGGGCTACCTGGCTGGATGAGGTCTACAACGGACGGAACTATCAGGCGACTATCAGCGGTATCACCTGCGACCAGACTCCCGGTTATCTGCTGAACAGATTCCAGACGGAGTCCTCCAAGAATTTCATCAATTACGCGAACGCAGAATATGATGAGATTTATCTGAAGGCGGCAGCAAGTCTTGATCTGGCTGAGAAGGCGGGCTATTATAAAGCACTGCAGAATATGCTGGTGGAGGATGCGGGCACGGCGTTTTTATCCGTTCCGCCCATCACGGTAGCAGTGAAGCCTGAGCTTTCCGGCTACACGTTCTATCCTGTGTATGTGCAGGACATGAGCGTGGTGCGTTATGCGAAATAGCGCGGAATCATATGAAATAAACGAAAAAGGAGGAGGCGGCAAATGCGATACATTGGTAAAAAAACGGTTACTCTCATTATGACATTGTTCCTGGTATCAGTTGCCGCCTTCCTCGCTTTCCAGATTATTCCGGGGGATGTGGTAGCCTCTATTCTGGGCACGGAGGCCACACCGGAGAGGGAGGCTAAGCTTCGTGAGGAGCTGGGCTTTAATGATCCGCCGGTGGTGCGCTATGTGAACTGGATGACGGGGGTGCTCCGGGGGGATTTGGGGCGAAGCTACCGTTATTCTAAGTCCATGAATGAGATGATGCCCGTTGCGGAGCTCATCGGGGACAAGCTCCCGGTGACGCTGTGGCTGGCGTTGCTCTCCGTGCTTTTGATTGTGGTGGTGTCCGTTCCGCTGGGAGTGTTTTGGGCGAAGAGCCGCGGACGGGCGGCGGATGCGGTTTTCAGTGTGCTGACACAGACGACCATGGCGGTGCCGTCCTTTTTTTTGGGAATCTTGGTGACCTATCTGTTTGGTATGGTGCTTCGGTGGTTCACCCCCGGCGGTTATGTGAGTTATCAGGATAATTTTGCAGGTTTTTTGAGCTATCTGATTTTTCCCGCGATGTCGGTGGCGATTCCGAAGATTGCCATGACTGCCCGTTTTCTGCGCAATTCCCTGCTCACCGAGATGAGCTCTGACTATGTGCGGACAGCGCGCAGCAAGGGCTGTACGGAGCAGTGGGTGATGTATGGACATGTGCTGCGCAACGCATTGATGCCGGTGGTGACGTTTCTGGGCATGATAATTGCAGAGATTGTCGCCGGCAGTATCGTTGTGGAGCAGGTGTTCGGACTGCCCGGCGTGGGGAGGCTGCTCATCAGTTCCATCTCCACCAGAGATTTGCCGGTGGTGGAGATTCTGGTACTGTATATCACGGCCGTGGTGATTGTCGTTTATTTCCTGGTGGATATTCTCTACCGCATGATAGACCCCAGAATCAGTCATAGGTAATCGGTCATGGATAATCAGTCATGGATACTTAGTCATGGATAATAGGCGGATGCGGGAGCGGGCGCATTCCGATGGAGTTGGTATGGCACAGGGCGAAAGCGGGAGACAAGTGCATAAAAGAAGCAGTGTGAAGCGAAGAGAAAATCTCTATCTGTGGATAGGTCTTTTTATGACGGGAACCGCGGTGCTTCTGGCACTGGTAGGAATTTTCTGGACGCCCAGCAGTACGACAGCCATGTCGGCGGCGGAGCGTTTTTGCGCGCCTTCCCTGCGGCATCCCTTCGGAACGGACAACTTTGGCAGGGATATTTTGTCCCGGGTGATGAAGGGGGCGGGGAGCACAATTTTTATCAGCGGCATGGTGGTGCTTCTGTCCGGAGGATTGGGCATTCTAATCGGTGCGCTGACCGGGTATTTTGGCGGACTGCTGGATGAGATTGTCATGCGTTTTACGGATGCGGTGAATGGATTCCCAAGTATTTTGCTGGCGCTGGTGATGATCAGTATTCTGGGGAGCGGCAAGCATAATCTGATTTTGTCGCTGGGGATTGTCTTTACGCCCAGCTTTGTGCGTATCGTGAGAAGTGAATTTATTCGGCTTCGGGATGCGGACTATATCAGCCGTGCCAGACTGATGGGGGTGGGAAGGCTGAGGATTTTGTTTGTGCATATTCTGCCCAATATTTTCTCTACCTTCTGGGTGTCTGTGATGATAGGCTTTAACAATGGTATTCTGGCGGAGTCCGGCATGAGTTATCTGGGAATCGGCGTGAGGCCTCCGGATGCCAGTCTGGGTGAGATGCTCTCGGACGCTCAGGGGTATCTGCTGCGCGCGCCTTGGTATGCGTTGGCTCCGGGGCTTACGATTGTGTGGATTGTGCTGGGCTTTTCTCTGCTCAGCGAAGGAATCCGGCAAAATTCTGAGGAGGGGACAGATGGAAAATAAAGCTGATACGATTCCGATTCCAACGATACAACCAATGATACAAATAAAAAATCTGTCCGTGTGCTTTGGCTCCACGGAGGCTGTTCAGGACGTAAGTCTGGAGATTTCCAGAGGAGAGATTCTGGGGGTAGTGGGAGAATCCGGTTCCGGCAAGTCGGTGACGGCGCTGACGCTGATGGGGCTGCTGGCTGAGAGCGGGGAAATCACCTCAGGCAGCGTAGTTTTTGACGGCGAGACCCTGGCGGAGGCGGGAAAAGCGCAAAATCGGGCATTGTACAGGCGCTATCAGGGGCAGCGCATGTCCATGGTTTTTCAGGAGCCCATGACTTCCCTCAATCCGACCCAGAAGGTTGGAATGCAGGTGGAGGAGATGCTGCGGCTTCACACGAAGCTGCCCAGACAGGAGTGGAAGGGGAAGGTGCTGGAATGCTTTGCTTCTGTGGGCTTGAGGGATGTGGAACAGCTCTATGACTCTTATCCTCATCAGCTTTCCGGGGGAATGCGTCAGCGGGTGATGATTGCCATGGCGGTAATCCTGCACCCGGATCTGATTGTGGCGGACGAGCCTACTACGGCGCTGGACGTCACGATTCAGAATCAGATTATCACTCTCCTGAGAGAGATTAATCAGAAAGAGCACAATGCCATGCTCTTTATCACCCATGATTTGAACCTGGCGAGGCGTATCTGCCACAGGATTGCGGTGATGAAGGACGGGCGTGTAGTGGAAATACAGTCTGCCGAGGATATTTTTGAAAATCCCCGGGAGGAGTATACGAAGCGGCTGATACAGGCGGTTCCCACGCGCGTGCGCTGCAGGGACGGGGTAGAGAGAGAAGCGCGGGCGGAGGCTCGCCAGCCAGTTTTGGAGGTACATGGTCTGAATGTGTATTATCAGGAGGGGGCGAACAGTCTCTTTGGGCGTAAAAAACGCCGCCGTGTGGTCTCCGGTGCGGATTTTGTGCTCTATCCGGGCGAGGTGATGGGGTTGGTGGGAGAGAGCGGCTGCGGCAAGAGCTCGTTGTCCAAGGCAATACTGGGTATGAACAGGAATGTGGAGGGCGAGATACGGCATTTTTCCACAAGACCGCAGATGATTTTTCAGGATCCCTACAGCAGTCTGAACCCCTGCAGGACGGTGGGCTGGCTTTTGCAGGAGCCGCTGCGGGCGGCAGGACGTCTGGACAAGTCTCTGCAGATGTCCGAGGCGGACATGCGGGCGGAGGCATGTGATATGCTGCGGCGTGTCGGGCTGGATGAGAGCTGCATGAGTAGAAAGCCCTCGCAGCTTTCCGGCGGACAGCGCCAGCGCATCAGTATCGGTCAGGCGTTGATTACCAGACCGGGCTTTGTGATTGCGGATGAGCCGGTGTCCGCGCTGGACGTGACCCTGCAGGCTCAGATTATGGAGCTTATGCAGCGGCTTCAGGAGGAACTGGGAGTGGCGTATTTGTTTATCTCCCATGATATTAATGTGGTGTATCGGATGAGTGACCGCATCATGGTCATGAAGGACGGGCAGATTGTGGAGCAGGGGCGAACCGGGGAGTTGTTTGCACACCCCAGGGAGGCATATACCCAATTGCTGCTGCAGGAGTCGTGAGGGTCTCTGGGAATTTTCCTGACAATAAAATCAGATTTATGTTTATCGTGTAATACAAAAATATTTCGCTTGCGGTTTTCCCATAAATATCATTCCATGTATTTCACAATATCGCGCATTATTACGGATAGCATATTCAAAAAGCATATATGATGTGCAATATACAAATTATGTGTCCTGCTTTGTGTATGCAAATTCGTGATATATTTTTGTTGAGAATATGCGATATAATACTTTTGGAAGGAGTGATAAAAATGTCTTATCAAATTGATAATCAGAAAATAGGCGCTTATATTTCGGGATTAATCGAACGAGAATTTGAGTCTGCACGACAGTTTTGTAACGATTATCTTCAAACACGCGATGGAAATAAACCGACTAAAGAAGCTATACAAAATATGGCAAACCGTCTATCTCAGATAAAAAAAGGTACAAAGGCAATCCAAATTGAGGATTTGCCAATATTTTCAGAATTGCTTCATGTTTCTTTTGAGCAGATACTGAGTGCCGGAGAATGTGGTGAACCTAAAAACAATAGAATGACAAATTACACAATTGCTCAATCCCATAACAGGGCTAAATGGGTTGCCTACATCGAGGAGAAGGACAAACCTATTCTTAATCCGGATGAATATGGAAAGAATGTATTGGATTACGCAATTATGTTCGGCAATTATGATTTTTTAAAATTTTTGATAAACGAAAATTACATATGGTTTGACAGTCGAAAAGATCGGGATTATGTTATGACATTTGGGGCGGGGACAAATATTCAGCCCGCTAAATTTTGGAAGATTAATAATGATGTTTTTATACGCACCCCCGATATTAATGATTTACAGCACAAGCTTACAACAGAGGATCAGCTGAGAATGTATATTATTTCATTCGCAGCGGACCATAATGATTTATCTATGCTGGAAAAATTAAGGGCAAGGGAAATCCCTGAATTATATTATAAAGCGAATTATTTGTCTTGTCAGTGTCCGGATTTTGACATTCATTATGACAAAAATATGGTAAGCCATATTGCAAAATCCAGTGATAGGGTGTTGGATTATTTCACAGATCCGTTTGAAATCCGAGAGCAATATCGAAATAAGGATGGCAGCAGCCGTAAGCATATATTTGTATTTCCGTACATTTCTCAACTGTTGGATATGCTGATTGAAAATAATAGTTCTTTTTTAAAAACAGCATTGGAAAAATCCATTGAACATAATGAGAGTACAAAGGAAAAACTGAAAGCATTGATAAAGGAATCTATTAATAATGGCTGCTATAGTAGAGACTATTGGAAACAAGAAGTTGATTTCCAGGAAAATGGAAATATTGTTCATTTCCGAGATGCGATTGCCCTTGCCGGCATCATCACTAATATAGCCAGAACAACAAAAGAATCTGCAGATAGTCAAATAAATATGCTTATCAAACAATTAAATGATTCGTATAACGGAATCAAATACATTACCGAGGAGGAGATGGTATGAGGAAGGTTTTCTATACATTCTTGTTCCCATTGCTTTTTCTTATGTGTGGGTGTTCCGTTCCTATGATTACTTCGTATGAAGATATTTTATATGAAGACAATAACGTCGAAACCTTAAAAAGCTGGTCTTTTCAATTTAATGAGGGAACAAATGATTATAGCATTTTCTTTGCTCTGCTCAATAAAAATAATGAATATGTATCTGCAGATGTCGATGTTGATATTCGAATTGTAAATGAAGAAGATGAGGAAGTTTATAAAGATACAAAATCCGTTTTTAAAAGCGATTTTAATTATTATACAAGCCAGGCTGCGGGTGAACAATATCTGGCAAACCTGAAAATACCTGCCGCGGACATCACCCTTGGAAAATCATCCAATGGAACAGTCTATTTGACAATATATAAGAATGATACAATATATTTTGATGAAGTAAATTGCAGTGCATATTACTGTTTGCCAATCTCAGATGTGGAGCTTGTATTTGATACACTCCCATTAAATATAGATGTGAAGGGATATGATGGAAGCAATCAATCGACAATACAAATAAATGATATTACATATTCATTTGAAAAAGATTATATCCCGCAATTAAAGATTATAGTTTCCGGGGCTAAGATTTATGGAAAGTCAGATTCGATGCAAAGCTACGACATGATAAGTTACAAATTGTATGACAGCGAGGGATATGTGATAGCTTCAGGCAACATATATCTGGATTCTCTTGACCAAGGCGATAAGTTTAAGGATAATTCGATAGTGCTTTATGATGTCACACCGGGAGAAACCTACAGGTTAGGTTTCAGTGAATATGAGTGGTAAAGCATTGATTATTTTGAGACAAAGCAATCAATCACCAATGCCGAAACAGATGCAGCCTGCAAATGTTTCGGCATTTGGTGTAAGGGCGTCTGATCCCAAGCTTATTAAATTTCTTCTATCTTGGAGAAATTCGTATCTCCCGTGGAGGCGATAACCTTCTTTAACTCCTTCAGTGCCGCCACAAATTTGGGGTAGGTGGCGTAGACAAGCTGGAAGTGGCGGAATGCCTCCTCGCGGTTTCCATCCTGCTTGGCGTGCCAGGAATCCACTGCATGGGTATGAAGCTCATTGTGATGTTTGATAGCCTGTTTGAAGGCGGAGGAACCGGTAATGCGGGAGTCCGTCTGCGCGGCAACCCATTTGCCGAACTTGCAGCCCGTGGGATTGTTGAGCTGATCCAGTCTCAGGGATTCAAAGTCAGCCAGATTGTTATAAACACGCCATGTAAAGATCAGGTGGTCGATTTCATATACGGTGAGCCAGTCCTGTGTGTACAGCTTCGCGCGGCGTCTTGCCACGTCGGAGCGGAGATTGTCAATCAGGCGGGAAATCTTGTACATATGTGCGCCGGTGCTCACACAGCCTTTGGACAGATCATCGTAGCTGGTAGCGATGGTGTCGATGGAGGCCACAAAGGCTTCCGTCAGAGCGGACTGGGTATTGATCTCGCCGTAAATATGGTCAATCTCGGAGCTCACGAGCTTCATGTTTTCATTCATGTGTTCCATGCTCTCCAGAGAGTGATGGATGCTGGTATTGCCGGAGGTCAGCTGCTCCGCGGTGGAGTTGATGGACTCCGCCAGACTGGAGATGCCGTCCAGCAGCTCATGCACATAGGTCATGGCGTCCTCGGCGGACTGCGTGGTGTTGGCGGAGAGTTCCTTCACTTGGTTTGCAACCACGGCAAAGCCCTTTCCTGCCTCGCCTGCCCGCGCCGCCTCGATGGAGGCGTTCAACGCCAGCAGGCCGCTCTTGCTGGCAACTTTTTTGACGATATCGATAATCTCGTTGATTTTGGCGGCTTTGGCCTGAAAATCGGCAATCTGGTCGTTAATCTGAAGAACGCTGGCAACGGAAGCGTCCACGGTACGGATGCTGGCATTCATGTCCACCACGCAGGAGTTTGCATCCTCCATGACATTGTGGGTCTTTTCCTGAATGGTGTATACGGCATCCTGAATATTCTGAACAGAATTGCCAAGCTCCTGGCTGGAGCCCTGCATATCGTTGATAGCAGTCGTCTGCGAATTTACCTGCTCGATCATATCCTTGACACAGCTGCTGTCGCCGATGAGCGTCATGGAATTGTTGAGGCGCATGACAAAATTATTGTTTAGCTGTACAAAACTCCCCAATACCTGATTATATTTTTCCGCGAGCTGGGGATCCTGGAACTGGCTTAAATCGACCGGAGAAAAGTCTCCGGCAATGGCTTTGTCCATCCATTCTATCAACAGGGTGTTGTCTGCAACAGATACAGCGTTCTCTTTTTTCCCTTTACTGCCAAACATAAAATCACCTCCAACAATATCATTGTATTTATTTTAATACATCATATCACACAATTAATTTTTTTTCTACTGATATCTGAAAATTGGTTGTAAATGGTTAATGGTAACACACGCCGCGAAAAGTGATAAAACACGGTATTTAGGATTTTCGGTACGCGCGGGGAGCAGAGACATACTTGTCCGCGGACAGGCATATTATGTAAAGGACAAGAGTAAATGAAGGTTCGCTGAAACGGCGGGGATATGGGAGTGGAACGGGATATGGGAATGGGGTCAAAAAGGGAATCAGGGATGGAATCAAAAATGGAATCGGAAACACAAACCGGACTGACGGAGGAGGAAGCAGCGGGGAAATTGGCGTCGGAGGGGCGCAATGAGCTGCAGGCTCCCCGGAGCAAGACCCCGGTGGAGGTCTTTTTGGCGCAGCTGCAGGATCCGCTGATCTATGTGCTGCTGGGGGCGGCAGTCATCTCTTTTTTATTGCGGGAGCTTGCGGACGCAGCCATCATCTGTGTGGTGGTCTTTTTGAATGCATTTGTGGGAATGGTGCAGGAGGGCAAGGCACAAAAGGCGTTGGACGCGCTCAAAAAGCTCACCAGCCCGCACGCCCTCGTGGTTCGGGACGGCGTCAAGCGTGAGATTCCGGCTGCGGAGCTGGTGGTGGGAGATCTGGTGTGTCTGGAGGCGGGCTGTCAGGTGCCGGCGGATATGCGGCTGATCTATACGGCGAATCTGCAGATAGAGGAGTCCGCTCTCACGGGGGAAAATCTGCCGGTGGAAAAGACTGCGGATATGTGCGGAATGACGGAAGGGGCGGGAATGAGTCCGGAGCTTTGCGCCGGGGAGCCCGGGGATTCAGGAGAGTCCGGGGAGCTTCCGTTGGGAGACCGGTATAACATGGCGTTTATGACGACGATTGTCACCGGCGGACACGGGGAGGGGATTGTCACCGCCACGGGTATGCAGACTCAGATAGGTCAGATTGCGTCCATGATTTCGGAGGAGGGGGAGGAGCTGACGCCGCTGCAAAAGCGGCTGGGGGATCTGGGCAGGGTTCTGAGCATTTTGTCTCTGCTTTTGTGCGGGATTCTCTTTGTGCTGGCGATGTGTCAGCACCGCGATATCATGGAAATGCTCCTGGTGGCTATTTCGCTGGCGGTGGCGGCGGTGCCGGAGGGGCTGCCGGCCGTGGTAACGATTTGCCTTGCGCTGTCGGTGACCCGGATGGTGAGGGCAAATACCATTATCCGACGGCTTCCGTCGGTGGAGACTCTGGGGGCGGTGAGCGTGGTGTGTTCGGACAAGACTGGGACATTGACCCGCAACCGCATGACGGTGGAGCGCTGTTTTGAGCCGGGAAAGGGTATGTGCGGCGTGGGCGGGGAACTGTCCGAGGAATTTTTAAAGGGCATGGTGCTCTGCAATGACGCGGAGCTTGCGGGACGTCTGGGAGACCCCACGGAGCTTGCGCTGCTGGACTGTGGCGCCCAATATGGTTATGAGAAGGCGGATTTGGAGCGGTATGCGCCGAGGATTGGTGAGCTTTCGTTTGACTCGGACAGGAAAATGATGACGACGCTGCACAGAGGTCCTCAGGGGAGGGCTGTGAGCTATACTAAAGGAGCGCCGGACGTGGTTCTGGGCAGATGCACTTATATCCGGACATGTGCGGGGGAGGAGCGGATGAGCGCCGCCCATAGAAAGGCTGTGGAACAGGCCATAGAGGAGATGGCTGCGGGGGCTCTCCGGACTTTGGCGGTGGCGATGTATCGGGGCAGCGCGGAGCCTATGGAGGAGCAGCTGATCTTTTTGGGGCTGGTGGGGATGCGCGACCCGGTGCGCCCGGAGGCGGTGGAGGCGGTGCAGACCTTCCGGCGCGCGGGGGTCAAGACGGTGATGATTACCGGAGACCATGTGGACACGGCATTTGCCATTGCAGGACAATTGGGGATTGCGGAGCGGGCGGAGCAGTGTATGACGGGGGAGCAATTGCAGCGTTTGAGCGCCCGGGAGCTTGCAGGGCAGCTTCGGGACAGGAATGTCACCGTGTTTGCCAGAGTTTCCCCGGCTCAGAAGGTGCGGATTGTCAAAGGCTTTAAGAAGCTGGGAGAGATTGTGGCGATGACCGGGGACGGCGTGAATGACGCGCCATCCCTGAAGAGTGCGGACATTGGGATAGCCATGGGAAAGAACGGTACGGATGTGGCAAAGCAGGCCTCGGACATGATTCTGGTGGACGATAACTTTGCTACCATAGAGAAGGCGATTGAGGAAGGGCGCAGCGTCTATGAAAATATCCGAAAATCAGTGATTTTTTTGCTGTCGTCCAATATGGGGGAGATTCTCACCATGTTTACGGCGGTGCTCCTCGGGCTGGCGTCGCCCTTGAAGTCCAGCCATATTCTGTGGGTGAATCTCATCACGGATTCCTTGCCCGCGCTGGCGCTCGGGATCGACAAAAACGACGGAAAGAGCATGATGGAGCACAATCCGAGAAAGCCCGGAGAGAGTCTCTTTGCCCGGGGCGGGCTGTCCTGCACCTGCTTTTACGGTCTGCTCATCGCCGGAATCAGCCTGTTGGCGTTTTTACTGCTGCCCTGTGCGGCGCTGCAGGCGGCAGGCAGGGCAATAGACCTTGCGGGCATCCGCGATATACTGGAAAACGGAGCCATTCTGGCAAAATCCCAGACCTATGCCTTTACGGTGCTTGGCATGTCCCAGTTGTTTCACGCGGTGGGCATGCGGGATATGAACCGCTCGGTCTTTCGCATGAACCACAGGGACAATCCCTTAATGCTGATTGCGGCAGCGGTGGGACTTACCCTGCAGTTTGTGGTGACGAAGGTGCCCTTTTTGGTAAGCGCCTTCGGTACGGCATGGCTCTCCGCAGGGGAGTGGGGGCTTTTGGCGGGACTGGCGGCATTCCCGATGCTTGCCCATGAATGTTTTGTGCTGGCTGGAAAGCTTTGCGGGCAGCCGGAGGAGAGGGCGCGCGTCAAAAGCCGCCGCCCTGTCAATGCTTCTGTATTTTATTCAGCTCCACATTGATGATCTGCAGGGCGTTATCCGGTGCGCCAGTGTTGCCCATGGCGGTAAACATTTTCGACAGTTCCATGACGGTTTTGTCCTGCATCATGGAGAGCATGGATTTTTTAAGCTTCATGCCGCTCATGGAGGAGAGGGCGGCGGAGAGGATGCGGGCGGCTTCGTCGTTTGCGAGGATGTCCCTGATTTTATCGTGGACGGAGAAGTGGGAGTCGGAAAACTCCATGGGCGCGTCGCTGGCCACAGTTTCGATTTTCTCAAACCAGTTCACGACGCCGTCCCCCTCGTCCTCATCCGGCGGAAGAGTATAGATGCCGGGTTTTTCCTCCACCTGCTCGATGGTGATGGTGTCGCTGCAGCCGTCGGCCGCGGCGGTGAGCCAGGTAAAGCCGTCCTCCAGCGGAACCTGTTTAAATACAAAGACGCGGCTGCCTGTCTTGGTGGCGAAGAGTTCACCGTTTCGATAGAGGCTCACCTGGGACTGATTGGAATAGACCTTGATGTCCGTGACGTCCCTGGCGCGGAGGGCATAGCGTCTGCCGCAGAGATAGACGAAGGGCTCCTTGCTCCAGTAGGCCTTGTAGACGAAGAAGGCGTCCTTCTTAATCTGCCGGTCCATGGTGATCAGACCCTTATTGTTGCGCCCGGATACACCGCCCTCGTCTCTGGCGGCGCAGCCAAAGTCAAACATATTCCACACATATGAGCTCCACAGATAGGGACGCTCCATGAGAATTTTTGCCATGTGTTCATGATATTCTGCCTGATAGCTTTCCGAGTAGTCCCGGCAGCGGGGCTCGTCGGGCTGATAGGTGATGATGCCCTCCGCACCGTATTCCGACAGCCCCAGACAGATGTCGGGATATTTTTTGTGGAATTCATCCAGCCATTTCTCGTTCTGTTCATAGTTTCCCCCATACCAGCCAAAGTAATGATTATAGCTCTCCACATCCGTGATGCCGTGAAGCTCGGAGTCCATGGGCAGCATACTCACATGAGCCATGGTGGTGAGACGGGAGGGGTCGCATTCCTTCACCAGAGCGTTCAGGGACTGGTGATTTTTTTTCAGACCGGGCTTTTCCCCGCCAATCGTGATTTCGTTTGAGAGACCCCAAAAGCAGATGGAGGGATGATTGTAGTTTTGATAAATCAGATCCTTCATCTGGCTGCAGGCGTTCTCGTGGGCTGCGGGGTCGTCGCTCTGGCAGCTGATATACGGGATTTCCGCCCAGACGATGAAGCCAAATTCATCGCAGGCGTCATAGAAATCTTCGCTGTGCTGATAGTGTGCCAGACGCACGGTGTTGGCGCCTATATCCCGGATAAGCTCCGCATCCCGAAAATGCTGTTCCCTTGTCAGGGCGTAGCCCTCGTACAACCAGTCCTGATGGCGGGAGACGCCCCGGAGCATCATGGGCTTTTGGTTCAGGAAAAAGCCCTTTTCGGAGTCCACATAAAATTCCCGAATGCCGAAGGTGGTGGAAACCTGATCCACCTGCTCGTTGCGGTATACCAGAGTAGCGGTGCAGCGGTAGAGATAGGGGTCGTCCACTCCCTGCCACAGGTGCGGGCGGGGAAAGAGGATATCCGTCCTGGCATCCGCCGCAGGCCGCCAGCATTCGGCGGCGATGCTGCCGTCTCTGTCCACAATCTGATAGCGGATAGTGTAGTCCTCCGATTCCGTGTTGACCCAGCTGTTCAGATGCAGCAGGGCGTGGTCGGGGATATCCGCAAGCTCCGAGGTAATCGCGAGACCCTTTGCCGCGTGAAACTCCACATCAAAATGCACTTCGGGCAAAAGCAATAGTTCCATGCCCCGATAGAGACCGCCATAGAAGGTAAAGTCCGCCATCTGGGGATAGATGTGGCTGTGATTGCTGTTGTCCGCCGAGACGATAAGCTCCAGCTCGGCCTGCGATTCCACGGCATCCCGAAACTGCCGGCTGATGTCCACCGTGAAAGCGGAGTAGCCGCCCTCGTGGGAACCAAGCTTTTTGCCGTCTATATAGACATCCCCCCGCAGGGAGAGGGCGGGAATGCGCAGCACGGCGCGGCAGGAGCTCCAGGGCGTGTCGGCGGACAGGGATGCAGGGCACAGAGTGGTCCTGTAGCAGCATTCACCGCGGTAATATTCTCCGCCGCCGCCAGCTCCATCCACCGCATTCCAGGTGTGCGGGAGAGAGACGGACTGCCACCAGACATTGGCCTGAGTAAGATTTGCATAGGGCGTTTTGGTAAACTGCCAGTTATGGTGCAAGGGGATTATTTTTCGCATGAGAGCTGTCCTTTCTGAACTTGTTTTAAATTTTAAACAGAATTTTGATTTCTGTGTTTAGAATGGGCGGATTCAAAAAATTTATACGGACACCTGACGTTTTGGATGCTTTGGATGAAATGCAGGTCTTGAATGCATTGAATGCTATACAGAATAGTCTTCTTATGTTATGCTCTAATCAGGTTCACAACAGGCGACAATCCGTATGTGAAGATGTTTATAAGTAAAAAAAGAAGAATAATAGGGGATTATTGGAGATGGACAGCAGATTATTTAAGATTTTAAAGAAGGTATATTACAGGAGGAACGGTGAAAAGCTGACTCCGGAGGAATCGGACTATTTGCTTTCCAGCGGATATCCAGTCAATGAAATTGTGGCATATTCTCATGACGAATGTGTGCAGGGATATAAAGAGCTTCTGCGTCATCCCAATCTGACTTTGGAAAAGCTTCTGGCTGCTTATTTGTGTGGATTTTCAAGTTTTCCGAGAGGGAGACAGCCTATCCTCAGTTATTTGTTTGCAAGGGCAGTGCCGGAGCATACCTTTACCCCGTTTGAAAGGGGCGGAGATATTTGTGCCATATGTTCTATGTCAGAGCAAAAACGGGTTCATAAGGGGAAGGAAATATTCCGGGCATATTGGGGTTATTCATGGAATGAAGTCTGGAGCACTTATCTTGTTGAGCTGCGTGAATTTTCGGAATTGCCACCCTGCGTTCCAACGGAGACAGATATTCAAATCTTTTGCGCGGTCATTGATTTCATAAGAAATGCACCTGCCGGAGAAACGCCCGGCAAACTCGAGCAGCGGATCAGAAAAGCAAAGGTTGTTCCGCATTATGAGAAATACAGGTTCCGCGGTCAGCTGATAACGCTTGCCGAGCTGGGGATTTTGCCAAATCCGCATGTCAAACCGTTGTATGACGGATTTGTTTCATTTCAGGATAGATGCCTTATCGGACAAAAAATTCGCGGCAGTGCGCGGTCGGATATTGTTATGCCGCTTGCCGGGTGGCGGGGAGATAATCCCATCGATGAGGACAGGCTTCATTTTTTGTTTGGGCAGTTCCAGCAGTCAGATTAGATGAAACGGTTACACTTTGTTTACAAATTAGAGACATCGGCGTTACACTTATCGGGTAAACTCGGCATTATAATATTCAGCACTATATGATTGGTAAACTCGGCGGGGAAGAACTGATGGACGACAGGAAGATTTTGATTATTGAGGATGAAAAACCGATAGCGGATATTTTAAAATATGGTCTGGAGAAGGAAGGCTTTCAGGTCTGCTGCGCGCACACAGGCAGCGAGGGCTTTGCCATGGCGTGCAGGGAACAGCCGGATATTGTGCTGTTGGACTGGATGCTGCCGGATATCAACGGCGTGGATGTGTGCCGGATGCTCACCAAGCGATATACGATGCCCATCGTCATGCTGACCGCCCGCGGCGAGATGGAGGACAAGCTCTGCGGTCTGGAATCCGGCGCGGATGATTATATCACAAAGCCCTTTGATCTGCGTGAGGTGGTGGCTCGGGTGCGGACAATCCTGCGCAGATTTGACAGAGCTCACGGTGTGGATGGCGCGGAGCACACGGTCTATGGGCATCTCACCGTGGCGGAGCGGGAGCACTGTGTCTATCGTGACGGCGAGCTGTTAAATCTCACGCCCAAGGAGTATGAGCTGTTAGTGTTCTTTTTAAAGCATCCCCGGCAGGTTTTCACCCGCACGGTGCTGTTGGATCGGATATGGGGCTATGATTTTACGGGAGATACCCGGACGGTGGATATCCATGTGCAGCGCATCCGCAAAAAGGCGGGGCTGGAGGATTCGCTGGTGACTATTTTTGGAGTGGGGTATAAATATGTCCCCTAAGAGAAAAATTTATCTTTTTGGCATATGGAGCCGGATGGCGGCAGGACTTTTGGCAGTCTTTCTGGCGG
>N._stephensi_711_cecum__coassemble_7_pt1 | contig 86327 bp, 77 predicted proteins | sample N__stephensi_711_cecum__metabat2_high_PE_008 | metagenome-assembled genome bin N | reverse complement strand
TTCATGTTGTAGAGCAGTGAGCGGAACACGTCCGCCAAAATCTCTAACAGGTGTGCCGGCGTATCCTTGAGTATGCCGTTCACCTGCTCTCCCGGCAGGCTGATAAATGCTGACATATCCTCCGGCGTCTGGATCTTGTTGATCAGCATTGCAAGGGAAATCTCATCACCCCTTGCCAGCAGCTCCGCATTGCTGTAATCATGCAACATCACCAGCTGGTAGCGGAAATGCGGCTGATGTGAGGATATTTCTTCTCTACCTCTTTCTCATAATCTTCCCAGATATGGACCATATATCGCAGCAACTGCATGATTACATTATACTCTACCTTAGTCTTATGTTCAACCAAAGAAATAATATAAAGCGGCAATGTAGATTTCTCCTGCGGCTCCTGATAGCGGGAGATATCCACTCTTTTTACGGTATCGCTGTCCCTCTCGGAACTGTAGAGCGGGACATAGCGCTCCGATACATCCTCAATGTCCTCCGGCTGCACCTTCCGCAGGATCTCCAGATCGGCGTAATCCCTAAGGAACTGGGAACTGAGTGTGCTGTCCGCAAAAATGAGCTTACTGCTGCTGTCCCGAAGCTTGCGGTTGTTGATGTGGGGACCTTTTGTCGGGTCTTTTGCAGATCCTTTTGCAGGGTCTTTTGTAGATCCTTCTGTGTGTGTCATAATAACTCCTCTCCGTTGTGTGTTGTGTGTTGTGTCATAAATTCGGTACATTAAAAGTGTAGGGTAAGCCCGGAACAGACCGCTCCGTTGATCCTCCGCAGACGCGGAGATTAGATGAAAATAACAAGATGTTTAAGTGCGTTTATTATATCATTTTTGTTATGAAAGAGCAAGCCAAAACACGTTTGCCTTGTCAGTTTACCTTGCCGTTAACAAAAAAGCGTTGACAAAAAATAAAAAAATTTTACAAAAATTTCAATAAGTTCTTTTCACCTGCTTTATTTTGTGTTATACTTCTTAACAGAGAATCATATTTAGGTCAGAGAGCAAGTGTAACCATCTACCAAAGATAAAGCTGACCTGAATATGATTCTTTATGATTATGCCCAAATGTGGAGCTGAGAGCGGGATACGGGGATTACAGGCTCTGGTGCTGTTCCCCAATATAGTGGAGAGGAAAAGGCATTGATATGAAAGAGACAAGAGTAGACGTGGAAGACTGGATTAGCGATATAGTTGAAAATACAATAAATAATTATAAAGGTCGCAAAATAGTGTTGTGGGGGGTACAGCACTTCATACAAAATAGCTGCATTACTGAAAGAATTTCATGACATAGATGTGGACTGCTATATAGATAATGACCGAGTAAAAGTTGACAATATCCATGTGTTTCCCAAGGAATATTTCGCAGGAAAATCGCAGGAGTATTATATTGCAGTGCCGATAGGGTATTATAAATCGGTATCGGATAGTCTGAGGGAGATGGGTTATATTTCGATAAAAGACTATTATTATTTTTGCGACTGTATTGTGAGAGCCGAGAGGGATTGTTATGAGGACAGGCATGGAAATGTGGTGAAAGGAGTTTGGGCAGGAATTAAAATACCGTTTTGCTGCTATAACGTACATATCGAAATAGGGGAAGGCGCTGTTTTGAGTAATTGTACTCTTAATGTACGTAGTAATGTACATATATCAATAGGAAACAATACAACCATACACGGCAATACAATATTTCTAAGCGTCAATTCTGATTTGGTATTAGGGAGTGATGTGAGGATATGCTCTGGAGGAGTCATCCATATTAACGAGGGAGCGCATGTTACCATTGGAAAAGGATCTACTTTCGGACGTAATTTTGGTATATATGCCGTTGCCTGTTCATCAATATTTATAGGGGATGATTGCATGTTTTCTGTTGATGTAAAGTTGCTGTCAGGGGATGGGCATTCAGTTTTTGATATAAATTCCAAGGAAAACATAAATTCTGTAATAGACAAATTGAAAAATACGGAACTTAGGATAGGCGACCATGTGTGGATAGGTATAAATAGTACTATCATAGGTAATACAAAAATAGGAAACGGGAGTATAGTCGGAGCAGCAAGCCTTGTGAAAGGCTATTTTCCAAATAATTGTATCCTCGCTGGTAATCCGGCTAGAATCATAAGAAAAAACATTGCGTGGAGCAGGGAAAATGGTGCAGAAGATATTTCGTTGTGCGGGCAGGAAAACATAAATCTGACGCAGGAGAAGGTGGATGTTAAGAAAAGTTCCTAATATGCCGATAACTCTATTAAATTACTGTGAAAATTTGCTTTGACTTCACATGGGAACGGGAGGCACATATGCTGGAATTTCAGGAAGGATTTTTTGAACAGGAAGTTCGCAACGGATTTTACATAGACACCACGATGAAAACCGTCTGGGCGGCAGAAATGGAGATGCTGCAGAAGATTGCGGAGGTATGTGACAGGCATGGATTGAAATGGTATGCAGCTTATGGTACCTTACTTGGAGCCATCCGGCATGAGGGCTTTGTGCCCTGGGATGACGACATGGATATATGGGTGAAGAGACCGGATTACAATAAACTCATGAAATTACTTCCGAAGGAGCTGCCGGAGGGGTATCGTGTCAGAAGTCCCTTGACAGATGAAGGGTATGAACAGTATCATACCTGTGTAAACACCGGAAGCGGCATCAGCATTGCGAAGGATTGGCTGGAACAGTTCCACGGATGTCCTTTTACGGTGGGGCTCGATATCTTTCCGCTTGACTATCTGCCGAGGGATGAGAAGGAGAGGGAATTACAGAAGAATCTTTTGGCCATGGCAGGAAGGATTGCTCAGCTTTCCAAGAATATTGGGCGCGGGGATTATGACGGAGAGGATGAGGAAAGCCAAAGTCAGAGAAAGGGATTCGAGGAAGAAGTCAGAGAAGGCATTGCATACTTAGAAGAAAATTGCAGATTAACCATAGACCATCAGCTTTTGGAGGAGGAAAAATGGGAAGAACTCACATCTGAACTTTGGAAGTGGGGCAATTATATTGCCATGATGTATAACGAGGATGAGAGCGATTATCTTGTAGAGTGGCTTGACTATATCCAGTATGGGGAAAACAGGGTTTTTCCGAAAGCATGGTTTGCGGACGGTTACAGTGCATTGTTTGAGGGATTCATGCTTCCTATACCTGCAGAGTATGATAAGTTATTGACGAACATTTATGTGAATCCCTTTGTCTATCAAAAGAAGACAGGTATGCATGAGTATCCCTATTATGCAAGACAGCTCCGGCAGCTCAGGGAGTATGTAAAGAGTATTGAACAGCGGGCATATAATGTGGGGCTTGTAAAAATTGAGGAGATTGAGCTGGAGGATGCTCCCACAGAGATCCCGCAGGAATGGCAGCCATATACCTTAAAGGTGGACGGAACGCACAAGCTTATCGTGCTAAGCGCCAATGATGCAGCCTTTTATGCAAGATATAGCCATAAGGCATTGGATAAGCTGGAGCAGACATTGGCTTATTTTGAAAAAGAGAAGGAATCAGTTCTGTTGTGGTGGCGGCCGCAGCCTGTGATGAGGAAGGTTTTGGATGCGGTGTCTCCTGAGCTGGGGGCAAGATATCAGCAGCTTCTGGAGGACTACAAGGCTGCAGGCTGGGGAATTTGTGACGAGTCGGACAATGTTGACCGGGCAGTGGCGAATTGCGATGCATATTACGGCGATATGAACGCCATTCTTCAGCAGTTCCAAAACACGGGTAAGCCGATTATGCTTTCTGTTTTGGAGCCGTCTACCAATAATGCAGACAGAGTGAACGAGTATAGGACGTTTTTAAGCTTTGCGGACTATGTGGAGGATGGAGATAAATTATATTTTGCCAATACGAATTATAATGCATTAGTGATAGTCGATAAAGTAGAGGGGAAGGTTGAACGGACGATTTCATTTGATGAAGTGGAGTTGAATGCCCGGAATGTACATGCACAATGTGTCAGAAGGGGGCATAAGATTTGTTTTCTCCCTGCGGCAGAGCCGGTTGCTCATGTATATGATATGGAAAAGGACACGCTTTTTTACTGTAGATTTTTAAATGAAGACGAGGAAAAGTTTTCTAAGAAAACCAGAATGAATACGTGGAGTTATTTTGATGGAACTGGTGAGGTGTACCTCCTACCATGTGCCGGCGAGCAGGGGGTGTGGAGATGGAATGTTGACGATAACACTTTTGAGAGAGCGGAATGGTGGGACAAACTGCAGGTATGTGGATATGTGAGTCATGGGAAGGTAGACGAAGAATCTTTCTGTACTTTAAAGATTTTTTCGAACTGTCTGTGGATCACCAATGTTAGAACCAGGAAAGTTGAGTACTACGAATTGCCGGATGCAAATGTTTTTGCCATAACATATGGTGGAGGAAACTTTTGGTATATGTTTGCAGATCATATGAATTGTATTGTGTGCTGGAATCCGGTTGACGGTGTTGTGGACAGATATTACATCGATTGGACGGAGAAAAAAGGATCTGCGAAGTTTCCAAAATGGTATTATTGGGATGGCAATTTATATCTGTTTTCGGGCATGGATCAGATTTTATATCGTTTTGAACCGGATAAGAGAGAGATGACTTGTGTCTATGAGTCTGATTGCGCTAGAGGAAATTTCTATATGCATGAAGTGGAACCGTGTATTTATCGCGTGGGAGATGAGTTGATTTGCCTGATGAAGAATGCCGGAGAGGTAGTTCGAATCAACCTGGAGACAAATGAAGTAGTGCGGGAAGTGATAGATTTAAAGCTGGATGAGAACGCTAAAGAATACGAGAAAAAGCTTTTGGTCGCCAGCAAGGGCATTCTGCTTGAGGAAACCGACGATTTTGATTTGCCTACCTTTTTGAGATTATGCCAGGAAAAATGAAGCAGGAGAATTGCGGGATGTTGGAATTGCTGCAGAAAGCCCTAAACGAATATGACCGAATTTTCCTCATTGCCGCTCAATCTGTTTATGCAGGGAGTGATTGGGAGCGTTTCTGCAAGGTTATTCGAGCCTTGGATAAGAAGTCGGCTCCGGATGAGCGGTTTAAGAAGGTTTTTCTCATACTTGAGGAGGGAGTGGAGTATACACTGGATTTTCCCCATGTGGTACTGTCGCATCAGGAAACGCAGGAACTTTGGAACTTGTATATGACTTATGAATTTTCGGACAGGTTCTCTGTTTTTCCTGATGGCAGACAGTATGGTACGGTTTTTAACTATTCAGATGCAGGGATTTTGACGGAGCAGGAAGCTGTAATGGCTATTTTGGGATATAGGAAAGGTATTGAGGATGGACAGATTACATTATGAGGAAATGCAGTCCAATCTTAACGAATTGATAAGACAAAATGCCATACAGGGAACGCATATCTATTTGTTTGGACATTGCAATGCAACCGAAGAATTAGCCGATTTACTGCTGAAAAAGGGCTTTGCAGCAACGGCCATATTGGATAATAATACGGATAAGCATGGAAGGGTATATCGCGATATACCGATCAAGGCTCCCGGGGAAATCTTATCTGAAAAGGGCAGGGCAGTTGTGTGCATTGTCGCAAGGGCCCATGCGGCCATGGCGGCACAATTGCGGCGGATGGGATATAACGGCGCTATACACAAGCTGGTCGATTATAACAGTTATGCCGAGTATTCGCTGGAAGCAGAGACGATAGCCCGGATGAATGACAGAAGGAAGCGGGGCAGTGGGCGGCTGGAAGCCCTGAGAGCGAAGTACCCGGACTGTTTTTATGTCCTCTGCCCTTTTTCCGCTTTGGGAGATATCTACATAATGATGTCGTATCTCCCTCATTTTATGAGAAAAAAAGAGATTGAGAGCTGTGTCGTGGGGGTTATCGGAAACGGATGCGCCCAGGTGGCGCGTCTGTTTGCTCCTGTTTTTTGCTCCTGTCAGGTGGAGGCGTTTGCCCAAAAGGACATGGATGAGCTGATACAGGCCGCGTTATATGAGGGGGATGAGAGCGTCTTTATCCCTCATCAGGACAGACCGTATGTGGTAAAGCTTTCCGGAGCATTGTATTTTAAACCGATTACCCTGGAACAGATGTACTGCTGCGGTGTATTCGGACTGCCGGAGGATACCGTGCCATGTGCTCCGACGCGCTTTGCGGAGTATGGGGAGGCAGAGGCGATACAGGAGGGCAGAGCTGTGCTCCTGTCTCCCTATGCCAAATCCGTCACGGCTTTACCTGCTTGTGTTTGGGAGCAGATTGTTGTATACTATGTAGATAGGGGATATCAATGCTTTACCAATGTATCGGGTGACGAGGAACCATTGTCCGGTACGGCTGCGATAGCGCCTTCCATTGCGGAGATGAAATCCGTGGTGGAGCGGGCGGGGACATTCGTGGGCATACGCAGCGGATTATGTGATGTCATCAGGGATGTGAATGCCAGAAAAATTGCGCTGTATCCCGATTATAATTATTCTGACACGCCTTGGAAGGCGATTGATATCTATGCACTGGCGGGATGGGAGAATATTGTCGTGAAAGGGGAGGACGCATGAGGGAGAAGATCATAATGTCAACCTTGCCCAAGACGTGGATTTTTGATCTGGACGGTACGCTTCTTAAGCATAACGGATACAAGCTGGACGGGAAGGACAGTATTTTGTGCGGGGTAAAGGAGTATCTGGACTCTATCCCCAAAGAGGACAAGCTGATCATACTGACCTCGCGGACGGAGGAATATCGGGACAGCACGATACGCTTTCTTGCGGATGTGGGCATTCGTTATGACGAGATATTGTTCGATATGCCGTTTGGCGAGCGAATCGTGGTAAACGATCGAAAACCGTCCGGGCTGGAGACAGCGGTTGCCTTTAATATTGACAGGGATCATTTTGAATTACCAGATATAGAAAGAGAAAGATAGAAGGATTAAGATAGAAGAATTAAAATAGAAGAATTAAAATAAAAGCAATAAGGAGAAATCATGGATTACATAATTGTTCAGGCGGGCGGGAAGGGAACCCGGTTGGAATATCTGACAAAAAACAAGCCTAAGGCATTGGTGCCGGTGGAAAATCTGCCCATGCTGTTTCACCTGTTTCAGAAGTACCCGGACAAGAAATTTGTGATCATAGCGGATTACAAGAAGGAAGTGCTCCATGAATATCTGGAGTGCTTTGCCAAGGTGATTTATCAGATAGTGGACGCGGACGGCACAGGAACCTGTGCTGGAGTGCGGCAGGCGATTGACCTGATTCCGGAGGGAGAGCCTTTTATGCTGGTGTGGTCAGACCTGATCCTGCCCCCGGCTCTCGAGCTGCCCGAAGGCTATGAAACGGCGAAACGGCAAGGAACAGTAGCGGATTATGTGGGCATTTCCACTACCTTCCCCTGCAGATGGAGCTATTCGGAGGGGCGCTTCTATGAAGAAAAGTCTTGCGAGCATGGGGTGGCAGGATTTTTCCTGTTCGCAGATAAGAGCAGGCTCCAGGACGTTCCGGAGAGCGGCGAGCTGGTGAGATGGATGCAGGGGCAGCAGATGACTTTTCAGGAGCTTTCTCTCGCCGGGACGAAGGAATTCGGTCTGTTGGAGGAATATCAGAAGCTGCAGCAGGAGAAATGCCGACCCTTTAACCGGATGACCGTAACGGACGACATGGTCATCAAGGAAGGGATTGACGAACAGGGCAGGAAGCTCGCTGTCCGGGAGTGCAGATGGTATGAGAAGGCGCGGGAAAAGCATATTACGATCCTGCCTGAGATTTACGCCACAAATCCTTTGAAGATGGAGCGCATCCGGGGGAAAAATATTTATGAATACGACCTGCCCTATGACGACAAGCGAAAGATTCTGGAGAAGCTGGTCGGTTCGCTGAAGCAGCTCCATGAGACGGAAAAGGTTCCAGCTGACACGTTTAGTCTGAAGGAAGCCTATTATAACAAGACGATTGACCGGATTAGCAGCATTCGCGATTTGGTGCCCTTCGCCAATTGTCAGGAAATTACTGTCAATGGCAAAAAATGCAGAAATGTGTTTTACTATAAGAGGGAGCTGGAGCAGATGCTGGAGCGGCTCGGCTGCAGGGAGTTCTGCTTTATTCACGGCGACTGCACATTTTCCAATATGATGCTCAGAGAGGACGGGACTCCGGTGTTGATCGACCCCAGAGGGTATTTTGGCTTTACGGAGCTGTACGGCGACCCGCTGTATGACTGGAGCAAGCTCTATTACTCCCTTGTGGGCAATTATGACCGCTTTAATTTAAAGGATTTCAGGCTTTCGATAAATGAGCGGGATGTGACGCTGGAGATTGCTTCCAACCACTGGGAGGATATGGAGGAGGATTTCTTTGCTATGACCGGTGCAAATCCGGAGGAAATCAGACTGATCCATGCGGTCATCTGGCTGTCCCTGACTACCTATGCATGGCAGGATTATGACTCGATATGCGGCGCTTTCTATAATGGTTTATACTATCTGGAGGATTGCTATGATAAGCTACTTTGAGAAACAGTTAAAGGAGATTGACGAATCGATTCACTCGCTGGACGAAGAGGCTTTTAAACGCTGGGTAAGGGAAGCCGTGGACACGATTGATTCGGGACATAAGATTGTGGTTTCCGGTCTGGGCAAAAATGTTCCCATCTGTGATAAATTTGTTGGTTCCATGATATCCCTGGGAATGGACGCTTATTTTCTACATACAAATTCCGCCGTCCACGGAGATATGGGTATTGTCAAGGACGGCGACATGGTCATCATTCTCACCAAGAGCGGCGAGACGTCCGAGTCCGTATATCTGGCAAAGCTGCTCATGGAGCGGAAGGTCAATATGTGGCTGCTTTCCTTTGTGCATGACAGCACGCTGACAAAGCTGATTCCGAATCACATCATCATGGATCTGAAGCATGAGGGGGATTTGTGGAATATCATGCCGAACAATTCCACTACACTTAATCTGATTGTGCTGCAGGGGCTTGCCATGCAGATTGCGAAGGAGCGGAATATGCAGATTGAGGAATTCAGATGCAATCATCCCGGAGGGCATATCGGCAAGGTCTTGAATGAGAAGAAATGAGGGGGGAGCCTGATTTGAAAAAGGCAATTTATTTAAAAACAAATCGGACAGAGGATTTTGCTTATCAGAACATGGAGCGTTGGCTGGAGATTGCCAGTCTGATGGATGCCGACTGTTATATCCTGTGTGATAAAGAGGATATCATAAACCAGCTTGAGGGTAAGTTCCTGCTATTGGAAGGCGTGCAGTTTATAAGAAGCATCAAGTCCGAAGAGCTTAAGGCTATAGTGGACAATATAGCGGTGGAGTCCTGGCACAACGCAGCCTATGCACATCTGACCACTTTTGTGCATGCAGGTCAGACGGGATATGATGCTTTCTGGAATATTGATGCGGATGACACACAGTTTTGTTTATCCGCAGAGAGAACCTTGGAAGCATTGGAAAAGACAGAACAGTATGCCATACAGGAAGGGATAGACTGCTTTTCGTTGGATATGTGGAGAACCAAGACCTTCCTCATCATTGGTCATTCGGGATAACTTATACAAATGCTGGGCGGGATTGGTTAAAAATCCTGTCCGCCCATAGTTTGGACAAGGAATATCAGCAGTTAAATTCAGCGCAGAGATGTAATGTGGATGGGTTTTTCCATTATCTGAAAGATAAATGCCCGGAATTGCAGATAAAATCCTTTTATATTGAGAACCTGCGGTTCATACATTATTCAGGCAATTTTATGGCGCGTTTTATAGATTCGGGCTTTTATCATTGGAAGGACGGAAGGCTGATCTTTCCGATTATGCTGTATTGCGCAGGGGTAAAGGAACTCGGGGAATTCCCGATTTATGAGGAGGTACAGAAAATTGACATCCATATAAAAGACAGCGAATCGACAACTGCCCTGCTGCATTATGCATCGGATGCCAAGGACTACAGCGAATATATGGATAAAGATTATATGTCCAGCGAAAGGCTTGCTGTAAATAAACGGAAGCTGTTTGAAGAAAAACAGCTTATTTTCTGGGGAGTAAAGGGCTGTGCTCAAAGTACATGCGAGAGGATACGACAGGTATATGATATAAAGTATGTAGGTGACGCGGACGAGAGTCAATGGGGCAGGGAATTCGCCGGCGGGCTTAAATGTCTTTCCTTTGATGAAATCAAAAATATGGATTCGCGCATTGTTATTATTACGGAGCCATCCATGTATGATGCAATGGAGGCGAGAAAGCTGTTGAGGAGTATGGGTATCACGGAATTTGCATCTTTGAGAGGCTTTGCGAAAAAATTTCTCTGAGGGGAACTGATATGGGCGTTTGCAGACAGTTAGCGCAGGCATGGAAGGGGAGTATCCAGTGGAAGTGCCTGAGACATAAATACGGGATTGGTAAGGATGGAATTATCGTCTTTCTGATCGAAAAGGATGATGAAATGAATCAGTATGCCTTTCAATACGCCGATGATTTGATGCAGCTAAAACATCAGGAACAAATATTTATGATAACGCCGCATGAGAGTGTGTTTGCCCAAATACCGGACGGGAATGGCTCAATCAAAAAGATTAAAATCAGTTCCGGACAATGCGAGGGCATTAAAAAATATTACCAGTTGGTGAGATTCTCGGGAAGCGCGTATTTTATATCTTCCGTATGGCCGGAATCAAACTGGGCGGAACACATACTTGGCAAACATGATGTGGACAAAGAGGATTTGGTTTGCTTAGGAATTTATGCACTGCGCATTTTGCCACGAAAGGGAGAAAAGCGGGCATGATTTATGAAAGCTGGGGAAAGCGGACTCGCAAACGTATCAAATATCTGGTTGAAAGCAAAAAAGTGTCTGCGGACAATACGGTTATCATCTTTGGCGCGGGCGAGACATCAAAGGAAGCAATGGATATTTTGAGGGAGTTTGGCATCAAAATAAGCAGGATTGTAGACAATGATGTGCGGAAACAGGGTAAGTATTGTTCCGGTGTTGAGATAGAAGCCCCGGTTATAATCAGGGAACAGTGGCAGGATGGAATGGTCGTGTTGTTCTATTCATACTATCATGCGGACGAGATGGCAAGCCAATTAAGAGGTTACGGATTAAAAGAAAACAGAGATTTCTTTTCGCTTGTAAGATATGAGTTTATGCAGAATACCGTTTGGAAGCAGAGCTACAGGGTGCTGCAGGGCTTGCATTTATATCATAAGCTGCGGAAGAAATATCCTGACTGTGAAAAGATTCTGCTTTGTCCCTATACGGGTACGGGTGATGTATATTTGATTGGCGGGATGCTGCAGCAGTATTTGGAGCAGCAGGGTATACACAAATATGTGTTTATTGTAGTGAGCACAGCCTGTCGTAAAATCGCGCAGTTATTTGATATTCAGAATATTGAACAGCTGCAGGGGGAGACAGCAGATTACATCGTAAAGGCTAACATGTTTTGCCCTGACAAATGCGATGTGCTGGTGCTCAATGACAGCTGGGTGAGCGTGTATACCAATCCTACGGAGCGGCTGCGAGGTTATAAGGGTTTAAATTTTACCGCTGTGTTTCGGGAGATTGTGTTTCAACTCCAGGGAGATTTGAAATTGAGCTTTCCTGATTGGAGGAGGCATACAGAAGAAGCACAGACTTTTCTTCAGGAGCATCATATGCTTCAGGGAAAGACGGTTATTTTAGCACCCTATTCCAATACCTTATCCGAGTTTTCCAATCGGATGTGGGAGCAGTTAGTAATATCTCTGCAGGAAAAAGGGTATGTAGTGTGTACAAACAGCTGTGGTTCCAAGGAACCGCCCATTAAGGGGACGGAGGGTGTTTTTTTCCCTTTAAGTATTGCGTCCGCAGTGGTCAGTCTGGCGGGAGGATTTATAGGCACGAGATGCGGTTTGTGTGATATAATCAGTTCAGCGAGCGCCAGGAAAGTGATTATCTATGATAAGGACAGTTATTTTTATCAGGCGACAACCAGGGAATATTTTAGCTTGAACGATATGGGGTTGTGTCAGGACGCAATAGAGCTGGATTATGCGGGAGACATTGATTCTGTTATCAGACAGGTACTGGTCAATTTTTGAGAGCATATATCAAAAGGAGAAGGAACATGGAAGAGAAACTGGAGGTAAAATTGGACGTAAAGCGGTCGATTCATGTGATCAATGAGCTGCCGCATTATTATGAATTGCAGGATATGTTTGAGTTTTGTGACAAATATGACGATATATACATATATGGAACTGATTACGAGCAGGAGATGCTGCTTAAATATTTTGACATGGCGGGAACCACGATTGCCGGATTTGTCGTCTCAAAGGGAGAAGACGACGAGAGGGAGTTTGCTTATCGGCAGCTGCCCGTCAGAAATATTTGTGACGTGATGAAGGAAAAGGGCGCAGGGGTAATCCTGGCTATTTCGGAGAAATATTACGGCTCCATTATCCCAATGTTCCGCAGGGAAGGATTTACGGATTATTTTCAGATGACGGAGTACAATAAGGCAGCGATTGCCTATAATGTCCGCAGACGGCCGAAGGAAGAGTATACGCTGGAGGTTAATGTTGCGGATCATTGTAATCTGTCCTGCCAGATGTGTGATCATTATTCCCAGCTGTCCAGGGAACGGTTTCTTGACATGGAGCAGTTTGAGAAGGACATGAAGCGTCTGGGAGAATTGTTCGACCACCAGATTGCCTGTATCACTCTGCTGGGCGGAGAGCCCACGCTCAACAAAAATTTGATCCGATGTATCAAAGTGGTAAGGGAATCCTTCCCTGACTGTCAGTTAATCATCCTGACCAACGGTGTGCTGCTGTTGGACTGGGAGAATTACCCGGAAGGCAATCTGTGGCAGGCCTGCAAGGACTATAAGGTAGATATAACCGTGACAGTCTATCCAATCAAGCTGAAATATGAGGAGATGGAGAGAAAAGCAAAGGAGTATGGCATTCATCTGAAAATGTCGTCGGATATTCATGCCGTGAATCCTACCAAGATGGTGAAGATTTCGGATAAGCATGTGATGAAGCCGGACAAGTCCAGCCCGAATTATCTCGGAATAGGATGCCTGTATTACAATAAATTCAATGTGCTGAAAAACGGGCGAATCTATATGTGTCCCGTTGCAGCGCACAGCGGCATATTAAACGAAAGCTTCGACCAGAAGTTTGAGCTCATGGAAAAAGATTCCATCGATATTTACAAGGTCAACAGCTGGGAAGAAATTGCGGATTTCGGATGTCATGCCATTCCCTTCTGCAGTTACTGCGATTTGAGAAACTGGCACCATGATTCCAATTGGAAGGCAAGTTCTAAAACGATAGACGAATACATTTGAGGAGGCAGAACAGATGCAGTCAGTCACCCTTAACAATGGCGTGGAAATGCCTCAGATTGGATTGGGAACCTTTGCCCTAAAGGAATCGGCTATCGCAGACGCATTGCAGTCAGGCTATCGCATGCTTGATACGGCGTGGCAGTATGGCAATGAGGAAGAGGTGGGCAATGCGGTGCGTCATAGCGGCATTGACCGCAAAGACATTTTCATTACGACGAAGCTGTGGACGGATCATATACGGCAGCATGCGGTTCGGGAGGCGTTTGAGGACAGCTTAAGGAAACTGCAGACGGACTATGTGGATTTGTATCTGCTCCACTGGCCGGCGGAAGGCTTTGAGGCTGCATGGAAGGTGATGGAGGAGCTGTATGCAGAGGGCAGGGCCAGGGCTATCGGAGTGAGCAACTGTCACGTGCAGCACTTGAAGCTCCTGACAAAGGTGTTAGATATTGTGCCCGCGGTGAATCAGGTGGAATCGTCCCCGCTGTTTAATAATGAGGCTCTGATTCAGTATTCACGAGACCGGGGGATTGTGCCGGAGGCATGGTGTCCTTTGGGCGGTTCGGGCTGTTATAAGCGGGTATTGGAGAACCCTTTGATTATGGATATGGCTCGCCGCTACGACAGGACGGAGGCACAGATTGTCCTGAGATGGCATATCCAGCGCGGCATCGTCATCATTCCGAGGTCGTCTGATAAGGAACGCCAGAAGAAGAATCTGGATGTGACGGATTTTGAATTGACAGCGGAGGATATGGCTGTCATCAATGGGATTGACACGGGAAAGCGTGTAGGCGCAAACCCCGACACGTTCAATTTCTAATGGTGAGGAGCAGGTAAAATGGTCGAATACGAGAGAAGGGAATTGTATTACAGACTTGGCAGGATGTACGATGAGGGCGTATTCTCAAGGGCATCTATGGTGGTGTGCTTCGGATTTAATTATTTTGCCAAGTGTATCGTGGCATTTTTGCTGGGAGCGGGAGTCGAGCAGTCAAAGATACGCATTGTAGATAATTATGTGACAGATAGTGTATACAAGGGTGTAAATGTGCAAAGGCCGGATGTGGTGCTGGAGCCTTTTGATGCGGATGCGGTCATTCTGTTGGCTTCGTCCTACAATAAAGCGATGGCAAAGCAGCTGAAAAAGCTGGGCTATCGCAGGAAAAGGCAGATATTTGAGATTTTAAACAATGCCTCAAAGCTCTATAAGCTGGGAAGCCGTATCAAAGTGACGCATCCTGACAGGTACAATAAGATATTGCGTAACATGATTTTTCCCATTTATAAGCATACCCATGCGGATTTATATCAGAAGATGCAGCGGAACGGTAAATTTAAAGATATTCACAAGGGTGAGCGCTGCTTTATCATGGGAAACGGTCCGTCGCTTAAGGAGGTTGATTTTTCCCTTTTGGAAAATGAGATTGTCTTTGGCGTAAACCATATTATGAAGGTGCCCGGGTGGGAGAAAGCGAAAATAAATTATTGGACTTGTACAGACGGTGAATATCTTGGGATTTGGACTAATGCAATATATACTTTTTGGGAGGAAATACAAAAACTGCAAGGAAAGGGGATAAGCTGTTTTATACCTTTTGAAGCGGAGCACTATTGTAAATTGCATAAATTAGATGAAGTGTTGGATTTGAATTATATAAACGCGCAGGAACAATATACGAGTATTGACCAGACAATGCGTATTCGCGACATAGACATAACCAGATTTATGATGCAGGGATTTAATGTTGTGCTTACAAGTATCAATATAGCAATTTATATGGGATTTTCAGAGATTTATCTGCTTGGTTGTAATCAATCTAATTTGAAAAGTGAACTTTTGTATTATTTGGATCATCAGGCCATTGACTCTCATGCGTTTGAGAGTAATAATAATGAGGCCAGTGCTATCTTAGAAAGTAAAGTAAATACGCAAGGGATATTGTATGGTATTAAAATAGAAGTAATACAAATCATACAGTTTGGGATGCTGTATGATTATTGTAAGCGGAAGGGGATTAAACTGGTTAATCTGTCTTGTCCGACGTTGATTGAAAATGTCCCTCAGGATACCCTTGAAAATGTATTGGGAGGATGGAAAAATGAAGTGTAGTATATGTAATGGCAACAATATTAAAATTATTTACCACGGGAAAATCCGTGATGGCGGATTAAAAAAATATACAGAGGAAAGCGTAAATATGTATCAATGTCAGGATTGTGATGTCATATGGCACGAGCCGATTCTGGAAACGAAAGATTATTATGAAAGTGAAGAGTATAGAAATTCTTTGGAGGGCTCGTCTGAAGAATCAAATTTTTATAAGCTGCATGACAAAGAATCTCTGGATAAATTTCAATATACAGGAACTACAATTTTTAGAAACAAAACTGTTGCAGATATAGGATGTGGTTGTGGTGCATTTTTGGATTATGTAAGCGGTGTAGCTAATCAGATAATTGCAATCGAACCATCTGAAACATACAGAAAAATAATGGATAAAAAAGGATTTTTATCGTACCCTTATGCAAGCTATGCAATGCAAGACTGGAAAGAGAAAGTAGATGTAATTACGTCCTTTGACGTAATTGAGCACGTAGACGATCCAATGGTATTTATTAGCGATGTTTTTGATTTGCTTACAGAAGGAGGAAAAGCAATTATTGGTACACCCACAGACGCTCCGGTAATGAGGAGTTTACTAGGTGAAATATATGAACAAAAAGTATTATTCAGCACACAGCATATTTGGATTTTCAGTAAAGAAAATCTGAGTAGAATAGCATTAAAAGCAGGATTCAAAAAAGAAAACATAAATATTAAATTTTATCAAAGATACAGTATTCAGAATATGATAGGCTGGGTAAGGGAAAAGGAGCCTTGTTCAGATATTAAGGATGCTTTTTTTGCTAACGCAATGGACAAAATATGGAAGGCGGAATGCGAAGCATCAGGTATGTCTGATTATATTGTACTTTACTTAGAAAAGAGGGTGTCAGATAATTTATGAAGATAGTAGCCTTTGAACCGATTAAATTGAATTCGCAGAGATTGCCGGGAAAAAATAAACTTCCGCTTGCGGGCAGACCGCTATGCTATCATCTGACAAATACATTGCTGCAGGTTCCTGAAATTGATGAAGTATATGTTTTTTGCAGCAGCGATGAAGTTATGGACTATGTTCCGGAAGGGACAAAATTTTTAAAGAGGGATAGCTATTATGATGGAGACAATGTGAAGAGCTTTGAATTGATTGGGAAATTTATTGATTCTGTCGATGCGGATATTTATGTGTTTGCAAATACGACTTCTCCGTTCCTGAAAGCGGGTTCTGTTTCAAACGCTTTGAAGCAGGTGATTGAAGGTGACTATGATTCTGCTACTACCGTGCGCGAGTTTAAGACCTTTGCACTCTATCAGGGTAAGCCGCTCAATTATGACATCAATGATATTCCTAAGACACAGGATATAGAGCCTGTCTATGTGGAGACGAGCGGGGTATATATTTTCAAAAAGGAAATATTTACGCAGCATCGCAGAAGATTGGGATTTCATCCTTATTTACAGATTGTGGATGAGATAGAGGGCGTTGATATCGATACAAAAGAAGACTTTGATTATGCTGAAACCTTGGCGAGGCTGACTGACCGGGAGGGGCTGTCATGATATTGAGTGTTTCGTTATTCTCGTGTAAGGTGGACAGGGAAGCATATATAAGCAAGTTGAAGGCAAATGGAATAAACATGCTCCATATTGATTATATAGAAGGAGGAAGCGTGTCTGAGGAGGAATTATATTCACTATATGATATCCGAAGCTTAATGTTACTTGACATACATATGATTGCGAATGAAATCAAGATGGAGCATATCCGTTTTTTCAATGAGATGAAGGCAAACTATCTTTGTTATCAGTATGAAAATCTCAAGGAAAAAAGTATTGATATGTTAGACCATTTTGAAGGTAAAAAAGGTTTGGCATTTACCATGGCAACTCCTTTGGAGGAAATACTCAGAGTGGCGGATACATTGGATTTTGTTTTGATTATGTGTACGATTCCGGGAATTTCAGGACAAAAGTTTAATAATGGCAACATAGAAAGGATTCGCGAACTCCGTAGACTAAGGCCTAATTTAAATATTCATGTGGATGGTGGAATCGACGTAAGGCGTATGGAAATTCTAAAACATTATAATTTAGAATTGATTGTAGTGGGGTCATTTTTGGCGGATGTGGATGGCGGCGAACTGACGGAAAGGATATGCCAGCTGCGGTACTCGGAGAATGATGCTACAGTGGAGGAGGTTATGATTCCGATACACTGTCTTACTACGGTTAGTGAGGAGGATTCATTTGAAACAGTGCTGGATGCTTTGGAAACGGACAAGCTGTCTATCGTTACTGTGGTTCAGGATGATTGTCTGTTCGGTATTATCTCGGATGGGGATGTGAGACGCATAGTTAAAAAATATCATGGCGATTGCTTTAGCCTGAAGGCCAGAGATATTATGAATTCTTCACCGCAGATACTTTCCTACGATACAAAAGTAAATCTGGTATTGTATCATAAGATGTTTCTGGAAAGGGGAGTTATGGCGATTCCTTGTGTCAGAGATGACAGATTGATTGGTATTTTGGATTGCACATCATTATAGGGAGGCGTTAGAATGGATTTTGCAAAATATGAAATAAACAGGGATATTTACTATCAGAGCAAACCGCTGTTTACACAGGATAAGTGCCGAGTGATGGCGGGTCCCTGTGCCGTGGAGAGCCGCGATCAGATTCTTTATACGGCGGAGAAACTTAGAGACGCAGGAGTGACGGTATTCAGAGCGGGCGCCTTTAAACCCAGGACTTCCTATGGAACATTTATGGGAGCCGGCGAGGAAGGATTGAAATGGCTGGAAGAGGTCAGAGAACAGTTTGGCATGTGGATTATTACAGAAACCTCGGACTCTGAGAACTTTGAAGCGGTATCGGAAGTTACGGATATTGTACAGATTGGCGCGAAGGCTATGTACAATTATTCACTTTTGAAGGGGGCGGGTAGAACAGGAAAGCCTGTATTATTAAAAAGACATTTTGGCTCTACCATTGATGAGATGGTTAAGATGTCAGAGTTTATCCTTGCGGAAGGCTGTCATGATTTAGCCTATTGTGAAAGAGGCATCAGAACCTTTGAGAACAGCTCCAGGTTCACATTGGATATTTGCGGCGCGGAAGCATTGAAGCATATGTCCGGATTGTCGTTAGTGCTTGACCCGTCCCATTCTATGGGGTATTCCTATGGAGTCCCGAATATTGCAAAGGCTTGTGTAGCTATGGGTTGTGAGGGCATTTTGATTGAAGTCCACCATAATCCTAAGGAAGCGCTGTGCGATAGGGAGCAGGCTTTAAGCGTTGAACAATTTATAGAACTGTATGAGACGATGAAACAGATTGGTGAGGCAATTGGTAAGGAAGTAGTGTAAATTATGTTTGAACAAATCAAATATTTAGTGATAGATGTGGATGGAACCATGACAGATGCCGGTATCTATTATGACAATACCGGGAATGAAATTAAAAAATTCTGTACCAGAGACGGCATCGGATTTATGGCGGCACATCATGCGGGGCTTAAGCTCATTGTACTGACGGGGCGCGAGAGTCTGGCGACAACGCGGCGAATGCAGGAAATGAAAATCGATTATCTGTATCAAAAGGTGGAGGACAAGAAGGAGTTTCTGGCAGGACTGATGGCTGAAATGAATATTTCAAAAGAAACTTTGGGTTATATTGGGGATGATATAAATGATTATTCGGCCATGTCGCTGGCAGCTTTTGTTGGATGCCCAAAGGATTCCTGCGAGCAGGTTAAATTGATTGCCTCGTATATCAGTGGGATTTGTGGTGGTGCGGGAGTAGTGAGGGATGTTATAGAATACCTGTTGAAACAGCGTGGAGAATGGGAAGCGGTTATCTGTGATATGTATGGATCATACGGGGCTGGAATCTAGAAATAGGTACTATAAATATAAAATACGAGGGAGCAACAGTAATGAAATTTATTCTTTTTGGGGCAGGTGCCATCGGCTTAAGTGCATTGACACATTTGGGAGAGGATTGCGTGGAGTGTTTTGCAGATAACAAGAAGTATGGTACTACCTTTTGCGGCAAAAAGATTATTTCCTTTGATGAAATGGTGAAACTGGCATCGAATTTTCGCATTGTTATATCTTCTACCAACTATGCGGAGCTTTTTGAGGAACAGTTGAGGGAAGCTGGTGTTGAGCAGTATGTATTTTGGCCTAAGAGGTTTAATGTGGATAAGCTGCAGGAGGTTTTGCCGACATATAATGGGCCGTATAGTGAACAACACATGAGCTATCGGGATGCGCTCTCATATTATAATATCAGCCATTATGAAAAAATTGTAATTTATGGGAGAAATGCATATATTGACTATCTTTTGCTAGAGATAGCGATGTTAAATAAATTGGAACATGTAATTGGTATAGTGGATGAGGAAAGTCGGGAGTCAGATTATTTTGGAATACCAATCCGTTCCCTTGAGGAGCTGGGAGGATTTGATTGTCTGATTATAAATAAAAGGAGAGCAGATACTAATATTAGAGATGTTTTATTTGCGAGGGATAATAATTTTGACATAGTGGATATATATGATACAGAAAAGTTTATTCCCTATTTTCATCACCCGGAACTGGCGAAATTCAAGGATATTCATAAGGGGAAGCGAGCATTTCTTATTGGAAATGGTCCTAGTTTATCAATGGAAGATTTGAGCGTACTACATCAAAATCATGAGATTTGTTTTGCTGTTAATCATATATATAAAGTGTATGCTCAAACGGTGTGGAGACCGGATTATTTATGCATGACGGATGATATTTGTATCTCAGAATGTAAGGATAAATTTGATAGGCTGATGGAGGAATCCACTTTTTTTGTATCAGACCATGTTATCCGGAAGTATTGTGATGACCCCAAATTGCAACAGGTGCATTTGATCCCAAGCGGCGAGTTTGCACCTAATATGCCAGAATTCTCGAGTGATATCACAATCGGGACATATACCGGTGGAAATGTTGTTTACGGCTTAATGTTTCAGGTCGCGGCCTATATGGGATTTGATGAATTATATCTACTGGGAGTAGAGAATGATTATCAGGGCGGGCAACCTGATAAACAGGATCATTTTATAAAGAATTATTATTCTCCAAAAGAGAAAGAGAGAATAAGTGTTTATGACAGGAATGCATTCAGCTCTGAGAGAATTATTTGTGCCTATCAGAAAGCAGAGCTATATTCGAGAAAGCATGGGTTCAGAATCTATAATGCAACCAGAGGCGGAAAGGTGGAAGTATTTGAGAGGGTAGACTTTGATACCTTGTTTTAAGGCTATGCAGAATTTTGGTGGAAGCTGATAAGCTGCTAATACAATGTCGTGTATTTTGATGATGAATGCGTGAATGAGTATGTAAATCGAGGGATTGGAAAAGGTTGATGGACAAGATAATAATTTTAGGTAATGGCGGGCATGCAGAGAGCATTGTTGATGCCTTGGAAAGGGAAGGCAAATATGAGATAGCCGGATGCATAGTAAACGATTGCAAAGATTCTGGCGACTCAAGGTATCCCGTTATCGGATGTGACAGCGAACTTGAAAAGATATATATAAGCGGTATCAAGAATGCAGCAATGGGAATAGGTATGCTCGAAAAATCAGACGTAAGAGAGCGGTTATGGAAAAAAATAAAAGAGATTGGTTTTTCGATGCCAGTGATATGCGACCCATCTGCAATCGTTTCTGAAAGTGCCTACGTGGGTGAGGGGAGTTTTATAGGAAAGGGTGCAATTATAAATGCACATGCTAAAATCGGTAGAATGTGTATTGTCAACACTGGAGCAATTGTCGAGCATGATTGTATTATAGGTGACTTTTCCCATGTATCGGTCGGCACTGTGTTGTGCGGTAGTGTGAAGGTCGGAAAATCTTCTCTTGTAGGTGCAAATGCTACAATTATTCAAGGGAGAACCGTTGGAGACGGATGTACTGTTGGCGCCGGGTCAGTTGTGATAGAGGATGTACTCTCTAATATGATTGTTGTCGGGGTTCCAGCTAAAGTTAGGCAGTGACCATTCTATATTTATATCTTGAGAAAGGCGTAAGTGTATGATACATACCATTATTATTGCAGAAGCCGGAGTGAACCATAATGGAAGTCTGGAGTTGGCTTGTAAAATGGTAGACGCGGCAAAAAGAGCAGGAGCAGACATCATAAAATTTCAGACTGCAAAAGCAGAAAATATGATTTCCAAATTTGCGCAAAAAGCGGAATATCAGAAAGCAACTACGGACGCTGATGAAAGCCAACTTGATATGGTGAGACGAATAATGCTTCCTTATGAAGAATTCTTACCGCTAAAAACTTATTGCGAGAATGTAGGAATCAAGTTTTTGACAACACCCTTTGATATAGAAAGTATTCACTTTGTAGATGCTTTGGTTGATATGTGGAAGATTCCTTCAGGGGAAATAACAAATTTGCCATATTTGATAGAAATTGCAAAGACCGAAAAACCTGTTATTATGTCCACGGGTATGGCGTCGCTCAAAGAGGTGAGAGATGCTTTTAATGTATTACAAAAAAATGGGGCGGGAAGTATTTCATTACTTCATTGCAATACCCAATATCCGACACCATATGATAATGTTAATCTGAATGCCATGTTGACATTAAAGAAGGAGTTTGGGGTGGCAGTGGGGTATTCGGATCACACATTGGGGATAGAGGTGCCTATTGCTGCTGTTGGGATGGGAGCAGGCATTATAGAGAAACATTTTACCTTGGATCGCAATATGGAAGGTCCGGATCATAAGGCGAGCTTGGAACCGGACGAATTAAAAGATATGGTAGATGCAATTCGGCATATTGAATTGGCTAAAGGAGACGGTATTAAAGAAGCCTCGGTATCAGAAACGCCTAACAAGGTTATTGCAAGGAAGAGTATTGTGGCAAAAAGAGATATTCGTAAGGGAGAGATTTTTACTGAGGATAACATTACTGCAAAACGACCGGGAAACGGAATATCTCCAATGCGGTGGTATGAAGTGCTGGGCATGGCTGCGGTCAGAGACTTTCAGGAAGATGAGTTGATTGAATTATGAAGACAATAACAGTTTTGACAGCTACGCGCGCGGAATATGGATTGCTTTCACCTATTATACATGCATTGATTGAATGTGGAGATTTTCTGGTTAAAGTGGTAGTTACAGGCGCGCATTTGTCTCCAGAGTTTGGGCTGACTTACAAAGAGATAATTGATGACGGGGTAGAAATTGATAAAGAAGTGGAAATACTGCTTAGTTCCGATACACCTTCTGCCATTACCAAAAGCATGGGTCTGGCAATGATGGGTTTTGCCGACTATTTTGCCGACAACAGACCCGATGCTTTATTAGTGCTGGGCGATAGGTATGAGGTATTGGCGGTATGTTGCGCCGCTATGAATGCAAGAATTCCTATTATACATTTATATGGGGGAGAAACAACGGAAGGCGCAATTGATGAGGCGATAAGACATTCTATAACAAAAATGAGTTATCTGCATTTAACCAGCACCGAAGCGTATCGAAAAAGGGTAATCCAATTGGGAGAAGCGCCTGAACGCGTGGTTACTGTCGGAGCGATTGGAATTGAAAATATATTTGGCAAAAAGCTTATGGAGAAATCCGAATTGGAAGCAAGTCTTGGAATACAATTAGACTGTCCGTACTCTGTTGTTACATTTCATCCGGTTACTTTAGAAGACAGGAGTGCAGAACAGCAGTGTGCAGAGTTATTGGCGGCAGTTGAAGCACACTCGGAAATGAAATATATATTCACTAAGGCCAATGCCGATAGTGATGGTAGAATTATCAACCGAATGATAAGCGATTATGCGGCAGGGCATAGGAATGTTTTCCTTTTTGAATCTTTGGGCATGGTTCGTTATCTCAGTTCTCTTAAGTATGCTTATATGGTAATCGGAAATTCTTCAAGTGGCTTGGTCGAGGTTCCTTCTTTTGGAATACCAACCATTAATATCGGAATGCGTCAAAAGGGCAGAATCAGGGCGGATAGTGTAATTGATTGTGAACCTTTGAGGGAAAACATATGTAAGGCGATTGAAAAAGCAGGCAGCGAGTCGTTTAGAAATATTTGTAAACAAACAAAAAATCCCTATGGTGACGGAAATACAAGCAAGAAGGTGATTGCTGCAATTAATGAGATGATGAAGCCTGATACGGTTAATTTAAAAAAAGTATTTTATGATTTAAATACGGAAAGTTATTAAGGAGGAGTTTAAAGCATTATGAATGGCGAGAAAAGGATTCCGCTTTCAGTTCCAAATTTCAGCGGAAATGAACTTAAATATGTGACACAGGCGGTTGGAACCGAGTGGGTGTCAACGGGCGGAGAATATATTACTCAGTTTGAAAAGAATATTGCGGATTATGTGGGAGTAAAGAATGCAGTTGCCTGTCAGAGTGGGACTGCCGGTCTACATACAGCATTGATTTTGTGCGGAGTGTGCAGTGGTCAGGAAGTGCTTGTTCCGGCGCTGACTTTTATTGCTGCGGTTAATCCTGTCAAATATGTGGGTGCAGACCCCCTGTTTATGGACTGTGATGATTCATTGTGTATGGATCCGGTCAAGCTTAGAAAATTCTGTGAAGATGAATGTGTATTTGAGGGGGGCGTTTTGAAAAGGAAAGGCTCTGATAAGCGTGTCAGCACAATTATTGTGGTGCATGTGTTTGGAAATATGGCGGATATGGAGTCCATTATGGAAATAGCTGATGCCTATAATTTGAAGGTGATAGAGGATGCGACAGAGGCACTCGGTACATATTATGTTCAAGGTAAGTATAAGGGGTGTTATGCTGGAACAATAGGAGATGTGGGGGTTTATTCGTTTAATGGTAATAAAATTATTACGACGGGCGGGGGAGGAATGATCGTCTCACGTAATGAAGAACTGCTTAAGAAGGCGAAACATTTGACTACACAGGCAAAGAGCGATGAATTGTATTATGAACATGATGAAATAGGCTACAACTATCGTATGACTAATCTGCAAGCTGCGTTGGGAGTGGCTCAATTGGAACAGTTGGAGGATTTTGTTGAGACGAAAACAAAGAACTATAATTACTACGGGATGAGGCTGGATAATTGCAAGGACTATGATTTACTCAAAGTTAGAGATGGAATAAGAAGTAATTATTGGTTTTATTCTCTATATTGTACTAATGCAGATGCAAAGCATAGAGATGAGCTCATAAAATTTTTTAATGATAACGGAGTTCAGGTGAGACCGATTTGGGGGCTTATAAGTGAACAAAAGCCTTATTCGGATTGTTACAGTTATAAGATAGAAAAGGCAAAAGACTATAGAAAAAAGGTAATCAACATACCATGTAGTACCAATTTGACATATGCGGAAATTGATAAGGTGATGAGTGTGTTAAATCAGTATGAAAGCATGGGATGATGATAAAATTTATAAGTGAGGATGTTCAGAAGTAAGAAAAATTCAGTATTAACAACATGTGTAGAATAGTCGATAGATAATAAGAGAAAAAACAATGTTTAATTTGGACTCAATAGGCAATGTATTAGATAATGAGACAGAGCTGAACAAGGACATTTTATGATATTTGTTTTTGAGGAGAGAAGATAATGAGCAGTGTTGCTATTATTCCTGCGAGGAGTGGTTCGAAAGGATTACCGGATAAAAATATTAAGTTGCTCAATGGGAAACCATTGATGGCATATGCGATAGAAGCAGCAATAAATTCAAGTATGTTTGACGAGGTAATGGTTTCAACGGATTCATTAAAATACGCGAAAATAGCAGAAGACTATGGGGCAGCGATTCCTTTTATGCGTAGCACGGAGAATGCAAGTGATGTAGCAAGTTCATGGGATGCAGTAGAAGAGACATTATCAGAGTATGAGAAGAAGAACAAGTTTTTTGATGACTTTTGTTTGTTACAGCCAACTTCGCCACTACGGACAACAGAAGATATTCAAAATGCATATAGGATATTTAATGAAAAAGGTGCTATGGCAGTGGTCAGTGTATGCGAGTGTGAACATTCTCCATTATGGTGCAATACACTGAATGAGAATATGGAATTAAAAGAATTCATAGACCCTAAACATTACTTTCAGAGACAGAGCTTGGAGAAGTTTTATCGGATTAATGGTGCAATCTATATTGTTAATAGGAAGGAATTTCAGAAAAATCAATATATTTATCGGGAGGGCAGTTTTGCATATATTATGAGTCAGGATAGAAGTATAGATATAGACAGTTATTTAGATTTTAAAATCGCAGAAGCGTTAATTTTGGGTGCGGGTAAGATGTAGGCTGGATAAATTTGACGCAGGAACAACAGGATTGTGTATGCAGGGAATTGCTGTATTTTGAAAAAATGATTTTGATTGTTGCCGTTAAATGGCGGTAGAAAGGTGGCATAAATGAAAGAGATAGCATTATCAAGAGATTTTTTAAATTCAAATAAGATTTTATTTCATTACGGAAAAATGCTTGAGGATATTGCAAAAGGACAAAACGAATTTAATCCTATTGCGATAGAAATACATCCGACGGCAATGTGCAATCATAGGTGTATTCATTGCTCTTATAAAGAGCGCAATGAGAGCAGAGCGACAATTTCAAAAGAGGTTATGAATCAGCTGATAGATTCTATTATTAAAATGAAAATACGCGCGGTATATTTCTCGGGGGGCGGGGAGCCAACTTTGTATCCTAGTCTGGCGGATTATATTAATAAATTATACGATAACGGAATAGAATGCTCCATAATTACGAACGGTTCTTGCTTTGAGCAGATGGGATTAATAGCTATTGCTGATAAGTTAAATTATATCGCTGTTTCCGTACCAGGGGTTAATGATACTGTTTTTGAAACAATCACTGGCACAAATAATTTAAAGAAAGTGTTGGATTTGCCGAAAAAGATCAAGGAAGCACATGGGGATAGATGTCCTGTTATTGGTTCGCGTATCGTGTTGACTAATAAAAACTTCAAACAGGTAGGAGAGTTTCTTAGAGTTATTAAAGAAGCAGAGTTTGACTATGCGCTGTTTAAAATAGTTAGGGATTATGAAGATAATGGTCAGGGACTTAGCAGAGATGAAGAAGAATATCTAAAAGAAGAAATAAAGGGATATGAAGGTTTAGATGATAATTTTACAAACATTAAAAGTATTTTTAATTATAAAACCTTACCGGATTTTCAAAATAAATGTTGGGTTAATCAGTACGGGATGTTGGCAAATGTAAGTACGGATGGAAGGGTGTATCCTAACATTGTGGAGATTGATAAAGAAGAATATTGTATTGGTAATTTGTATGAAGAAAAATTAGAGGATATGTGGAATGGAGAACGGCATAATAAGGTAAAAGAACTATCAAATTCCAAGTGGGCAAATGGAGAATGCAAAAATTGCAGGGCAATGGCGTATAATGCAATTATTAATACAATGACGGATAAGATGCCGGCATATTTTGATTCGTTTATCTAAGGCAAAGTATTTTAAGGATAATCGAGATCAGGTGGCATTGTTGACGCTGTGTTCAAAGTGCTTTTGGCAGGATTTCATGCTGTTTGATGAGCAAAATGCCATGGTGTAAATTCTAAATGCAGCACAATACTAATGGGGAGAGATTGATGATGCACGGAGAACAATTGCATAAATTTATTGTAAATGAGCATATGAATCTTGTGGACGCCATGCAGAGAATAGACCAAAATCTTGGAGAAATATTGTTTGTTATAAATGATGAGGGCATGTTGAGTGGTTCTATTTCTGATGGTGATGTTAGACGTTGGCTTCTTAAAACCGGGAAAATAGAAACTGAAGTTGTGTCTCTCATGAATAGAGAGCCAAAGTTTCTGTATGCCGGAGGGGAAAAAGATGCTTTTAAATTTATGCAAAAACGACAGATTACTGCAGTTCCAATAGTAGATAAGCAGGGATGTATCTGTGATATAATCAGCATGAAAGCATATCAGACTCAGAATGTGAAAAGTAAAGAGCAGATTCTTGGTGTCAATGTGATAATTATGGCTGGAGGAAAAGGTACGCGGTTATATCCATATACCAAGATATTGCCCAAGCCATTGATTCCTATTGGGGACATTCCTATCATGGAACGTGTAATTGACGAGTTTTATACTTATGGCGTAAAAGACTTTTATATCAGTGTGAATTATAAAAAGCATATGATACAATCATATTTTTCAGAACTTGAATCTGACTATCATATCCAATATATAGAGGAATCAAAGCCGTTGGGAACATGCGGTAGCATCCGGCTTATAGATAAGAGTTTTAATTTTCCCGTATTTGTAACAAACTGTGATATACTTATCAGAGCCGATTATGCTGATATTTATAATCATCATGTAAAGTCCGGTAATGCGGTTACTCTTGTGACTGCCTTAAAGAACGATACAATTCCTTATGGGGTGGTGCACTCAAAAGAGAATGGTGAAATTATCAATATAGAGGAGAAACCGCAGCGGTCTTATATGGTAAATACCGGGATGTATGTGATTAATCCTGAGATAATAAAATTAATTCCTGAGAATACGTATTTCCATATGACGGATTTGACTGAAAAAGCAATTCAACAAGGATATACAGTCGGTATGTACCCCGTGAGCGAGGATTCCTTTCTTGATATGGGAGAATTTGCTGAAATGAAAAGGATGGAAGAAAGACTGAGTATTTCTAAGGATGAGTGAATGATAAACGATTTGAGGATTTTATGATAAGACTTAAAGTCTGGTAAAATTTCTTTTAATTCCGCATATTATCTGCTATAATTAATGGTGCAGATTCTCTTTGTCCGCCGCGGTTTAATCTAGTAAAAGTTGTTGCCAGTGCATTTTGTGCTGGGATAGTTTGAAACAATGGAAAAGTTTAAAGAGTCATATGCTCCATTGACAAAAACCGCATTATTAATATAGTATGAGGACAGATTTAAGAAGAAACAATTGAGTAATAGGTGGATATTAGATGGAAGATGGAAAGTTATTTATTTCAATGTATCATTATACTAGAGATTTAAGGCACAGTAGGTATCCGGCAATCCGGGGCTTGGATACAAATCTTTTTAGGCAACAACTTGAGTTTTTTAAAGATAATTTCAATGTTGTCCCTATGGAACAGGTTATCGAAGCTGTGAAGGGTGGCACTTTGTTACCGGAGAACGCGCTGCTTCTGACTTTTGATGATGGGTACATAGATAACTATACAGTTGCACTGCCATTACTCGAGGAATTTGGTTTTCAAGGCTCGTTTTTTATTCCGGGAAAGACATTTACTACACATCACTTGTTAGATGTGAATAAGATTCATTATATTTTGGCCAGTGCTGATATCAAAAAGCTCGTGGTGGATGTCAAAGAAAAAATGGATTATTATCGCGGAAGAGAGTATGATTATCCCTCTACTGAGGAACTTTGGAACCAGTATGCCAGCGATGAGAGATTTGATGGGAGAGACACCATTTTTGTAAAGCGTATGCTTCAGACAATACTTCCAGAGCAGCTTCGTAACGAGATATCAAGTGAGCTGTTTAAAAAATATGTCGGCATGACAGAAGAACAACTTGCTTACGAGTTATATATGACACCGAATCAGATTCGCACATTAAAAAGGCATGGAATGTTTATAGGTATACATGGCTATGATCATTATTGGCTGGGAAATCTTTCACCAGAGCAGATGCGAGAGGATGTTTCTAAGGCGCTTGAGATTATGGATGCATTCATAGACTCCAAGGAATGGGTGATGAATTATCCTTATGGTAGCTTTAATGCAGATGTGTTAGCCTTTATAAAAGAAAGGGGAGCCTGTCTTGGCTTAACAACGGAGGTTCGGGTGGCAGATATTAGAAAGGACTCTGCATTGACACTGCCAAGACTGGATTGCAATGACTTTCCACCGAAGAGTAAGCGCTATTCTGAAATGTAGAAGGTGAGTGTAAAGATAACATGGCAAATAAATATGAACAATTATATGATTTCCGAATAGCTACTATAGAAGACGTGGATGACATCATGAAATTCATTCATGTTGAATGGGGAGATAACCATATATTGGCTCATGATAGAGCTCTTTTTGTGTGGCAATATGGTTGTTCGGAATATGGCGATAACAAAACTATAAATGTTGTATTGATGACGGAAAAGAGTGGTCAAATAGTCGGCATGATAGGCTTCATTCCATATTCAGATAATAAAAAGCACTTGCACATATCTACTGCGATCACAAAGATAAGCTCAAAAAATATTATGCCGATGGCCGGGATAGAGCTGATGAGGCGGCAGACGGTATTGGTTGGCGAAGAAGCTAACTTTGCATCAGGGACAAATCCAAACACAATCTTGCCTATTTTTGAGAGGATTTTTAAGCATAAGGTTGGAATTATGCAGCAATATTATATTCTTAATGAGAGCATATCAACATATCGTGTGGCCGTGCCAAACAGGGAAGAATATAATAATTCGTTTCAGCCATCAGGTTATACATTGGTGGAAGTGGACACATTTGCAGGACTGTGTGAAAAATATGATTTGAATGAGATCAATGACCATATGTCAATTAAATCGCCAAATTATATAAAGAAAAGGTTTTTTGAACATCCGTATTATTTATACAGGAAATGGGTGTTGGCAGACGAAGAAGGGAAAGGCGTAGGGGTAATTTTTGGGAGAGAAATTACTGTTGCGCAAACTAGAATACTAAGATTTGTAGATTACAGAGGGAACTTGGCTCATTTAGAAAAATTAGGCACTGCGCTTCATAATTTGATAAATGAGGAGAATTATGAATATGTTGATTTGATGGCATCCGATTTGACAAAAGTGAAGATGCGTGATGCGGGGTTTAATTTATTAAATCCTGATGGGGATGCTGTTATACCGCATTACTTCGAACCCTATATACAGAGGAATATTAAAAATTATTACCAAACGAATTATGACTTGGTGATATTTAAAGCTGATGGGGATCAGGATCGTCCAAATAAAAGGAAAGGCGGGAAGTAGATATGGAGCATGATGAAAATGTTTTGCGAAATATAGATGCTTATGAGATTCAGCAATATCAACAAAACAGGTATCCGTTGTTTTTTGTTGACAAAATAACAGAGGCACTCCCGGGTAAATACGCTAAGGGGTATAAGAATTTTACATATAATGAATGGTATTTTCCTGCACACTTTGCGGATGAGCCTAATGTTCCCGGATTTATACAGATAGAGACCCTTACGCAGGTTTTTCTTATGAGCTTTCTAACTATACCTGAGTACAAGGGGAAAAAGACTGGTTTTGTATCTGTGAAAAATGCAAACTTTAAGAAGAAAATCGTGCCGGGTGACAGGATGGACATTGTTGCAGATTTAGCCTCTTTTAAGAGAGGGCTGGCACGGGGAAGTGTTATCGGATATGTAAATAGTGAAGTTGCGTGCTCAATAGAATTAGTTATTGCAATACCGGACGTGATGCTTCACTACCGACCCGGCTCAAAAAGAGAGGAGGGGTAATGGAAAGAGTTGCTGATTACATTATTCGTAAGGTAAATGAGGCTGGCGCGGAGTGCATATTTCTTCTTACTGGCAGAGGAATCTTATACTTGACCGACGCTGTTGCTAAAAATAAGAATATTCGACATATAAGTACCTATCATGAGCAAGGCGCTTCCTATGCATCAATGGCATATTCAGCTGCAAGGAATAGTGTGGCAGTTTGTCTTGTTTCGACGGGATGTGCTGCAACTAACGCTGTGACAGCCTGCCTTTGTGCTTATCAGGATAATCTGCCTGTAGTGTTTATTTCCGGGAACAACCCTTTGGCTGAGAATCAAAGGCATACAGGAGTCAATATAAGGACATATGGTTCACAGGAAGCAGATATCATTTCTGTAGTCCAGAACATAACAAAGTATGCCGTGATGCTGGAATGCAAAGAAGAGGTAGCTATAACAGTTGAAAACGCTTTATATCTTGCGCAAGAGGGACGGAAGGGGCCAGTGTGGATAGATGTGCCTCTTGATGTGCAGAATATGCATATTGATGAGAAAGAGCTTTTGCATTTTACAGTACCGGATGGCGAGCCTGATGTGGCAAGTCTTGATGAGCAGGCACAGGTGGTTGCGGAGGAATTAGGCGCATCAAAACGGCCCATACTTCTTGTTGGCGGAGGCGCGAGAGATGCAGCGAAGGAGATTAAAAAATTAGTTGAGGAGCATAAAATACCATTGGCTTTTTCCCCATCCGCATGTGATATCTATGGCACGTCACATGAGCTTTCGATAGGGGCAGTAGGGAGTCTGGGGGGCTCGCGCGCAGGAAATTTTGTTGTTCAAAATGCGGATTATATTCTTGCTGTGGGCACTAAGCTCTGCTCGCAGGAAACAGGTATGAAGCATGCGTTTGCAAGAACTGCCAAAATCATTGTACTTGATATTGATGAAAACGAGCATACGAAGGATGGGATTCATATTGACAGAATAATAAACGCTGATGCCAAGATATTTCTGTCCAAATTGTGCGAACAGAATATAAAAACGGTTGCTTCCGAATGGGAAGATAGATGCAGACACTGGAAGGAAGTTTTCGCAGTAAGCAAGGAAGCATTTATAGGGACATTAAGGGAGAATAATGAATTGGACTTGTATATGTTTGCACAAATATTGTCGGAAGCGTTAGCAGATGATGCAGCTGTTATTACGGATGCAGGGTTTGAGGAACTGATCATTCCATCAACAATAAAGTATAAGGATGGACAGAGATGTCTTTTTCCTGCTTCTCAAGGGGCGATGGGGTATGCGATTCCGGCTATTATAGGAGTATATGAGGCGGGGAGAAAAAATATTGTATGTGTTGTAGGTGACGGTTCCTTTATGATGAATATGCAGGAGCTGCAAACTATAAAGGCATTAGATATATCAGCGAAAATTTTTGTCATAAGCAACAATATGTATGCCGTAATCCGTAAGCGTCAGACAGATTTGTTTCGAAAACGTACAATAGGGAATGATCCGTCAGATGGCGTGCCGAAGCCTGATTTTAAGAAGATTGCAGATAGCTTTGGTGTAGACTATTTATGTGTAGACAGCAAACAGACATTGGAAGACTGTATAGCGGATATTCTTGCGTCAGATGGTCTGCAGATAATCGAGGTAGCTTGTACACCAGATCAGACGTATCTGCACGAATCATATGCCTTGAATGACCGAAAAAAACTGGTGCATCGTCCGATAGAAGACATGGCTCCGTTTTTAAAACGCGATGTAATCCGGGGGGAGATGGTTATTCCAATGATGGAGGAGTAGATATGGCAAGATGTATTTTTCGTGATGATGCAGTAGTGTCGGATTATGGAAGACCTTATGTGGTTGCGGAAGTAAACAGTAGCCACAATGGAAATGTGGATGTTGCAAAACAAATGGTGGATGTGGCTGCTGAGATAGGCGCTGATTGCGTCAAATTTCAGTCGTGGTCGGAAGAGAGCCTTTATTCAAAGACATATTATGATGCTAATCCTATCAGTAAAAAAATAGTAAAAAAGATGTCACTTACGCCGGGGCAGCTTAAGGAGATAGCAGATTACTGCCGAGAAAAAGGAATTGCATATTCCTCGACGCCTTATTCAGAGGAAGAAGTTGATTTTTTGATTCATGAATGCAGTGCTCCTTTTGTAAAAATTGCTTCTATGGAGATAAATAACTATGAATTTTTGCGGTATATAGGAGGGAAAGGCGTGCCTGTCGTACTTTCTACAGGGATGAGCAGTATGGATGAGGTCGAGAAGGCAGTGGCTGTGTTGAGGAGAGCCGGTGTTACACAGATGACCATATTGCACTGTGTTTCCATATACCCTACCCTGCTCACATCGGTTAATTTGAATAATATTTTAGGTCTCAGAGAGAAATTTCCGGAGTATCCTATAGGATTTTCTGATCATACGGAGGGTGATGCGGCAGCGGTGGCGGCGGTTGCCTTGGGCGCAGGGCTTATTGAGAAACACTTGACACTTGATAAATTAAAGGTGGGTATGGATAACGGCATGGCTACAGAACCCGAAGAGTTTGGTCGGATGGTTCAGAAATGCCGCAACATACAACTTGCAATAGGTTCGAAAGAAAGGGTGGTTACACCAGAGGAATTGGAGCAGAGGAAGAACATGAGGCGTAGCATTATAGCGGCAGTGAGTATTCCCTGCGGTAAAATAATAGATAAGGCTGATTTATATGCAAAGCGTCCGGGTACGGGTATCAGTCCTGACAGAATGGAAGAACTTATAGGAAAGACTGCGGTACGGGATATCATGGCGGATACATTGATAAATGAGGATGATTTTAAGTAAGAACAACATATATTCACGAAAGGAGAGAAAGGCATGTCTAATTTGGAAAAGTATACGGAGGTTTTTACAAGATTGTTTGGGATAAGCAGTGAGGAGGCGCAAAGGCTGAATTATCAGGATATTGATGCATGGGACTCGGTAGGCCATATGACGCTGATTGCAGAGTTGGAGGAAACCTTTGGTATTGATATGGACGCTGATGATATCATTGATTTTGAGTCTTTTGAGGCAGGAAAGAACATACTTGAAAAAAACTATAAGATTGAGTTTTGAATAGGTATATAAATCATACATGGTGGAGGTGAAGAATTCAGATCTATGATTTGGAATTTTAATCAATATGCAAATAATATTGCGTTTAAGGATGAGTTCGGTAATGAGTTGACTTATGCATGTCTTGAGGCTGAAGGGGCTAAGCTGGTTGAAGTGATGCACGGGCGGCATCTTGTATTTAGCTTATGTTCAAATTCAATAGGTTCTGCGTTTGGTTATGCGTCTTTCCTTAGTAAAGGAATGGTGCCGGTGATGTTAAGTAATCACCTCGAGAGGGAGTTTTTGGATAATTTGCTGGAGACCTATAAACCTCCCTATTTATGGCTCGAGCATGGACGGGCATCACAGTTTCAGAATATGGATTGTGTTTACAACGCATATGGGTATTGTCTGTTGAAAACAGGCTATGAGATGGAGTATCCTTTGTATGAGGAGCTTGCGCTGCTGCTTACTACTTCAGGCTCTACCGGATCGCCGAAGTTTGTGCGCCAGAGTTATGGGAATATTAAGGCAAATACGGAGTCCATAGTTGAATACTTAAAGCTGACGGCTGCTGAGCGTCCGATTACCACACTTCCAATGAATTATACCTATGGGCTTTCCATTATAAATACGCACCTGTATGTTGGAGCAACCATCTTATTGACGGACAGGGGTTTGATGCAGAAAGATTTCTGGAAGTTCTTTAAAGAGGAGGCGGCTACGTCCTTTGGTGGAGTACCCTATACCTATGAAATGCTGGATAAGCTGCGTTTTTATAGCATGGATTTAGCATCATTAAAGACGATGACGCAGGCTGGCGGGAAAATTACACCGGAACTTCATAAAAAATTTGCTGACTATGCGGCGGCAAGCAATCGTAATTTTGTGGTTATGTATGGACAATGTGAGGCAACAGCTCGGATGGGCTACCTCCCGGCAAACAAGGCTGTGGAAAAGATGGGCTCAATGGGGATTGCTATACCCGGAGGAATGTTTAAGCTTATTGATATAGACGGGAAGGAAATATCAGAGCCAGGTATAGCAGGCGAATTAGTCTATGAGGGAGCGAATGTCACTCTTGGTTATGCTGAAAGAGGAGAAGACCTTATTCTTCAGGATCAACGCCATGGTATTCTGTTCACGGGTGATATAGCACAATTTGATGAAGATGGCTATTATTATATTGTTGGACGCAAAAAGCGATTTTTGAAAATCTACGGCAATAGAGTGAATCTTGACGAGATGGAACGACTCATCAAAGGCAAGTATGAGGTTGAAGTGGCATGTGCCGGTGTGGATGATCACATGTATATATTTTTGACCGACAGCTTACAGTCTGACGCTGTAAAGAGTTTTGCCAGTTTGAAGACTGGCCTTAATTCTGCTGCATTTACAATAATGGTTATTGAGGCTATTCCTAAAAACGATTCTGGTAAGACGCAGTATAAGGAGCTTGCGAGATACTATGAGTAGTAGCACATTTGATATATCGCAACCAACGATTTTCTGTTTTACTTATGCTGGAGGAACGGGAGCATTTTTTGATTTGATAGAAAAGGACATGCCGTCCGTGAACTTAGTAAAACTTGAATATGCAGGACATGGGAGCAGACATCGGGAAAAGGTATATAATAATTTTGATGCTCTTGCCGATGATATGTTTCTTCGGATTCAGAGCCAGATAACAGAAAATTATGCGCTTTTGGGTTATAGCATGGGCAGTATTGCCGCAGTTGAAGTGTTAAGAAGAATTATTGATACGAAACTCCCGCTGCCCCGCCATATTTTTCTTGCTGCTCATGAGCCGCATGCTAAATCAGAGCTTTCAGGTTTTACTTTGGACGAGAGAGATGCTTGGGTAAAGCAGAGAACTATTGAATTTGGGGATATCCCCAAGCAGTTAATTGATAATCAGGTCTTTTGGAAAATGTATCTTCCACTTTATCGGGCAGATTACAAACTAATAGGAGAATACGATTTCAATGGCTTGAGGCTGCACACCACGATTCCGGCTTCAATATTTTATTCGGAGTCGGATACGCCTATAAAAGAGATGAAACTGTGGGAGAAATATTTTGAAAACTGCGAGTACCATTGTTATGTGGGAAACCACTTTTTTATTCGAGAGTATCACAGGGAAATAGCAGATATTATAATGAACAGGCTTGTGTGAGAAATTATGACTTTTGAAGAGATTGTAGAAATCAGACCATATGAATTGGATAAGATACAAAAGGCGGAAGTTTTGAATGAGCGTCTTTTTGAACTGACGAACCATCACAGGACGCATTGTCCGAAATATGCCGCTATGTTAGATGCAATAGGCTATAAAGGCAGCAAATCTTATAAGAACATTCCGTTTCTTCCAGTGCGCCTTTTTAAGGAACTTGATTTAAAGTCTGTGCCTGATGAGAGTATAGTGAAGACGATGACCAGTTCCGGAACTACAGGGCAGGCGGTTAGTAAGATATATTTAGACAAAGTTACATCATTGAATCAACAGAAAGCCATGGTGAAGATTGTTTCTGACTTTACAGGCTCTGGTCGTATGCCAATGATTATTATTGACTGTCCAAGTGTGGTTAAAAATCGTGCGATGTTTTCCGCAAGAGGTGCTGGTATTCTTGGATTTTCCATGTTTGGCTCAAAGAAGATCTATGCACTTGATGATGATATGAGGCTTGATGTGGAAGGGGTGCGGAACTTCCTTGAGATTCATAAAGGTAAGAAAATACTACTTTTTGGTTTTACATTCATGATATGGCAGCACTTTTATAAAGAATTGTTAAGATATCAAGCAGAGGGAGTTACCTTTGATCTCTCTGACGGTATTCTTATTCATGGCGGTGGTTGGAAGAAACTGATATCCGAAGCAGTCAGTCCGGAGGAATTTCATCAGAGACTTAAGACTGTGTGCGGTCTGGACAGCATACATGATTATTATGGCATGGTAGAGCAGACTGGCTGTATTTATATGGAGTGTGAATGTGGTCATCTGCATGCCAGTCTTTTTTCGGATGTGCTTACGCGCCGCCCAGAGGATTTTTCGCTCTGCGATATTGGTGAGCCGGGTATTATTCAGGTAGTGTCTACCATTCCAGAGTCTTATCCTGGACATAGTCTTTTGACAGAGGATGAGGGTGTAATCCTGGGGGAAGATGATTGTCCATGTGGGCGAAAGGGAAAGTATTTCAAGATAGACGGACGTCTTAAGGATGCAGAGATAAGGGGGTGTAGTGATACCTATGCAGACAAGTTTAGATAAAGTTACTTTCCTTGTCGGAAGCGCAGAGAATATTTGGAGATTAAAAAGTATTGCTGCCATGGAGCCGTTTAGTGCTAATATGATTAACTTTCTTAATGATGTGTCAAGAAGACTAATGAGTGATCAGAGAGTCAAACGATACCCAGATGTAGTAACAGTTGCATTTTGGATGCGTAAAAGTTCCGTAGGTAGATTAAAGGAGCGTTTTTGTAAGGAAGACGGAATGTATCGACTTGGGAAAGGTATAGCATTCCACATTGCACCTTCCAATGTTCCTGTCAATTTTGCGTATTCACTTGTGGTGGGGCTCCTTACCGGAAATGCAAACATTGTCCGGGTGCCCTCAAAAGACTTTGAGCAGGTGTCGATTATTGCAGACGCTTTTAATGAGACACTTAAAAATCATAAAGAACTAAAACATTATGTGATGCTTGTAAAATATAATAGGGATAAAGAGATTAATGATTTTTTTTCGAGTATGTCAGATATACGTATTATTTGGGGAGGAGATGCTACCATAGAGGAACTTAGAAAATCGTTGCTCCCTCCACATTCAGGAGAAATTACTTTTGCTGACAGATATTCGCTTGCGGTTATAGATGCAGACAGATATATTGCAACAGGGAACAAAGCAAGAGTTGCTGAGGATTTTTATAATGACACCTTTCTCTCTGACCAAAACGCCTGCACCAGCCCGCGGATTGTGGTGTGGATTGGCAGCAAAATAGAAGAAGCAAAGGAACTGTTTTGGAAAGAGGCACATAGGCTGGTAAAGGAGAAATATACTTTTCAGGCAATACAGGCTGTGAACAAGTTGACCAGTGCATATCTCATTGGTGCGGCGATACATGGTTGCAGGGTTTGTGAGCATGAAGATAATCTTATCATACGTATCAGAGTGCCGGAGGTTACGTCATCACTTATGGATTACAGGGATAACAGCGGGTTCTTTTTTGAATATGATTGTCAGGACATTATGGAAATAAGAGATATTTGTAATGACAGGCATTGTCAGACCATAGGATATTTTGGAGATAAGGATATCTTTAAGCCCCTTGTTTTGTCCGGCATTAGAGGCGTTGACCGTATTGTACCGATAGGCAAAACGATGGATTTTGACCTGATATGGGATGGTTACGATTTGGTCAGCATGATGACAAGAGCTATTGTAATTGATTAAATAATGAAAATCTGTTATATGTTGCAGAAGGTAGATGGAGATTAGGGCAGACCGAATTAAAAGTCTTTTAACAGATTGATATAAAAGGCTTGGGAGGCAGACACTTTATGAAAAGTTTTTATCAATTATCATGTAATCGTGAGTGTGGTTTAGTGGAACGGGATGAACTTGCGGTTATTGAGCATATATTGATAGATCGAGATAGATTGATTAACATGAGAGAATATTTATCATTATATGGAGGCGTGATTTATATTGAGGATAAAGGTAAACTGCTTGGTATTATGACGAGCGGTGAGGTCAGACGCAGTCTTGCGGAAGACCATATCTATATTAATCAAAAATATTTTAAAATTTCTGATCGGAATTTAGTAGAATGCAGTACTGAATATTTTGAGGAGTTTTTTAATACGCACGAAAGAATTCGAAATATTCCCCTGGTGTTGGGGGGGCATTTAGCTGGGGAGTACAGACTGTTTTATAAGAGCCCGCAGTCAAATCATATGCGGTGGGAGGCTATTGCCTCCACCGCATATAAGTGGTTTGAAGAACGCGGTTTGACAAAAATATGGTTTGCTCCATCGGAGGAGTGCACTGGGCTGGACGTTATAATGGGGGAGAGGGCTATATCTGATTGGGCAGAAGCGGATATTTGTATTGTGGATCAAAATATAATGCGCGAGCAGTTATCCTTACAGAAAAATTATGATAATTATAAGAGCATACATTCTCTGTATAATGAAGTACTCGTTCAGCATGTGATGTCTAAAACTTCTAAATACGGCATTCCGTTTTACTTATTTGAACCACCAATATGGTCTAAGCTGGAAAATATGTCAGATGAAGAACGGCAGGTTATGGAGACATCACCTAGTATGGAGGAATGTGTTGCAGACACAGAACTTATGGAACGGGTGTATGGGGACTGTGATAGTCGGAGGTATATGCTTTCTGAGGTTTCCGACAATCAATTTTTAGATAATGGATTATATTTTCAGATGGCAGATACGGCTGGGAAATATTTGAATATTCAGGGAGGATATCGACGAACATTAGACCAGCCGGAGAGATATCATGGAACGATTTGGTGTTTTGGAGTATGTACGACCAGAGGAGCTCATGTAAGTGATGATGCTACAATAGAAACTTATTTGCAAGAGCATATTAATAGAGATGGATTGGCTTATAGGGTGGTTAATTGTGGGGTTGCCAGATGCCTGAGTTCGATGAATGACTTTCGATATATTTTGTATACAAATTTTAGTCCGAATGATTTAATTGTCTGTATCGGTGATTATGGTGCGACCATTTATGAGCAGATTAGGAAACAAGGTGGGGCATGCTTCTCATTATCACAGCTTTTTAACCGTCCACATGATTATGGAAGGTGGTTTTTGGATGATCCGGGGCATCTAAATCCTGTTGGAAATCGAGTGGTTGCAGATTATATATACTCGAAGATAGAACTGGAGAAATCTCATAAAGCTTGGGAGGAAGGGGCGACATTGTGCTTTGCAGAGTGTATTCCTGATAGGGCTTATCTTGCGCAGATAGATTTGCATTATTATTTGCAAATGGTACAACAGACTTGTGAGGAGCACAATTGTTCTTTGACGGGGAAGGTTGGAGCTGTTGTGATGAATTGCAATCCGTTCACCCTTGGGCACCGCTATCTGATAGAAACAGCATATCCACAAGTGGATACATTGATTGTATTTGTGGTGGAGGAGGATAAGTCGTTTTTTCCGTTTCAGGATAGAATTAGGCTGGTAAAACAGGGATGTGCAGATTTAGAAAATGTGGTTGTTGTTCCGAGTGGAAAGTTTGTCTTATCAGCTGCTACATTTCCTGATTATTTTAATAAAGAGGCGCTGCAGGAGATACAAATCGATGCATCCCAAGATGTAAAACTCTTTGCCGGAAGAATTGCACCAGAGCTTAATATCAAAATCAGATTCGCTGGAGAGGAACCTTTGGATAGCGTAACTAGACAGTACAACAGTAGCATGGCGCAAATTTTGCCACAAAATGGAATTGAATTTATTGAGATTTCGCGAAAGATGGAGGCCGATGAGTATATCAGTGCATCAAAAGTCAGAATTTTATTGAAGCAGAGAAATTACAGTGAATTGGCTAAATACGTACCGGAGACTACAATGCAATATTTGCTGGAACATTATACATGCACAAAATAATAGTAGTAATGTGAGAATCTTTAATAGATATTATGTAAAAAATATGGATGTCGGCATTGTGCCCGACATCCATATTTAAATGAGTTTTGATCAACCTTTTGTATCAATAATTCATTATGATGCAGAAATTACCCAATTCATGTTATAAGTTGCAGCGCTGCCTGTAAAGGTAATCTTTAAAGGATGAGTACCAGCAGTACTATTAGCACTACTTAACATAAATGAAACTGCGGAATTGGATGTATCTACAGTCACGGTGTTGCCTGTGAGCGTTACCGGCATAGTATATGTCTTGCCTCCGAATGTCCAAGTAGCAGCTTTAATAGCAGTTGCACCGTCAGGAAGGGCAATATCAAAACTTAAGCTGGTATCACCGTATACAGAGGAAATGCTATCGCCATCCGCCAACAGAGCCGGCTTTTCAGCAATTGTCCAATATAAGGAATATTTTGTTGCACTGTCAGCAAAGGTAATGGTCATAGGACATGTAGCAGGAGCACCGGTTAACATGTAGCTGACGGCACCATTGCTGGTATCAACTATTACTTCATTTCCATCTGTATCAAAAGGCATCTGATAGGTCTTCTTGCCAAATACCCAGCTGATTGCACTAATACCGGTTGCATCTTCAGGCATCTTAACCTGGAAGCTTAAGCTGGTATCGCCTATGTAAGAAGTAAGAGTATCTCCATCCTTCAGACCATCATTAGCAACAGTAAGCTTTGTAGCATCGATAACAACATTGCTGCCGTTGGTAGCGCCAGTGTCAATCTGGGTCAGACCCTTGATGGAGTATACGCAGTTCAGGGTCAGCTTGGAACCTGTCTGTGCCTCTGACAAAGCAGCCCAGTCAGCGTCAGAGCTTACGAAACCTGCAAGAGATACAACTGCATGCTGGGTGTCGTCAAGAGTAGCGCCATCCTTCGGTACATAGGTGAAGGAACCGTCATCGCCCTTCTTGAACTCGTAGGGAGCTGCCGCCAATGCAAAAGCGATAGAAGAGGGAGCAGCGGGATCTACGGAGCTGATAGCGATAACAGAATTAGTTGTGTCAACAGCAGGAGTAGCCAATGCGGTAGGAACATAGCCTGTAGTATCAGCATCGCTCTTCTTGGCAGCCACAGCCTCCAGCAGGATCATGTTCTGGCTGTCATCCCAGCTGTCCTTGTTAGCTGCTACGGTAATGCCGTCAGCATTGGTCAGATAATACTTGCAGGTCAACTGGATGGGAACGGAACTCTCATTCACGACAGTTTCGGAGCCGCTGCCAACGATTTTTCCCTTGTAGGTGGTCAAATCAGCATTTTCAGCAGTTGTTGCACTTGCATTTGCAGTATCAGCAAAGAAGCCAACCAGACCTTCGGGATCCAATGTGAAATTGAGTGAAGATGAAGTAGGCAATGTCACCTTGTAGATAGTGGTATCTACATAGGTAGTGTCACCCTCAACGGTGAGATTGCCGGTTTTGTTGGCCTGTGCAGCGGAAACGGGCATTCCATTAGCTGTGAGAACCAACGCCATTGCTAAAGTACCAGCCATAACTTTTTGTAGTTTCATACTTTTTTCCTCCTTGAAAAATAGTGGATTAATAATGGATTGATATGGTTTTACCATTGCCTAATTCAGAATGTGAAGCGTCACCGCAACGGACACGGTTGACACCTCCTGATTGTCGTCGTCAACCAGATGATACAGGCATACCGCCTCATAATCTCCGGCTTCCAAATCGGATTGCAGTGCAATGCTCTCCAGTCTGGAGCCTACGGGGATGTAGGGGGAAGTATACACCATCTCATTTGAGCTGGCGAGCAGGATATCAAAGTACACGGTTCGGCCATTCTCCGGAGCGTTTTCCACATAGGAATTGTCGGATGGAGTGGATGAATCAGCAAAATACCAGTCCACGTTCATGGAAGCGGTATAGCTGGTGTCAGGATTAGACTCTGCCATCTGCTCCAAAATTTCCTCCACATTATCAGGCGTGACTACAATGTCCCGTTTTTGATTTTTTTCCAGCTGCCGTGAATCCGATGATGCAGAAATCAAAACAATTGCAGACACAATGATGATAATGAGAATGACACAAATAATGGCACACATGATTATAAGCGAATTGTTTTTGCCGGAAGCGGCAGTATTCTGTCGGGGTGCATTATCTGTGTTTTTTAACCTCGCCACGTTGATACCTCCTTTATCCTTGCTTTTGACATCTGAATCGGCAGTGATAAATAAGCCACCACCTGTAGATTATATCGGTAAGAAACTTTTTTTCTTTAGACCGGACGGCAAAAAAATTTATAGAATCAACCAACATTGCTGCCCTATGTCATGGGCTTTTCTATCATATTGTCTCCTGTTTGCAAAAAGGAGCTGTGAAAAAAGTATCCTGAAAAAGAACGTCTTCAAGGATAATTATAGTCCAAAGCAGGGAAGATTACCACTGTTCATTACAGATTTTTTACGCAAAATGCACTCAAGCTAAAAAATGCTTGCGACACTCCGAACACTGTGGTATATTAAACATAAAGAAGGACATCTGCGCTAACAGATGCCCAACAGGAGCTGCCGATAGACGGTTAGCCCGATTATTTAGTCACAAAATAGTCGTAACCTTTGGTCGGGTGGGCGGCTATTTTTGTGTCTTGTTATTATCTTTGCTACCGATGGCGTACCCGAGACCGAAACAGGTCAGGCATAAGCCAAGCACTGAAATCAATCCTTCTATCGTCAACATTCGCTTCAGCCCTCCTTTCCTTTCGATTCCCTTGCGGGTTTCTATGTAATCGGAGGGTCACGGTCCCTCCGGAGAGAGCTAACCGCCTACCATCTTGGTATTCCCAGATAAATACTACCATAATTCGACACGACGTTCAATTTAATTTTTCACTGTACGATGAAAACCCATTTTTTGATTGTTTGAAGGTAAGAACCAGCCGCCTGTGCAGGAGTTCCTTTATCAAGGTGCCTGGAAAGCCGGTCAACGACATCGGTTAAAAGGCAGCTTCCGGATGCCAGCATACACCGATCCATCCCGGCGGAAGGGACATTTTGATTACTTTTTGATAGTTATAGTTTCAGTAGGGTATAGTATTTATAGCATTTATGAGAAAATATAGTATTTACGAGGAAACGATTGCGCTTGCGGGGTAAAGATTTTGTTTTAAAATGACGATATTAGTAAAAAATAGGATGCGAATAGTCATATGAATGTGCTGGAGGTTCAGGAACTCAAAAAAATATATTATGGGGAATATCAGCTGGACGGTATTTCCTTTTCGCTGGCGAAGGGCTCTGCGCTGGCCGTTTTGGGCGGTAAATGCGCGGGGAAAACTCCGCTGCTTGAGGTGATTGCGGGGCGCAGACGGGCGGATTCGGGCGTGGCGTTTTATGAGGGAAATGATATTTGCGCGCTTGGAACGGAAAAATGGAAGGAGATTGCATTTGTCCCGGATGATTATATTTATTACGAGGGGAAAACAGTGCGAAGGCTGTTGGAGAGAACCATGCGCTGGTATGGCACGGGTACCATGGAAGACGCGGAGGAGGTGTGCGAGATGTTTGACATCGACATCAACGCTAAGCTCCTGGCGCTTTCGGACAGGGACAGGAAATGTGTTGCCATAATAAATGGGGTGGTGGTGCGTCCCCGGCTGCTTATTTTAGATGAGATGTATCACGGGCTGGATGAGAAAACCTATTTGGAACTGTTGGCGCTCATCGAAATGATGCGCCGGCGCGGAATGACGGTAATTTATGCCTGTGAGGAGTATGAGCAGATCAGCGGGTATTGTAACCAATATCTGTTGCTGGAGGAGGGGGATTGCGTCGCTTCCGGCCGTGTGAGGGATGTGAAGCTGCCTGTCAGGATGGTGTCTGTCATGATGCAGGACTGGCTGCGCCGGGGCGGAAAGGATGTGGCAAAGCTTTTGCAGAAATTTATCGCAGTTTGCCGTAAAGCCGAGAATATTGATGATATCCGGATATTGAAGGATAAGGTGTGCTTTCTTTACCGGGGGGATATGCTGAAGCTGACTTATCTGTTGTATGCATTTCGATGCAGGGATTATCTGGTGGAGGAGTTGTCCTTTGAGGAGGCGGTTCTTCATAATTACGAGAGGTGGAGTGAATGATAAGCGTGTGGCGCGAGGAATTCATTGATCATAAAAAGAGTTTTTTGAGGGCTGTGGCCGTCTTTGCAGGGGGGCTGGTGCTTTTTGTCATTCTGTGCAGTCTGCTGAAGCCTGACCTGAGCCAGTGGTATAAAAAGCTGTCGTTTCTCCCGGAGTCCATCCTTGACATTATCAGTTTCTGGCGCAACAAGCTGATGCCGGATACGCAGAAATATTGTATGACGTGGCTTTATATCATGGACATTCCCCTGCTGTTTTATGCGGCGCTCCTGCCGGCGAGGCTGCTTGGCGAGGAGAATGAAAACGGGTCGATGGCGTTTATATGCAATGCTCCGTTTAGCAGAAAAGAGATTTTCTGGGGGAAATTTTTGACTGCGGCAGCCTGTTATGGGGCGCTTATCGTACTTATGGCGCTGTGCAGTATGCTGGCGGTGGTGCCGCAGGCGGTATTTAAGGCGGATGCGCTGAAATTCATTGCCGGGATGTATGTGATGCTTTGGGCGGCGGGCATGTTTCTCATGGCTTTGACGACTCTGTATTGCAGTCTGAAAAGCGCTTTCACCTGCAGCTCGGACGGCGTGCTGCTGTGGTGTTTTTTGGATACGCTGGTCGGCTGGCTGTATATATGTGTCATGCTGATGCGGGATATTATTGTTTCTATGGGGCGCGAGCTTGTTTTGCCCCGGGGATTTTTGACGGCGCTGAATATTTTGCGGAACCTGTCCTTTGTGCAGTGGTGTTGTCCAGCGGATATTTACAAAGGGTTTCCGTGGCGGATATTTGGCATGGCGGTGGCTGCGGCATTGATTCTTTTTCCGATTTCTGCTATAATATATGGTAGAAAAGAGTTTGGGGAGAATTGAGCGGCGGAAAGGAGTGAGGAATATGCGGCGATTGACAGATGGCGGAAGAAAATATATCATGGCGGCGCTGGTCATGGCATTGTTGTTAAACGGTCAGGCGGTGTCGGCCTCGGAGGTTTCCGGCGGCGATGCGGCTCCCGTGTCGAAAACTGTAAGCGGCGGCGATGCAGATCCTGCGTCGGCTGTGAGCTCGGACGGTCAGGACAAGGGGCTCATAGATGGGGTGCGCATAGTTGATGTGAAATTTGAGAAGGATTTTGTGGAGGAGGGCTCCTACAGGCTGACCAATGGCGATATTATCATGTCTTTTGAATTTTCAGGAGACCTCGAGGATGTGAAAGAGGTCTACTATGTTTGGAAGGATGCGCCGGATGTTCATCTGGATGTCGTTGTGAAGGACGGCGGCGGTTCCTTTGTCGTGGACAGAGAGGGGAAGGGAACGGTCAGGCTGGTATGTGTTGATACGGAAGGCAATGTCGTGACTGCGGAGGAGTCGGGATTGTGGCTGGAAAAGACCGCGCCGGAGATTGATATGGGCGATGAGGGTGACATGATTTCCCTGATACCGCCGGCAGTTTTGACGACAGAGGTATATGACGGGGAGAACGGCAGCGGCGTGGCTTCCGTTGTCTATCAGCTGGATGGCGGGGAGCCGGTTGAGGTTTCCGGCGGGAAATTTGAACTGTTATTCGAGGAAAATGAGGAACATATGCTCACTGTGATCGCTGAGGACAGAGCGGGGAACGAGAGCCGGGTAACAAAGAGGATTTCCGTGAATATATCTCCCATCATGAAAGTGACGGTTCCGACGGATATTGATCTGCTTGTGCTGTCAAGTCCCATAGACGATACTGTCAATATTGTCTCAGAGGAGTGGGAGGTTGTCAACAACAGCAATGTACCCGTCAGGGCTACCATAACGGAATATAGCATGAATTCAGATTTTGCCGGGGACTTTGAGGATTCTTATCTGAACCTGAATATGAAGTACCTGTCTGAAGAGAAAAAGATTCCGCTGGGCTTTGCGTATCAGACGGATATTTATCAGTTTGAGCTGGGCAAGGCGGACTATTCTGAGGAGAATGAGTATATTTTGAGCAATGATGCTGCGCGTGTGCGATTTTCCTATGAGGGATATGCAGGAAATGAATTTAACAGATTCCTGCGCTCTCACAAGGCGGTGTTCCATATGACCTTTGTGTTTGAGCCGATTGAGTGATAAGGCGTGACGGCAGTCCTCGTCATTAACCATATTCCCTTTCCGGCATAAAATAGTCAGTAAAAACAACGGGAAATATTGGAATATGGATAGGGATTATAAATGTAACTGCGGGATGGACGGCAAGGACAGCGCCTTCGCCTTTCCGCCGCAGCATCAAAACAGGCAGCCGGGCTTTGAGTATGTCATGAATCCTTTGCCAATATCTGAATGTGGCAGGGAACATTGCAGATTAAAGGATAAGGTTGCACTGATTACCGGCGGTGACAGCGGCATTGGCCGGGCTGTGGCATATGATTTTGTCAAGGAGGGAGCTGCTGTCGCAATTGTCTATTACAATGAGAAGACGGACGCGCTGGAGACTGCCGGAAGGATAGAAGAGTTGGGAGGGAAACCGCTGGTTCTGTGTGGGGATTTGAAGGATCCCGGTTTTGCAGGGTATTGTGTGGACAGAACACTCGACTGCTTTGGAAGGCTGGATATACTGGTGAATAACCATGCGGTGCAGTTTGTTCAGCGGAGCATTCTGGATATCTCCCATGAGCAGCTGGAGTTTACTTTCAGGAATAATGTATTTTCATTTTTTTATCTGATACAGTATGCTTTGCCCCATATGAAAACAGGGAGCAGCATCATTAATACTGCCTCTGTGACCGCTTATGAAGGCAATAAGGATTTGATTGATTACAGTGCGACGAAGGGCGCAATTGTGGCCTTGACCAGATCGCTTTCTCTGTCACTTGCAGAAAAGGGGATCCGAGTCAACGGAGTGGCGCCCGGACCTATCTGGACGCCCTTGATTCCGGCGTCTTATTCGGCAAAGGAGGTTGCTACCTTTGGAAAAGAAACATCCCATGTGCCGATGAACAGAGCCGGCCAGCCATGTGAAGTGTCGCCGTGTTATGTATTTCTCGCATCGGATGATTCAAGTTATATGACAGGACAGGTGCTGCATCCGAATGGGGGAACCATAGTTGGGTCGTAGTAATAAAAATAACCGCTTAAGCTGCGGTTATTTTTGAGTGTAGGAATGAAGGTGTTCCAATAAGGCGAGGAGATATCGTAATGAATGAAAAACTGCAGCGTTTTACAGATTTGATGCGTTCTATGTTTGAGCTTGACAAATCTGATCTGGACTTTGGTATTTATCGTATCATGAATATACGGAATGCCGAGATTGAAAAATTTCTCACGGAGGCACTGCCGGCAAAGGTGCAGGAGGCGCTTGCTCCATTTGCTCAGCAGGATAAAGCCGAGATCAGGAAGCAGATGGATGAAATTGAAAAGAGCGCGAGGCAGTTTGGATTTACGGGTATTTCCGATCTCCCGGAGGACAATCCGATGGCGCAGAAGTATGCCGGTTTAAAGCAGCAGCTGGCTGAGGGAAGAGATATGGCTGCCCTGGAGGCAGATGTGTATTCGGCATTGTTTTCTTTTTTTAACCGCTATTATGACGAGGGGGATTTCATCTCAAAACGCCGTTACAAGGAGGGAGTATATGCGATTCCCTATGAGGGCGAGGAGGTAAAATTATACTGGGCTAATCAGGATCAATATTATATTAAAACCAGTGAAAATTTTAAAGATTATACTTTTGTGCAGGACGGGACAACTGTGCATTTCCGCCTGGTAGATGCGACTACTGAGCAGAACAACAATAAGGAGACTTCTGATTCAAGGCGGGTGTTTATGCTGTATACCCCGGAAAATATGGGGATATCCCGCGAGGAATTCATAGCGCCGGGTCTGGAGACCTTTGAATGGAATGATGAGGCTCAGGAGCTGATCATACGGTTTTTATTTGATATTCCCATAGATAAAAAGCGTAAATATGATGAGGAAAATTATAATGCCATTGCCGCTTATCTGATGAAGGAGCGCAAAGAGCTCATAACGGTGCTTCTGCGCAATATCTCCTCCGATAAAAAGAAGCCTTTCACGGTCATTGAGAAGCATCTGAAGGGATATATCGCAAAGAATACCTTTGACTTTTTCATTCATAAGGATCTGCGAGGCTTTCTCACCCGGGAGATGGATTTTTATATTAAGTCGGAGATTATGCGGCTGGACGATCTGGACACGGAAAACGAGCGTCATGCCGATGTCTGGCTGGCAAAAGTGCGGGCGATCAGGCGTGTAGGGAAAATTATCATTGATTTTCTGGCTCAGATCGAAGAGTTTCAGAAGAAGTTATGGCTCAAGAAAAAGTTCGTGGTGCAGACGGACTGGTGCATTACGCTGGATCGGATTGAAGAGCGGTTCTGGGCGGAGATATGCGCGAATAAAGCGCAGATAAGCGAGTGGATTGCCATGTATGGCATTGATAAAGCGGATGGATGGACAAATCCTCCGACCGAAAAGTTCCTGAAGCAAAATCAGAGCCTGATTGTCGATACCGGACACTTTGGCACGGATTTCAAGGAACGTCTGTTAGCCTCTGTTTCTCAGGTGGACGAGGCGACAACCGGTATTCTTATCAAGTCTGATAATTATCAGGCTCTGCAGCTTCTCTCGGCAAGGTATGAGGACAAGATCAGGCTGATATATATTGACCCGCCATATAATACGGACGCCAGCAAGATCCTGTATAAAAACGGATATGAACATTCCAGCTGGATTTCCCTTATGGATTCCGGTCTGACGGCGGGCAGGAGACTGCTTTCCCCCAGAGGGATCATTGAGGTGGCGATCGATGATTATGAGATGCGTTATCTGAATCTGTGTCTGGATCAGGTGTTTGGCGGTAATAATGCAATCTCGAACATTGCGATTTTCACCAATCCCAAGGGGCGGGATCAGGGTTTTATTGCGCAGGCTCATGATTATACTTTAATGTATGCAAAGGATAAGGCGCTTGCGGAAACCAACAATTTTATCCTGTCGGAGGAGGAGCTGGCGAAAAAATTTTCCAAGTCCAAGGATGGAGAGGCTATACGGGAGCTGCCTTTAAAGAGAACCGGCACCGGGAAGTTTCGCGAGGATCGTCCCTATATGTATTTCCCCTTCTTTTTTGATAAAGAGACCGGTGAATTGCTTGTCATTCCGCAGGAGCATTATCAAAATATCTATGATGCCGATACGCTGACCTTCAACGATGCGTATTTGCAGGCGGTTATCGATGATTATGCGGGGCGTGGATATGAGGCTGTCCTGCCTCTGGGGAACCGGGGTGAGCGGCTTCGATGGAGATGGGGATATGAGAGCTGTGTCCGGGGCGTGGAGAACGGGAGCCTGTTTTGTAAGCCTGTCCGGGGCGGCGGATATGCAATTTATCAATATGATTTTGCCGATGATGAGGCGAGGCCGAAATCCCTGTGGTTTGGGGAGCGGTATGACGCTTCCTCGAAGGGGACGAATCTGCTGGAGAACATGCTTCCCGGAAATCCTTTTGATTTTCCGAAGAGTCTGTATACCGTCATGGACAATCTGCTCATAGGCTCCGATTCATCCGATATCGTATTGGATTATTTTGCCGGTTCCGGGACGACTGCGCATGCGGCGATCGAACTGAACCGGACGCTGGAAGAATCGGACAGGAAGTTTATTCTGGTTGATATGGGTGAGTATTTTGATACGGTGACAAAACTGCGTGTGGAAAAGGCGGCGTATTGCTCGGAATGGAAAAACGGTCTGCCCGCCAACCGCAGTACGGGGACGTCGCAGATGATCAAGTATATGCGGCTGGAGTCCTATGAGGATACATTATCCAATATTCAGCTTAAAGATGAGGACGGCGGTCTGCTTGCCCTGCTTGGCGAGGAGTATCTTGTCCATTATATGCTTGAGCTGGACGCTGGGGGGAGTCTGCTCAATGTGGACGCTTTTCGGGCGCCCTTTGATTATAAATTAAAGATTACGGAGAAAAACGAGTGCAGGATGCACAATATAGACCTGTGTGAGACCTTTAATTATCTTGTGGGCTTGTCCGTGGCGCGTCAGGGCGCGGTTGCATGGTTTCGGTGCGTGGAGTCTGATGAGCCGCTTTATGAAGGTGCTGTGGAGCTTGTGAGCGATCTTGACGGGCAGTATGCATTCCGGCAGATAGAAGGCGTTTTGCCGGATGGACGGCGCGCCCTTATCCTATGGCGTACTATTACGGACGATTTGATTGCTTCCAATGCGGCGTTGGACGCCTATTTTTCTAAATATTGCAGGGGCTCGCAGGATGGGCCGTATGACATTATTTTTGTCAACGGGGACAGCAATCTGGAGAATCTGCGCACGGAGAGCGAGGAATGGAAGATACAGATGACAGAGCTTGAATTTAAGAAGAGAATGTTCGGGGGGTATAATATATGGCGAAAAAGAACGCTGCGCCGGAACTGACCTTCGACGAACAACTGGTATTATTTCGCTATTTCTTGAGGGAGCTGGGCATTGAGTCGCTTGCTGCGCTCGGCAGACAGCTTAACAGCGCGGAATATGAGGGAATGACGGAGAGCGGGAATACGCAGTTTTACGAATATTTTTGTTATATGTGTCGTTTGAGGGGAAGTGGGATCAGTCCGGATAAGCTGCGCGTGTATGATGAGAATATCTGCCGTTATACGAAACAGCTCAGTCAAAACCGCGGGGCAATGCGCTGGAAATATTACCAGTATCTCTCCCTCCTTTTTACGGAGATGTATTTGGATCGGTATTTTTCGGACAGAGATGCATTCTGTGCCGATTTGAACGCTTTTTTGGACGAGCTTATGGCGAAGTCTTTTTATGTCCTTTCGTTTCAGCATTATGAGCCGGAAAAGATGAATAAGCTGGCTTTTATGTGCGCTACCGGAAGCGGCAAGACCCTGATCATGCATGTGAATATCCTGCAGTATCTGCATTATTTCCGCAGGGCGCAGCGGCTCAACAGCCATCTTGCCATCAATAAGATCATCGTGCTGGTTCCCAATGAGGACATGGGGCTGCAGCATCTGGCGGAATTGAAGCTGTCTTCCATTCCGGCGGGATTGTTTCAAAAGGACGTCGGATTTTTGAGACAGCGGGAGGATGTGCTGATTATTGATATCAATAAGCTCAAGGAGGAGGGAAAAGTAAAAACCGTATCGGTAGACAGCTTCGAGCAGAATAATCTTGTGTTTGTAGATGAAGGGCACAGAGGGCTTTCTGCAAATGTCTGGTATGATTATCGGACGAGATTGTCCGCCGATGGATTTGCCTTTGAGTATTCCGCCACCTTTAAACAGGCTTTGAATGCAAATGCCCAGAAAAAAGAAGAAAAGGATTTGATGGAGGAGTACGGCAAATCCATCATTATGGATTATTCCTATAAGCATTTTTATGAGGACGGCTACGGAAAGGACTATCGCATCTATAATTTGCGGGAGAGTATCGATGCAGAACAGAAATACCTGTATTTGACGGGCTGTCTGCTGTCCTTCTATCAGCAGATAAAGCTGTTTACGGAAAAAGCGCAGGAATTGCGCCCCTTTCATATCGAAAAGCCTCTGTTAGTGTTTGTCGGGAACCGGGTCACTGCAAAGACCTCCAGAGACGAACTGACGGATGTGGAGGAGGTGCTGGATTTTATTGATAAATTTGTCAGAAACCGCAGTAAAAGCATCGGACGGATCCGGGCGGTGCTTGCGGATGAAACCGGTCTGATTGACGCGAGGGGAAGGGACTTGTTTTATGGGGATTTTACGGCGCTGAACGCTTATTTTGGCGTGCAGCCGGATGCGGCGGAGATTTTCTCCGACATTCTGCGTCTGGTCTTTAACGCGGCTCCGGGCGCGGACGAGCCCAGGCTTCACCTGGAAAATCTTCGGCAGATCTCTGGTGAGATTGGCTTAAAGATCGGCGAGGGCGGAGAGTTTTTCGGCGTTATTTCCATCGGAGATACGGCGGCGCTTATCCGGAATTGTGAAAAGGAGGGAATGGTTGTCCATACGGAAGAAATTCTTTCGGATTCCCTCTTTCAGCAGATCAATCATAAGGATTCCCGGATTAAAGTGCTGATTGGTTCCCGCAAGTTTACCGAGGGCTGGAACAGCTGGCGGGTATCAACCATGGGGCTCATCAATTTCGCCAAGGGCGAGGGTGCGCAGGCAATCCAGTTGTTTGGGAGAGGGGTGCGCCTGAAGGGTTATGACGGATGCCTTAAGCGTTCCGGCGCGCTGAGTGACAGGAGCGTGAGACCGCCCAGATATATCGAGTGGCTGGAGACGCTGACTATCTTTGGGATAAAGGCGCAGTACATGGAGGATTTTAAGAGATATCTGGAGCTGGAAGGGGTGTCTGCAAATGACAATATTCGGAGATTTTCTCTGCCGGTCGTCAGCAGATATGATGCTGTCAGGGATAAGAAGCTGCGCGTGATCCGCGTAAAGGATGGCGCAAATTTTAAAAAGCAGGGGAAAAGACTGCTCCTGGATGTGCCGGATGAGGGATTTACGCGGTATTTGCTGAGAAGCGTGACGAAGCTGGACTGTCGCAGTAAAATTCAGACAATCGACTCCACCTTTTCCGGGGTTATGAAGATGGATGCGTTGACAGAGGAGCATCGGATTCCCGCGGAGGCTCTGCCGGTTCTGGATTATGACAGGATGTATGAGGAGCTGCAGACATACAAGAATGAGAAGGGCTATTATAATGTGTCCATTGTCCGCAAAAAGCTGCAGGATATTTTGGCGGTTGAGGGCTGGTATGCGCTGTTGCTCCCGGGACACTGTCTGGTTGTTGACTCCATGGAAAAGCTGCAGACAGTCACGGATTATGCGATCATGGCGCTGAAATCGTATCTGGATAAGTTTTACCGATATGAGAAGGAGCGCTGGGAGGCGTCAAGGCTGGAATATGCGGAGCTGCTGCCTGACGACAACAATTTTGTGGAGGAGTATACCTTGTCCTATGCTCCGGTATCGGACGCTGATAAGACGGGCGATGAACTGGAACGCTTTCTCGGTGAGGTGGAGGGTATCCTGAAAAGGGAGGCCGGGTTGGATGAGTATGAGAAAACTGCGTGGAAGCGCCGGCTGTCCGTATATGATTTCGGGCTGCATCTGTATGCGCCCCTCATAACGCTTTCCAGGGGCTGCCCGGGGCTTCAGGTTACGCCGGTCAGTCTGAATGAGGATGAAAAAAGGTTTGTGGATCTGTTAAAGGAATATGTGGACGGACACAAGGATAAGCTGGCGGATAAGGCGCTGTATCTGCTGCGAAACAGGAGCAGGGCGGGTATGGGCTTTTTTGAGGCGGGCAATTTTTATCCCGATTACATTTTGTGGATCGTGACAGAAGGGACACAGTATATTTCATTTATCGATCCCAAGGGATTATTGCATGTCAGGCCGGATGACCCCAAAATCATGTTCTATCAGACGATTAAGGACTTGGAGAGGCAGCTGGCTCCGACTGCGGGAGATGTCAGGGTGATTCTGAATTCCTTTATTATGTCGGGGACTTCCGCGGCTGTGCTGAGGCAGTGGTGGAGTACGCCGGATGTGGATGCGGACAGGGCATATAGGGAGGCGCGCAATGTGTATACATTGGACAATCGGCAATGTGTGGAAGAGATGATTGAGAAAATCCTTCAGGGGTGAGGGGGTTTCTAATAGTGCGTATCGGTATCTGGCAATTTACGGGTCGGCTCTGATGCGCATTCATGCGCTGCAGAGCCTGAAATGCGCATCCGTGCGCATTTCACCCTTGTCTGGGGAACGCACTATAAGAAAACGCACCGACCGCCGCCAAAGTCTGCCAGGGCATCCCGGTCTCCTCCCGCCTCGGCCTCGATTGAATACAACGTAATTCCTATTGACAAAGTAGGGATTATGGGTTATGATGTCTTTAGCAGTTTTAGGATGAAGACCTGTTTTGATATGTGGCTTTGGGTATATGATTGGTACATGGTATAAAAACAGGGAAATCAGAAGTACAGGAGGAGATTGTTATGAGTGAATACAAATTTGAAACCTTGCAGCTGCATGTGGGGCAGGAGCAGCCGGATCCGGCTACGGATGCCAGGGCGGTGCCCATTTATCAGACTACGTCTTATGTGTTTAAGAATTCGGCTCATGCGGCGGCTCGCTTTGATTTGAGTGATGCGGGAAATATTTATGGCAGGCTGACGAATTCCACGCAGGATGTGTTGGAGAAGCGTATTGCGGCACTGGAGGGTGGCGTGGCTGCGCTGGCTCTGGCCTCCGGTGCGGCGGCAATTACATATGCCATCGAAGCGCTGGCTGCGGATGGCGGTCATATTGTGGCACAAAAGACTATCTATGGCGGAAGCTATAATCTTCTGGAGCATACGTTTCCCCATTATGGCATTACCACTACCTTTGTGGATGCTCACAATCTGGATGAGATTGAAAATGCCATTCAGGATAACACCCGGGCTGTCTATCTGGAGACATTGGGCAATCCCAACAGTGATATCCCGGACATCGACGCCATTGCGGCAATCGCCCATAAGCACGGTCTGCCTCTGGTGATTGACAATACCTTCGGCACGCCCTATCTGATCCGTCCGATTGAGCACGGGGCGGATATTGTAGTACATTCCGCTACCAAGTTTATCGGTGGGCACGGCACTACACTGGGCGGTATCATCGTTGATTCGGGCAAATTTGACTGGAAGGCCAGTGGGAAATATCCGGCCATTGCCGAGCCGAATCCCAGCTATCACGGCGTATCGTTTGTGGAGGCCGCAGGAGCGGCGGCTTATGTGACATACATCAGAGCTATTTTGCTGAGAGATACCGGGGCGACCATCTCTCCCTTTAACGCATTTTTGCTTTTGCAGGGAGTGGAGACGCTGTCGCTGCGGTTGGAGCGCCATGCGGAAAACACGAAAAAGGTCGTGGAGTATCTGACAAAGCATCCGAAGGTGGAGCATGTAAATCATCCTTCTCTGCCGGAGCATCCTGACCATCAGTTGTATCAGAAGTATTTTCCGAATGGCGGAGCCTCCATCTTTACGTTTGAGATACGGGGAGGTCAGGCGGAAGCCCATAGATTTATTGACAATCTGAAGATTTTTTCGCTGTTGGCGAATGTGGCGGATGTAAAGAGTCTGGTGATCCATCCCGCCACAACTACGCATGCTCAGTTGACGGAGGAAGAACTGCTCGATCAGGGCATCCGCCCCAATACCATCCGGTTATCCATCGGCACAGAGCACATCGACGATATTATTGCTGATTTAGAGCGTGGTTTTGCGGCTGTGTAGATATATCAGTTCAACTCAGTCGAACAGGAGGCTGGTCAATGGGTGACCGGCCTCCTGCTCATTTGGGATTTTGTGCATCATATTTTTGTCTGTAGATCTCCTTCAGGTCATCAATGGCCATCTCAACATCAAAGGTGTGAAAGCCGGCCCAGCATTCGTTCATGGTCTCAGCATCGGCAATTTTATATATTTCCCGACTGCTCTCGCCGGTGTAATAATGCCAATAGCGATAGAGATATCCTGTCCAGTACATTACTTCTGCAGCATAAGCCGTACCGGATTTCATGAGACCGTGCACTTCGTCGTTCAGTTCTTCAAGAATATATTCTTCGCCAGCCCATTGTAGACGGTCATAGACATCATCGAGACGGGCAGCAGCCGCACTGTTCATAAAAGTTTCTATAAATGCAGGGCAATCATATCCGTTTTTCAGCGCAAGTTCAAATAATCGCCCCTGTATATCGCAGAGCTGACGTTTTTCCGAAGAGAGATTCATGCTATTCACCTGCCTTTAATATTTCATCGAAAAAGCGCCCCTCACGGCGATATTTCCGACAAATAGTGTCTGCCATTGCAATGCCCTGAGAGCGGTTTGCCTCGCTTTGCCGTTTTAGCTTTTCCCGGTCGGTTTCGGAAAGCTCCTGTTCATCCATAATTTTTATTTGTTGACAGGCTTTTTGTGTTAAAGCGACATATTGTTTGCCGAGCTTAAGCGCGGCGAGACTGTTGATTAGTGCGAGATCAGTAATTTCACCGTGAAAGAACCGGTCAAGAACGACGAACATTCTATCGTTTGCGATATAACCGACAATCATGTCATATACGCTGCTCAAATTCGCAAAGTGGTTATAAATATGTGAGTTTTTGATGGATTCCATTTTGCCGCGATTATATGCCACCAATAATGCCCAATCTAAGTCGGCCTCAATGTCAAGGATTTTGAGATTTGACAGGTTAACGCTTAATGTGTACAGTCTGGCTTTTGGAAAGTTGCATATTAGAGTCAGAGGCTGTGTACGCTCTGTGCCCATATAAAACCCTTTGCCAAAATCACATCTTTCACGGCTTACAGGAGAGATGACGCCATGAATACCGGACTTTGAGCCATGATAGAGAGTTATGATTTTATCGGTAGTAACAACGTGATTCTCTCTGAATGAAGAAGAATCAGGAATGTTTTCGGAGCTTTTCATGGGAACCTCCTCGACTTGTTATATGACATTGGAATGATTTGAGTATAACATGCGTTTGGTCAAAATTCAACAATTGGCTATATTCGGTCGGTGTCTCCTCCCGCCTCAACACCGTTGAAATAGCGCTCACAATACAAATTAATGGGAATGGCATTGTCGCGCAGTGGTAATCTGTGTTATAATATGGGAAATTGCTTTGGTCGGAGGAACGGAAAATGTTATCAGAGATTACCCTTGCGCAGCGGGAGGATTTTGAGGCTGTCATGAAGCTGTACCGTGCGGCTGTGGGGGAGGAGGGCTGTACCTGGGATGAGGATTATCCGAGCGAGGACGATATCCGGGGAGATATTGAGAGGTCTGCCCTTTATTATGCCCGGAATGCTTGCGGGGAAATCATTGCAGCCTTTGCCATCGACAGCGATGAGAAAGTCGATGCGCTGCCCTGCTGGACGCCCGGCATTGCCCCGGCGGGGGAGATTGCCCGGCTGGTGGTGGGGCGCAGGTGGCAGAATCAGGGGATTGCCAGACAGATGTTAATCCATGCCATGGAGGAGTTGAAAAGGCGTGGTTATAGGGGCATTCATTTTCTGGTGAGCAAGAGCAATGAGCGCGCGCTGCGCAGTTACGGTAAACTGGCATTTGTGAAGGTTGGAGAGATTACATTGTATGGGCATGACTGGTATTGCTACGAGAAGGATTTATCTGAGAACCGGTCATATATGAGTGAGGCTGAGTCCTGTGTGAGCGACGGGGAGTGAGGGCATGGACATCAGAAGTTATCTGGATTTCCTGAAAATTGCGGAACAGTTAAAATGCAATACAAGGCATTCCTACACGTCCTCGGGACGGCAGGAGAGCGTGGCGGAGCACAGCTGGAGGCTGGCGCTGATGGCGTATCTGGTGCGGGACGAATTTCCGCAGGCCGATATTGGGCGCGTGATATTGATGTGTCTCTTTCACGATATGGGGGAGGCTGTGACAGGGGACATTCCGGCCTTTGAAAAGACGGACGCGCATCGAACCGTGGAGGCGGATGCGGTGGAAGGTCTGCTTAACAGGCTGCCTGCGCCTTATCGGGAGGAGCTTGGCGGGTTGTTTGCGGAGATGGAGGCGCAGGAGACCATCGAGGCGAGACTTTACAGGGCGCTGGACAAGCTGGAGGCGTTGATTCAGCACAATGAGGCGGATATTTCCACCTGGCTTTCTCTGGAGTATGATCTGCAGATGACCTATGGGGAGCAGGAATGCAGTTTTGATGGTTATATTAACAGACTCAGGAAGGCGGTGCGCGAGGACAGCAGGCGCAAGATCATAAATTACGAAACAGGGAGGAATGATATCAATGAGGGAGATTACATTGGGCTCCACCGGGATCACCACGGTGCAGAATGCGTTCGGGGCATTGCCGATACAGCGGGTGGATATGGAGACGGCGGTGCAGATCCTGCGCAGGGCTTATGAGGGCGGCATGCGTTTCTTTGACACTGCCCGGGCTTACAGCGACAGCGAGGAGAAGCTGGGTGAGGCCTTTGAGGGGATGCGGGACAAAATCATCATCGCCAGCAAGACCATGGCCAAGACCCCGGAGGAATTCTGGCAGCAGTTAGATATGACGCTCCACAATCTGCGCACGGATTATCTTGACCTTTATCAGTTTCATTGCGTCAATCAGTGTTATGCGCCCGGGGATGGAACGGGGCTGTATGAGTGTATGCTGGAGGCCAGGGATAAGGGAATGATTCGGCATATCGGCGTCACTGCCCACAAAATTCAGATAGCCTTTGACTGTGTGCAGTCGGGGCTGTATGAGACGCTGCAGTTTCCGTTCAGCTATCTCTCCTCGGATCGGGAGATTGAGCTGGTGGAAGCCTGTAAGGCTGCAGGCATGGGCTTTATTGCCATGAAAGGGCTGGCAGGAGGCCTGATTCACAATTCCAGAGCTGCAATGGCGTTTATGACGCAGTTTGATAATGTGCTGCCTATCTGGGGGATTCAGCGGATGTCCGAGCTGGAAGAGTGGCTGGAATATATGGAGCAGACGCCTGATTATGATGAGGAGCTGCGGGAGTATATCCGCCGGGAGCGGGAGGAGCTTGCGGGGGATTTCTGCAGGGGCTGCGGCTATTGTATGCCCTGTCCTGCGGGGATTATGATCAACCAGTGTGCCCGCATGTCTCTCATGCTGAGGCGGGCGCCCTCCGCCAACTGGCTGTCGGAACAGATGCAGGCGGAGATGGCCAGGATAGAGAATTGTCTGCACTGCGGGCAGTGCAAGAGCAAATGTCCTTATGAATTGGACACGCCGGAGCTTTTGATCAAGAATCTGGAAGATTATAAGCGTGTGCTTGCCGGGGAAGCAACGGTTTAAGCGCGGGCGGAAGCGGGGAATATTGTATGGAACAGGTGGGACAGGTGGAATACGCAAAGAAAAAGGGCGTATTCAGCGGCTTTGTGCTGTTGTCGGACAAATCCTGGAATAAAGACAGATTCAAACGGGATCTGGAGGCGGACTGGGGACTGTGCCCTGAGTATGACGAGGGTGACGGCAGCAGACAGGAGGAGCGGACGCACTGCGACGCGCTGATTTTTGATTTAGGCAGTCAGCGGGTGGCAGTGGGCTATATGGGTATACCGGTGCCCGGCGGGGAGGCGGAACAGAATGCCGCCTATAATTACACATGGGAGAATGCCGTGGAGGTGACAAAGACCCATCAGGCGCAGATATTGGTGACGGTTCTGGGAGAGCACGAGGATGTCAGAAAGGACGGAGAGCTGTTTGTGAAGGCGGTGGCTGCGCTGTGTAAGCAGCCCAATGCCATTGGTGTGTACGCAAACGGCGTGGTGTATCAGCCGGAATTTTATTTTGCAATGAAGGAATTTATCGAGAAGGGTATGTACCCGCTTCTGGGGCTGGTGTGGTTTGGCGTCCTTCGCGCGGAGTATGGCTATCACATTTATACAATCGGGATGAACAGCTTCGGCATGGATGATATGGAGATTCTTGGGACGGCGGAGGATCCCAGGACGGCGAAGGATTTTCTCGTAAACATTGCGGGCTATTGTATCGACGGGGATGTGATCCTGCACAGTGGGGAGACCATCGGCCTGTCTGAGACGCAGCGGTGCCGTATCACCAGAAGTCCCGGCGTTTGCGTGGAGGGCATGACCCTCAAGATTGAATATAACAGTTGAGGATGGAGAAAAGCAGATAAAAGCAGGCGAAACGGACAAAAGCAGATAAAAACAGATAAGAGGGGAAAACGATGGAACATTTAGCGGTATTGATCGACTCGGAGAATGTGGGGGCAAAGTATGTGGCAAGCATTTTTGACGAGTTGGACAAGAATGGGTATGACGCGCCCTGCCGAAGGATTTATGGCAACTGGGCGAAGTCAAACGGCTGGAAGGAGTCGGTGCTTTTGGAGTATTCCATACAGCCCATTCAACAGTTTTCGTACACGGTGGGTAAGAACAGCACGGATATGGCCATGGTGATCGACGCCATGGATTTGCTGTATCAAAATAAGGTGGATGGCTTCTGTCTGATCACCAGCGACAGCGATTTTACAAGGCTTGCCATGCGGCTTCGGGAGGAGCGTAAGTATGTGCTGGGTATGGGCGAGAGCAAAGCGCCGCTGGCTCTGACTCACGCCTGCGATAAATTTATTTTTCTTGATTTGATCAAGGTGTCAGGCAAGGAAGATGGGGAGCCTGCGGAGCTGGCGGGGCAGACTGAGGCTGAGAGCGTGACTTCCATCGAGACGCTGGAAAACTTTATATTGACCATATTGAACGACAAGAGTGAGGAGATGGACTTAGGAGAGCTGGGGGATCGTCTGGGCAAGAAATTCCCGGATTTTGACGTGCGAAATTACGGATATTCCAAGCTCAGCGTCTTCTTTAAGGAGGAGATGCCTCATTTGGAGCTGGTCAAGCGCAATGCGCAGTATGTCGTGCGCAAGGGGCATTTTGTGGAGCGGGAGAAGATTGAGCAGGAGATTCTGTCCATGATTAAAAAGAAGGGCGGTAAGGTTGACAATCTCTCCGTGGTCTATGACGAGCTTTTGCAGAAATACAGCGGTCTGGATATCCGAGATTACGGCTATGGGCGTATTTCCAGCTTCCTGCGCAGCATGAAGGAGCTGGAGGTCGTGGATAATACGGTGCGGCTGAAACAGGAGAAGGCTGCCAGAAAGAGGGCGTGACAGAGGTGCGCATATGATTTACACAGTGACGTTTAACCCTTCTCTGGATTATATTATAGCGGTGGAGGATTTTAGACTGGGGCTGACCAACCGCACCTCCTCGGAGCAGCTGCTGCCGGGCGGGAAGGGCATCAATGTGTCCATTGTCCTGCACAATCTGGGGTTCGACAGCACGGCACTGGGCTTCACGGCCGGATTTGTGGGGGCGGAAATCACAAGGCGGCTGCAGGAGATGGGCATTCACACAGATTTTATTCCCATCGGGGAGGGCAATTCCCGCATCAACATAAAGCTGAAATCCATCGACGGGACGGAAATCAATGGGCAGGGACCGGAGCTTGGAGAGGATGCGGCGGCGCTTCTCATGGAGCGGCTGGATATTCTGACGAAGGGGGATATCCTTTTTCTTGCGGGCAGCGTTCCGGGCTCCATTCCGGATGATATTTACCGTGTTATCCTGGGGCGGCTTGCGGGCAGAGGCGTCATGACTGTGGTGGATGCCTCCCGGGATTTGCTGGTGAAGGTGCTTCCGTATCGGCCGTTTTTGATCAAGCCCAATCATCACGAGCTGGGGGAGATTTTTGGGGTGACACTGCGGGAGCGGGACGAGGCCATTCCCTACGGGCGTAAGCTGCAGGAGATGGGAGCGCGGAATGTGCTGATATCCATGGCAGGAGAGGGCGCGGTGCTGGTGGCGGAGGATGGAAGCGTGAGACAGGAGAGGGCTCCGGAGGGCAGACTGGTAAACGGTGTGGGAGCCGGAGATTCCATGGCAGCAGGCTTTGTGGCAGGATGGCTGGAGCGTCAGGACTATGCGCATGCATTTCACATGGGGCTTGCAGCCGGAAGCGCCAGCGCCTTTTCCGAGACATTCTGTACCAGGGCGGAGGTGGAGGCGCTCTACAACCGCCTTGCGCGACAGGACGACAGGGGCGGACAGATGGAGTGGACAGATGAAAACGTATAGCGGAAAGGGTGTATACGGCGGTATTGCCATTGGCAGAATTTATGTCTGGAAAAAAAATAAGCGTCAGGTAAGGCGCAATGCGATTGACAATCCTGACGCTGAGCTGGAGCGTTATGAGAGGGCAAAGCGGGAGGCTGCCGCCCAGCTGAAGAGTCTGTATGACAGGGTGCTGGGGGAAGTCGGTGAGGCCGACGCGGCGATTTTTGAGATTCATCAGATGCTGCTGGAGGATGCTGATTACAATGAAGCGGTGGAGCAGATGGTGCGTGCCCGACAGGTGAATGTCGAGTATGCGGTAGCTGCTGCCGGGGAATATTTTGCCAAAAGGTTTGCGGAGATGGAGGACGGATATCTGCGGGAGAGAGCGGCGGATGTCAGGGATATCTCGGAGCGGCTGCTGGCTGTTTTGACGGGAGAGCGCGAGGAAGAGCTGCAGGTAGAAGGACTGCAGGTAAAAGGACTGCAGACGGAGGAGCCGGTGATCATCGCGGCGGAGGATCTGACGCCCTCGGAGACGGTACAGCTTGACAGGGATAAGGCGCTCGCCTTTGTGACGGTGCATGGTTCCGTCAATTCTCACACGGCGATTTTGGCAAAAACCATGGGGATTCCCGCTCTTGTCGCCGTGGAAGCTCCGCTGGAGGAGCTCGACGGGAAGCTCGGCATCGTGGACGGCTCGGAGGGGCTGCTTTATGTGGAACCGGATGAGGAGACGCTTGCGCAGATGAAAAAGAGGCAGCAGGCAGAGCTTGCACAGAGGCAGCAGCTCCAAGCCTTGAAGGGGAAGGCTAATGTGACGCTTGACGGACGGAGGGTGATGCTGTGCGCCAATATCGGAAATGTGCGTGATCTGCCCAATGCGCTGCAGAATGACGCGGAGGGGATTGGATTGTTCCGCAGTGAATTTCTTTATCTGAAAAGCGATCATTTTCCCACGGAGGAAGAGCAGTTTCAGGTGTATAAAACGGTGGCGGAGACCATGGCGGGAAAAAGAGCGATCATTCGCACCATGGACATCGGAGTGGATAAGACATGCGATTATTTTCACTTGGAGGCGGAGGAGAACCCAGCGCTGGGATATCGCGGGATCCGTATCAGCCTGACGCGGACGGATGTGTTTAAAACGCAGCTTAAGGCGCTGTTTCGCGCCAGCGCCTTCGGGAGGCTTGCCGTCATGTACCCCATGATCATCAGTGTGGATGAAATCAGACGCATTCAGGAGCTTGCGGCAGAGGTGAGAAAGGAGCTTTCAGAGAGCGGAGTTCCTTTCGGCGAGCCGGAACAGGGAATCATGATAGAGACGCCTGCGGCGGTGATGCTGAGCCGCGAGCTGGCAAGGGAAGTGGACTTTTTCAGCATCGGTACAAATGATCTGACGCAGTATACTCTCGCCATTGACAGACAAAATCCCCGGCTGGACGCCTTCTATGACGCGCATCACCCGGCGGTGCTTGGCATGATTGCCATGGTGGTGGAGAATGCCCATAGGGAAAATATCTGGGTGGGCATCTGCGGCGATTTGGCGGCAGATACAGAGCTGACAGCGGAGTTTTTGAGGATGGGTGTAGATGAATTGTCAGTTCCGCCGGATTCTATCCTGTCGGTTCGGAGGAAAATACGGGAGACGAGACTGACGGAATAAAAGGGTAAAAAAGGGTCAAAACAAAGGGGTCTGAAGTGTGATTACTTCAGACCCTTTGCGTCTTTTAGGGTGATGCCGTTTTCGCCCAGCGGGATGGCGTGATCCAGACCCACAAATTTACCGTTTTCCTGCCAGAGCACCTCTTTGACAAAATTGTATTTCTCGCTGTCCCAGGTGGTGAAATCGTCCAGCAGCAGCCCTCCCGTGTCGCCGGAGTTGGCGTTGAGACACCAGAAGGTATGGTGCAGATGATAGGTGGAAATGAGCTGTCTCATATAAGTCATCCAGGTCAGGTTTGGCTCCCGCATAAAGCCGCCCCACTCACCGATCAGAAGGGGCGCAGTTTCCTCATCGTAAATGTAGAGCCAGTTGTCATACCAGCAGTCCTTCATGAGCGTGTCGTAGGTGTAGTCCTTTTGGAACCAGGGCTGCGCGTAGACCGTGGGACCATAATCATGGGGGGAGTAAACCAGCTTGTTCTGGTATTTCCCGAGGTTGATGGGATAGTCGGCCACGGCCCGGAGATTGCCGCCCCACCAGTTAAAGTAATAGTCGTCAGAGTTGGAGGAGGTGTAGTCGCCGCCTTTTTTCCTGGGATAAATCTCGGTGCCCTCCACCAAGATCAGCACATTGGGATTTTGGGCAAGCACCTTGGACGCGGCAGTCTCCGCCACATATTTCCAGTTGTTGGCGTCCCTGGAATCATTCCAGATAGCGGCGTTTTTGCCCTCGTTTGGTTTGCCGTGGGGCTCGTTCTTCAAATCAAAAGCGATGATGGTGTCATTATCCTTATAGCGCGCCGCCATCCATTCCAGCGCGGCATAATAGTCCTCCACAGAGACTTTGTCGGTGTACCAGAGATTGACATTGTGACCGGAGGCGTCTGTCTCGGCACAGTGGATGTCGGGCATGACCTTGATGCCGTTCTCCTCCGCCAGCGACAGGAAATAGTCGAAAATCTCCAGAGAGTTCATGGAGTTCAGCTCTTCGTTATAGGCATTGTTATAGTTGGCTTTGGGGTATTCTCCGGCAGCCCATTGATTAATAAGCTCTGCGGATATGGGCACGCGTATGAGATTGAAGCCATGGTCGGCAATGCCCTTTACCGTGGGAACCAGCTGACTGTTCCAGAGACCGTCAAAGGTATTGGTTCCGGTGTTGTAGCCAAACCAGTTGACGCCGGTGATCCACACCTGTTTGCCATCCTTGTCCACGATTTTATTCCCATCCGTAAAGAGCCAGTCGTCCCCCTGGACGGCGGCGTCAGTGCGTTCCAGCAGGGCGGGTACATCGGTGGCTTTGGCCTGCCCGCTGTCCCCCTCGTTGCGCTCCACGACACCCTCTTCCACAATACATTTGCTGCCGTTTAAAGTGGCGGAGAGGATGGACAGCTCGGTGCCCGTGCCCATGTTGCAGCCAAGCGTGACGCTGGCGCCGGGAGCGATGGTTTTGTTGTATTCCGCATTGGATATAGTCACATAATCCTCGTGGACAGACCAGGTGCCGTCCCAGCCCTGTGCGGAGACAAGCTGGTCCACTCTGAGCACCAGACTCCAGCCCTCCACCGCAGCATCGGAGCGGTTGGACAGGTTGAGCTCCAGAGAGCAGAGCTTTGTGTCCCCGTCGTTCCAGCTGCTGCCGGCGGAATAAGTCACGCAGAAGGCGTTGTCATCGACCGGGGAGGCGGTTTTGTTTGGCGTACTGCCCTCGGCATTGGTCTGCACCGGAGAATTGAAGTTTGTGCCGTCTGCGCCTTCGGGTGTCTGCGGCGCAGGCTGTGTCTCACGATCCGCGGAGGTCAGGCCGTTTTCCAGCGAAGCGCGCAACAGCCGGTTATTTTCCGCGATTACGGCGATCAGACTGATTAAAAGTCCCGCGATTACCACGCAGGCAAGTCCGATGAGCAGTGTCTTTTTGTTCAGAGGTGTTTTTTCCTGTGTGTCCATAGTGTTTCCTTTCGGATTTTAGATTGTTTTCGAGATTGTTCGTCTGAAGTTGATTCATCTGAAATTGTTTCGGAATGTTTCCTGATGACAGCATAGCATGAAATCCGGTAAAAAGCAATGAATGCGTGGTTTGAAATGCTTGAAATATGTGTGAAATGATGTATAATGGAGACATGAAACTACTGAAAAAACTTTTTTACGCAATTGTTATTTTAATTATGATTTGCTGTGCCGGAGTTTTGTTTCTGGCGCTGTCACCGGATTTGACGCAGAAAATTTCCACCATGCTCTACGGGGAGGAAGGGCCGGAGGCTTATATGAGAAAGCAGGCGTCTGCCGGGGAGAGCGGGGACAAAACCGGGACGGACGGCGTGGTGGCTGCCGCGGACGGTTCCGGCATTGCGGACGGCGTGCTTGCCTCCGAGGGCAGCGCGGGCTATGTTGCGCCCCTGCGGGGCTCTCTGAAGCTTCCGGATCAGGTCAGCGGCAAGAACGGCTATGAGCCTGTAAATGGAGACGGTGAAGAACTGGCGGATGAGCAGGCGGATGCGCTGGGCACACAGCTGGGAGCCGGAGCTACCGGAGACGGGCTCAGCTTTGACGCGCAGTTTTATCCGTATTACCATATGCTCAATGATAAGATGCAGCATCTCTATCGCCAGATATATGCCAACGCATTGGAGTTGAACACCTCTTTTGCGCCGGTGGAGCAGGTGAACACGGATCAGATGAAAAATGTCTTTGAGGCGGTGTGCAATGACCATCCCGAGATTTTCTGGCTTGAGCCTGCATATGCCTGTAAGCACCGCTCTGACGGTATCTGTGTGGAAATGACGCTCCGATATAATCGGACGGCGCAGAGCCTTGAGCAGTCCAAGGCGGAGTTTGCGGCGGAGGCTGAGAAGATACTGAACAGGGCGCGTTCCTTTGGCAGTGACGGCGAGAAGGAGGAGTATGTTCACAACGCGCTGCTGGAGAAGGCGGATTATGCGGTTTCTGCGGCTATGAATCAGAGCGCCTACAGCGCATTGGTGAACGGGGATACGGTCTGTGCCGGGTATTCTAAAGCATTCCAGTATCTTATGCGCGAGCTGGAAATCCCCTGTTATTATTGTACCGGTTATTCCGGACAGGATCATGCGTGGAATATTGTGAGGGTGGATGGCGAGTATCGCAATGTGGATGTCACATGGGATGACACAAATCCCTCCACCTATGATTATTATAACAAGACGGATGCGGATTTTGTGGGCACACATGTGCGTACGGGTCTGAGTATTTATCTGCCTGCCTGCGGACAGAGCTACAGCGGTGAAGGCGGCGTATCGGCATCGGGCAGCGGCACTGTGGAAGGCATCACCTTAAATCCCAATCCTCAGCAGCCTTTGACATGGGAGCCCGGGGCTGGCCTGGGCAAGCGGAATAATGTGACGGTGTCCGGCGGCGACACCTGTGATTTGGGGGCGGCCGGTCTCACTGCGGATATGGTGCAGGGTTCCATGAAAGCGTATTATGCGGACTGCCTGAAACAGATGGAGGAAAAGGGCAGCGGGCAAAAGGCTTTCAGCAATATTGTACCCAAGTATGTGCTGACCGAGGTGGAGAAGGCATACGGGACGGGAGCATATCAGAAGGGATATGTGGAGGAAGGTCTTAAGAAGCTTAAGCTGGAGAATTTTGCAATCCAGATTCAGGTGGAAGAATTGGGCGGCAATTATTACCGCCTGTACCACAATATCAATACCTGGTAGTTTAGTAGAATTAGAGTGAGTGAGAGTGAGTGAGGCAGTCATCAGACACCGATGTGTCTTTTGATTGCCTCAAAGCTTTCTTTGCTGATGTCGTGTTCAATGCGGCATGCATCCTCAGTGGCGACGGTCTTGTCAACGCCCAGCGATATCAGCCAGGAGGAGAGCAGCTCGTGACGCTCATAGATCATCTCGGCGATTTCCCGCCCGGACTCCGTCAAATAGATAAAACCTTCCTTGGTCACAGTGATGTGGTTGGCCTCGCGCAGGTTTTTCATAGCTACGCTGACGCTGGATTTTTTAAAGCCCAGCTCGGCGGCGATATCCACGGAGCGGACTACGGGATTGCGTTTGCTGAGCACCAGTATGGTTTCCAGATAGTTTTCTGCCGATTCGTTTACTTTCATGATTTTTGCCTTTCTGATGGTTGCGTTCTGATTATATTTATTATCATATTTATTACTACATTCGCTCTAATTGATTAGTATAGCACATTCGCCGGGTGACGGCAAATAAAAGTGTGATAAAATTTTCCAAAAACAGAGGTTATATATTTCAAGTGTGTTATCCCCAAAAAACAATCAGTACAAAAAACAATCAGCAGCAGAGGAATTCTATTAGTAAAGCATCAGCGATTGGTTTTAAGATGTAGTTTGGTTAGAGGACGGATACGGAGTTTTCACATCCGTTCTATTCAGGAGGTAGTCAACGCTCACATTATGAAAATCGGCAAGGGCGCATAAAATTTCAATTGGAATGCCGCGGGAACCATTTTCAAAATGAGAATAGGCGCGTTGAGAAATATTTAAATATTTACTGATTTTTTCCTGTGTCAAATCCTTGTCTTCGCGTAAATCCCGCAATCTCACATATTTCATAGGTTCCTCCCGTTTTGTTTATTGATGCAGATCATATGTTGAAAAGTTGATATTGATACCTATATTTATTAGGGATAAATAGAGTTTTTATGTAAAAAGTAAATTGTAAAGCTATGATAAGACAAGAGAAAGTACCCGTTGACTTTTAGAACAAATTGGGCTAAAATGGTTAAATCAAATGCAGTGAGGCGGGGACTTTAAGATGAGAATGGTAGTTAAGCGGATAGTTAAGAAGGAGAATTTAGAGGGGCTCGGTATTATGGCGGGGCTGCTGCTCATTTCTTTCTTATTGGCAATGAAAAGCGGATATAACATTTTTTCGCGCGGCGGAACAAGTCCTAAGGATGGGGATGTGTTTTTCTATATTGGATGGCTGATGCGCAATAAATATGTTCCCTATAGGGATATTTTTGACCATAAGGGAGTGTTTCTCTATTTTTTACAGTATATTGGGACTTTTTTTGGTAAATTCAGGGGCGTTTGGGTCATTGAAGTATTGTTTTTGACGGCCTCCGTTTTTGTCTGCTATGCAATAGCCCGAAAATTCAGCAGTCGGCTCACGGCGATTTTTGTCGTGCTTTTGACCTTTGCGCGTTATAACAGCTGCGGTTACGGAAATTGCATTGAGGAATACTCGATTTTATTTCAATTGGTGGCAATTTACTTTTTTGTGGATTTTTATCAGAAGCCGTCAAAGTATATCAACGGGTATGATCTTACAGATACTGCCGGGGCAGGCAGGAAGAAAAGCGGCTTAAATCTCAGGGTGTTGATTTCCGGCGTGTGTTTTTCCTGCGTCTTTTTCATGAAAGCCAATCTCTGCGCCGTGTGGATTGTCTTTTGCATTGCCATTGCGCTCACCTGTATTCGCGGGAAATATTATCGTTCTTTAAGAAATTTTATTATTTCATTTTTGGCGGGCAGTGCAGTTGTGGCGGTTCCGATCATTTGTTATCTGATTAGGAATGGAGCAGTGAATGATTTTATATATGATTATTTTGTATTTAACGGTCTTTATAGTTCCAATCCTGACAGGGCGAATCTTGGAACAAGGGTAAATTCGTTTGTATCTTTGTCCAATACCAGCTCATATATTGCAGCGTTTTCTGTCCTGTTCCTCAGATTAAAGAACAGGGATAAGTATTTTAAGCTTGATGTGCTCTATATCCTTTACATGCTCACATTGACAGCGTTGATTGCGATGTCGGGGCAGACCTATTACAAAATGGAAATCGCTGTTTTGCCGGCGTTTTGTTATCCGTTCAGTCAGCTGGCAGCCCGGATTGATTCTGACAGCTGGAAAAAGTATCAGATATCTGCGCTTGTCATAGGATTTTTTGCCATTATGGTACTCTTCCCGTCGTGGTCTTCCAGGATACGGAACGCAGCCAATGATATCTCAACCTATATCAACAAACCGGAGGAACAGGGATATCACGAGGATGCAGCGGTATTGTATATCAGACAGCACACGGATGCGGATGATAAAATCTTTGTTTTGGGCAATCAATGCCGGATTTATTTGTATTCCCAGAGATTACCCGCCTCAAAATATATTTATCTGGCAGACCCGAGAGTGGACAGCGCCCTCTTGGAAAAATGTTTCTCGGATTTGCGGGCTGCTCCGCCTCGGATTATTGTGGACTGCGTTGACAATGAGTACAGGCCTTATGTGGATAGTGACTTGAACCGCTTTTTGGAGGAGTATCATTATGAGCTTGTGCTGGATACGGACAAGCAGGTCTGGCAATTGAATTAAGGGATGGCGGACAGAGTAGTCATGCGAAAGAGGAAGGGCGATGGAGATGGATATATTATATATAGTGATCCCGGCATATAATGAAGCTGAGAATATAGAACAGGTCGTTAAAGACTGGTATCCGATAGTGGAGAAGTATCATGGCGGCGGAAAGTCAAGGCTTATGCTCATCAACGACGGTAGTAAGGATAACACCTACGAGATAATGCTTCGTCTGGCAAAGGATCGGCCGTTATTGCATCCGCTTTCCAAGCCTCAGGGCGGACATGGCGCCGCCGTTTTATACGGATATAATTATGCTCTGCAAAGGGGCGCTGATTACATATTTCAAACAGATTCGGACGGGCAGACCTTGCCGGAGGAGTTTCATCAGTTTTGGGAGCAAAGGGGAGAAAACAGTGCAGTTATCGGCTATAGAAAGCATCGGCAGGATGGTATTTCCCGGATTATTGTGACGAAGACGTTAAAGCTGGTGTTGAGGATGATATTTGGGCTCGATATTATGGACGCCAATACGCCCTTTCGTCTGATGGGGCGGAATTTATTGGAAAAGTATATTCCGTATGTGCCAAAGGATTATAATTTGGCGAATGTAATGCTGACGGTGCTGTATCTGTCCTATGATGAAAAGGTTCAGTTTATCCCCATTACTTTTCGCCCGAGACAGGGGGGAGTCAATTCGATCAACCTGTGTTCGATCAGCAAAATAGGGGTAAAAGCTATAAAAGACTTCCGGATAATGAAAAAAAATATAAATTTTAATAAAAAATTTTTAAAAATTTCTTAAAATAAATGTGGTATGGGATTAGCCCCCACCACACCATATCTTGTGCTTTTCGACAGAAAAGTCCTCTGAAACCCGCATTCAGAGGGCTTTTTTTGCGCCCTCAGGTCAAAAAAACATGCTTGATTTTGCTTGCCAAACCATGTATTTTGTATTAAAATCAATACAAAAGTGGGTGGAAGTGGTGCGAAGTGTCACAAAGTGGGAGATTTAAGTGGCAGACCCGGTGGCAGAAGGCGCCGCTTTCGTGGCAGACCCAACTTTAAGGTGGTGATTGTTATGTTCATGAGCGAGTACAATCATACGATAGACGTGAAAGGCAGGTTGATCATTCCCTCTAAGTTTCGGGAGACTCTCGGTGAGGAGTTTGTGATTTCCAAGGGGATGGATGGCTGTTTATTTGTCTATGCAAACGATGACTGGGCTGCTTTTGAGCAGAAACTGACTTCACTGCCGATGACAAACAAGGAAGCGAGAAAGTTTGCGAGGTTCTTTCTGGCGGGAGCCGCACAGGTGGAGCTGGACAAACAGGGAAGAATACTTTTGCCGGCAGCCCTGAGGGAGTTTGCCGAATTGGATAAAGATGTGGTGCTGGTAGGTGTGGGCAGCCGCATCGAAATCTGGAGCAGGGAGAAATACGAGGCGGAAAGCGACGATGTGGATATGGACGACATCGCAGCTTCCATGGAGGAGCTGGGGCTGAGCATCTGATACCGGGAGAAGCCTATGAAATTCAAACATTACTCCGTTCTTCTTTCGGAGACCATCGAGCAACTGCATATCAGACCGGACGGCATTTATGTGGACGGCACGCTGGGAGGCGCGGGACATGCGTTCGAGGTATGCAGAAGGCTTACCACAGGCAGACTTTACGGTTTTGATCAGGATGACGCCGCCATCGCAGCGGCGGGGGAGAGACTGGCGGCTTTTGGAGAGAAGGCCACAATCCTCCGGGATAATTATTGCAACGCAAAGGCAGTGCTTCACAGTCTGGGTGTGGAGAGCGTGGACGGCATCGTGCTGGATTTGGGAGTTTCCTCCTATCAGCTCGACACGGAGGAGCGGGGATTTTCCTATCGCTATGACGCTCCGCTGGACATGCGGATGGACCGCAGGCAGAGCCTTACGGCAAGGGACATTGTAAACACTTATTCCGAACAGGAGCTTTTTCATATGATTCGGGATTACGGCGAGGATTCCTTCGCCAAAAATATAGCAAAGCACATTGTGCGGGCGAGGGAGGACAAGCCCATTGAGACCACTTTTGAATTAAACGAGGTCATCAAAGCGGCTATCCCGGCAAAAATGCGGCAGAACGGACATCCCTCCAAGCAGACCTTTCAGGCGCTCCGCATCGCATGCAACAGGGAGCTGGAGGTGCTCAGGAATTCGCTGGAGGATTTTATCGGGCTTTTGAATCCCGGGGGGAGGCTGTGTATCATCACCTTCCATTCGCTGGAGGACAGATTGGTGAAAGGCGCCTTTCGACAGGCGGAGAATCCCTGTACCTGTCCGCCGGAATTTCCGGTCTGCGTATGCGGGAGGAAGCCTCTTGGCAGGTGCGCTGTGAGGAAACCAATCCTGCCGTCCGCGGGTGAGCTTTCGGAGAACAGCCGCTCCAAGAGCGCAAAGCTGAGAGTATTTGAGAAATATTAAAAATTTAATTTGGAAGCAGGAAACATTATGGCACAGACAAGAAGGGGAAGGACGCCCCGCAACACGACAAACAGAACAAGGAATGCTGCACGGGACAATCTCTACGTTTATGATAGTGTTGCCCGTGACCTGCAGGTGCGCAGACAGCTGGAGGAGGAGCCCAGAAGGCGGCTGAGCAATGAGACGCGGAAGAACCGGGATAAGGCATTACATATGAATCTCGGCTATGTCTTCTTTTTGATGGGGGCATTGTGCGTCTGCGCAGTGGTTTTGATCAATTATCTGCAGCTGCAGTCGGATATCACCACCAAGGTGAAAAATATTTCCAGTCTGGAGAGCACGCTGAACACCAAGCAGCTTGCCAATGAGGAGGAGTATAACCGGATCATCAGCAGTGTGGATTTGGAGAATATCCGAAGGATTGCCATAGGTGAGCTGGGCATGAGCTATGCCCAGGAGGGACAGATCATTACATATGAGAGCACCGGGTATGATTATATGCGCCGGGCGGGTGAGTAGAAAGGCAGAAGATGTCCATGGAAGAATGGAAAACCAAGAAATTTACATCCAGGATGCAGAAGAAGCTTTTGGTGCTGTTTTTGCTGTTCCTGGTGGCCTTTGCGATTCTGAGCGTCAATCTGCTCTATCTGGTGAAGGAAAATGAGACCACTTATCAGAAGCAGGTGTTGTCGCAGCAGATCAGTGATTCCAAAACAATTCCCTACAGGCGGGGAGACATCGTGGATGCCAAGGGAACGATCCTTGCCACCAGTGAAAAGGTTTATAATCTGCAGATTGACGCATATATCATGCAGGAGAGGGAGAGCTATCTGGAGCCTACGTTAAAGGCGCTCTCGACAAGTTTCCCGCAGCTTGACATCAATGAAATCAGAAGCTATGTGAAGGAACATCCGGAGTCCCGCTATTATATCGCGCTGCGCCAGCTGTCCTTCGATGAGATCAGCGGCTTTAAAAACGCTCAGGCGGCAAACAGCAATATACAGGGCGTCTACTTTGAGGAGGAATACAAGAGAGTATATCCCAACGGTTCGCTGGCGGCGGATGTCATTGGCTTTGCCCGCTCCGACAACGAGGGGCAGTACGGTCTGGAGGAGTATTATAACGACATGCTCAACGGTACGCCCGGGAGAGAGTATGGTTATCTGAACGAGAGCGACGAGGTGGAGCGGACGGTAAAGGCCGCCATCCACGGCTATCGGCTGCACTCTACCATAGATATCAATATTCAGAGCATCCTGGAGAAAAACCTGAAGGCATTTAACGATACCTATAAGGACGGGGCGCATGAGGGCAATGGCGCGGAGAATGTGGGCATCATCATCATGGAGGTCAACACCGGTGAAATCCTTGGCATGGCGAGCTATCCCACATATGATTTGAACAACACCAGAGACAGGAGTGCCCTGCTGGGCAGCCCTCTGATAGAGCAGTACATCAATGAGAACGGTTACACGGTTTATCGAAACACGCACACGCCCATCACGCAGGAACTGCTGGATTCCATGGATGAGGAACAGGTGCTGTTGAACCTGAATAATCTCTGGAAAAATTTCTGTATATCCAACACCTATGAGCCGGGCTCCACGGCAAAGCCGTTTACGGTGGCGGCCGCGCTGGAGAGCGGCGCGATCCTGCCCACGGACAGTTATGAGTGTCACGGAATGCTGGAGGTCGGCGGGCATGATATCAAATGCCACAGCTACTCCTCCGGTGGCGAGGGCGTTGTGACGGTTCAGGATTCCATCGCGTGGTCGTGTAATGTGGCGCTGATGAAGATTGGCGCAAAGCTTGGGGCGGAGGAGTTTGCCCGGTTTCAGAATATTTTTAATTTTGGCTTGAAGACGAATATTGATCTGGCGGGGGAAGCAAGGACGGTGAGCCTGTTATTCCCGGCGGATGAAATGAAGGCGGCAGACCTTGCCACCAACAGTTTCGGACAGAATTTTAACGTGACCATGATCCAGATGATCACGGGGTATTGTTCGCTGATCAACGGCGGTTATTACTATGAGCCGCATCTGGTGAATAAAATTACAAATTCCAATGGGGCGGTGATCAAAAATATCGAGCCCCGCGTGTTAAAGCAGACGGTATCGGCGTCCACCTCGGAGTTTATCAGGCAGGCCTGCCGCGCCGTGGTCATGGAGGAGGGGGGCGCAAGACGCACCGGCAAGACCGCAAGACCGGCAGGCTATGCCATCGGCGGCAAGACGGGAACGGCGGAGACGCTGCCCAGAGACAATAATCAGTATGTGGTATCCTTTATGGGCTACGCCCCTGCGGATGACCCGCAGATTGCCATTTATGTGGTGGTGGACAGACCCAATGTGAGTAAGCAGGACGACGCCAAATACGCCACGAAAATCGTGCGGGATGTGTTGACGGAGGTGCTCCCGTATCTGAATATTTTCATGACGGAGGAACTGGACGATACGGAGAGGGCGGAGCTTCAGGAGAGGCAGCTGGCGATAACAACCATGTATGCAGAGCAGCTTGAGCAGGAGAAGCGGGAGGCTCTGGAGGCGGCGGAGGCAGCCATGGCGCTGCGGGATGAGGGCTTAGACCCCAATATCGGAGATGACCCGGGGGAGGGGGAGGTTTTGGGAGACGCTCCGGTGAATCCGAATCTGTCGGGTGACAATCAGGTGCAGGAGCCGCCGGGCAATGCGCCCTGACGCTGGCTCGATGCTGCCCTGATGCAAATAGAGACAGTCATAACCTCATAAAATCAGGAATACAGTATAGCAACCCTGTTTTATGAGGTTTTGTATGCAGTATAACCGTATTTATCATCGCAGAAAGATCATGACCCTGTTTATTTTATTGACGGCGGCGTTTGTATTTCTGTTTGGGAGATTGATTTATCTGATGGTGTGGCGGGCGGATCATTATTCCGAGCTGGCCACACAGCTGCACGAGAGGGAGCGCAGCATCAAGGCCGCCCGGGGAAGGATTCTGGACAGGAATGGGGAGGTGCTTGCGGACAATAAAACCGTCTGTACGATTTCGGTAATTTATAATCAGATTGAAAATCCTGAGGAGGTGATAGAGGTTCTCTCGAAGGAGCTGGATCTGTCTGAGGAGACCGTGCGAAAGAAGGTGGAAAAGTATTCTTCCATGGAGCGGGTCAAGAGCAATGTGGACAAAGAGATTGGGGACCGCATAAGAGAGTATGATCTGCCTGGAGTAAAGGTGGATGAGGATTACAAGCGCTATTATCCCTATGGGGAGCTGGGCAGCAAGGTACTGGGCTTTACCGGGGCGGATAATCAGGGTATTGTGGGGCTCGAGGTCGTCTATGAGGATGCTCTGCAGGGGCAGCCGGGAACGATCCTCACCGTTACGGACGCCGCCGGAATCGAGGTGGAGCGCATGGGTGAGCGGCGCATTGAGCCGGTGCCCGGAAATGATCTGCGCATCAGTCTGGACAGAAATATCCAGACCTATGCCACACAGCTTGCCAGTCAGGCAATGGAGACCAAGCAGGCGGAGAGCGTCTATATTCTGGTTATGAATCCCCAGACCGGCGAGATTTACGCCTGTGTGAATGTGCCGGAGTTTGATCTGAACAACCCCTATGAGCTGCCAGAGGGCACGCCGGAAGACCTCACTGCGGAGCAAAAACAGGATATCCTGAATAATACCTGGAGAAACGGCTGTATCAACGATACCTATGAGCCCGGTTCCACCTTCAAGATCATCACGGCGGCAGCGGGGCTGGAGTCGGGGGTGGTGACCCCTGAGAGCAGTTTTTCCTGTCCGGGCTTTATCATTGTGGATGATCGGAAAATCAGATGCCACAAGGTGGGAGGGCACGGCAGCGAGGACTTTGTGCACGCTACCATGAACTCCTGCAATCCCGTGTTTATCACGGTGGGGCTGCGCATGGGTGTGGAGCAGTATTATCAATATTTTGAGCAGTTTGGACTAAAGACCAAAACCGGCGTGGATCTGCCCGGGGAGGCGGGAACCATCATGCATAAAATGGAGGATATGGGAAATGTGGAGCTCGCCACGGTATCTTTCGGGCAGTCCTTCCAGCTTACGCCCATTCAGCTGCTCACCACGGCGTCTTCCATCATAAACGGCGGAAAGCGCATCACGCCGCATCTGGGGCTGGAGGCCATAGACAGCGAGGGCAATGTGGTGGAGACCTTTGAATATCCCGTGACGGAGGGAATCGTCTCGGAGGAGACCAGCGCCACTATGCGGGAGATACTGGAGAAGGTAGTCAGCGAGGGCGGCGGCAAGAACGGTCAGGTGGAAGGGTATCGCGTGGGCGGCAAGACAGCCACCAGCCAGACCCTGCCCAGAGGGACAGGGCGTTATATAGCCTCCTTTATCGGCTTTGCCCCTGCGGATGACCCGCAGGTTATCGCCATTGCCATTGTGACGAATCCACAGGGCGTATATTACGGGGGGCAGGTGTCGGCGCCCATCGTTCGTCAGCTGTTTGAAAATATCCTTCCGTATTTGGGAATAATGGAGTATAATCAATGAGGGAAAGTATTGTGAGTCTTGTGGGAGCCGGCCTTGCGGCATTTGCCGTCACTGCGGCGGGAGGTCCTGTTATCATCCCCTTCCTGCGGCGTTTAAAGTGCGGGCAGACCGTGCGCGACGATGGCCCGGCGAGTCACTTAAAGAAGGATGGAACGCCCACCATGGGCGGGATCCTCATGCTCTTTGGCGTGGTGCTCGTGTCCATGTATTTTGTGGATGGCAATCCTGAGGTGATGCCGGTGCTCTTTATGACCCTGGGATTTGGGATGGTCGGTTTTATCGACGATTATATCAAGGTAGTGTGCAGACGTTCCATGGGGCTGCGGGCATGGCAGAAGCTGGTTCTGCAGTTGATCGTGACGGCGGTTTTTGCCCATTATCTGGTCTGTTATACAGATGTGCCCCTCGCCATGGCGATTCCGGGTGCGCCGGGGGTATGGCTGGATTTTGGCGGCTGGAATCTGTTCTTTTTGTTTTTTATTGTGCTGGGCACGGTAAACGGCATTAATCTCACCGATGGGTTGGACGGTCTGGCGGGGAGCGTCACGGTGATCGTGGCGGTGTTCTTTACGGTGGTGGCCATCGGACGCCGCAGCGGTATTGCGCCGGTCACCTGTGCGGTGGTGGGAGTGCTGCTGGGATTTTTGTTGTTCAATGCCCACCCGGCAAGGGTGTTTATGGGGGACACAGGCTCCCTTGCGCTGGGCGGTTTTGTGGCTGCCTGCGGCTATCTGCTGCAGATGCCCTTATACATAGCTATCGTTGGTTTTGTCTATCTGGTGGAGACGGGGAGCGTGATCCTACAGGTAGGTTATTTCAAAATATCCGGTGGAAAGCGGCTGTTTAAGATGGCGCCGCTGCATCACCATTTCGAGCTCTGCGGCTGGTCGGAGACCGCCATTGTGTCTCTGTTTACCATTGTGACTGCGCTCATGTGCCTTGTGGCGCTCATGTGTGTGTGAAATACGTCGGGGAATGCAAAAGAGGCGTTCTTCCAGAAAAATGATGTCCGCCAGAGCGGGCAGGGGGTATTGATATGGAATTTCGGAATGTAAAGACATTGGTGATCGGTTCCGGCATCAGCGGTATCGGAGCGGTAAGTCTTCTGGGGCGTATGGGAGCGGATATCATTCTCTTTGACGGAAGCGACAAGGTGACGGCGGAGGATTTACAGGATAAATTAAACCGGGAGCTCTCCGGCCAGTGCATGGAATATCCCCCGTATTGTATTGCGGGGGAGTTGCCGGCGGAGGTGGAGGAGCAGGTGGAGGCCGCGGTTCTAAGTCCCGGCGTGCCCACGGATATCCCGCTGGTTCAAAGGCTGCGGGAGCGGGGCATTCCGATCCTCGGGGAGATTGAGCTGGCTTTTCTGGCGGAGCGGGGACGCGTGGCTGCCATCACGGGCACCAACGGCAAGACCACCACTACCACGCTGGTAGGTGAGATCATGCGGGCTCATCTGGGGGCGGATAAGGTGTTCGTCGTCGGGAATATCGGAAATCCCTATACCATGGAGGTGTGTAAAACCGCTTCCGACACCGTGACAGTGGGGGAGATCAGTTCTTTTCAGCTGGAGACCGTACATCGCTTTCATCCCCGGGTATCGGCGATCCTGAATATTACGCCGGATCATCTGAACAGGCACCACACCATGGAGGCCTATGCGGCGGCAAAGGAGGCCGTGACGTGCAATCAGGACGGGAACGATATCTGTGTGCTCAATGCGGATAACAGCTACACGGCGGATTTTGCGGGGAGATGTCCTGCGCGGGTGGCGCTCTTTTCCTCTAAGAGAGAACTGCGGGACGGATATTATCTAAAGGGGGATCATATCGTAAAAAGCGTGGATGGCGCAGTGCAGGTTCTGCTGGATATCCACCGGGACATGAAGCTGGTGGGCGTCTGCAATGTGGAGAATGTGATGGCTGCCATCGCCATCGCCGAGGGCATGGGGGCTCCCATGGAGACCATTTTGCGGGTGGTTCGGGATTTCCGCGCGGTGGAGCACCGCATTGAATTTGTGGCCACCAAGGCGGGAGTTGACTATTACAATGATTCCAAGGGAACTAATCCCGACGCCGCCATTCAGGGCATCCGTGCCATGAGCAAGCCCACAATCCTCATCGGGGGCGGCTATGACAAGGGCAGTGAGTTTGATGAGTGGATCGAGAGCTTTGAGGGTAAGGTGAAATATCTGGTGCTCATCGGGCAGACCAGAAAAAAGATTGCGGACTGTGCCAGAAGGCATGGCTTTGCAGAGGAGCGGATTAGGTTTGCGGACAGCTTTGAGGAATGTCTGCGGCTGTGTACCGCCCTGGCCGAGACAGGGGATGCAGTGCTCTTATCTCCCGCCTGTGCAAGCTGGGGGATGTTTCCCAATTATGAGGTGAGAGGACAGCAGTTTAAGGAGTATGTAAATGGCAGGTAAAACGCGCAGAAAGAGAAGAGAACAAACGGAATATTTTTTTGACTACAGCCTTTTATTTATTGTGCTCTTTCTTCTGGGCTTTGGACTGGTTATGATTTACTCCGCCAGTTCCTACACAGCGTTCCAGGATTATAAGGGGGACTCCGGGCATTATATGAAGCGTCAGCTTCTGGCGATCATCATCGGACTTGTCATGATGATCGTGGTGGCAAATATCGACTATCATTTCTGGGCGAGGTTTTATGTGATAGGTTATATTGTGGCCGCCGTATCGATCCTGATAGTGCTGACGCCTCTGGGTATCGAGTCCCACAAGGCGAGGAGGTGGTTTAGGATCCCCGGCATCGGGCTGCAGGTACAGCCGGCGGAGATTGCCAAGGTCTGTATGATCCTGTTTCTGGCGGTGCTGGTGTGCAAGATGGGAAAGAGCGTGCGAAGTATGAAGGGGTTTCTGATCATGATGGCGCTGCCCCTCCCCATCGCATTGGAAATCTATGTGGTGACGGATAATCTGAGCTCTGCGCTGATCGTCATGGCTATCTCGCTTCTGATGGTGTTTGTGGCGAGCCCCGATTACAAGAAATTTGTGCTCATGGGCGTTGCGGGGATTGCCGCTGTCGCGCTTTTGGTGTTTGTGATTGTAAACAGTGACGGAGAGGGCGGTTTCAGAAGCGGACGTATCGTGGCGTGGCTGGATCCCGAGAGCCAGGCGCAGGATAAGGGCTTTCAGACCCTGCAGGGGCTTTACGCTATCGGCAGCGGCGGCATCTGGGGCAAGGGTCTGGGGCAGAGCATGCAGAAGCTGAAATTCCTGCCGGAGTCCCAGAACGATATGATATTCTCCATTATCTGCGAGGAGCTGGGGCTGTTTGGCGCGATTGCCGTTATCGTGATGTTCATTATGTTGATCTGGCGTATGATGATCATTGCAAACAATGCCTCCGATCTGTTCGGAGCCATGCTGGTGGTGGGGGTGATAGGACATATTGCGGTGCAGGCGATACTGAACATTGCCGTTGTGACAAACACCATTCCCAACACGGGAATCTCCCTGCCGTTTATCAGCTACGGAGGTTCCTCGGTCATGTTCCTGCTGATAGAGATCGGTCTGGTCTTAAGCGTCGCCAGGCGCATCCAGCTGCGGGAGCTGTAAGCACATTTTCTCAGGTTTCGACATACAATACAGAAGTCCCTTAAATATCAGAAACCGGGTGGTATTGTATGACAACATTTCATATTCACGGAGGCATTCCCTTACAGGGAAAAGTACGAATCCAAGGCTCCAAGAATGCAGCGCTGCCCATATTGGCGGCTACCCTGCTTGCAGGGGAGACCTCCGATATCCGCAACTGTCCGCAGATTGCGGATGTGCAGCATATGGTGAGCCTGCTGCAGAGCCTGGGGTGCCGGGTGCGCCGCAGCGGGGACGGCTATCTGGTGGACAGCGCCGGGGCGGGAGCCTGTAATATGTCGGGGGACGCCATCACGGGTATGCGCTCTTCCCTGTGTCTGCTGGGAGCCATGCTGGGACGCTTCGGCGAGGTGGCGATGGAGCATCCCGGCGGCTGTGTCATCGGGAAGCGGCCTATCGACCTGCATCTGAAGGCGCTGGAGAAGATGGGAGTCGCTTTTTCCGAGGAGGATGGGAGATTGCTCGGGAAGGTGAACAGGCTTCAGGGAGCGGATATCCGTCTCACAATATCCAGTGTGGGAGCGACGGAGAATATTTTGTTGGCGGCGGTACAGGCTGAGGGTGAGACAACGATTACGGGGGCTGCCAAGGAGCCTGAGGTGGAGGCGCTCTGCCGTTATCTTGCGGCCTGCGGTGCGCATATTGAAGGCATTGGCAGCTCAATCCTCACGATCCGGGGCGGAGAGCCCCTGCACGGGGCGGAATTTACGGTTCCGGCAGACCGGATCGTGGCGGGAACCTATCTGTTTGCCTGCGTGGGCTGCGGGGGGAGCGCGCTGTTGGAGAATGCTCCCTGCGGACAGCTTGAGGCTGTGATACAGACAGCGGAGCGCATGGGAGCCAGATGCCAGATAGACGGTAAAGAGGGCGGGCTTTATGTGCAGGCGCCGGAGCGGCCGATGGCGGTGTCGAGGCTGCGCACGGCGGTCTACCCCGGATTTCCCACGGATTTGCAGTCCATGGCGCTGGCGGTGCTGAGCCGCGCCGACGGGAAGAGCTGTGTGGAGGAGACTATTTTTGAGAACCGTTTCCGTGTGGTAGACGCTCTGCGGAGCATGGGGGCGGATATCGAGCGGTACACGCAGAATATTGTTCTGGTGCGGGGCGTGCCTTCCCTGCGGGGAGCCGGGGTGGAGGCCAGAGAACTCCGGGGAGGAGCTGCCCTTGTGATTGCGGGGCTTATGGCCGAGGGAGAGAGCGAGATCACGGGCTGTGCCTATATTGAGCGCGGCTATGAGAATATCGGAAAAGACTTGAGAGATTTGGGAGCGCGTATAGTCAGTGTTTAAACTACGAAGAGGAAGAAGAATCATTATAATGTCATTGGTGACGCTGGCAGTGCTGGCCATTGTGGGCGGTGTCGGATGGTATGTGTGGGATATGCATACCGTCCGAACCGTGTACGTGGAGGGGAATGTCCACTACACGGAGGAGGAGATCAGGGCGCTCGTGATGGAGGGCACGTTTGGCAATAATTCCCTGTATCTCTCGATGAAGTACAAGAACCGCGGGATCACGGACGTGCCGTTTGTGGATGCCATGGATGTGAATATCCTTGCGCCGGACACCATCAAGATCACGGTCTATGAAAAGGCGCTGGCGGGCTATGTAAAGTGTATGGGGGCTTATGTATACTTTGACAAGGACGGTTATGTGGTGGAGAGCTCCGCCATCCGTACTGCCGGGATCCCTCAGGTCACAGGGCTTTCCTTTGATTATATCGTCCTGGGACAGCCCCTGCCGGTGCAGGGGGAGCGCGCGGAGGTCTTTGGCACGATCCTGAATCTGACAAAGCTTCTGAATAAATATGAGCTCGCTGCAGACCAGATTTATTTCCACCCGGATTCCCAGATTACGCTTTATTTTGGCAGCGTGAAGGTCGCTCTGGGAAATGAGGCGGCAAGGCTTGAGGACAAGCTGATGCGTCTGCCCAAAATGCTGCCGGGATTGGAGGGAAGAGCGGGGACGATTCAGATGGAATCTTATAATGAGAAAGGAGATTATACGTTTAAACCGGATTAATTATGAAATTTTCTGAAAAAATGTGTTGATAAATTTGTGAAATAATTATATGATAGACTATATGGAGTTTAGAAGGATGATGTAAATTGGATTCCTTATGGAAAAGGAGGACTAACCTTTGCTGGAAATTAAGACGAACGACGCGGAATCCGCTGCCAAGATCATTGTGGTTGGTGTGGGCGGCGCAGGTAATAACGCTGTAAATAGAATGATAGATGAACAGATTGACGGTGTCGATTTTATCGGGGTGAACACGGATAAGCAGGCTCTGCAGCTCTGCAAGGCGCCCAGACTGCTCCAGATAGGGGAGAAGCTTACCAAGGGATTGGGCGCAGGCGCAAAGCCTGAGGTGGGCGAGAAGGCTGCCGAGGAGAGCATGGAGGAGATTGAGAGCGCGCTGAAGGGCGCGGATATGGTGTTTGTCACCTGCGGTATGGGCGGCGGCACGGGAACCGGGGCGGCTCCCGTGGTGGCCAAGATTGCAAAAGATATGGGGATCCTCACGGTGGGAGTGGTGACGAAGCCTTTTCGCTTTGAGGCCAAGGCGCGCATGAATAACGCTTTGGGCGGCATCGAGCGAATTCGGGAGAATGTGGACACGCTGATCGTGATTCCCAATGACAAGCTTCTCGAGATTGTGGACAGGCGTACCACTATGCCCGAGGCGCTTAAGAAGGCGGATGAGGTGCTGCAGCAGGCAGTGCAGGGCATAACGGATCTGATCAATGTACCCGCGGTCATCAATCTGGACTTTGCGGATGTCCAGACCGTCATGAAGGACAAGGGTATCGCACATATCGGTATCGGCGAGGGCAAGGGCGACGACAAGGCTCTGGAGGCTGTCAAGATGGCAGTGGAAAGTCCTCTTCTGGAGACCACGATTTCCGGCGCAAGCCACGTGATCCTCAATGTGTCCGGCGATATCACGCTGGCGGACGCTGCGGATGCGGCGGACTATGTGCGCGATCTGACCGGCGAGGAAGTGAATGTTATCTTTGGAGCCATGTATGACGCCTCCAAGACGGACAGCTGCCGGATTACGGTAATCGCCACCGGTCTGGAGGCCGCGGCAGAGAACCCCATGCCCAACAGAATGGGCGCAGGAGTTCCCTACAGACAGCCGACTTCCCATATTACGCCCAGCTCGTTAAAGGGTCTTAATCTTCAGCAGAGCGCTTCTCAGGGGCTCTCCGGCAAATCCGGTATCCAGCCTTTGCCCGGTCTTCAGAAACCTGCGGATATCCGCAGCTCCGTGAAGGATCAGACCCTGAAGATTCCTGATTTCCTGCAGAAGAAATGATCAGTTAAAGGCTAATAAGATAATGATAATCAAAGACACCTGTTTTCGGATAGTGCATACCCGAAAACGGTGTCTTTTTTGTGTGCCCTGCGGCGGGAGGCAGGAAGCTTTCCCGCTTCGACCTGCCCCTGTCGAATAAAAATGATTTTCCAGGTACGGTTTTTGACAAATTACACGCTGCAAGCCCCTTATAATGATTATGAAAAGAGGCATGATATGGTTTATGAACTTTATGTAGACAGTCTGTTTTTGGTGAATGCTGTGATGAATCTGTATCTTTTGATACTGGTGAACCGGAGCACTCTGCGTACTGCCACGCGCAGAGGGATGGTTTTGGGAGCCTGTGTGGGAGCTGCGGTCTATCTGCTGCCGTTTTTGATTGAGCTGCCGGCATGGCTGAAATGGTCGCTGGCGCTTTTTGTGGGAGCGGGGCTTATGATAGGCATTGCCTTCCGGCCCGGAAGCCTTCGCGCTTTTTTACAGCTTCTCAGACAACTGTTTTGGTACTCTTTTCTCATGGGCGGACTGCTTTTGTTTGTGGGCAGCGCCATGCCTTTTTTACAGCGTTTCCTCACGGGAATCTGCGGAGTTTTGGGGATAGGAGCCCTGGGATTTTTATTGGCGGGTTATCTTCAGGAGGCGGACAGGAGAAGGCGGAGCGACAGCACCTGTAAGGCAACTTTAATCTGCGGCGGAGTCCGTGTCAGCGTATCTGCGCTTTTGGATTCGGGCAACAGTCTGCGGGAGCCTGTCAGCGGCAAGCCGGTGTCCATTATAGACGCCGGGATTTACCGGAGATTGTGGGGGGATGCACAGACGCCTTACCGCGCCATACCCTATCACAGTATCGGCAGGGCGAGAGGGATCCTGCGCGGGTATCTCCTGCCTCGGATGGAGGTGGAGGTGGACGGCGTGTGCAAGAGCCTTGAGAATGTGTATGTCGCAGTCAGCGAGGAAGAATGCCATGTCGGAATGATCCTGAATCCGTCTGTACTGGAGGAGGCGCAGCATTTCGCTGAGAAGCCGGGGCGGGCTGAAAAAGCTGAAAAAGCTAAAACGGCTAAAACGGTTAAAAGGTTAAAATAAGAAACCAATAATAAGAAACGGGGAACAAACATGATACTGAAAGTGGCAATGCCGGGCAAACGGCAGTTTAAAATGATCTGCAGGGAAAAATTCTTTCTGCGCAGGCAGGGGGAGATTCATTATATCGGGGGTGCGGAGGTGCTTCCGGCGCCGCTTGATGCGGTGAGGGAGAACGAGGTCATAAGCGATCTGGGGACGGATTGCGAGGATCAGGCGAAGGCAATCCTCATTGAGCACAATCTGAGACTGGTGGTCTATATCGCCAAGAAGTTTGACAATACGAATGTGGGTGTGGAGGATTTGATTTCCATCGGCACCATCGGTCTGATCAAGTCTATCAATACCTTTAAGCCGGATAAGAACATCAAGCTGGCTACCTATGCGTCCCGCTGCATTGAGAATGAGATATTAATGTACCTGAGGCGCAATAACAAGACCCGCATGGAGGTGTCCATCGACGAACCGTTAAATGTGGACTGGGACGGCAACGAATTGCTTTTGTCCGATATTCTGGGCACGGATGAGGATGTGATTTACAAGGGGATTGAGAACGAGGTGGAGAGAGGGCTGCTTATGCAGGCGGTGGGGAAGCTCTCCGACAGGGAGCGTACCATCATCAATCTGCGCTTTGGACTGGGCCGGGCGGACGGGGAAGAGATGACCCAGAAGGAGGTGGCCACGAGGCTTGGGATTTCCCAATCATACATATCACGGCTGGAAAAAAAGATCATGCGGCAGCTCAAGCGGGAGATGAGTGTCTGAGGGAATGCGGTAGCTGTGTGAGCGGCGTCGGCAGGAGGAGACAGGGCTGACTGTGCGGCTGGTTTCGGTTGGGCGTTTTCTAATAGTGCGGTGTAGTATTCTGCAATCTGCGGGTCGGCTTTAAGGTGCATCCATGCACCGTAAAGCCTGAAATGCGCATCCGTGCGCATTTC